>Ga0302316_10001301_pt1 | contig 19830 bp, 19 predicted proteins | sample III_Palsa_N3_2_FD_200456 | JGI IMG/M metagenome (GOLD analysis project Ga0302316, IMG submission 200456) | Peat permafrost microbial communities from Stordalen Mire near Abisko, Sweden - III_Palsa_N3_2 | ecosystem: Environmental > Terrestrial > Soil > Palsa > Peat permafrost | place: Sweden...
CGCCAGAAATATTCCTGTCGCTGCGAGTTTGAAGTTGCCCGCGGGGCTCAATGCGTTTACCTCTCTGGAGATGGATCGCGCGTCCGGTGACATGGTCGCTTTCAAGCCTGCATCGCTGGAAGTGCTTACCGACTCACCTGTTTATGCTGGTCGTTACACGCGGCAGGTGAAACTGACGCCGGATGGCGTGCCTACGGTCTGGCTGGATATGCTGGCCGATAGCCCCGGCGATCTGGCGGAAACCGGCGAAGACTTGAGCAAGTTACGCCAACTGCTTGAGCAGGCCCGACAGCTGCTTGGGCCGCCGCATTACACTCATTACGATGCGATCGTCACACTGAGCGATGCATTTCCCGCTGGCGGCATCGAGCATCTGGAATCCGGCGAAGACAATCTGCCGGCCAACTATTTTACTGAGGGCTCGCAGCAGCTAAACAATCGTGACTTGATTGCGCATGAATACGTGCACTCATGGAACGGAAAATTCCGTCAGCCGGCCGATCTCTGGACCCCGACACTGAACGTGCCGATGCGCGATAGCCTGCTGTGGGTATACGAAGGACAGACCGAGTTCTGGGGTCGGGTGCTTGCTGCGCGCAGCGGCCAGCGAACGCGGCAAGAGACGCTGGACAAGCTGGCGCTCGATGCTGCCGTAGTTGACGGGCGGGTGGGGCGCAGCTGGAAAACTTTGCAGGACAGCAATAACGATCCGCTCTCCATGGCAGGCCATCCGGTGACATGGCGGGATTGGCAGCGCCGCGAAGACTATTACCCGGAGGGCGTGATGCTGTGGCTGGACGTCGATGCCGTCATGCGCGAGCGCAGCAACGGCAAGAAGAGTCTTGATGACTTTGCCCATGCGTTCTTCGACGTCGAGAACGGTTCACGCATCACCTCTACCTACACGTTCGAACAGGTGTGCGACACGCTTGATCGGATCGTGCCGTACGACTGGCGTGGCTTCCTGCGATCACGGCTGGATGCTCATGATTCGGGCGTACTCGATGGCCTCACACGGATGGGCTGGCGACTCGTTTACACCGACACGCCCACCGCGACCTTTGTGCAAGATGAGGCCGACTCCAGCGCGATCGATCTCACGTACTCGATCGGCCTGTCGATATCGAACAAGGGCGATGTGCGGGCAGTTTCCTGGGAGGGCCCAGCCTTCAAGGCCGGTATGGCACCTGGAGCGCACATCATTTCGGTCAATGGCGAACCGTATACGTCCGATCGGATGAAGGAAGCCGTGAAATCGGCAACCAGCACGCCGATCGAGATTCGATATGAGGCCGATGGACAGATTCATTCGGCAGAGATTCCGTACCACGGCACGCTGCGTTATCCGCAGCTTGAACGGATCCCGGGGAGTGTCGATCGTCTAAGCGGCTTGTTGGCGCCGATAAATGCGCATTAGAGAAGGCGTCGAAACTGACGTCCGGCTTATGCGACCGCGCTATCCCGTTCACCGGATTGGCGCAGACGTTTTCCGTCCTCGCCGGGTGGACGGCCAAACAGTCGGCGATAGTCACGGCTGAACTGGGATGGGCTGTCGTAACCAACGTTGAAGCCGACTTGCGCAACATCTTCCGCTGCCGATACCAGCCGAGAACGCGCGGCCTGCAGGCGAATCTGTTTCTGGTACTGGATCGGCGTCATCGACGTGATACTTCGAAAATGCCGGTGGAATGAGGTGAGGCTCATGCCGGCGGTATTCGCCAGCTGTTCGATGCGGATGGTTTCGGCGTAATGGGCGCGAATCCATCGGATGGCGCGACTGATTTGTGCGAGCCGGCTGTTGGCGAGGCCGATCTGTCGCACCATCGCTCCCTGCTGCCCGTTGATGAGTCGCCAGAGGATTTCACGCTCGATCGCAGGCGCGAGCACGGGAATATCCGCCGGTCGATCCAGCAGACGCAATAGGCGAACTACGGCATCGATCAGGTCATCGGTGAGATCACTGACGGTGATGCCTGCGACATCATTTCGTTGCGCCACGACCGTACCGGTTTCCAACAGCAAAGTGGCGATCGCGTCGGGATCCATCTGCAAGCCGAAGCTGAGGAACGGGGACTGAGCTGTGGCTTCGACCACATGCGCGTCCATCGGCAGATCCACCGGAATGATCAGGTATTCGCCGGCGGCGCACTCGAAAATCGTGCGGTTGAGTCCAACGCGCTTTATTCCTCGCGCTACCAGCGCGAACGTCGGCTCGCAGACGTGGGTAAACGGCTGTGTGGGCGCGACAGCTGTCATCAATCGGACATGGGGAAGGTCGCGAAGCGGCTCTGCATCCGACCTGCCATGCCGGGCGATCAGCGGCTGCAACTCGGTCAAAGATAAAGCGTCCATCAGTGCATCGTGCCATATCTGTTGCTGAGGAGTCGTTAATCCTGGCCTGTCCACTTGGCAGGATCGTGCATGCATTTGGCCTCTTCGATCTACTGCGAAAGCTATTCCCTGTGGCGAAATGAGATAGGCCAAGGTGCTGGTGCATCTCGGATTTCACGAACGCAGGAGAGACTCGATGTTTTTCGTATCAGGCATTACCGGGCAGGTGGGTGGCGCGGTCGCTGGGCATTTATTGCAAGACGGGCACAAGGTTCGAGCGCTGGTCCGCGATCCGGAAAAGGCTGCGGCGTGGGCGCTGAAGGGCGTGGATATTCATCAGGGCGATTTCAACGACGTGGCTTCTGTCGCAAAGGTTCTGAAAGATGTGGAGGGTGCTTTTGTGATGCTTCCGCCGATCCTGTCTCCAGAGCCGGGCTTTCCGGAAACTCAAGCCATCATCGCCAGTTTTCGTGAGGCGCTGCACCTGGCGCCGCCGCCGCGCATGGTTGCGCTGTCGTCGATCGGTGCCCAGCAGAGCAGTGGGCTGGGGCTGATCACCACAACCCATTTGATGGAAGAAGCGCTGCGCGATCTGCCCATGCCAACGGCGTTTGTTCGTGCCGGTTCGTTCCTTGAGAACTACACGTATGGGCTGGCAGCAGCGGCTTCCTCGGGTTGGTTCGACACCTTTCGCACACCGACGAATCGCCCAGTGCCAATGATTGCCACGACGGACATCGGTGAGCAGATCGCGCAGCTTCTTGTGGCTGGCTGGGATGGCAGAAAGATTATTGAGTTGGGCTCTCCACGCAGCCCGGATGAACTTGCTCAGGCCATGAGCGAGGTGCTCGACAAACCCGTGCGGGCACGGGCAATTTCGCGCGAACGATGGAAATTTGTGCTCGAAGCCCAGGGCATGCCGTCTGGCAGCACCGGGCCGTTCGAGGAAATGGAAGACAGCTTCAACGCTGGCTGGATCGACTTCGGCGTAGCCGGCACTGAGTCGGTAGCCGGCAAGACCATGCCGGCTGAAGTCTTTACCAAGGCAGGAAAGGCGAATGGTTGAATCGATTGCTGACAATCGCTATTCCTTCGCAAAGTCCGTCGCCAAACCGACGTCTCGCCATGCTTCCACCTCGATCAGCAGGTCTTTCAGATAGTTGGTGACCTTCTCCACGCCCCATGCGCCGAGTACCAGATGATGCGGCGGGTTGGGGTGACCGACCAGATCGATCATGGCCTGCGCGGCCAGTGCAGGATCGCCGGCCTGTTTGCCGCTGCCTTCGCTGGTGCCGCGCATGCGTGCGGCAGCGGTGTCGGCGTAGTCGGCGATCTTGCTGGGCGTCTGCTTGAGCGAGCGTCCCGCCCAGTCGGTGCGGAACGGGCCGGGTTCGATGCAGGTGACCTTGATGCCAAGTGGCTCGACTTCGGCGGCCAGTCCATCGGACCAACCTTCCACAGCGTGCTTGCTGGCCGCATAAAAGGCTGAACCGGGGAAGCCGATAAAGCCCGCAACCGACGTGATATTAAACACATGCCCCTGGCGCCGCGTGCGCATGCCCGGTAACACCGCCTGGGTCATGGCAAAAAGGCCGAACACATTGGCTTCGAACTGCGCGCGGATCTCGGAGTCTTCGGCCTCTTCCACGGTGGACTGGTAGCCATAGCCGGCGTTGTTGACCAGCACATCGATGCGACCAAACTTGCCTTCGGCCTCCTTTACCGCGGCCTTGATCTGCGTCGCATCGTTGACGTCCAGTGCCACGGCAAGCGTCTGACCGTCGTGACCAGCCACGAGGTCATCAATGCGGGAGACATCGCGTGCGGTCACCACGACGCGCGCACCGCTATCGATAACACGCTGCGCCAATGCCCGGCCAAGCCCGGTCGAGCAGCCGGTGATAAACCATACTGGCGAGTTGTCTGACATGGGTATTTCTCCTGGACGTATTAGATGTAGCTGCTGTTTATAACTATTTACTGGACGCTGACGATAAAGTCAGCGACGTGAACTCGTTGAAAGCGGCGCGGCGGTAAAAGCCACGTTGCTCCAGAAACCTTGCTGTCATTGCCGTTCTGCAGAAAAAATAAGGCCGCTTCGAAAGCGGCCTTATCAACAACGTGCCAATGGTTATAGCTTAACCAGCAGAAGAAGCGCTCGCCGGTGCAGCGGACTTGCTGTGCTTGTGCGACGAGTGTTCGGCCCTCTTTTTTGCCTTCTCATTGCGATACATGGTGTCCGCTACCTGCTTTTGCTCCGGCGACAGTACAGCGTACAAATCGCTGAATGCCGAGGACAGCTTCTGCATGTTTTCTGCGTGCTGCTGTGCCAGGGCGGCATACGACTTCATCGCGTCGTCAGCGTTCATCGTGGAAAGCTTGGTTGCACGATCGCGGAAGGCGCCGTCGGTTTTTGTCGCGTTATCACGCATGGTCTGCGTAAACGCGTCCCACTGCTTGGTCTGTTGATCGGTAATGCTGAGCTGGCTGTGCAGTTCGGTAATGCGCTGCTCGACCACGTCCGCATGCTTCTGCGCATGGCTCTTGGACATCGAGGAGGATGTCGACATGGAAGAATCGCTTGCCGATGCCGGTGCCTGTTGCGCAAAGGCAGCTGTGGTGAACAGGGCGAGCGACAACAGCGCGGGTACAGCGATGTTACGAATAGTTTGTTTCATAGTTGATGCTCCGATTCACATGGTGTGATCGACAGCGGCCCGGGCTGGGCGCGTCGCGCTGACTAGTAGCCTTTCTGCGGCAGCAATTAGTTGCCGTAATAGACAACACCCGGCGGCGGTGGCGGCGGTGGCGACGAATACACGACGTCCGGTGGTGGCCGTTGCGCAGAATTTGCAATCGCTGCCCCGGCGACGACACCGAGCAAGGCACCAGCAATAAGACCACCACTACCACCGCCACCGCCGTGACCGCGATAGCCGCGATTGTTGTTGTAGCGTGGGGCTGGTCTACCGTGATAACCACCATGTCCATAACGTTGTGCCTGCGCTGGCACGGCCGATACCGTCATGGCGATGGCAACAAACGCGACGGCGACGTAACGATATAAAGAGGTTCGAGAGGTGTTAGTCATTAACGTATCCTTCTCACTGTGTTGCGTGTGTCGCACGTATCTGGCCAGCATCGGATGCATGCGGGATATAAATCACCACGGCGACAACGAATAATGACAATAAGGCTGGCATGTCATGACCATCACCGTCCTGCGAGTCTATGCCAGATCGCGTGATCAAGTGCTTCACCTGTTGGCACTCCCGAATCGGTGGTTGGGGCTGGTTCATTGCAGGTTGCGTGTTTTGAGGCATCTTTTTCGTTCACTTGCACGGGCTTATGCTCTGGATACTGCGGTGACTGCCGCGCTACCCGGAGATATGTCATGGTCAACAAGTTCGTTCGTTGCTTACCGGCGCTCATGCTCGCCCTGGCGTTACCCTTGGCTGCGCAATCCGCTGATATGGATGGTGCAGTGTCGAAGCAGACCGGTATCGCCAGCGCACATGCGGGCATGGCACTCGGTGCTACTGATCTGAAGACGGCGCATACGCACATGCAACACGTGGTCAATTGCCTGGTCGGGCCGGCCGGAAAGGGTTTCGACGCCCAAGCTGAAGATCCGTGCAAAGGCATGGGCCAGGGTGCCATCGTCGACGCCAAGGGCGATGCTGCTACCGAATCCACCTTGCACACAGCGCTGAAAGAGGCCAGACAGGGTCTGAAAACTACTACGCTGGACGGCGCACACGCGGATGCCCAGAAGCTGGTGGCAACCCTGCAGACCAAGTGAGGCGAAACGACAGAACACGCGATAAGTGTTGCGCTTGCATGAAACAAGGCCGCTTCGATAGCGGCCTTGTTTTTATTCAGTGCTCAGTCGGGATCAGCGAGCGTTTTTCGATGGTGGCTCCTGTTTGAAATTCATCGATTCTCGCTGGTTCACGCACGGCATCAGTTCGACGTTTTCCACGAGGCCGCCGTTTCCTTGGCAAACTCCCGATACGAGCGCGGTGCATGCCCCAGGATGCCGGTCATGATGTCGATGGCGCCGGGCTTGGGCAGCATGCCGTCGCTCTGGAAACGCGCCAGCATCAGGCGAATGTCGTAGGCAGACCACGACGGCGCACGGCCAGCCATGTTCTTTTCAAAACCGACCAGATCGTTGCCGCCGTAGGCGACCGGCTTGCCCAGGGTTTCGGACCATATCGCGGCCGCATCCTTGCCTGTTATGGCATCGGGGCCGACCAGTTCGATCACTTCGCGCGGCAGCGGAGATGCTGCCTGCTCGCGACGCAGCAACGAGGCAACGGCGATCTCCGCAATATCGCGGGTATCGACCATCGACACGCCCAGTTCGCCGAGCGGCATCGGGTAGACGCCGTTCTCCAGCGCGCCTTTCATCATCGTGTCGTTCTGCATGAAGTACGACGGACGCAGCACGGTCGCCGGCAGGTTGAGCTGCTCGATCGCACGCTCCACTGTGTACTTGCCGGTGAAGTGAGGCACGTCGGTAAACGCGTCGCTGTTTTGCACCGAGAAATAAACGATGCGCTGGATGCCGGCCTCACGCGCGAGGCTCAGTGTGATCAAGGCCTGGGTCACTTCATCGGCGACCACGGCGTTGAGCAGAAACAGCGTGTCGACGCCTTTCAGCGCAGTGCGCATGGATTCGACGTCGGTCATTTCGCCGGCGACGGCGCGCACGCCCTTGGGAAAGCTGGCCTTGTCGGGGTTGCGGGTAAGGGCGTGGATGGTGGCGTTGCGGGCAAGCAGACCGTTGACGACCTGAGTGCCGATGGCGCCGGTGCTTCCAGTGACGAGAATGCTCATGTCGTTACTCCTTCGATGTTTTCGGGGGATGGGTTTGATGTGGAAGTTTGGAGCGGGTACAGGCTTACTTTGATCGTTTCATTGAAGAAACGAAATATGCATAATCGAGACATAAGGTCTCAGAAATGGAACGTATATGGATCTCGAAGCGCTGGTCGATTTCAATGCCGTGGCCAGTCACGGTGGCTTTAGTCATGCCAGCCGGGCGACAGGTCGACCCAAGGCGACCTTGTCTCGACGCGTGAGGCAGCTGGAGGATTCGCTCGGCGTGCACCTGATCGAACGCGGCGCGCGCACGCTGCGCCTCACCGATGATGGCGCCGCGTTGCATGAGCAGACGTCAGCGCTGCTCGATCGTATCGACGACATCAAGGAGGCGCTGAAGGGCGACGTCGGTTTGCCGCACGGGCGTTTGCGCATCAATGCGCCGGTGCTATTCGCGCAGCGTGGGCTGGGTCGCATCGCCGCCCGGTATGCGGCGGCTTATCCGGACGTGCAGCTTGAGATCACCGCCGACGATCGTTTTATCGATCCGTTGCTCGACGGTTACGACCTGGTGCTGCGCGCCAATCCCAAGGCGACCACCGAGCTGGCCGGTCGCTGCTTTCTGCGCGATGAGCTGATTGTGGTCGCGCACCCATCGATTAGCCGACCCGAGTCCGTCGACGATGGTGCGCCGGTGCCGGCCGTGATGTTGCTCGGTGCACCCGAGGGTTCAGCGTGGAACATCGCGCGCGACGGGCAAACGCAGCAGCTACACACACGGGCAGCCATGCGTTTGTCATCCATGACGATGGTGCACGACGCGGTACTGGATGGTGCCGGCGTGGCGATGATGCCGCGCTCGCTGGTGCAGACCGACCTGGACGCCGGCCATCTCATCGACTGGGGCAGTGCCGTCGGTCGAAGTATCGAAGTGTGGGCGCTGTATCCGCCGCATCGTCACGTGAGCCGGAAAGTCTCCGCGTTTATCCGCATGCTTACGGAGCAATTCGTCGACGGCTCACCGGAAGGGTTTCAGTCACTGTTGCGATTGGCGGGGTGAGTTGTGGATCCGCACCGCCGGGTTGCCAGGCCGAATCTGCAGTGCCCGGTGCGTCAAACATCAGGATGGTGATCTCCTTGCCTTCCGGAATCTCCAGCGCGGGCGTTCCCAAAGCGGCAATGCGACTTTTGAAGGTGTCGAGTCCTTCACCCGGGCCCATGGCCGAGCGGCCGTTGACGGCCCAGACGCGGCCACCCTGTTTCCAGCGTTCGAGTGCGACATCGAGTCGTGACGTAACCAGCGCCGTATCGCCAATCGGAACTGCGTCCCTGGGTTGCAATACCGCGAGCATGGTCGGTGCGTTCGTGTCGCCCGTAAACACGGTATCGCCGGGGCGGATATTGGCGGCCAGAGTCGCGGCTGCCCTGTCCCAGCGGGGTTTCGTCTCAGTGCGATAGATCGGCAGAAGATTGACCGTACATAGCAACAATAGCGCCGTGACAGTGATTGGCAGCATCCGACGCGGCAAGGCCGCCGCACCGATGCCGACGAGGATGAAAAACGGCGCCGCGCTCCACAGGATGTAGCGCGGCAACACCATCGACTTGACCAGCGAGATAGTCAGCAGCAGCAAAGGCAGCACAGCGAAACCTAGCAGCAGCACGCGTCCTTCCAGGCGTCCACGCATGCGGTACAGGCCGATGCCGCCGAATGCGACGATCAGCAGGCCAAGCAGGGGTACGGCGGTGGGCAACACACTGAAGCGCACTACGGCAGCCATGCGCATCAGGTAAGCACTCTTGGCGACGACGCGCAGGTTTTGCCAGCTCAGCGGTGGAATCCAGTCGAACTTCTGCAGCATCTGGCCATCGCTGAAAGCGAGGATGGCAGCGTAAAACGGCACGCAGCAGATCAGGATCATCGCCACGCTAAGCAGCCAGTTACGACGAAAGCCGACGTGTGCTTCATTGTCATGCCGCGCACGCAGGCTGCGCCAGATAAGGTAGAGCGAGACGTTGGCAGCGAGTAGCCAGGGCGCCGCATCGCTGAGCACGTCCAGCGCGCCGATTGTGCCCATGACATAGGCAGTCCAGCCGAAGCGGTCGAACTGCGGCTGGCGAAAGTCCAGCGCAGCGCGTAACGGGTCTTGCGCCAGCCGCACCAGGCCCCATAGCGCGACGACGATCAGCAGGGTAACGAGGGTGTAAGAGCGCGCTTCCTGTCCGTACTGCACCTGCAATGGCGACATCGCCATCAACAATCCGGCGACGATGGCAGCGGGACGACCAGCAACGCGCCGCGCAATGGCAAACACCACGCCAACCGACAACGTGCCGAATAGGGCCGACGGTATACGCAGCCACGCGTTGTCCGAGTCGAACTGCGAAAGCGCCTGCAGCATCAGAAAATAGCTTGGCATGTGCCGGTTGCTGAAGCTGTCGTTGATCAGGCTATCGAGGCCGAGATGGATGCGCTGGTAAGTCAGCGCTTCATCGAGCCAGAACGGCTGGCTGTCGAGGTGTAGCAGTCGCGCGGTCAGGCCGATAAACACAACGATCAGTAGCCATGCGATATCGCGGACTGAGAATTTTCCGGTGCCAGCGGTTGACTGAGTGTCGGTGACCATGCGCGTATTCAGAGTGAGGTAGCCGAGATGATTGCAATGGCGATGAGCCGTCGCGACACGTCGCATAAGGGACCGAAAATAATTCACCGATATGACAGTCCGGCGATCCAGTTCGGTGGCAGTCACGAAGCAAACGCCGGCAACACAGATTGGTTGTCAACGCTTGGCAATGTGTTGTGCGGCGTTCAGCCCGCAGCGCACTCCACCTGAGAATGTCGCTTTATATGGCGTGCCCAGCGGACTACTGCATAGTCGACTCGGCGAGGCCAGGCCTCGCCGAAGGTATCAATAAAATGCCTGCGAGCAAGTGCTTGCGCTTGCAGCAAGAAATCACAGCCGCCACCATAGAAACCTTCAGGGAAAGGTGTCGGATCTTGACGGCCTGCGAGGCTGGCGTTTCGAGCGTCGACAATGGCCTTTCTGCTTGGGTCGTCAGGATCTTCGTCATGCAGCCTGCAGGTCAGGTTTGTTACAACGAAGATCGTGGCCAGTTCAGGACATGACGGTAGAAAGCTGATGGATATTTTTGGTGTGACGTACATGAGTCGGGCGGCGCAGTCGATGTCGCCCGAAGAGCTAGACCGATTGCTGCTGGCGGCTCGTACGAACAACGCGGCAACGGATGTCACCGGTGTGCTGTTATATGGCGATGGCCGGTTTTTTCAGTATTTCGAAGGCGGCAGTGCCGACGTGGCCCAGGTCTACGCGCGCATTCGCGATTCGAAGATGCACCAGGATATGGTTGAGCTGGAATATCGGCAGATTCCGCAGCGGCTGTTCCGCAAGTGGTTTATGGGCTTTCGCGAAGCTCCTGCCAGCATCCTGCAGAAATTGAGTCATGAACAGTGGTCGCGCGAGCGGCCCTGGGTAGAAGATCAATCCACCGCATCGGCGGGCATGCAGGAGCTGCTGAAGTTTCTGGACCATGACGGTGGACAAGAGCCGATGGCGCGATAAATCCAATCGATGTCTGATGGATGCACGCAGCCGACAACTTGCCGGCTGCTACCAAGGCTGTTTCGTGAGTCATGAATCATCGTTATCAGATGCTGACTCGTATTGAGCGCCATTACGAGGCTGCTCGACGCCGCAAAGCATGGCTTTATGCGTTGGCACCGGCCTTGCGCGCGAGAAAGTCTTTCATCAGAGCGGCTATTTCTGCGGCGTGCGTTTCGAGTGCGAAGTGGCCGGTGTTCAGCAGGTGCACCTCTGCATCGGGAATGTCGCGTTGATACGCCTCGGCACCAGCTGGTAGGAAGAACGGATCCTTGTCGCCCCATACCGCGAGCAGCGGCGGTTGGTGCTTGCGGAAATAGGCTTGCCATGCGGGATAAAGCGCCACGTTGCTGCGGTAGTCGAGAATCAGGTCAAGCTGGATATCCTCCATTCCGGGACGGACGATGTACGCCATATCGAGCGCATAGCCGTCCGGCGACACCTTTAGCGGATCAGCGCCATGCAGGTATTGCATGCGGATCGCTTCGGGCGACAGCGCATCGCGGCAGGCAGCGCGAGTCTGCTCCGATGGTGAACGCCAATACGCCTGGAACGGTTTCCACACGTCGCTGAGACCTTCTTCGTATGCGTTGCCGTTCTGGCTGATGATGGCGGTGACGCGTTCGGGATGGGCGGCAGCCACGCGGAAGCCGGTCGGTGCGCCGTAGTCGAATACATATAGTGCGTATTTGTTCAGGCCCAAAGCCTCGGTGAAACCGGTAACGACCTGCGCGAGATGATCGAAGCTGTAGTTGAACTTGCCGCGCGGCGGCGCTTTTGTATTGCCGAAGCCGGGCAGATCCGGTGCGATTACGTGGTAGTCGTTGGCGAGCAGCGGAATCAGATCGCGGAACATGTGACCGGCGGTGGGGTAGCCGTGAAGCAGCAGCAACACGGGTGCGTCCGGGTGACCGGCTTCGCGGTAGAAAACGTCAACGTCGCCCACTTTCTTGGTTTTGTAAGTAACAGTCATGGAAGTGTTCTCCTGGGTTGGTTTCGCGGCCGCTGGCCGCTTTGGCGAAATGCCCGATCGGGGCAGAGCTTTACTGACGCGCACCGTGGCCAGTGCCACCGAACCGAGCGCGATGTTCGTCAGCAAGCTTTGGCGTTTGCTGTTGATGGGTTTGATCTGGGGTGGAAGTGGCGTTTTCATGTAAGTTCCTGGAGGCAGGGGGTATCGGCCAGCGCAGGACGGGCATAGATAAGTCGTTGCGGTTAAAATACTACCGATCGGTCGTTATTATGCGAGTAGCTATTCATGAAAACAAGCCTTGAGCAAATCGTTCTGGAAGCGCGCGAGCTTTTTCGCGAGCGCGGCTACGTGGGTGCATCCATGCAGGACCTTGCCGAACGCGTGGGTCTGAAAAAAGCCAGCCTGTACACGCGCTTCCCCAGCAAGGAGTCGTTGGTCGAACCGGTGCTGGCACTGACGCTTGAGGAAACCTTTTCCGATCTCGATGGCGATGCTGGCGATTGGCTGGCCCGCTACGAGGCCGTGCTGAAACGGATTGCCGCGGAGCTGACTGATCGCAGGCGCTGTGTGGGTCTGCACCTGGCCTACGGCGTGCAGGCCGATGCGCCGGACGCACTGGGCGCGGTGCAAAACTATTTCAATGCGCTGCGGGATGGCCTGGTTGCCATTCTTAGATACAAGTTGAGCGCAAAGCGCGCGGCGACGGTCGCTACCGACGCACTTGTTCGCCTCGAAGGGGCAACCCTGTGGATCGTCATCGAGAACGATCCACACCCCATGCAGCGCGCACTCAAGACTCTGATCGCTGAAGCACGTGCACTGGACGAGTCGTAATTGATGATGCCCAGCGTGATACGAAAAAGCCCCGGCCAAGCGTGGCCGGGGCTTTTTCGAACAACCTGATTTTGAATTAACGCACGCCGCCGCCAGCAAGCAGCTGCTCACCGGTCAGCCATGCCGAATCGTCCGAGGCCAGGAACACGGCGATCGATGCGATGTCGTTTGGCTGGCCGAGGCGACCCAGCGGCGTTTGCGCCACGGTGCCAGTTTCGAAATCCGAACCGATGAAGCCGGCTGAATGGGTGCCCTCGGTTTCGACCATACCGGGGTTCAGTGCATTGACGCGAATCTTGCGTGCGCCCAGTTCGCGCGACAGCACGCCGGTAATGGCATCCACCGCACCCTTGGTACCGGTGTATATCGCACTGCCGGGAGGGGTAATGCGGCTGACGACGGAGCCGATATTGATGATGCTGGACCCTTCGCCAAGATGCTTGCTGGCCGCCTGGGTGGTCAGCAGCAGGCCGAGCACGTTGATGTTGAACTGGCGATGGAACTCTTCTTCGGTGATCTCTTCGAGTGGGGAGAAGGCGTAGACACCCGAGTTATTCACCAGCACATCAAGCTTGCCGTAGTTCTTGATGGCGGCGTCGACAATTCCCTTGGCTTCAGTGGCCTTGGAGACGTCACCCTTGATGGCAACGGCCTTGCCGCCGGCCTTGTTGATTTCGGCGACGACGGTATCCGCGCCTTCTTTGCTGGAGGCGTAATTGACGACGACGGACGCGCCTTCGGCGGCCAGCGCTTTGGCGATGGCGGCGCCAATGCCTTTGGATGCGCCCGTGACGATGGCGACTTTACCGGTGAGCTTGCTCATGACATTTCCTTTGATTTGGCTGGGAGGTATTTGGTTGGGATGTTCTTAAATCCCGTAGTTCGTAACTTATGAACTATGGAACTAAATGTCAAGGCCTGCTAAGATCATCCCCATGAGACCGCTGATTCACCCATCGATCGAAGACATCACCGTCGAGGGTATCCTGCATGCGCTCGCCGATCCGGTGCGTGTGGCGATCTATGCGGAGCTGGCAAGCTCGGCATGCGCCAACACCTGCTCGAACTTCCTGCAGATCAGCGATCGCAATATTCCCAAGTCCACGCTGTCACAGCATTTCCGTGCGCTGCGAGAAGCCGGGCTGGTGCGCAGCGAGCGGCGCGGCGTGGAAATGCACAATACGGCGCGCTGCAATGAAATCGAAAATCGTTTTCCCGGGTTGCTTGCCGCGATCATGAATGCGCACCGCATCCAGTCAGCCGATGGCGCGCGCGCGTTGAAGCGTCGGCAGGCTGCTGCCAGGAAGCTTGTTGGTTAATTCGTCAGGCTCCGGACTGACGCCGACCTCGCCTGAACAGCTGCCAGCGGCGCTCGATACAGACCAGTGCTTGTCGCGTGGGACGACGCAGAAACGGCACATCCTGCGCCAGGAGCAGCAAGCCAAGAGGCAACATCCAGAGTCCAAGCAAGGGCAGGATGCTGAAGATGCCCCCAAGCATCAATAGAAGGCCGGCGGGGACACGTACCCAGCGCGACGACGGCTTGCGCAACCATCGCAGCGAGCGACACGCCCAAGCCGGGAGCTTTCGCTCCAAGCGGTCGAGCTGGTGATCAAGCCGTTGCTTGTCTCTATTCAACGATTGGCAACGAAACGATCAATGCTCGCCGTCTGGCGTTTTACCCGCTTCGTCTGAAGCAGCCTTGGCGGCGTCGCGCTCTTCTCGCTTGCGCGCATCCTTCTCTTCCTGCTGCTTTTTCTTGGCGAGTTCGCGCTGCCGTTTTTCGAACGAGTAATTGGGCTTGGCCAAGGGTATGTCTCCAATAAGGGCGGCCTATTGTAGTCGCCTGGACCTCTCGCCGTGTCAGAAAGCGTAGCGCGCCCCTATCCAGACAGTTACATGGCCTGCTTGCCATAGCGATACTCAGCCAGTAGCCAGAGCTTGCGCTGGTTTACGGTGAAGCTGTCGGCGCGGTAGTCGCCGTATTGAAGCTCCAGGCTGAAGCGCGAGCTGAGCTGCGCCTTGATGCCCGCATCGGTCTCGTTGCCATAGCGCGCGCCGCCACCGCTTTGCGGATCAAATTCGTGGTGAGTCAGCAGCCAGGTGAGCGAATGCCAGGGCAACAGGCCATACAGGCCGACATAGCGATCGCGCAGACCGTATGCCGGGATGCTGAAAACGCCGACCCAGCCGTCAAAGCTGTGCCCTGAGCCATAGGCAATGTTGAATGCGGTTTTGCCGTTACCGCCCAGCGACTCTTCACCCAGCCGCCCGGAAATGGCGGGCAAGCCGTAGCTCAACTCGAACAGGTGATAGGGCAGGCTGAAGTGCACCGGGTTGTTGGCGTAGTCATTCTGATGCGCACCTTCGAGCGTCCAGCCGATTCGGGTGCCGGTGTCGGCTAATGGTGCGGTACCGGTCCAGCGTGCGCCAAACGTGCGCACGGAGTTCTTCGAGAGGGTGAGGTTTTTCACGAAGTAGCCGTAGGCACTCAAGCTACCCAGGGGCAGCACCTGGGTAAGGTGCACCAGGTGACCATCCAGTTTCCATCGGCGCTGCGTGTAGTCAGGGAAATCGGCGCCGACGGTACGGTTCACCTGATTGATCCAGTCGTAGCTCAGCGTGGTTTTTTCGGTGAGCTTGACGTAAGTGGTGATGCCATCGAACGACTGAGGATTCTGTCGCCACGGGTTGGGGCTGAAGAAGCGGTTATTGTCGATTTTCAGATATTGCCGTCCGATGCGAATACCTGCGTCGCCATTGTCATAACCAAGCCATGCGCTGCTGAGCTCTGTGGAGCGCGGATCGGGCTCGGCTGGATAAGGGGTTCGTCGACCGGTGGTGTCGTCGTACTGGCGGCCAAACAGCGGCTGCACCTTGGTGCCTTCCACGTAAGCCGCGAGGTGTGGCGTAAACGCCCACAAGTAGCCCGCTTGAAGCCGCAACGTGTGCGCGCGACCGATCTTGTCAAAGCTGTCCGAATGCAGCGTACTATCGCGATAGCGCAGACCAAGATAGGGCGTACTCACATAGGTATTTTCATCGGCGTGGCCAGCGGGCGAAAGCGCGATGGCGGCGGCAATAGCCGCATATCGTGGAAACGTCATGGATTGACCATTTAGCGGTATGGACGTCCGTTTTATCGTTTATTGACGATTCGTCAAAAACATATTTCGTCATATCCACATGACCTTCAGGCATGTAAGCCACCGCGTTCTGAGTTGGGGTGGCTGTATCAATCCTTCATGTAGTCGGCAAAGGCCTCGGCATAGGCTGGATTCCAGCGTGACAGTGCGGGCCGGTTTTCGATGATGTCATTCGCGCTCCAGCGGATGCGTTTTTCATCGGTAGCGCGCGCCACGTCATTGTCGGGGCAGAGGATGTAGAAGTCTCCACGGGCCAATGCGGGCCACATGAAATCAACGACCTGTTCGGCAGTCCATGCCGCAGCCGGCTTTTCCTTGATACCGCGAGCGCGGGTGAAGCCGGTATAGGTGAAGCCGGGAATGAGTAGATGAGCGCTCACGCGGCCATCTGTCGACAGCAGTTCATGCGCCAGTGACTCCGTCAGCGCGCGGAGAGCCGCCTTGCTGACGTTGTAAGCGGTATCGCCGGGCGGCAGCGTGATGCCTTGCTTTGAACCAGTGGTGATCAGCAGGCATGGCCAGTTGGCGCTGATCATGTCCGGCGCGAACAGCTGGATACCATGCAGAGCACCGCCGAGGTTGATGTCGATCGTCGACTTCCATTTAGCGATATCGGCGAACAGTCCGCCACCACCCTCGCGTGCGGCATTGCTCATCAGCACCGAGATTTCGCCAAATGCATCACCTTCCGCCTTGACGCGTTGCATATCCTCGCGCCGGCTGACATCCGCCTTGACCGCGCGCGCCTGGATTCCGGCTGTATCCAAATTGGCGACAGCACGTTCCAGTGAATCGGTATCGATATCGACAAGCAAAATCCGCATGCCGGCAGCGCCGAACTTGTATGCAGCAGCCAGCCCAATGCCGCTGGCGGCACCGGTAACGACGGCAACGCGGCCGGAAACAATCGCTGGATGGCTGGACATGCTCGGTAGTTCTCGCTGGGATGTGAAACGTAAATCTAACGGGTAGGGCGTGATCTTTTCCTGTTGATCAACGCGCGGCTCGAAGCGGGAAGTTCGTTGCACCATGCACCGCGTCAAGCCATGTGCCTGCCGCGATGGCTAGAATTGACTGCGCTTTGCCGTGGCTGTTTGGCTACGGCGCGTTACGAGGAGAGCCGAATGTCTTATGCCGCCGTCAATGGCCAGAACCTTTATTACGAAGACACGGGTACCGGTGCACCAGTTTTGGTGTTCTCGCATGGTCTGCTGATGGATCACAGCATGTTCGCGCCACAGGTTGACGCATTGAGGCATCGCTACCGCTGCATCAGCTGGGATGAACGTGGTCACGGTCTTACCGCCAACAACAGGATGTGTGAGCCTTTCAGCTATTACGATTCCGCCAATGATCTGGCTGCCTTGCTCGATCATCTCGGCGTCAAGCGCGCGATTCTGCTCGGCATGTCGCAGGGCGGCTATCTGTCACTGCGCGCGGCGTTCAAGTATCCGGCCATTGTGCAGGCAATGGTGCTGATCGATACCCAGGCGGGGCCGGAGGATCCGGCCAAGATGCCGGGTTACGCGGTCATGATTGAAGACTATGCGAGCAACGGTCTGAGCGAAGAGACCGGCGCGATTCTCGAGCACGTGATTCTCGGCGATGGCTGGAGTGGGGCTGTGGCATGGAAGGAGAAATGGGCCAGCTGGCAGCCGCACAATCTTCTGCAATGCTTCAACACGCTGGGCTCGCGTGACGACATTAGCGGCAAGCTGGGGGCGATTACTGTTCCGGTGCTGGTGATCCACGGCGACTCGGATGTGGCAATTGAGCCAGAGCGTGCGAAGGCCATGGCGGATGCGCTGCCCAACGCGCGCATGGAACTGATCGTCGGTGGCGGTCACGCGTCGAATCTGACACATCCTGATCAGGTCAATCCATTGATTGAGGCTTTTATCGCGCAGCAGATGTAAATGCTCGTGTGCAGGACGTGGTCGTTGGCCTCTGCCATTAGTTGCTGCCGTATCGTTGGCTGGACGAAGACGCATATGAGCCTTGATAGCGAATCTCGTCGGTCACCGGTTTTGATGATCCGGTCAGCGTGCTGGTTGCTGACGCCGGCGGCATCGGCGGATCATGCTGCGGCAGCTGTTGGATAACCATTAATTGCACCGTTGCCTCAGCTTCGCGAGGATTGGGCAATTAGGATATGCAGCGAGGTTACCAATCCGACTATACGTGCGAGGTCATTGAGCGATGCAGATTTTGCAGTGCCCGCAGAATTTCTTCTGGTTCGCGCATCGCCTTGCGCGCCGCGCCGATGGCCTTGCGTACCTCACCCGGCGTCTCGCCGTTCTCGATCAGCGAGATGGCATGCTGCCGGCAATCGATCAACGCATCCACCCAGTCGGCCGGATGCGCTGTGCGGAAACGCCCCGTCAGCAGGCGACTTGCACGGAATGCTGGAGCGACTCTTTCAACCCTGTCCAACGCCAAGAGAAAATCTTCCGGCCGACGTAAAGCTGTTGCCGGATCCAGCGCATTGGCAAGCATGGCCAGCGAATCGGCTATTCGCAGGCGTAATACGCCGGTCGATCGCACTGGCAGCACAAGCCAGGCAGTAGCCACGCCGATAATCGCACCGATCACGATCTCTTCCAGCCGCAGCGAAAGGACCTGCTGGGCGGATGGACCTTCGAAGCCCTGCAGCAGCGCCAGCGCCAGCGTGACAAACAGGGCCCACCACGCGTAGCTCAGCGGGCGTAGCCAGATCCCTATGAACACGGAGGCAAGAATCCATCCGATGGTGGTTGTATCGTGCGGCCGGGCATGAACGGTAAACATCAATGCGAAGAACGTACCGACACCTGCGCCAAGAATGCGCAGCACGCTTTTATACGCCACATCCAGCCGTCCCTGGTTGCCGCTTCCGACAATATAGGCAGTGAGTACGATCCAAGCCCATCGCTCGGAAAAATAAACATAGCCAACGACAAAAGCCACTGTCAAAGCGACAGCCATCTGGATGGCCATTCGTGTGCTGGCTATGGGGCGCAGTGAACTCGAGCGCGGCGGTGATACGACAACTTCGCTCAATACACGAGCCTGCGGCAACCAGCGTAGACGACGAGCGAGTAGATGAAAGACGGTGACCCACAGCAGCGCCAGCAGCGCGACGATGATCGGAAGGAGCAATGCCATCGTGTGGCTGATGCGTGTCGTCGGGACGTAAGGCGTGGTGAGAATCACCACAAACGGCAGTGCAATCAGCGATCCGGCTCGCCGCACCAGTTGACCGAATCGACGCAACCAGATGGATAGCGACATGCTGGCAACGAAAACGACGGCGCCGATCCACGGCGCGTGAAGCAGCAACATGGCGACACCGAGTGAGGCCACGCTGACGGCGGGCAGGGTAATGGCTGCCTCCAGTCGGCCACGCAGATCCCGATCGAGCTGGCTGCGCGAGAGCGAAAGGCAGAGCACGACAGCCAGTATCGCCGGGCCCGATTCTGGATCGATCGCCAGGGCGCAGAACATCGTGGTCAGCGCGGCCAGCATGGTCACGATGGCCTCTCGCATGGAGCGGAAGATCATTTCGGCAGTCACGATCCAGTGTTGCTCCGGTTTGATCTATGGTGGGTAACGACTTTTCGCAACAAGGCGGTACTGATCGGATTTTTGGATGCTCAGGAACGACTGGCCAACCATTTACGGTAGCGCCTTGCCAGTTGTTTGAGCCGCCATTGATCCACGACCAGACTGACAAACGGTGAATAGTGGGTAGCCGGCTCTTTTCCCTTCGCAAAGCTCCATAAATAACGTTTGACCAGAGATATGGTGGCCAGCCCGGCCATGCCTTTGTCGTTCCAGTCGACGCGCGGGATTTCAGCTATGCGGTTGCCGCCGGCGAGCCAGTCATTTGGCAGGTTGGGAGCAATGGCCAGAGCGGTGGCCATGCCGACCACCGCAACGCCATGGGCGATGACTTGTTCGGCAATGGCGCGGCGGCGAATGCCACCAGTCACCATAATCGGCATGCTTGCTACGCTGGCGATGGTCTGGGCGAATTCGAGAAAGAAAGCTTCGCGCGCCAGCGTACGGCCGTCGGCGGTGCGCCCCTGCATGGCCGGACTTTCATAGCTTCCACCGG
>Ga0302316_10001306_pt1 | contig 19775 bp, 9 predicted proteins | sample III_Palsa_N3_2_FD_200456 | JGI IMG/M metagenome (GOLD analysis project Ga0302316, IMG submission 200456) | Peat permafrost microbial communities from Stordalen Mire near Abisko, Sweden - III_Palsa_N3_2 | ecosystem: Environmental > Terrestrial > Soil > Palsa > Peat permafrost | place: Sweden...
TGAGGGCGGCGTCGGCGGGGGTGGCGATGCCGCCGGCCGAGAAGTTTGGGACAGGCAGCTTGCCGGCCTTGGCGATCATGCGAATCAACTCGTAGGGAGCGCCGTGGACCTTGGCGGCGTTGTAGAGCTCAGAGTCGTCAAGCACGGTGAGGGCCTTGATCTCGCGGACGATCTGGCGCATGTGCTGCACGGCGTGGACTACGTCGCCGGTGCCGGGTTCGCCCTTTGTGCGGATCATGGCAGCGCCTTCGGCGATGCGGCGACAGGCTTCGCCGAGGTTCTTGGCGCCGCAGACAAAGGGCGTGGTGAAGGCGTGCTTGTCGATGTGGTAGACCTCATCGGCGGGCGTTAGGACTTCGGATTCGTCGATGAAGTCCACGCCTAGGGCTTGCAGGACCTGGGCTTCGGCGAAGTGGCCGATGCGGGCCTTGGCCATGACGGGGATGGAGACGGTGGCGATGATCTCCTTGATGAGCTTGGGGTTCGCCATGCGGGCGACGCCGCCTTCGGCGCGGATCATGGCGGGGACGCGTTCGAGGGCCATCACGGAGACGGCGCCGGCTTGTTCGGCGATCTCGGCCTGGGCTACGTTCATGACGTCCATGATGACGCCGCCCTTCATCATCTCGGCGAGGCCGATCTTGAGGCGAAGCGAGGTGGAATTGCCGTTACCGTTGCCATTGCTGTTGTGTGCCATGATGAACTCCTTCACGAGAGGCGGAATAGCGCCAATAAATAAGTTTAGCAGTTAGAGAAAACACTACTTGCGGTAGCTGGGCGGTGCGGTTGAAGCTGTAGATGCTTCGGGGAGTGGATACCCCTCCTCCGGCCGGAAACAGCGCAAAGACCGGAGAACATTGAGGTTAGGTGTGGTCTTCGGGGACGGTTGGCGATCTACGCGAAGACCGCTGCGAAGACTAGTTTCGGTGCTTTTATTGTAGATGCGGTGTCAAGGGGTGTGAACTCGAAACGCCTCTCGTAAACGATGTGAGAGGCGTTTCAAGGTTGTGGCGGGCGGACGAAGAACGGGAGACAGCAGGTTCCTCACTTCGTTCGGAATGACAATCAAAAGTATGAGCAAATGCGTAGAGCTACTGTTCTTTCGGCGCTCCGGGGATGGTGATGTCCAGTTGGGTCGTTTTGCCGAGCGTGGAGAGCGGTGGTTGGATCTCCTGCATGTTGCCGACGACCACGATGGCCAGCTTTTCAGGCTGGATGTACTTGAGAGCCACGCGGGTTACGTCGGCCGCGGTGACCTTTTCGACCCCGGCGCGGTACTGCTCCAAGAAGTCGGCAGGGTAGCCGTAGACGGCCAGCGTGACCTGTTCGCTGAGGATCTTTTCAGGCGTGTCGTAGCGGAAGATGAAGGAGTTCAGCAGGTCGTCCTTGGCCTTGCGGAGCTCGGACTCAGTGGGCGGATCAGTGCGAAGCTTGCGGACCTCATCGAGCGTGGCCTTAGTGGCCGCGACGGTGCTGGAGCTCTTGGTGCCGAGCCCGACGGCGAAGAGGCCGGGATGATCGTAGGCCGCTCCGAAGCTGCCGCCAACCGAGTAGGCGAGGCCCAGCTTGGTGCGGACCTCCTGCACGACGCGCGAGCCGAAGCCGCCGGAGAAGACCTCGTTCATCACCGAAAGCGCGTAGAAGTCAGGATTGCGCTCCTCCGTGCCGAGGCCGACCATGTAGACGTTCGATTGATCGACGTCCGTTTTGTCGGCGTAGTAGATGCCGGGTGTGGGTTCGATGAAGTTCACCTTGGCGGAGACCAACTCGGTGCCTTTGGGGATAGAGCCGAAGGCGGCAGTGAGCTTGGCTTGCATGTCTTTCGTATCGAAGTCTCCAATGACGCCGACGATAAGGTTGGCGCCGTTGAAGGTGTTTTTGTGCCAGGCCTTCAGGTCGTCGAGCGTGACGGCGCCCACGGTGGCAAGCTCTGTCTCGCGGCCATAGGGGTTGGTCTTGCCGTAGGCGATCTGGCGGGCTTCGCGCTGGACGATGCCCGCAGCGCTGTCGTTGCGGCGCAGGATGCTGGAGGCCATGCTCTGCTTGGCGAGATCGAGCTTGTTCTCCTGGAAGTCCGGGTGCTCGAGCAGGTCGAGCGCGATGGCAAAGACGCTGTCGAAGTCGGTAGTGAAGCTGTTCCAGCTAAGCGAGGTTGCGGCCTGCCCGCCGCCGGTTTCGATGGAGGCAGCCTTGGCGGCGAGCTGGTCGTCGAGCTCGTCGCCGGGGTGCGCGGCGGAGCCGGAGGTGCGCCAGGTTTCGCCGTAGAGTTCCATGAGGCCAACCTTGTCCGCGGAGACATCGCGGCTGCCGCCTCGGATGCGGACGAAGCCGCTGATGAAGGGCAGTTCGTGGTCCTCTTCGAGGAAGAGCTGCACACCGTTCGGCAGCGTGACGCGTGTGGGCTCCGTCGGCTTAAAGGCGTGGAGCGGTGGGATGGGGATGGCCTTCCACGGCTGGGCGGGAGACGGGTTTTGGGCGATGGCGACGATGGAAGCAGCGGCGAACGCGAAGGTCGTGAAGGAAGAGCGCAAAAGGTTCATCGTGCACCTCCTTTGCCGGCGGAGACGGGCGTTGCGGTGGCCCCGGCGGGGGGTGCGGTTGGAGGTTTGAAGTCGATGCGGGCGCTGGTGCGGTTGGTGTCGACGAAGGTCTGGTTGGCTACGCGGCGGATGTCGGCCTTGGAGACGGCGTCGATCTTCTGTAGCTCCTGGAACATCCCGCGCCAGTCGCCAAGGCGGGTCTGGTACTCGGCGAGCTGCGAGGCGAGGCCGTCGTTGTCGGCCAGGCCGCGGAGAAGATCGGCGCGGGCGCGGGTCTTGAAGCGCTCCAGCTCGGCGTCGGAGACGTCAGTGGTCTTGAGGATGTCGAGCTGCTTGTGGATGGCCTCACGCAACTCGTCGTTGGTGTGGCCGCGCATGGGCAGGGCGTAGAAGGCGAAGAGGCCGGGGTACTTGATGCCGGGGAAGCCGGAGAAGCCCTCGGCGACCAGCGCAATCTTCTGGTCGCGGACCAGCGAACGATAGAGGCGCGAGGTGCGGCCGTTGGAGAAGATGTCGGTGATGGCGTCATAGACGGCATCGTCCGGCGAGCGGTAGCCGGGACGGTGGTAGCCCTCGAGGTAAAAGGGCTGCGTGGTCTCGTGGAGGACGACAGTGCGCTCGGCTGTCTGCTTTGGCTCGACGGTGGTCATGGGCTCGGGCCTGGGACCTGCGGGGATGCGGCCGAAGTATTTCTCGAGGATCGGCATGGCGGTGACGGGATCGACGTCGCCGACGACGGCTATGACCATGTTGGAGGGAACATAGAACTTCTTGTGGAAGTCAGAGGCCTCGGTTGCGGTGACCTGCGTAATGTCAGACTCCCAGCCGACGCCGGGGCGACCGTAGGGGTGGGCCATGTAGGCTGCGGCGAGGAACTCCTCGACGAGCCGGCCCTGCGGGGAGCTGTCGATGCGCATGCGGCGCTCTTCGTTGACGACGTCGCGCTCTTTGTAGAACTCGCGCGCGACAGGCCAGCCAATGCGGGACGACTCGAGAAACGCCCAAAGCTCAAGGCGGTTGGAGGGCATCGACCAGAAGTACTGCGTCGAATCTTCGCTGGTGGAGGCGTTGAGGTCAACGGCGCCGTTCTCTTCCGCGAGCTCGGAGAACTGGTTGGGAATCACAAACTTCTGGGCAGCTTCTACGGCGTCTTCAAAGGTCTTGTGGAGCGCGTCGAGCGTGGCCTGATTCTTCGCGACGGTGTCGTCGGCGACGGCGTTACGATAGGCGCTGTCGTAGGCGGCGTAGGCGGTCTCAACCTTGTCGAGCGCGATCTTTTCGGCGGCGTAGTCCGTGGTGCCGATGGTGTCGGTGCCCTTGAAGGCGATGTGCTCAAACATGTGCGCGAGCCCGGACTGGCCGGAGGGGTCGTTGGCGGAGCCGGCGTCTACGAGGGTGTAGAAGCTGAAGACCGGGGCCTCGTGGCGCTCGGAGATGATGAGAGTGAGGCCGTTGGGCAGAACCTTGACGGTGGTGCGCGCGGCGAGGGCCTGCTCGTACTTATCGGGCGGCGCGGGCGCGGTTTGGGCGCGGAGCGATGGGAGCAGAAACGCTGCGGCTGTGAGCAGGACAGCGGTTCTCAGGGTGCTCGACAGGAGCCTGGTGGAAGACGTCAACGTAGCCTCATTTCTGATAGTGCGACGGTGCGGGGTGCTTTCGAGCGTTTGTGATGCAAATTCAGGTTCCTATGCTAGACGTTGGAGGCGGCGAAAGGAAATTTGGCGGGTTTCCCACAGGAGATTTCGTATGCAGGCTGGAAGCGCCAGTTGAGGCTTGCGTATCGAGCACTACTGCGGAACAATCTTATCTAGATATTATGTCCATACTTGCTCTGCGCCGCCGCCTTGTGCTGTGCCTCGGTCTCCTTTTGGCCGCAACGACGCTCGTGTCCGCAGCGATGGGCCAGGTTTTGTCTTTAGCCATGCACGCGCCGGCACTTCCGAGCGGTGCGCTGGATCTGGGGACTCTCCCCGGGTCGCAGGCGATGCGCCTGACACTGTATCTCGCGCCGACGCCGGAGCGGCAGGCTGCACTGGAGAGCTATCTGACGGCGGTGCAGACGCCGGGGAGCGGGTCGTATCATACGTGGCTTACCCCGGCGGCGTTCGGCCAGCAGTTCGGCGCTACGGCAGATCAGATCGCCGCGGTGAGCGCCTTTGCGCAGGCCAAGGGGCTCACGGTGGAGAGCGCGACGGCCTCCGGGCTGCGGATTGTGGTCTCAGGCACGGCCGCGAACGTGGAGTCCGCGATGGCTCCCGCTGTGCATGGCGTGCAGTTGGGGCAGGCGGTTTACTATGCGAACCGCGCGGCGCCCGTGCTGCCGAACACGATGGCGGGAAACCTGCTGACGGTGGATGGGTTGAGCAATCTCCCGGCGACGTATCCGCTGACGCTTGCGACCGATGGCGTTGCGCAGAGTGCGACGGCCAGCGGCCTCGCGGCGCTGAGTGCGGTTGTGGAAGCCAATACCGTGAGGGTGGTCTCGCTGAGCACAGCAAGCTGTCTCGAGGATGTAGACGCGGCAACGCAGGCGGCGATGCGCCTGACGATGCAGCAGGCAAGCGCGCAGGGAATGACCGTGCTGGCGCAGACCGGCTGCGGTCCACGTGGCTCGGCTGGGTTCCCCAGTGTGCTGGCGGAGGTGACGTCGGTTGCGCTGGCGCCGGGGATTACGCCTCCCGCGACGGCGAGCCTGACCGTGCTGCGGCCCACATGGCAGCAGGCGATGGGGCTACCCGCCGATGGGATGCGTCACGAGCCGGATCTGACGGTGTCGAGCCTGGGCGCGCTGGCGCAGACGATGGAGTCGATCCTGGCGAAGCAGCCGGCAACGGCGGATGGTTCGCCTGCGCGGCTGGGCAATGTGAACGCCACGTTCTATGAGTTGGCGGCTGAGCCGGGGCTTTATACGCAGCCCGACCACGCGGCAGCAGGCACGTGGGAGGCGTCGACGGGGTTGGGTGTCGTCGATCTCGACAAGCTGGACAAATTTTTTCCGCATGGCAGCCTGAGCGATAACGTCTCGATCAATGTGTCGAATGGCGGGTTCGTGACCCATGGTGGGAGCTTTACGTTTTCGTCGACGGTGACGGATACGTCGGGGCAGGGCAATGGTGTGGCGCCTACGGGGACGGTGGTGTTTTCGACGAGCACAGGCATAACGCTTGGGTCGGGGACGCTGTCTGGCGGAACGGCTTCGGCCACCTATAACCAGTTGCCGGGTGGGACGTATACCGTGACGGCTGCGTACTCGGGCGACGGAACGTACGCCGCGAATAACAGCATCTCTACCGGGTTTACCGTGGGTGCGGAGACCGTGACGGTCACTGGAAGTCTGGCTGGAGCCGCGCCTGTGGGGACGATGGCTACGGTGGATGTGGTCGTCACAGCTCCTTCTGGCGTGGGGTCGCCGACTGGGACCATCACGGTAACTCCGCAGGGAACCAGCGATACGGGCACCTACACCGGTACGCTGGCCGGAACCGGGGCCACGACGACGGCGGCTGTGCAGGTGCCGGCGGTGCAGGGCGGGTCGGTGACGTTCCTGGCGCAGTGTACGACCACGGCCAGCTTTGCATGCAGCAATCCGGGGCGGATTACGGGGTCAAATAATCTGGGGACGCCGACGGTGAAGCTGACGGCAGCGCCCGTGCCACCGGTGAACGGAACCACGACGAACTTTACGGCAACGGTAAGCGGCGCGGGTGGAAAGTATCCGACGCCGGCGGGAAACCTTACCTTCGAGGACAACGGTTCGTCGATTGGATCGCAGACGCTGAGCAACGGTACGGCATCATTTTCAGATTCGAACTGGAGCGCCGGATCGCATAGTCTCAGTGCGGTCTATGGCGGGGACAACAACTATGCCAGCGGGACAGCAACGGCGAACGCGAACACCTCTGCAACAGCCACGACGACGACGTTAGGGATTTCGCCGAACCCGCCTGTGAGCGGCAGCACGACGACGCTGACGGCGACAATCACCTACACGCCGACGAACGGCGTGGGCCCGAGCGGCGCGACGAACTTCTTTGAGGATGGCTCACTGATCGGCAGTGGCACGGTCAGCGGCGGCGTGGCCAGCTTTAGCTCGACGACGCTGAGCAGCACGACAGCACACAGCTTTGACGCGGTCTACGCGGGCGACTCGAATTACCTGACGAGCACCTCGGCGACCGTGGCGACAGCGGCAACGGCCGCGTCTGTGACGACGACTACGACGTTGACGGTTTTGCCGAACCCGCCTGTGAGTGGGGCCCTGACGACGTTGACGGCAACGGTCGCGCAGACGGGCAGCGCGTCTGCACCGACCGGGACGGTGACGTTCTATGAAGACTACGGGATCCTTGGTTCTGTAGCGGTCTCGGGCAGCAGTGCGACGTTTACGAGTACGACGCTGTCCTCCACCGTGGCGCATACGTTCTATAGCGTGTACTCCGGCGATTCGACGTTCAAGACAAGTACGTCCCCCCTGGTGGCGACGTCGGCTTCGAGCGCGACGGTGGCGACAACCACGACGCTGACAGTCTTGCCCAACCCTCCGGTGAGTGGGAGCACGACGACGCTGACGGCGACGGTTGCCTTTACGGGCAGCACGTCCACGCCGACTGGAAGCATGAACTTCTATGAAGACTCGGGGTTGATTGCGACGGTTCCGCTGTCGGCTGGGAGTGCGAGTTTTGCGAGTACGCTGCTGTCGTCCGCGACAGCGCATACGTTCTATGCGTTGTATTCGGGTGACGCGACGTTCAAGACCAGCACCTCGCCGGTTGTATCATCGGCGGCTACAGCGACTTTGACCTCATCGACGACGTTGGTGGTTTTGCCTAATCCGCCGGTGAGCGGAAGCCTTACAACCATTACGGCGACGATTGCCTATACGGGAACAACAGCGCCCACGGGGACTGTGGCTTTCTACGAAGATGGCGCGATCGTGCAGACCGAGCCGGTGAGCAACGCGTCGGCCAGCATCGCCAGCACTACGTTCAGCAGCAAGACTTCTCATGCGTTCTCCGCGGTGTACTCTGGCGATTCAACCTTCAAGCCAAGTACGGCGCCGACGGTGACGACCGCGGCTACCACGACGACTGCGACGACGACGGTGACAGTGACCGCTTCGGTCCCGACAGTAGCGGCGGGTGGGACGGTGACGCTCAGCGCGACGGTGACGCCTTCGAGCATAGTGAACAGCACCGCGCCTTCGGGGACTGTGACGTTCAGCTCCGCGCAGGGGATTCTGTGCTCGGGGATCGTGAGCAGCAATGCGGCCAGCTGCATGGCAACGCTGACCACGACGGGTGTTCAGTCGATCTCTGCCGCGTATAACGGCGACACCAACTACAGCGCGAGCACCAGCACCATGGCGGCGACGGTTACTGTCGGTGCGACCACTGCGACCGGTGTGTTGACCGCGGCGGCCAGCCCGTCTACGACAACGTATGGCGGAACAGTGACGCTGACCTCTACGCTCATTCCAACTCCAGCAGTAACTGGCGGTCCGGCGGGCAGCGTGACCTTCGCCCTTACCGGCACAGTGGCTTCGATGACGACCTCGGCGTTGGTGGCGACTGGAACCTCTGCGACGGCGACCTCTCCGATTGCGACGCCTGTGCCCGGCACTTACGTGGTGACGGCGACATGCACCAGCACGAATGTGACCTGCACGGGACTTTCTGCGACGGCGTCGCTGACGGTCGCCAAGGGCGCTACCACTACGACGTTGACGGCCTCAACCATGAGCCCGCAGGTGGGGCAGACGACGACGTTCACCGCTACCGTGGCACCCACGATCACGCCGAACGGTGCTGCAATTCTGCCGACCGGGACGGTTACGTTCTTTGTGAACGGCACGCAGACGGTGGAGACCCTGACCAACGGCACCGCAACCTTTGCAACGGTGCTGACGGCCACGACCGGCAACTACGTGACGGCGGTTTACTCCGGCGATACGAACTGGCTCGGCAGCACTTCGTCGCAACTGGTGGTCAATATCGCGCCCATCCCAACGACGGGATCGCTCTCTGCGAACCAATCGACGGCGCTCTATACGGCCAACATTGTGCTGACGGACGCAGTGTCGGCTACGCCGTCCGCGACCGTTCCTAATCCTGCAGCACCATCCGGAACGGTGACGTTCTATGACCTCTACAACGGGCAGACGGTGTTGCTCGGGACCTCAAATGTGACGTCGCTGGTGGTGGATTCGGTGGCGCAGTTGAGCACGACCGGGTTGATGAAGGGGACGCACAACATCACGGCGCTGTTCAACGGCGGCACACTCTACGCCGTGAACACTGCGACGTTTGTGGTCAATATTACGGACTACGGGGTAGCCTTCTCGCCGCAGACGCTGACGATGACGCGAGGCTCGGGTGGTGCGTCGGTTGCGACGATTACGTCCTACAACGGCTTCAACGGCCAGGTGGTGTTGGGATGCACTCCACCGCCGAGCACACTGATGACCTGTACGTTCACGCCGGCGCTTATTAATGGTTCGGGAACTTCAGTGCTGTCAGTTACGACGACGGCTGCGACGGCCTATAGTGTTCGGCCTGCACCATTGGGCAAAGCCGCGACGGGGATCTCGCTGGCGGCGATTTCGCTTGGAACGCTGCTGCTCGGGTTGCTGTTGCCTGCCAAGCGCCGCAGACCTACCTTCCTGCTGGCGCTTGTGGCTACAGCGCTCATCGGTCTCAGCATGGGATGTACGACGCAGGGGATCGTCAATACGAATGGCACGACCGGCTCGAATGTGGGCGGCACACCGCAGGGGACGCAACTGCTCTCCATTACGACACAGGGGACGGATGGGCAGACGACCGTGCGGCACAACTCGCAGTTCCAGGTGCTGGTGCAGTAGGACGTCAACTTTGACGACAACAAACCCGTCCAAACTGTAAACTGGCCGTCGTTTCACTAAAGAATTTAGATTGCACCTGGCTCTGAGATAAAAGGGACCCTTCATGCTGCTCTCACGCTTTGCCCGTTCTGCCGCGACCGCTCTCCTGCTGGCCGCCGCCGCGACCATCGCGTTCGCGCAAGGATCTCGGATCACAGGGGCAGTGGACTCTTCCCATACGGTCGCGCTACCCGGCAGCGTCTCTCCGCGGCTGGCGCGAGCAAGCGACCTGGGAGCGGCAGATAGCACGAGGACATTGCCTTCAATGTCGCTGCGCTTCTCCATGACCGGGACCCAGCAAGCAGCCCTGACACAGGTACTTGCCGACCAGCAAAATCCTGCCTCTTCGAGCTATCACCAGTGGCTTACCCCCGAGCAGTTCCGGGCAGAGTTTGGTCTATCGGAGGACGACCTTGCGGCGGTCTCCAACTGGCTCGCACAGCAGGGTTTTCAGGTGACTGAAGTAGCCCGCGGCGGCCTGTTCGTCCGCTTCAGTGGCACGGTAGCTCAGGCGGAGCAGGCGTTCCAGACGCAGATCTACACAGTCTCCATAAACGGCGAACAGCATATCGCGAACATCACCGCGCCGCGCCTCCCGGCAGCGATTGCAGCAGTGACCCAGGGCATCACCGGACTGGACGACTTCCGCCCGAAGTCGCATCACCGCGAGGCGTACATCAGCGGTGACGATCCGATAGCCCGGCCACAGTACACCACCTCAGCCGGAACGCATTACCTCGCCCCCGGAGACTTCTACACGATCTACGACGAGAACCCGTTGCTCACGAACAACGTGAACGGCACCGGTGTCAGCGTGGCGATCGTCGGCCAGACCGACATCAATCCCGCCGACATCGCCGCCTTCCAAAGCGCGGCTGGTCTTACGAACAAACCCGTCACGCAGACGCTCTATGGCACCGATCCCGGCTATCCTTCGCCGGGCGACCTGAACGAAGCGGAGATGGACCTGGAGTGGGCCGGCGCCATCGCCCCCGGCGCAACCATCCTGTATGTGAACTCGGTGAATGCCATTGAAGGCTCACTGACCGGCGCGATCGACAGCGATATTGCGCCGATCGTCACGACCAGCTACGGCGAGTGCGAGGCAGATCTCGGCACCAACGCGCTGGCCTACTACAGCCAGTTGCTACAGATGGGCTCCGCCGAAGGCATGACGATTACAGCAGCCTCGGGCGACTCAGGAGCAACCGATTGCGACGTGAATGTAGGTAGCGCCGTCGCGGGTTTGGCGGTGGACTTCCCGGCTTCGTCACCGCTGGTCACAGGGATCGGCGGCACGACGCTGACCGAAGGCACTGGCACCTACTGGTCGCCGGCCAACGGCACGAACGCAGGTTCAGCCACCTCCTACATCCCCGAGGCAGCGTGGAACGACGATAACGGCGCGGGCCTCGATGCCACCGGCGGCGGCGCAAGCGATTACTTCTCCAAGCCCGTTTGGCAGACAGCCGACATCGCTATGGGCGTACCGAACGATTTTTCGCGTGATGTGCCAGACGTCTCACTCGCAGCCTCGATCATCCACGACGGCTACCTGATCTGCTCCGGCAGCACGAACTGCACCAACGGCTTCACCAACGCCTCGGCAGGCTTCACCGTCTCAGGCGGCACATCCGTCGGAGCACCCGCCTTCGCCGCCCTGCTTGCGCTGGTGGAGCAGAAGACCGGCGGCCTGCCGCTGGGCAACGCCAATCCGGCCATCTACGCGTTGGCGAACAGCACGTACAAAACCGCCGTCTTCCACGACATCACCTCCGGCACGAACGCCAGCCCTTGCGCACAGGGCTCGGTGAACTGCCCCGCCGGCGGGACCATCGGTTTCGCCGCAAAGACAGGCTACGACCAGGCGACGGGCTGGGGCTCGGTCGATGCAGCCAACCTCGTCAACGACTGGTCACTCGTCACCGCCGCACCCGTTACCGGCGGCGTCGATCCCTCCGTGACCACCATCGCAGGCAATGCGACGACAGCCATGGCAGGGACGGCGATCACGTTCACCGTGACGGCAGCTTCCGCCACGACCGCCTCGACCGCCACGCCAACCGGCACCGCGCAGATCACAGTCGATAGTGCCCCCGTTGGCACAGCGATCACGCTCGCCGCCGGAACCGGCACCTATTCGCTCGACACCACCGCCCTCAGCACCGGCAGCCACGTCGTACAGGCCACCTACTCCGGCGACGCTACCTTTGCCGGCTCGAAGGGCGCTTTTGCCATCACGATCACTCCCGCCGTCGGCCCCGATTTCACGCTGGTTCCCTCGACCACCAGCGTAACTGTGGCCTCGGGCACCGTCGCACAGGCCGTGACATTTACGGTGACGGCCCAGAACGGCTTCACCGGCAGCATCGCCTTCGCAGACAGTGTCACAACGCCGATGGCAGCGCAGTACTCCTTCACCATCACCCCGCTGGTGCTAACGTCGAACACCGCGACCGCCACTACCGCCTTCTCACTGTTGGCCTACACCAACAACACGACAGCCATGGCCCACCCGCAATCCAGCGGCTGGTACGGAACCGGCTCCGGCATAGCGCTGGCAGGTTTGCTGCTGCTCGTGCTGCCCCGCCGCCGCAAGCTGTCCGCGCTGCTGGTAGTGCTGCTCTCAGCAGGCGCTTTCGGCGTGCTGGGATGCAGCCCGGCAGCACCGCCAGCATCGAAGATCACAGGGACGCCACCCAATACTTACTACGTGGTGATCACGGCGAGCTCCACCAACAACGGCGTTACCTCGGTACACTCTCAAACGATCACCTACATCGTGCAGTAGCAGTCTCAGGACTGCGCCGTTGCCTGCAGCATAAAATACTCCTGCGAGCTAAAGGGCTTGCCCGTCTTCGGCGTGCGGATGTAGCTGCCGTCAGGCTGCATCAGCCGAGCCTTCGCGGTATCACGCAGGCAGGCGCCCAGGATCTCGTCGTGCAGCCGCCGCGCACTGGCCTCATCTACAACCGGGAAGACCACCTCGCAGCGCTCATAGAGATTCCGCGGCATCCAGTCGGCGCTCCCGGCAAAGATCTCCGCCGCGCCTCCATTGGCGAACCAGAAAATTCGCGAGTGCTCCAGGAACCGCCCCACGATCGACCTCACCCGTATGTTCTCGCTCAGCCCCGGCACTCCGGGCCGCAGCGCGCACATGCCACGCACGATCAGGTCAATCTCCACCCCCGCCCGCGACGCCTCATAGAGCGCATCAATCGTCTTGCCATCGAGCAGTGCATTCATCTTGGCGATAATCTTCCCCCTGCGCCCCTTCTTCGCATGCGCCGTCTCCCGCTCAATCAGCGTGAGCACATCCTTCGCCAGCGTGATCGGCGCAACCTGTAGTGGCCGGTAGGCCTGAGGACCAGCCTCCCAGTCGGCGGTCAGATAGCGGAAGACCCGCTGGATAGCGTCCGTAAGATCTGGCCGCGCCGTTAGCAGGCTGATGTCGGTATAAAACCGCGCCGTAACCGGGTTATAGTTCCCGGTGCCAAGGTGCGCGTAGCTGCGGATCGTGCCATCTGGATCCTTGCGTACCACCAGCGAAAGCTTGCAGTGCGTCTTCAACCCGAAGATGCCGTGGAAGACCTGCACGCCGGCATCTTCCAACTCGCGCGCCCAGCGAATGTTGGACGCCTCATCAAACCGCGCCATCAACTCGACCACCACGGTCACATCCTTGCTCTGCGCGGCTTCTGTCAGCGCGTGGAAGATCGTCGATTCCGCGCTCGTGCGGTAAAGCGTCTGCTTGATCGACATCACGTTCGGGTCCCGCGTCGCCGCCTCAATGAACGCTTCAACTGTGTTGTAGCTATCGTAGGGATGGTGCAGCAGAATGTCGTGGCCGCGTAGCTCCTCGAAGATGTCGGCGGACTTCGGATGGAGCTTGTTCCGTCGCCCATGGAACTCAGGGAACTTCAGCTCTGTGACCTTGATCGCCGAGTAAACATCCATAAGCCGCGTGAGGTTTACCGGCCCTCGCGTCCGAAACACCTGCCACTCATCGAGCTCGAAGTTGCTGCGCAGCCGCTCGGCAATCTCATCCGTCGCAGAGGCATCGATCTCCATCCGCACCACATCGCCCTTGCGCCGGTTGTGCAACTCCTCGCGCACGCTCTCCAACACGGAGCGGCTCTCTTCCTCCTGCATGTAGAGGTTGCTGTTACGCGTGACGCGAAAGACCGCCCGGTTCAGCACCTCGTAGCCGCGGAACATGCGCTCCACATGGGCCTCGATCAGTTCTTCCAGTAGCAGAAACTTCCGCTGTCCCTTGTGTTCCGGCAGCGAGATAAGGCTCGGCAGCGAGCGGGGAATTGTCACCACGCCGAGGATCGCCGTATTGCGCGCAACGCCCGCCTTCTTGCGCTTATGGCGCAGCAGCAGCGCCACGCAAAGCGATTTGTTCAGCACACGCGGAAACGGATGCGAAGGGTCAAGCGTCACCGGCGTCAGCAGCGGGTCCACCTGCTCATGGAAGAAGTGACTGGCGAAGGCCCTGTCGCTCTCGGAGAGCTCCTTCCACGGCATGAGACGGATATCCGCCTTTTTCAGCGCAGGCTCTACGTGCTTCACCCAGGTTGCATCCTGCGCATCGCTAAAGCTGTGCAGCCGGTGCTGCAGCCGCTCCATGCGCTCATCCAGCGTGAAGCCGCCCTCGTCCGGCTTCTGCGGCAGACCCATATCTTCTTCTATCCGCTGCAGGATGCCGGCGACGCGGATCTCGATGAACTCGTCGAGATTGCTCGCGGTGATCGCCAGGAACTTCAATCGCTCCAGCAGGGGATTGGTCGTGTCCTCGGCCTCTTCCAGTACGCGCGCATTGAACAACAGCCACGACTCATCGCGGTTGATGTAGCGCGCCTCTGGTTTTGGCTTGGGTGGGGCGGGCATGCGTTTGCCGGTGGTCTTCACGGCGGTAGATTTCTTTTCCGTTGCTTGCGACGATGTCTTCTTGGCAGCCATAGTTCTAGCAGCTTATCGCACGGATGTTAATTCATGGCGTAGCAGATAGAGCCGCCGGGGTACATATCCGTACCCCGGCGCGAATTTTAATCTTTGCTCGGCCGGAACTTGAGCGTGTAAAACAGCCCAAACACCAGCATCAAACAACCCCACCAGAAAGTCGGGTGCAGATTATTGAGAACCGTCGGCGCCTCGTGATTGCCGAACCACTCCCACGCTCCATAGGGAGCCAGCACCGCGCCATACACCAGCGTGAGCATCCCCACGAAGAACCAGATTGAAAGACGCTCGCCGCGCCCTGTGCCTTCAGCCATAATGTGTGCTCCCTGTGCGTGCTGCGGTTTAGAAGAAGATAAGGTTCAGAATGAAGAAGACGGTAATCACCACGATGGCCCAGAAGATCGGCTTCTGGAACAGCCCGCGCGCGCCGTCATCCGGTATGGTAGTCGCGCCATAGACCAACCCGGCAAGCTGTGCCTCCGGTATGGGCTTGGTGCAGTAGCTCACCACAATGGTCACGCCAACGCAGATCAGCCAGCTCCAAAGCGCGCGGTACAAGGTCTCCGCCATGGGCCGGGCATCGGTCGAGAGCGCAATCAACGCCAGCGCCTTCTGCCCGCCGTAGCTCGTGTAGAAGAACATCGCGATCGAACTCAGTGTGCCCGCCAGCAGTCCCCAGAAGCCGCCCGCCTTCGTTGCCCGCTTCCACAGCATCCCGAGTACGACAGTGCCGAACAGCGGCGCAATAAAGAAGCTGAACAGCGCCTGCACGTAGTCCATAATGGACGCCGCATTCGCAACCAGATAGGCCGTCAGGATCGAGACGAACATACCCAGCACCGTGGAGAGCCGGCCCATAAAGACGTAGTGTTTGTCCGAGGCCTTCTTATTGATAAAGGCGCCGTAGATGTCATAGGTCCAGACGGTCGAGAACGCGCTCACATTGCCTGCCATGCCCGACATAAAGCCCGCAACCAGCGCCGTGATGCCCAGCCCCAGCAGCCCCGGGCCGCAGTACCGGATCAGCATCAGCGGCAGCACTTCGTTGTAGCTGTAAGGATGCGCCGCGTTGACGGCGTTCTCACCGACCAGGTGCATCACCGAGCCATCCGGGTTCTTCAGCACCGCGAGCGCAAGCAGGCCGGGAACGATTACGATGAACGGCACAGCCATCTTGAACGCCGCACCAATCACCGGAGCCATCTTAGCCGCGCGCAGGTTATTGGCACTCAACACACGCTGCACAACGAGGAAGTCCGTAGTCCAGTACCCAAAGCTAACGACAAAACCGAGGCCAAAGACGATGCCCGTCCAGTGGACACCCATCGGGTTGTCCTTGAAGTGGCCCAGCGTCGTCCAGAGATGGGTATAGTCGTTCGAGCCCACGTTGACGGCGATCTGCGCCTTCAGCTTGGTCCATCCACCAGCCTCGATAAGGCCAAGGATCGGGATCAGCGCCGCGCCTGCCCAGATCAGCACAAACTGCAGCACCTCGTTAATAATCGCCGAACGCAATCCGCCCAGCATCACGTAAACGGCAACCGTAATCGCGCCCACCCAGATCGAGAAGCTGATATTCCATCCGAGGATGACCTTCATCACCAGTGCCATCGCGTACATATTCACGCCCGACATCAGGATCGTCATCAGTGCGAAGCTGGCGGCAGCAAGCCCACGCGCGCCCTCCCCGAAGCGCAGTTGCAGGTAGCCGGGAACCGAGTGCGTCTTCGAGATGTAATAGAACGGCATCATCACAATGCCGAGGAAGAGCATCGCAGGGATCGCACCGATCCAGTACCAGTGCATCGCCAGGATGCCGTACTGGTACGCCGCGCCCGCCCAGCCCATAAGCTCCAGCGAGCCCAGGTTTGCGGAGACGAAGCTAAGTCCGGCCACCCATGCCGACATCTCGCGACCGGCCAGGAAGAACTCTTCGCTGGTGTTGGTCGCACCCTTTACATAGAAGCCGATGAAGATGACCAGCGCAAAGTAGAGGACAAGGATGAGGATGTCGACGGGGGCCAGTGTCGTCAATTGGGTTGTAAACATCAGTGCAGCCGCTGGCAGCATTCGTTCTCCATGGGAAAGGCGGGGCGAGATCCGGGAGTTCCGGTGAATTTATTGTGGTCGCGAATAAAGTCTTCTAACACGCGAGAAAAATGTGCGAAATTGTGACGCTGCCACTATAGCAGGATTGAGGAAACGCTTTCCAATCCGCCCTTCCTTGTCCAGGTTTCTCCCTTTCCGCGCCGTAATTATTCCGAGCGCGGCAAAGAATTCCGCTCCCGGCCCTCTCACTGCAATAAGACACCTACAGGGAATCGCCGAAAGCCGTGAATCCCTTTCTGTCTTGAGGCGTCTAAACCTCTGCTACTGCCGCTATTTACAGTCCACAGCCAACGCCAACCCGCCCAATGGACTCAAACAACAAGTACCCCAGGAGACGAAACATGACGAAGAATATAGCAATCGCTGGAGTAGTCTTTGGTGCCGCTCTGTCGCTAGGCCTCGCCCACGCCCAGGTAGGGCAGGACATGAAGAACGCCGGCCACGACACCGCCGACGCGACCAAGACGGCCGCCCACGACACCGCCCACGGCACCAAGGTCGCCGCCCACGCCACAGCTCACGGAACAAAAGTAGCGGCTCATGACACCGCCCACGGCACAAAGGTGGCAGCTCACGATACCGCCCACGGCACCAAGGTCGCCGCTCACGATACGGCGCACACGACCAAGAAGGTCTATCACAAGACCGCAACAGGCACCGATCACGCAGCGCACAAGGTAGAAGGCAAGCCGGACCCTCAGCACTAAGCCACAGCGTTAATACGAAAAGGCTCTTCGATTTCCGAAGAGCCTTTTCATTTGCATGTCGCTGACCTACCCCAGCGTCGGCATCGTCGTATCCACACCAGTCCTGATACCCGTCGGCCACCGCGCCGTCACGGTCTTGATGCGCGTATAGAACCGCACACCCTCCGGCCCATAGATGCTGTGGTCACCAAACAGCGACCGCTTCCACCCGCCAAAGCTGTGGAAGGCCATCGGCACCGGGATCGGCACATTGATGCCGACCATTCCCGCCTGAACGCGATGCGTAAAATCGCGAGCCGTATCGCCGTCGCGCGTAAACAGGGAAGTCCCATTGCCGAACTCGTGGTCGTTGATGAGCTTCAGCGCGGTCTCAAAGTTATTCACGCGAATCACACCCAGCACCGGCCCAAAGATCTCTTCCTTATAGATCCGCATCTCCGGCTTCACATGGTCGAACAGGCAAGCGCCCAGGAAGAATCCCTCGCCATGCGGCAGCGCAGCCCTGCGCCCATCGACGACAAGCTCAGCACCCTCCGCAGCTCCCAGGTCGATATAGCCTGAAACCTTATCCAGATGCGTCTTCGTAACCAACGGCCCAAGATCAGCCTCCGGCACTCCCGCTGCTGGCCGCGCACCATCGCCCACACGCAGCTCGGCGATGCGCGATTCCAGTTTGCCGATAAGATTGTCCGCCGTCTCGCTGCCCACCGTCACCGCAACGCTGATCGCCATGCAGCGCTCTCCGGCTGAGCCATACGCCGCGCCCACCAACGCATCGGCCGCCTGATCGAGATCGGCATCCGGCATCACGATCATGTGGTTCTTCGCGCCGCCCAGCGCCTGTACACGCTTGCCATGCTTGGTGCCCTCGGCATACACATACTCCGCAATCGGCGTAGAACCCACAAAGCTCACAGCCTTGATATCCGGGTGCGCCAGAATCGCATCCACCGCGGACTTATCGCCGTGGACAACATTGAACACACCATCCGGCAGCCCGGCTTCCTTCAACATCTCAGCCAGCACGATCGACACGCTAGGATCGCGCTCCGAAGGCTTCAGCACAAATGTATTGCCACAAGCCAGCGCAATCGGGAACATCCACAGCGGCACCATCGCCGGAAAATTAAACGGCGTAATCCCCGCAACCACGCCCAGCGGCTGCCGGATCGACCAGCTATCAATGCCCGTCCCAACCTGCTCGGTAAACTCGCCCTTCAAAAGCTGCGGAATCCCCGTAGCAAACTCAATATTCTCCAACCCGCGCGTAGCCTCGCCCTTGGCGTCGGAGAAGACCTTCCCATGCTCGCTGTTCAGCAGCGCCGCAACCTCGTCGATGCGCGACTCAAAGATCTCGCGAAACCGGAACATCACGCGCGCCCGACGCAACGGCGGCAGATTCGACCACGAAGGAAACGCCGCCGCAGCCGCCGCAACAGCCGCATTCAACTCCGCATCGGTAGCCAGCGGCACCCGCGCCTGCACCCGCCCAGAGGCCGGATGAAACACATCGGAAAATCGACCGGACTGTCCGGCAACGGCCGCACCCGAGATCCAATGTTTGATCTCGCGAACGGACTTTGAGGGTGGAACTTCGGAAGAGGAAAGAGGTGTTGCAACGGCGGCTGACATAGGGTGCTCCTGTGAAGAACGAAACATCGATTCTAGCAGCCCGCAGCCAACTTCTCCTACGCAAACCGCGACACATCAATCGACTGCCGCAACGTCAACATCCCCTTCCACGGATCACTCCGCAGCCGCGACCGCCACTCCGCAAAGTCATGCACCGCAAACACCGGCCGCTCCGCCAGCTGCAGCGCCGACCACGGCAGCGGCAGCGACACATGCGCCCCAACGCGCGCCCGCGGTGAGTACGGAGCCACCGCCGTAGCTCCCCGCTCATTCCGCAGATAGTCCAGATAAATCTTCCCCACCCGCGCAGCCTTGGTCATCTTCGTCAGATAAAGCTCCGGATTATCCGCCGCCATAGCATCAACAAACCTATGCGCGAGTTCCTTAAGCTCCGTCCAACCCAGCTCCGGCACAATCGGCGCAACGATATGCAGCCCTTTGCCACCCGTAGTCTTCAGAAAGCTCTCCAACCCCGCCTTCTTCAGCCGCTTCCGAACCTCCCCAGCCGCCTCGCACACCGTACTCCACGGCAGCGATTCATCCGGATCAAGATCAAAGATCAGCCGATCCGGATGCTCCAAATCCTCATTCGTCGATCCCCACGGATGCACCTCCAGCACTCCCATCTGCGCCAACCCCGCCACAGCCTCCGCAGTGTTCAGCGTGATGTAAGCCTCCATTACTCCGGTCTTCTTATTCGGCACATCCACGCCACCAACCCCCGGCGGCAGCATCTGGCTCACATGCTTCTGAAAGAAGCACGGCTTGCCCGCGCCCTCCGGACAGCGAACCAGCGATAGAGGCCGATCCGCAATATGCGGCAACATGCGCTCCGCTACAGCCCAGTAGTAATCCGCCAACTGCTGCTTAGTCAGCTTCGATTCAGGATCAAGCACCTTATCCGGATGCGTAAGCCGAACCGGC
>Ga0302316_10001308_pt1 | contig 19765 bp, 17 predicted proteins | sample III_Palsa_N3_2_FD_200456 | JGI IMG/M metagenome (GOLD analysis project Ga0302316, IMG submission 200456) | Peat permafrost microbial communities from Stordalen Mire near Abisko, Sweden - III_Palsa_N3_2 | ecosystem: Environmental > Terrestrial > Soil > Palsa > Peat permafrost | place: Sweden...
GTGACCGACCAAAGGAATGCCCTGGCGTCCCGCCTCGTCTGCGATCGCCCAGTACAACTCAGGAGTCAAGGTAGTATCGACTTCGATGTAGTTGACGTTGTGTTGCTTGAGGTTCCTTACCTCGCCTCGCGCCTGCTCTTCGGTGAAGAGAGCCATTATGAGCGACATCTGTATTGGAATGGGACCTTCCATCAGCGGACCCGCGATGAATAAACGTGGACCCACGAGCACTCCGGAAGCCGTCGCTTCTCTAAGCCTCACAATGTCGTCCAAAGATGCACCCATATCGCGAACGGTTGTGATTCCATAGGAAACCAGCGACAAAAGAGGCGCCTTCGCATCGCTATAGGCCGGCCCATGCAGATCGTTGTTCCAGAGGCCCGGGATTAGATATTTTCCCGTACCATCGATGATCGTCATACCTCGCGGCTCACTACGCTCTCTGTTGATCGCGACGATCTTTTGCCCTTGCACGATAACGGTGACGTTGTGTCTGGGTGCATGATCCGTTCCATCTATGAGCGTGACATTCTGGATCGCAACTCTCGTCTGTCCAAATGTGGGGATAAACGTGACTGCAAAAAGGATCAGCAGTAGGCGGCATCTCATCATGGACTGTCATACGTCACTAGCCACTGCTCGGTTCCGTTATCCGGAAAATTGCCGATCTATTTCTTGGCGAGCGCTGACGCACGTTTCCAGCCGCGGCAGTTCTGGAAACGCGGTTTGGCCTGAAGTCAACAATCCAACTCTGTTTTCTGGATTTCAGTCATCCATCACACCCAAACAAGATGATCTGGGAAACTGCTGGCGTTATACTGGAATTGGCGTATCGGACGCCTCCGTGTCCGCGGGTAGGGCTGAGCCCATCGACGAGCCTTGACCCCAAATCTAGCCCAACCATCTTCTTTGAGCCCGTCACGCGAACACCGGGCAGTGATTCAAAGGAGATTGTCATGTCCGACCCACGTCCCACGCCGGTACCTCCTCGCCGTCTTCCACAGCAGCCCAATCTCGAACAGCTTAAGAAACAAGCGAAAGAGTTACTTGAGCGATTCCGCGCCAGCGAGTTAACCGCTATTGCTGAAGTACGTCAATTCGAGCGCAGCCCTGATCCCTCCCGCTTCGCCCTCAACGATGCGCAACGCATTTTGGCCCGCGCCTATGGCTTCGAGAGCTGGCCGAAGCTCAAAGCCTTTGTCGATGGCGCAACCATCGCTCGCTTCGCCGATGCCGTGAAGGCAGGAGACATGGTACAGGTGCGAAGCATGCTGGCGTCGCGTCCTGAATTGGTGAGCATGGACCGGGCCGGCAATGACGAGCATAGAGGCCTGCACTACGCTGTGCTGAGCCGCAACGCGCCGATGGTGAAGCTGTTGCTGGAGGCGGGCGCAGATGCACGCAAGTCCGTGGGTGGCTTTACGTCTATAGCATTCGATGAGTCGCAACCTGTGATACAGATGGATTTTGACGGTAAACCCATGCTCTACGAGAGTTGCAAAGTGTACTTCCACGTAATCTACGTGATGATCCCCAACCCTGGGACCGTGCTAGAGCATCTCAATGACGCGGCGCGCTCGACGTGCCGGGAACAGGGCACGGATTGTCAGTTCCCGAGCTGGATACTACTTTGAAAGTGCTCGCAAAGCAGGTGCGTCCGTTGGCTCTAGCCGCACCGCACAGTGTAAGGACAGTCATTTCGGTACGATAAGGACCATGGCGAAACGCGATCCTGTTTACACCATTTCTGGCAAGAAGGAATTGCGGGCGCTCGCTTCATCGGCGCGCCAAGAGATTATCGACGTCTTAGCGCAAATGGGAACGGTGTCTGTGCCTGAGCTTGCTCAGGCGCTGGGTAGGCCGGCAGACACCCTGTACTATCACTTGCGTATACTCCAAAAGTCAGGTCTGGTTGAACTCGTCGGATCACGTTTAAAGGACGGCAGAACAGAGGCGCTCTACCATGCTCGAAATCTGAATATCGACTACGACACCTCCCGGCGCACGAATGAGAAAGAACTCGTCGCTGTCGCTAGATCCATGCTCCGACTCGGCATTCGGGATTTTACAGATGCGATTCGCGATCAAGACATCGTCGTGGGAGGTCCCCAGCGTGAGCTCTGGTCCGCCCGAAAGACCGGAAGACTCACCCAGAAGGACTTGGCGCGTGTGAACCGGCTCATTCAAGAACTGCTTGACTCAGCCTCGCCTGGCTCGGAGGAAGGGCAGCTATATGGTATTACGGTTCTACTAACTCCGGTGAATCGTCTCCGTCGAGGCCCGGAGGCTGGGGTACGGCGGAGAACGAGAAAGCTCCGCTAACAATCCTCCCAGTCACAGAAGCTTCATGCTGCGGGCTTGCATGCCGCGTGTGCGCACAACCATTTTGCCACTTGGTCGCTCAGATCTTCGGCATAGGGTCCGTCCTTATGTTGTTCGACTCGCTGCTCGTAGGCACGTTGTGGTGTTCCCATGATTTCGAGGTGATGATCCATCCCTTGAATCAGCGTGAGCGTGGCGGAGTTTGGGTTTGCTCTATTCACGATGTCTACGATGCGTTGATGCTCGGTCTCCGCGGTCACAAAATCGGCCGTCCCGTAGACGGCTAGGACCGGCACCCTGACCTGAGTCCAGGGTTCAGCGACGTTGAGTAGCATTACCTCTTGCATGTATGGTGCGGCGACTGGATACGAGTTTCGCTTTTTGCACTCGGGCATTGAGGTCTCGATGGACTCTTCAGACTGATGCTCGATGAGAAGACGGTGCATGCAAACTTCCTTCGACCGAAGCAGATCGTCTGTTTGCGCTGGCGAGTCGCCGCCCAGGACGGACTGCCGGCGCAGATTGGCCAATTCATACTCGAACCAGTTGATGCCAACCGCTTCTGCAACGACGATGCCCGCCACGGAGTCCTTCACCGCCAGCCGAGGGGCGATGAGTGTCCCAATGCTGTGACCGAAAAGAAATACTTTGTCAGGATCGACATGGGCCGTCTTCTCCAAAGCAGCGAGCCCCGCCACGTACATCTCCGTTTCAGAATCGAAGTCTGTTTCAAAACACGGGGTGCCTTGGCTGTCGCCGATTCCGGACTTCTCAATCCGCATGACAATTAGGCCGGCTTTACTCAAATCGCGGGCAAACCTCCTGTACGGGTCATTGCGATCGGCCGGATTGTCTACGGAATAACATCCGATCCCTCCGATCAGCAAAACGGCGGGCAGTCGCCCACTTGCTCCTTTCGGCATGGAGATCAAGGTTCGACGTAGCGACCCCCCAACCGAAATTGCAGAATAAATCGTGTCAACCCGAGGATCAGACTCCTCTGCGACCGGTTCTAATGTGACCTCCAACTGCTGGCGCACATCGGCTCGCAGGATGGCGATGGTGAGCGGTGTCGCTGCCAAAGCGGATCTCAGCGTCTGTAGGAAGTCCGCAGAATTCGAGATCGCGCGTGTTCCCATCGCGATGATCACGTCTCCAACCCGCAGCCCTGCCTGTGCTGCGGGCGATCCTGCAACAACTGTGGAAACCCGAATTCCCTGAGGATCAGGATTGACCGCAGCCCCGAACGAGTTGCGTCTCGGGAGTTCCTGAGCGCTACCGGCACACGTGAAAAGCAAAATCAAGCAAATCCAACATCGACGCATATCGACTCTCCGGTCACACCAACGACTTCAACTGCAGGATCTTCTTGAGCTTGACGTTGCCGCGCTTGATCGCAAGCGTAATGCGTGTTCCGTCCGGCTGTTTCGCCCATTGGTCGCGCAGATCGGCCAAACGTATCTGGGAAACCGAACGGCCATCGATGCTGCGGATGCTGTCGTTAACCTCGAGGCCGGCTCCTTCGGCGGCTCCTCCAGCCACGATGTCAATCACGGTGAAAGCATGGAAACTTTGAATGACCCACATGCCTGAGCGGTCAAATTCGGTTCTCCTGCCGAATGATCTAGACCTTCGGAAGTAGATGACCTGCCGTACAGGATCGAAGGTGAGTGTGAACTGTCGCAGAATGTCGGCGCCAATAAGTCCTGCTGTATCTGTCCGGCTGAGCAGACCTGACCGTTGGGTCGAAAGCCTGACGACCGGCTGCTCAATTTTCGCGTTCGCGAGATCAAACTCTTGAGCCCGACCAAGCTTGCCATGTATCGCTCCGCCGAAGCCCCAGCCAGTAATCATGTCCGGCCCTTCCTGAAACAGAGGAATTAAATGGCTCACTTCAGCGAACCACCCATTCACCAGCAAGGACGATCGAGCGCCCAGATCGACGCCGAATAGTCCGTCATGACCGTCGAGACTGGCTTTCACGAGCGGCACGTCGCGCACCCGCGTGAATGGAACAGGGGTGTCGGAAGAACCAGGACGAAAGGTTCCCGGCGTGAAAAGCAAGAGGAGATGGCGGTCATAGTCCACCTGCACTGTGTACCGGTCGAATACGGGCCGGCCTAAAATGCCATCGATTTCTACGGTGCCAAACACGGGGGGCATATCGACCATTGACATCACATCAAAATCAATGTCGGACAGACCCGACGAGCCGAGTTGGATGGCTCGGATCGTGGCGACTGAAACACCGAACGTTTTATTTCCTGTGCCGCTCTCCAAATGGGGCTTCGACAGCGATAAGCGAAGTCTTTCGGCCACAACTTGGGAGAGGACTGCTGAAGCCCCTGAATCCAAGATCATTCGAAATGGCCCACGGCCATCCAATCTAGTTTCGATGAGGATTCGCCCGTCAACAATCGAAAACGGAATGATTGCCACTGGTGATTCCTGGCCAGATGCTTGCAGCGGTTGCTGATTGGGTGCCGACACAGCCGGCCTACCTGAGACGGACAACAGCCCGACAGCCACCATGATGAGCATCCGTCTCTCGGTTCGACATTTATTCACAAGACAGCAACGCCTCTTCTTTTTCTACAGTGTAAGTATATCTTTTCTTACACTAAAGCTGCTATTTTATTTGTGAGGCTCGAATATGCGCAGCGCCCTCTTGCCTCTGGGATCAGATCTTGGCCAAACTGCAACAGAGCCGAAGAAGTATAGCTTTCGTCCCTAGGAAGGCCGCGCGTTTAAATCCGACGCTCGCGATCAACCCGCCGACCGAACCTTTGGCCTTCAGAACGCGATTCTCACCGGAACTTCCCGTAGATACATCGTTCGGGATTTTGGGTACTCTGTCCGTTATCCTTCACTTGGTAGACGCTGCTTCGGCAAGTGAGGACGTGCATTGCGTCTGCGAAAGCAGCCTGTGAGGAAGACGGCGCAACTCCCGTCGGGCTCATAACTGGCGTGAGAAAGCAAAGGAGCCAAATGTCTACCGATCGCCATCATCCAGCCCGCATCTTGCCATCAATCTGTCTTCTCCTGATGGGTGCTACATGCGCTTCTGGCCAAACCCAGAGGAGTCGGCACGACGATCGAGACAACTATCTGAAGCCTCATGTCAAAGCGGGAGACGTTCTAAGCGACATTACCTATCGAGTCATTTCGCTTCAAACTCCGGGTTATGAAGACAGCGTTTACCAGATTCCCGCGACAGGGACCTTTACCTTTGCCGAAGACTCAGTTCCGGATGCTATTTCTTGGCGAATCTCCGCAAGATATGACGGGAAGACGAGCATCAAGGATGAGGCGGGAGAGTTCCGCGATGCAGGCAAGACAGAGTGCTTCAAGGGTCAGTGCAACCTCACTACTGACGCTAGCGGCCCCTTCTTCAACCCGACCTTCTGGGGCGAACCGAAAGGGCCACTGAAACCCGGTATGCACTGGACGGTGAACCTACAGCAGCCTTGGGAACTGGGACCTCCAGGCCAACAGACTGTCACCGTAATCTCGGTGGACCCGGCCAACGGTATCGTAATCCTCAAGAGGGAGGGCTCAGGGGTCGGTTCTTTTGAGGGTAAGAACGACGTGGCTATGTTGAAGCGAGACGGGAAGCAGTATCGGGTCGCCGTCAAATACGGAGATGCCCATTGGGTTGGACAGGCTGTTTTCCAGCATGGAGTTGCCATCAGTGATGAACTGCTCTGCAACATGTCTGTTGAGCTATCTTCACCGGAGGTCGGCACAATCAAAGCTCAGGAACGGCAATACATGTCGCTATTGCAGCATCCGGGCCCAATCGCGAATTGAAGTCCAGAGACGGAACTTCTTGTCTTTATCTGACATCGTCTCTGCTGAAGAGGATAATCGCCGGCCTCGAAAACAATTAGAATTCCACGTCTTTGACCTGCAGGGGAAGCAAGTGGAAGTCATTCTGGAAGAACAGGCTTCCATTGCTTCAACCAAAACCACTCGGGAGCACGTAATCATGAGATTCACCCGACTCATTCTCCTCAGCCTCACTCTCGCCATAGCGAATATCGCCGCACCCTCACTCGCGCAATCTTCCTCCGTGCCCAGCATCATTCAAGCCTGGCGTCACGCCGTCGGCACATCACCCCACCAAGGCACACTGCATCAGCGCTTCACCGGCAAAGAAGAAGACATCCCCGTCACTGTTGACCAGTGGATTACCCCATCGGGCATCCTGCGCCGTGATACTGTACGCGAGTTCGACAGCAACGAGCTTCTCGTCACACCCGCCATCGCGCAGAGCCGCGACTGGAACGGCTTCGTTCGCTACCTTGATGGCATCGAACTTGCGCGCCTCCGTTCAGAGGCCTTTATCGCTGCTGTTATTGCCTTCGGTCCACCCGCAGCCATGGAACAAGCGACGCTCACCTCAACCTCGGAGCCTCACAGCGTTGCGTTCCTCTTCACGCCGTCTCACGGCAGCAGCATCAAGTGGATCATCGATCAAAACACCTCGCTCCCTATCCAGACTGCCATCCGCGGCGCCGAGGCTGAGGAGATCACCGCATACAGCGACTGGCAGCGTTCAGGCGGCGTCTTCACACCTCAGCACATTGTCATCAAAGAGAAGGACAAGCCTGACTCTGACTATCGCGTCGCTGCACCGGCGCAGCTTCAATCTGATGCTGGAGGCACCTTCGCCCCGCTCAAACAGAACAGCACCGATGTCATTATGTCCGCGTCGAGCCTCAAGCTTCCCTTCACCATGGAGGCCAACCACATCATCCTCCAGGTGCAAGTCAACAGCCATGCGCCCATCGGCTTCCTCGTGGACACTGGCGATTGCTGCGAGACCATCAATACCCCGCGCGCCGCCGCCTTCGGCCTTTCCAGCTACGGCTCAACCGCCAGCTACGGAGGTGGCAACCTTGCGCAGTTCAGTTATGCGTCCGGCGCGACCTTCACCTTTCCCGGCATGGAGCTTCACAATCAGCACGTCGATATGCTCGATCAGACTGGCCTCGAGAAAGCCCTTGGTGTTCCGCTCGGCGGCCTCCTTGGTTACGACTTCCTCAGCCGCTTCGTCGTCGAAATCGACTATGACGCCAAAATCATGACCCTCCACAAGCCCTCGTCCTGGCATTACACCGGCCACGGCGTCATAGTTCCGATCACCTTCGACGGCGGCATCCCTTATTTCGAAGCGCAAATATCCGTACCCACCCAACCCGCAATCCTCGCCCACATGTGCATGGACTTCGGCGCCGCAGACACTATGACCTTCAACTCGCCCTTCGTGCAGAAGCACAATCTCGTGGATCTCGCCGGCACCGACACTCGTGCCAACAAACCTGCCGGCCTTGAAAAACAATTCTTCGCCCAGACCAACATGCGCGGCCACATCGACGTGTTTCGCGTCGGCGGCTTGGTCGCCGAGAGCATTCCCGTCAGCCTCTCTGCCAATACTTCCGGCGCATATAGCGACGACATCTTCGACGGAACGGTCGGTGAAGGCATCTACACCCGGTATCACGTGTTCCTCGATTACCCGCGTCATCGCGCCATCTTCGAACCCACGGCCAAGACCTCGAACCCATTTCCTGAGCGTAAGACCTTTGGCCTCAGCATCATCGCCAACGGCGACGACCTCCATACCTTTCTCGTCACCGGAATTCGTGCCGGCTCACCTGCGGAGAAAGACGGATTCCTTAAAGGCGACATCATCTCCGGACTGGACGACAAACCTGCCACAGCCTTCACCCTCGCTCAGCTTCGCGACACCCTTCTCCGCGAGGGCGAAACCCACGACTTCAATATCCTTCGCGCCGGCCACCAGACCTCCATCCGCACAACGGTCGTCGTCGTCTCCATCGACCAGAAACCCTCCTAGGCTGGAAGCCCAGTCTGCCGTGGGGACACAATCGCGCCGCTTTGACGCAATATTTCAAATAGCGATACAAACCCATAAACCAAGTGAGCATAAAGACTATGTGGAAGATAATCGTATGTTTGTTGTTTCTATGTATTGCACCCGAGATGCTAGCGGGAACGAGGTCTTCAAAGCCGACAACGATCAGGCTCGAACCATACCTCGGATCAGAGTTGACGATGCACGCTGAAGTCAATGGACATCCTGGACTGTTTCTTTTCGATACGGGAGAGGGCGGTTCAACCATTAGTTCAGAATTCGCGAAGACCATCGGGTGCGTACCGTGGGGAAGAACTACAGGTTTTCGCATGAGCGGAGAAAGGCTAGACTTCCAACGCTGTGACTACATTCAGTTCAAAACAGCTGGAGAGACGTTGACGGCACCGATCGCTGGGGTCTTCGACATTATGACTCTCCTGCCGGCTGACGCGCCGCATCTGGACGGCTCGCTTGGCCTAGACATTCTTACCGGTCGCGCTATTACATTCGATGAATCGAGCGGATTGCTCATCATAGAGAACGCAGCCAGTCTTAAAAAACGAATACGAAACGCCAAAGAGATTCCTATCCGTCTGGTACGCGATGTCGAAGGTGTTGCGCTCGCCGTCGATGCAGGAGTTCCGACGCCGCTTGGTATGGCGTGGATGGAATTGGATTCAGGGAACGGCGGGACTTTTGTGATAGCCAACCATCTGGCCAGTTTGTTTCATCTGGACCCAGACAAGAAAGAACCGCAACCAGTTAAGTTCGAGTTGGCAGGCGGTATTCCCGTCGAAGGGACAGCCAGAACTCGAGACTTGATTATGGATGGCAATATCGCATCACAGTTTTTCAAGAAATGGGTCCTGACTATTGATCTAGCGTCCGGACGTGCTTGGCTTGCGCCACATTCGGCCGTTTAGCATTTTGGACGATCGACCACGGGCCTCTGGAAGCGGTATCCCACTCTATTACGAGGAGTTCAAATGCGTACTTTAAGATTTGCCCTGTTTACCGTCATGCTGCTCTTCCTGCCCCTCGGTGTCCGCGCGCAATATGCCGAACGGGCCGCGTCTACCGAGATCAAGGCTGTCATGCAGAAGTCCGCCGAGGACTGGAACCGCGGCGACCTGAACGCCTTTGCCGCCTGCTACAAGAACTCGCCCGATATTCTGTTGATTGGCACGACGATCAGCCGCGGCTATGACAGCATGCTCCAGACCTACCGCACGTATTACGGGACGAAGGACAAGATGGGCGTGTTGAGCTACTCCGAATTCGAGGTGCAGTCGCTTGATGCAAAGTTTGCCACCGCCAGCGGGCATTTTCACCTGGAGCGTACGAGTGCGGGCGGCGGAAGTGCCGATGGCTTTTACCTGCTCGTCTTTGAGAAGACGCCGCAGGGGTGGAAGATCATCCGCGACGACTCCACCGTGATCCGGCCCGCGCCGGCGAAGTGATCGTGCCGGCGCGCCAGATGTAGTAAGAAACGCAACTCCCCCGTGCTCTTTATGGAATGCCTGCCTTCACCAACTCAGGAGTACAACATGAAGAAATTTGCCTGTCCCATCGTTCTTTCCGGATGCCTGCTACCCATGCCTTTAGATGCGCTAGCATCGGACACGGCGGTGATCTCTGCCCATTATGGTCGCAAGCTCGATGGGATATTTGGTTACAGTTGCTTGTCCGACAAAATCGTGCTGATTGACTATCCCCACCAGACTTTGGGCATCCTCGACCATACGAACGACGCGGCACCGATGGTTGAAGTATATTCTTTCCCTGCCGCGCGAGCGCTTCAGTTGTCGACTGCGGAGATGGTATGAGAGAGAAGACTGACTGCACTGGCGGAATGGCGATATCAGTCCATTTCGTCGGAAAAAATGCGCTGCCTGCAGCCGCGTCGGGCAGACCTCGGGGGCGGAGCATAGCTCGAGCGCAGCAGCTGCGGATCTTCGCGCCGCTGGCAACGCTCATTTTCGCCGCGACCGCCTTGGCGCAGGACACAAGTAAGGCCCCAGCCGCGAGGCCGCCTGAGGTGCAATCGTCTCAGCCGTCGGCTGTGCGTGTGGTCGACCTGAAGGCGCCCGACGGCACGATTCTCAAGGCGAGCTATTTTGCCGCAGCCAAACCGGGTCCAGGTGTGTTGTTGCTGCATCAGGGCAACCGGACGCGCCATTCGTGGGATGATCTCGCTGAGCAGCTAGCGGCGGCCGGAATCAACACGCTTAGCCTCGATATGCGCGGATATGGCGAAAGCGGAGGCAAGCATCAAAACTGGCCGCGCGAGGACACACCTGTAAAGCAGATCTGGGCGGATGACATTGATGCAGCGTGGAAATATCTGACTTCGCAACAGGGAGTCAATGGAGACGTCATCGGCCTGGGAGGGGCCGGCTTACTCGGTGTCGATAACTCGGTCTTAACGGCGTGCCGACATTCCACCGCGGTTAAATCGCTGGTGTTGCTTTCCGGAGAAACCTTTTTGCGTGGCCAGCAATTCCTGCGGCAGGCATCGCAGCTGCCCGGGCTGTTCGTGGTGGCCGATGAGGATGAAGACCCGCCCACGGAAGAAGTGATGGAATGGATCTACGGCATCAGCTCCAGCCCAGACAAGCGATTAGTACATTACGCGGGTAAAAAGGCTCCCTGGAAAGGCTTTGAAGACACCGGAGCTAACGCCGGCGGAAGCCACGGAACCGACTTGTTCAAAACTCATCCTGAGCTGCACGGCATCATCGTCGATTGGTTTGTGACTACCCTGATCAAGACACCAGGCCACGCTCCAGTGGAGCCTTTGGCATCTGCGTCAATCCTCGACCAAATCGAGCTGCCCGGCGGCGTGGCTCAGGTCGCGCAGCTACTGACGAAAGCCCGACAAAAAGATCCCAAAGCGCAGTTGTTTCCAGAAGTGGTCGTTACCATCATGGGCTACAACCATATCGCCGCGGGCGAAATCAAGTTAGGGGTCGAAATCATGAAGCTGGTCGTCAACGCCTATCCGGACTCGGCCGACGCATACGGTAGTCTTTCCGATGCGTACTTGGCGGACGGAGAGAAAGATTTGGCACGGCAGAATGCCGAAAGAGCATTGGCCCTTCTGGATTCTCATGCAGCGCCGGCGTCGTCGTGGTCCGATACCGAGGAGCGCCGCAAACTCATTCGCGACGGCGCGCAAGACAATCTCAAGCAGCTCGGTACGCCCGTTGATCATTGATAGGGGCGTGTAGCCTCGCGTGGGCCTGTCGTTCGCTACTTATTACCAATCCAAAGGAGAACTTTTACGATGAACCGGTCTTCGCTTGCGCTAGTTATGCTCACGCTGTTTGCCGTCGTCGGGACGAGCCTTTACGGTCGGGATTCGCAACAGCAGCCGCCGGCTGTGCGTATGGTCGATCTCAGGGCGGCTGACGGCACCGTCCTGAAGGCCACCTACTTCGCCGCAGGCAAAGCGGGTCCAGGTGTGTTGCTGCTGCATCAGATCAACCGGACCCGAAAAGCCTGGGACGATGTGGCCGTGCAACTGGCGGCGGCTGGAATCAACACACTCACCCTCGATATGCGCGGATTTGGTGAAAGCGGCGGCTCACCTTGTGCGGTCTCGCACCCGAGTCCCGCGTGCGACCAAATGCCCGGCGACCTTGACGCGGCACTTCACTATTTGGCTTTACAGCCGGGTGTTGAGCCCGATGTCATCGGCGTGGGAGGGGCCGGATTACTCGGGGTCGACAATTCCGTGCTGACAGCGCGCAGACGTTCCGTGCAAATAAAGTCCCTGGTTCTGCTATCGGGGGAAACCTTCCAGCCTGGCGTCGAATTTCTGCGGCAGACGCCGCAACTGCCCGGGCTGTTCGTTGTGGCCGACGATGACGAATACCCTCCCACGGTAGAGGCGATGGAATTGCTCTACATCTCCTCCTCCAACCCAAGCAAGAAGTTCGTACACTACTCTGCGTCGCACGACGCACCCTGGCTTTGGTATGAGCCCCGCGACGTCGGCAAAGTTCCCGCCGGGGGCGGCCATGGAACCGACATGTTCAAGACTCATCGGGAACTGCCCGGCATTATCGTGGATTGGTTTGTAACCACTTTGATTAAGACACCGGGGCACGCGCCGGCCGATACAGTGGCATCTGCGTCGATCATCGATCAGATCCAGAGGCCCGGCGGAGCCGCCCAGGTCGCGCAGCAACTGACGGAAGCCCGGCAGAAAGATCCCACGGTGCAGTTGTTCCCGGAAATTACCGTCAGCATCATAGGACAAGACCATATGCGCGTCGGCGAGTCGAAGTTAGCGGTCGAGGTCTTGAAGCTCGATGTCGTGGCTTATCCAGACTCGGCCGACGCACACGAAACCGTGGCTGAAGCGTATTGGCGAGATGGACAGACGGTTCTGGCACGACAGCATGCTGAAAAAGCATTAGCCCTGCTGGATTCTCATAGTGCACCCGCATCGTCATGGACCGATACCGAACCGTACCGCGCCGAGATTCGTCGCGGAGCGCAGAATGTGCTCCAAAAGGTAAGTGCGGCGCAAGTGACCGCGCCCGCTGCGGCGATTTCGGGGCACGTACCGGGCACCGTGTTCCGCGACTGCCCGGATTGCCCCGAGATGACGGTGGTCCCGACGGGCAATCTCACTATGGGCTCTTCGGCGTCGGAGAAGTCCTGGGCGGCCAGCCACGGCGCCAAGGCGGAATGGGTTTCTGACGAATCGCCGCAACACCTGGTGTCCCTGCGATCTTTCGCAATAGGCAAGTACGATGTTACGCGAGGCGAGTATGCGGTGTTCGTCCGTGAGACAGGTTATCCCCCCGGGGATGGATGCGGTCATGACGGCGGACAATGGCACAAGCAAGCGGGTGTGAACTGGCAGAATCCCGGCTTCAGTCAGACCGACCGTGACCCGGTAGTGTGCGTCAGTTGGAAGGATGCACGTGCTTATGTTTCCTGGCTGCATGGTAAGGTGCGCGGATCGCGGCCGGATTCGGCAGTTGGAGCTTATCGGCTCCCCAGCGAATCGGAATGGGAGTATGCGGCGCGAGGGGGCACAACGACGCGATTTTGGTGGGGTGACGACGATGCCTTCGCAGCAGACCATGCCTGGTTCGAAGGCAATTCAAACGGACAGACTCACGCAGTGGGATTCAAGCCCGCAAATCCCTTCGGGCTGTTTGACATGGTAGGCAATGTCTGGCAGTGGACGGAGGATTGCTATGCCGATAGCTATGCCGATGCGCCGACGGATGGGATGGCAAGCGAAATTGAAGATGCCTGCTACCGCGTTGACCGGGGAAGTTCCTGGTTTTATCCGACTTGGATGCTGCGCCCCGCCGTCCGCGAAAGAAACCCCGCAGAGTACCGCGACATGATGATGGGTTTTCGCGTGGCTAGGACTCTTCAGTGAAAAAGCGTTGGGATGCTTTGCCGGTATTTGTTTTTCGCTTCTTTTGACTCATTAAGAGGCGGTCAAACGACATATCGAAGCAAGGGAGCGAGAGCGCAGGAAATCGCTGACGACGTAGTCGCTTCTGAACAGCAAGTGCTTCTTCTTCAGGCTGACATCACTGATCCCGATGACGTTACAGTGATGTTCGCACGGATAAAAGCGGTGTGGAAGAAGCTCGATTTCCTCATCCTGAATGCAAAGTGGGGGCCTCAAACAAGGTAAAGCGGCTGACTATGCGATGCGACTGAACCTTACTGCACAGATAAATTTGGTCAACAGTGCGCTGCCGCTAATGAGCGTTGGAGGAAGAATTGTTTTCGTAACCAGCCATCTTGCGCACTTTTATGGAACCGGATCATCTTCGCCGCTGGCACTCCACGCCGACGCGCCAATTTACATCCCAGTTGCCAAGATTAGGATTCCAGCAGCGACCGTAACTTGTGAGCGTATCTGCGGCTCGACGTGACCACCGTTCCTTCTGCCAGTACGATGTCGTAAACCCCATCGAACATCGGACGAATCTCGCTGATGCAGGCACCGTTCACGATTGCCGATTTCCGCACGCGGATGAAGTGGTGTGGCGCCAGCTTCTCTTCCAGGTGTGCCAGGGTTTCCCGCAACAGGTGACTGTCGCTGGCGGTGTGTATGCAGGCATAGTTTCCCGTGGCTTCGATCCACAAAACGTTGGAAACGGGAACAAAGAAAATCCGCTTCTTGTCCTTCACCACAAAGCGTTCCAACGGGCGGAGACTACGGAGGGATTGGAGCAGTGGTTCGAGATCTCGATTTGTTTCCCTGCGCTGTTCGAGAACCTGGCGTGCGTGAGCCAGGGCCTTGGCAAATCGCTCCTTATCATACGGTTTCAAGAGATAGTCAACAGCGTGCACTTCGAATGCACGGATGGCGTGCACATCGTGAGCCGTGACGAAGACATAAACGGGAGCGGGGCCGGTCGAAGGCCCCACATTTTCGATGACTCCAAAACCATCCAGATCAGGCATCTGGACATCGAGAAAAACGATGTCGGGATGAAGTTCATTGATCTGCTCTATCGCACTTATTCCGGTCGCCGCCTCGCCTACAACTTCAATGCCGTCGTGTTCGGCCAGATAGCGACGGATACCGCGGCGGGCGATCGGTTCGTCATCGACGATGAGGACTCGCGTCTTCATGGGAACTCCTCAGTGGAATGGTGATGATGGCCTCACAGCCTCGACCGTTGCCCCCGGTAAGTTCCAGCGACGACTCGTCCCCGTAGAGCTGTTTCAAGCGTGACTGGATATTGGTGAGTCCAACGCCGAATCGCAGGCGCGATGCCGGTGCCGGACCCGGGCCATCATCGCGGACGCAGAGCCAAACTCTGCCGTTGTGGAGTTTGGCAGTGATCTCTAGCCGGCCTGCGGCAGAATCCACGCTGATGCCGTGCTTGATGGCATTTTCAACCAGTGGCTGAAGCGCGAGACTCGGTACATAGACTCCGAGAAGGTCAGGTGGCACGTCCATGTGAACTCTCAAGCGATCATGAAAGCGTGTCAGTTCGATCTCCAGATACTTGCCGACGAACTCGAGCTCGCTCTGCAAGGTGATCTCGTTCTCCCGCCGGTCCAGGGCCATGCGCAGCAAGTCGCCGAGGCAGACCAGCAGATGGCTCGCAGCATCGACGTCTTCCTGCATCAGGATTCCAATGGTGTGAAGACTGTTGAACAAAAAGTGCGGATGTAGCTGGCTCTTAAGGTTCTCAAGTTCGGCATGGGAGAGCTGCGTCTCAAGTTGCGCCGCTATGGTCTGGCGCTCCATAGCGGCCTGGTAAAAGTGGATAGCCTGATACAACCCCACAACTAACCAGTACGTAAGGATGCCAGTAAAGCTCATAGATAGAAAACTGACGGCGAACGCCGGGAGAATGTGCAGCACGCCAGGATCACTTATGCGAAAAACTGTCTGCACAAGTCCCCGGCTCAGAAAGTATTCGGTGACAGATGCCAGGGGAGCCATCATGAGCGACATGATTGTGTGGATCGCTATATGAGGTACAAACCTCGGCCCCGTCAACGGGAACCGTTTGGCCAGACCAATCACAAGCGGTGTGCATGCCGCCCATATGTACCAGTAGACAAGTTCGACGGCACCCACGATCACCCAGCTGACGTGCGAACCCTGTACCTTCACCACCACGATATGGCGCACGGCGAACAACAGTCCTACAATCGTCCACGCACACAGGATCAAAAACCATCTCGTCCGTCCCATATCTGGTGTGGCCTGTCGCAATGGTGTGTCGACCCCTCAGGCACGGATTATAGCTGACCCTTCGAAGGAGACATCACTGAGGGCAGGGCCGTCGAGAGCGCCACATTCTTTCGGCGAATTGTGCTGCCATCCCGATGTGATGAAGCGTTTGAAACGGAAGGTGCAAAGTCTTTGTCTTTGGCCGCCAACCGCCCGGACGTTTGTGCTGGATACCGCTGCCACACTCTGAATTCCGGTTTTGCCCTGTGAACGGATCCGTGGCAGCAGTGTTTTGACTGCCAACTCTGACCGCTTGTCTCATGACGGACACCGCATGTCACTTTTCCTGCAAACACTGGTTCTCCGCGGCATATTGTTCAGTGAGCAGGAGCATCGCCAAGAACACATGAATCTGGAGGGCCGGCGGAGGCGCGCCGCCAGGCGGTGCTGAAGACGGCTAGCCGGTTCGCTGGCGCAGGGGAGTTAAAAACGCGGCGTTGAGACCTGCATTCGGCGTTACGAGCAGCACGAGTCGTTTTAAGACAATCACGCAGCGCAGGTCGCCGATTCATCGCAAAAAAGAGGAGCGTGGACCATGAAGACGAACTATAAGCGAGCCATGGCAATCTTCAATCGCTTGAAATTCAAGGGATGGACTGGATACGGCATTGCGCTGCTTTCCTTTGCAGCTGGGTCACTCATTACTGTTTACCTCACGCGCGTGAACGAGGTGAGAGCCGACAGCAATCGCGTCTTCGAGCTTTTCGTTTACCATACGGTTCCGGGTAAAGTGCCGGCCGTCGAGTCGATCTTTCGTGACGTTGCAAAGCTGCAAGACAAACACGATATCAATGTCCTCGGGTACTGGGTACCCAATGAGGATCCTGCCTGGGCCAACACCTTCATCTACCTTGTTGCGTATCCCAGCCGGGAGGACGCCAAAAAAACTCAGGCGGCGCTTCATGCCGACCCGGCCTTTCCAGCGTTAAGGGATCTGACCACACCGCTCATTGACAAGGCGGACAAGAGATATCTGGTGGACGAAGTGTACATGCGTCCGACAGACTACTCGGCGATGAAGTAGCGTCGGATGCGGCAAATGGTCGATTTTCATAACGGTGTTTCGCCACAGGAGAAGGCAATCAGATGTGGGAATTGTGGAATCTTGCCATGGTTTGCCTTCTTCTATTTGTCTCTCTGCCGGCTGAGGCTCAACGCAATGCCTGGATCGCTACCTGGGCGACCAGCCCCCAATCAGTTGCCCCCAATCCGAGACAACCGCTGCTTAACATCGAAGGTCAGACGGTGCGAGAGCGTATCCGGGTGTCCGTCGGAGGAGCCCAGATCCGCCTGCGCCTTTCGAACGAATATGGCGCTACGCCTCTGCTGATTGGCTCGGCGACGGTTGCAGTGCCGAACGATTGGTTGAGCGTCCAGATAGACTCGATTCAGAGCGTCACTTTCCGTGGACACAATTCAACCACCATCCCCGCAGGCGAGCAGGTCCTCAGTGACCCCGTGGCCTTTCCCGTTTCTCGCGGAGCCGAGATCAGCATCAGCCTCTATTTTCCGCATCGCGTTGCCACTCCGACGCTGCATCATCTTGCACTCAAGCGCGCCGTGGTCTCGCAACCTGGCGATCATACTCGTGACGAAAAGATAGAAGGTGGAGCCACTTCAAGGTCGTCGATCTCAGTGAGCGCTGTACTTGCTCCTGCTCAACCTTCCCAACGCTTGGTAGTGGCATTTGGCGACTCGATCACAGACGGCGATCAGTCCACGCTGGATGCGGACAGCAATTGGCCGAGCGATCTTATCAGTCGTCTGGGGAAGATGTCCGGAGGTTTCCGGATGGCGGTGGTCAATGAAGGCATAGCAGGTAATCGGCTGTTGAGCGACTGTTTCATTGCCAGCGCCGGCTGCTTCGGCGCCAGTGCTCTGGCTCGATTCGACCGGGACGCACTTGCCATGCCTGGCGTAACTCATATTGTCCTACTCGAAGGCATCAATGACATCGGTTTTCCCGGAGCAAAGCTGGGCGACGCCTACCTTGCCGATCCCGTGAACGTTCGCACTCCGGAGGACCTTATCGACGCGTACCGCCAATTGATTTCGCGCGCGCACACGCAGGGCGTCAAGGTGATTGGCGCCACGATCACTCCATTTGAAGATGTAACAATTCCTGGCTACTACTCGGAATCCAAGGAAGCAACTCGGGAGGCCGTAAACAAATGGATCAGGACCAGCGGCTCCTTCGACGGAGTGATTGATTTTGACGCGGTCCTGCGCGATCCCGATCGTCCAACCAGACTGTCGCCGCGCTTCGCTTCCAAAGATCATCTCCATCCCAACGATCTCGGCTACCATGCCATGGCGGAGGCAATTGATCTCGCTCTTTTCAATTAAGGGCGATCCGTCGAGGAGAAAGAGTGTTTAAGTGGCTGTTGCCTGTTACGTCGATGGTTCTGCTTGCCGCTGTGGCCGCTCCAGGACAAAAGCGTGATGTTCGTTAAGATGGCTCGTGCCAAGCAGCCAGTAGTATTTGAAGGCCAACTCTGACCGCTTGTCTCATTTCGGACGCCGCATGTCACTTTTCCTGCAAACACTGGTTCTTCGCGGCATATTGTTCAGTGAGCAGGAGCATCGCGAAGAACAGAGGCAGGTAGGTAGCGTGAACAGATCAGTGCGTAGAGTGATGGTGGGTGTCGCTGGCCTGGCGGTGCTCGGGATGAGCGCAACGCTGGCCGGCGAACAAACCGTCGAAGTGAAGGAAAAGCCGCCGCTGTACCGGTACGTGTCGTATTGGACGTTTCCGCGGGCCCACTGGGGTGACGTAGACAAGGACAACGCCACGGGTAACCAGAAGATCCTCGCACCCGCGCTCGCCGACGGCACCCTCATCGGCAGATACGACATAATCTGCCGAGCTATTCGTGCAAGTCAATTGGAGGTATAGCATGACGCATCGCATCCCCCGCGGCCGAACGGCGGTCGTTCTCTTGTCGGCGCTCCTAGGCACCGTGAGCTTAATCCCGCCTTCGTCGGTCGCGTTCGCCGCTGGCCTGTCAGAACAATTGCGGGCGCACACGCCTGCCCCCGGAACGTCGTTCCGTGACTGTTCGAATGGTTGCCCCGAAATGGTGGTGGTGCAGCAGGGCAGGTTCACTATGGGGGCGCCGGCGGGGGAAGAAGCGCGCGAGAATCTACCCAATGAACTTCGCGGAAGCTCGGTACCGCAGCATTTGATCACGATCCGACACAAGCTCGCAATTGCCAAATTTGACGTTACGCGAGATGAATACGCTCAGTTTGTGGCGGAGACAAATCGGCCGGACCCCGATAGCTGCGTTACGGTTAATGCGTCCGGAACCGGCTTCATTGCTATGAACGGCAATTGGCATTCTCCAGGGTTTCCGCAGACCGGAAGAGACCCCGTCGTCTGTGTGAGTTGGGACGATGCGCAGGCCTATGTGGCTTGGCTGAGCGCCAAGACAGGTCATGTCTACCGCTTACCAACGGAGGCTGAGTGGGAATACGCGGCGCGCGCGGGAACGACGACGGCGCGTTACGGTAGCGATAATCCGGCGGAGCTCTGCCGCTACACCAATGTTGGTGATCTGGATTATGGTGAGCAGCATCCTGGCGATAGCGGGGTGAATCGAGCGTGCCGCGACGGGTATGCATTCACGTCGCCGGTTGGAAGTTTTCCGCCGAACCAATTCGGCCTCTACGATATGCTTGGCAATGTCATGGATTGGACTGAAGATTGCTGGAACGCCAACTATAGCGGCGCGCCTACTGATGGCGCGGCGTGGCAGTCTGGAAACTGTGGTCGGCGCGTTGTGCGTGGCGGTTCCTGGGACGCTGATCTCAGCGTCGTCCGT
>Ga0302316_10001312_pt1 | contig 19744 bp, 16 predicted proteins | sample III_Palsa_N3_2_FD_200456 | JGI IMG/M metagenome (GOLD analysis project Ga0302316, IMG submission 200456) | Peat permafrost microbial communities from Stordalen Mire near Abisko, Sweden - III_Palsa_N3_2 | ecosystem: Environmental > Terrestrial > Soil > Palsa > Peat permafrost | place: Sweden...
TGCCTACAAGCGCGCGCTCGAGCACAAGGGCGGCCCCACAGTCATCCTCGCCAAGACCGTCAAGGGCTACGGCATCGCCAGCGCCCAGTCGCGCAACCCTACCCACTCCGAGAAAAAGCTCACCGACGACGGCCTCGCCGCCTTCGTCAAGCGCTTCGATATCCCGCTCCCCGAAGGCGCCGCCAAGGACGCCGACTTCTACAAGCCCGGGAACGACGATCCAGCGATCGAATACCTGCAGGCACGTCGCAAAGAACTCGGCGGTTACATGCCCAAGCGTGAAGTCCCGCCCAGTACCTTCGTCGCTCCCAAACTCGACTTCTTCAAGACCTGGCTCGCCGGCTCCAAAGACCGTGCCATCTCCACCACCATGGGCTTCGTCAACATGCTCAACGGCATGCTCAAGAACCCCGAGATCGGCAAACTCATCGTCCCCATCATCCCTGACGAAGGCCGTACCTTCGGCTTCGAATCCGTCATGAAGGCCGTCGGCATCTACGCTCCCGAAGGCCAGAAGTACGTTCCGCACGACGCCGACATGCTGCTTGGCTACAACGAAAAGAAGAACGGTCAGATCCTCGAAGAAGGCATCACCGAAGCCGGCTCTATGGCCAGCTTCACCGCCGCCGGCACCGCCTATAGCAACTACAAAGTCCCGATGGTTCCCTTCTACCTCTACTACTCGATGTTCGGCTTCCAGCGCATCGGCGACATGGCTTGGGCGTTCGCCGACTCGCGCGGCAAGGGCTTCCTCATGGGCGGGACGGCAGGCCGAACCACAATGCTTGGGGAGGGTCTACAGCACCAGGACGGCCACTCGCCCGTCCTCTCCGGCACCATTCCCACCTGCATCACCTACGATCCCGCCTACGTCTACGAGATGGCGGTCATCGTGCAGGACGGCCTGCGCCGCATGTATGAGAACAGCGAGAACTGCTTCTACTACATCACCATGTACAACGAGGACTACCTCAACCCCGCCATGCCCGAAGGCGACGGCATTCACGAAGGCATCCTCCGCGGCATCTACAAGTTCAAAGCAAGCGAAAAGCCCGCACAACTCCAGCTCTTCGGCTCCGGCCCCATCCTCAACGAAGCTCTCAAGGCCCAGACCATCCTCGCGGAGAAGTACAACATCGCCGCTGACGTCTGGTCCGTCACCAGCTACAACGAGCTGCGCCGCGACTGCCTCGACACCGAGCGCTACAACCGCCTGCACCCCTCCGAAAAAGAGCGCACACCTTACATCGTGCAGGCTCTCGGCAAAGCCGCCGGCCCCATCATCGCGGCCAGCGACTACATGAAGTCTCTCCCCGACGCGCTCAGCCCATGGCTCGGCTCGCGCCTGGTCTCGCTCGGCACCGACGGCTTCGGCCGCTCCGACAACCGCGAACACCTCCGCCGCCACTTCGAAGTCGACGCCGAATCCATCACCGCCGCCGCTCTCTCCAAGCTCGCCCGCGAAGGCGTCATCAAGCCCAAGGTAGCCGAAAAAGCTTTTGCGGAACTCGGCCTAACAACCGACGGTGCAGGCGCAGCCAAGGCATAATCAAATCAGGTTCACAAAAAAGGGACGTTCCACCAGTGCTTTCCCTAATCCCTGTACCCTAATCCCTGCTCCTAGAGGTCTGCCTGTTTGCCTGAAAATCCGCTGCTGCCCAATCGCCGTCTCAAAGAGCTTCTGGAACTGATGCGTCGCTGCAACGCGCTCGATCGCCGCTCCAAACAGCCGGCGCGCGAAGCCCTGCTCGCCGCCACGGCCATCCATCTCCAGCCCGGCGACCTGCTATCCAGCATCGCCTCCGACACCACCGCCGCCGCCATCGCGCCGCCGCAAAAAGAAAACCCGCTCGTCACCTGGGATGCCGTCGTGGAACCGAACAAGAAGGTCACCCTGCCCAAAGTCTCGCGTCTCGCGCTCAACGCAGCCATGGCCCAGGGGCTGCGCGCTGCCGGCACCGGCGGCATAGTCCTCACTTTCGCAGACACCACCTCGCCCGAGCCCGGCTGGGCTGACGCTCTCACCTACGCGCACCACGCACGCGTCCCCCTGCTCCTCGCCGTCACCGATACAGGCCGCTCCAGCCGTGCTGCCAACGCCCTCACTCTCGCATCCGTCTCCGCCATCGCCAAGAAACTCCAACTCCCCGTTCTTCCCGTCGATGGCGAAGACGCCGTCGCCATCTACCGAGTCATGCAGGAGTGCGCCCTCCGCGCCCGCCTTGGCGAAGGCCCTGCCGTTATCTGGGGCATTCTCACGCCGCAAAGCAAGAGCGGCGGCAAACTGCCCCGTTCCGCGCAGCCTATCGCCCGCATGGAAAGCTATCTCTCCGCTCGCGGCCTGTTAACGCCGAAAACAACTCGGTAGCGCAACGCTGAATCACACTCTTGTGCATCATTCCATTGCGAATAGACTTAGCAGTATGAGTTTCACGTATTCCAGAAATCGGCTGGCCCTCCTCGCCTGCCTGCTCCCCTCGCTCGCCATCGTCCCCGTTGTGCAGGCTCAGTCGCAATCGGCCCAGCCGATACCGGCCACGGCTCCGGTTGTAGCACCCGTCCCGGCAACCCATCCAACGCGCCCTTACGATCCCGACTACGATCCGGACAAGCAACCCGACAATCTCGGGTCCACCTACATTCCGGTCGACAGTCCCGTCTACCCCATGGCCCTGCGCCTCTATTCGCTCGGCTATCTCGACAGCGCCTTCATCGGGGTGCGCCCGTGGACCCGCCAAAGCCTGCTCCACATGCTGCAGAAGTCTTCCGACGACATCGTCAACGACGACAATCAGCAGGCCATGGAGATACTCGCCTGGCTGCAAAACTACCTCGCCACAGAAACACCACCCGCCGGCTTCAACCGCGGCAGCGTCTACGGTGTCGATACCCTCTACACCCGGATGATGGGCATCAGCGGTCAGTCTCTCCGCGACAGCTTCCATCTCGGCCAGACCGTCGTTAACGACTACGGCCGCCCCTACCAACCCGGCTTCAACTCCATCGCCGGTTTCTCCACCGTCAACGAGATGGGACGCTTCTCCCTCTACGTTCGCGGCGAGTACCAGCACGCTCCGTCCGCGCCTGGCTACTCGCTGGCCATGGCCAACCAGCTCTCCTGCACCGATCGTATCTGCCCCTTCGCTCCGCCCAACGCCCCGCAGGCGACCATTCCCTACGGCAAGTATGTTGACGAGCAGGATCCCTTCCGTCTCGTGGAAGCTACGCTCTCCTTCCACCTTCTCGGCCACGAGATCTCCGGCGGCAAAACCGACAGTTGGGACGGCCCTGGTATGGGCGGCGCCATGCTTTGGAGCAACAATGCCGAAAACATGTACTCCTTCCGCATCGATCGCGTCGAGCCACTTCACATTCCATACTTCTCAGCCATCTTTGGCGATGTCCGCTACAACTTCCTGGTCGGCTCTCTCAAGGGCCACACATCTCCAAACTCACCATGGATGCACACCGAAGTCATCAGTATGCGTCCCACGAAAAACTTTGAGTTCGCCTTCGAGCGTTCCGTCATCTGGGGCGGCAAGGATCACGAGCCGATCACCCTCCATACCTTCCTGCGCAGCTTCTTCTCTATCAATGACACCGTGGCAGACCCTGCCTCCAAGCAAACCGCATCGGACCCCGGGGATCGCCTCAGCGACTTCACCTTCTCCTGGCGCCTTCCCTTCCTGAGAGACTTCGCCACCCTCTATCTCGACTCCATCTGCCACGACGACGTCTCGCCCATCAGCGCTCCACGCCGCGCCGCATACAGGCCAGGCCTCTACCTGTCCCGGCTTCCCGGTCTTCCCAAAATGGACTTTCGCATTGAAGGCGCAAACACCGATACCTCGACGCTGCGAAGTCTGTATGGCCAGTTCATCTATCAGGAAACCATCCAGCTACAGGGCTACACCAACAAGGGTTTCATCATGGGCGACTGGATGGGCCGCGAAGCCAAGGGCGGTCAGGCCTGGCTCACCTGGCATTTCTCTCCTGACCAGTTCGTCCAGGCGGAGTATCTCACCAAGGAGACCGCGAAGGATTTCATCGCCGGCGGTGTAACCCAAAGCGACCTCAAGTTCGAAGCCGTCAAGCGCCTGCATCACGACATCGAGCTGAATGCCTGGGTGCAACTGGAGCGCTGGAAAGCTCCAGTTCCGCAAACAGTCTCAGGCAATCCCCTCGCAGTAATCGGTGGCCCACTCTATTACCCCAATGCTCAACACAACGCCACCATGGCCGTCCAGATCACCTGGTACCCCAAGCTCCACACCGTCCGCTCACTCAACGGCAAGTAAAACAGGTACGAGATTCGAGATACGAAGCGGTCGTATCTCGAATCTCGTATCTCATTTCTCCTTCGCCACACAAGCCTTGAAGTATTCCAGCGACTTCCCCAACCCTTCCCGCAACGGCACCTTCGGCTCCCAACCCAGCAACGACTTCGCTTTCGTAATATCCGGCTTGCGCTGCTTCGGATCGTCCTGCGGCAGCGGCATAAAGGTGAGCTCGCTCTTCGAACCCACCAACGCCAGCACTTCCTTCGCGCACTCCAGCATCGTGAACTCCACCGGGTTTCCGATGTTGGTCGGCAGATGCTCGTCCGACTTCGACAGCTTCACAATCCCCGCAATCAAATCCGACACATAGCAGAAGCTGCGCGTCTGCGATCCGTCTCCATAGATCGTCAGAGGAACGTCCCGCAACGCCTGCATCATGAAGTTTGAGATCACGCGTCCATCGTTAGCCTGTAGCCGCGGCCCGTATGTGTTGAAGATCCGCACCAGGTGCGTATTCACGCCGTGATAGCGGTTATAGGCCATCACCGCCGCCTCAGAGAACCGCTTCGCCTCGTCATACACCGAACGCGGCCCGATAGGGTTCACATTCCCCCAATAAGTCTCCACCTGCGGATGCACCTCCGGATCGCCATAGCACTCCGAAGTCGAAGCATGCAGATAGCCCGCGCCATGCTTCTTCGCCACTTCCAGCGAGTTCAGCGTACCCGCCGATCCCACCAGCAGCGTCTCCACACCCAGCCGCAAATAATCAATCGGGCTAGCCGGCGAAGCGAAATTGAACACATAGTCCACCCGCCCCACGTCAAACGGCGTGCTGATATCCAGTTGCTCAAACGCAAACTTCGGCTCTGTCTTCAAATGCTCCAGGTTTGTCAGGCTCCCGGTGCATAGGTTATCGACGCCCACCACCTCATGGCCTTCACCCAGCAACGCATCGCACAGATGCGACCCAAGAAACCCAGCGGCTCCCGTTACAAGAATCTTCATCCAATTCCTCTCTGCCGCTTTAAACGTCCGCCGTCACCGCTTCACGCACAGGCATCGCTGCCGGTCGCCCGACGCTCATGTAAGTAAACCCATGCTCCTGCATCACCTTCGGATCGTAAAGATTCCGCCCATCCACCACGATCGGATAGCGCAGGATCTCATGCAGCTTCACCAGGTCAAGTTCCAGAAATTCCGCCCAGTCCGTCAGGATCAGCAGCGCATCCGCATCCTTCGCAGCTTCATACGCGCTATTGGCATACCGCATCTGCGCCGAGGCCGGCAGTTCCACCTGCGCCCGCGCCATCGCCGCCGGGTCATACGCCACAACCGAGCAACCCTCCGCCAGCAGCATCTCCACCAGGTCGATCGCGGGCGATTCGCGTATGTCGTCGGTCTCGCCCTTGAACGCCAGTCCCAGCACCGCGAGCTTCTTTCCCCGCAGAGTCCAAAGCGCCGCTCGCACCTTGCTCAGGAACCGTTTCTTCTGCCCAACGTTGATCTTTTCCACCTCGCTCAGCAGGTTGAAGTCCACGCCCATCTGCTCAGCCACGGAACGGAACGCCGCCACATCCTTCGGAAAGCACGATCCACCGTACCCAATCCCCGGTCGCAAAAACTTCGGCCCGATCCGTGAGTCCAGCCCAATCCCTCGCGCCACCTGCTCCACATTGGCGTCCGCTGCCTCGCACAGATTCGAAACCGCGTTGATAAACGAGATCTTCAGCGCCAGGAACGCATTGGACGCATGCTTGATAATCTCCGCGCTCTTGGTGGAAGTCAGCAACAGCGGCGGTCGTGCCGTCTCCGAGCAGCAACCCGCAATCGCGTCCTTGCTCTTGTAGTAATCCCCGCCGGTCAGCGGTGCATAGATCGCACCCAGCAGCTGCGCCGCCCGTGCATTGTCAGCCCCCACAACGATCCGGTCCGGATGCAGAAAGTCCGCCACCGCCGTACCTTCGCGCAAGAACTCCGGGTTTGAAACCACATCGAACATCTCGCGGCTCACCCCATTCCGTTCGATCACCCGCCGGATCCACTCGTTCGTATACACCGGCACCGTGCTCTTCTCCACGATCACCTTGTAGCTGGTAATGTGCCGCGCAATCTCGCTCGCCACCGCCTCCACATACGAAAGGTCGGCATCGCCTGTATCAGACTGCGGCGTTCCCACCGCGATAAAAATCGCGTCGCACTTATTGGTCGCCTCGGCAAGATCAGTCGTAAATTGCACACGGACGTTTCTATGCTGATCCAGCAGTGCGGGGAGATATTCCTCGTGAATCAGCGTATCGCCGTTCCGCAGCGCCACGACCTTGCGCTCATCATTATCCACGCATGTCACGTCGTGGCCCATCTCCGCGAAACACACCGCAGCCACCAAACCAACGTAACCAGAACCGATAACCGCTATTGAAACAGTTTTACTCATAGCACCGCTTTACCTTAGATTTCTATTTTTTTCGGCGACTTAGTCCTTATTGTACTGCTTCCGCCATAACACGCTTCATCATTATCCTCCCGCTCCTGGCTACGAAAGCCGATGACTGCTGCAATAACCTTCGAGTAGAATAGAAAGAGATGGCCCCTCCGACCTCTGCAAATAAGTCTGCTGAATCGCCCAGCTACCTCACCTCTTTACCGGCAGAGGCCGCCGGGACAGACGCGACTCTGTCCGATGCGCTCACCACGATCCGTAAGCGGAAATATGTTGTCATAGCTCTCGCGGTGCTCGGCATGATTTACGGCTTCTATAAGGGCAGCATCCAGCCGCGCCTCTATGAAGCTCATGGACGTATAGAGATTCGCAGCGGTTCCTCGAACCAATATCGTCTGGGTGCCGGGATGAGCGAGAGCGAAGGCAACGGTCGCATCCCAACAGAAGTCGCCATCCTCCAAAGCGATACCCTGCTCTTCAAGGTCGCGCTGGACCTTGATCTTGCCGACAACCCGGATTTTCTCGGCCTCAAACAGCGCCCGCCCCACGCCAATCTCGAAGATCCAGCCGTCCGCGAAGGCATCATCGGTACGATGAGGGGTGCAATCAGCGTTGCCGGCGTCGCCAAAACTGACCTCATCGCCATCTCCTGCAGTACCCTCAACCCCAGGCTCTCGGCAGAGATCGTCAACAAGCTTATAGACGATTACATCAACCGCAGCTTCATCACTCGCGTTCAGTCCACCCAGCGCGTCTCCGACTTCCTTACCAAGCAACTGGACGACCTCAGGCAGCAGGTCGAAACCTCGCAGGAACAAGTCATCGACCTGCAGAAGCGCCTTGGCGTCCTCGCACTCGATCCCACGCACAGCCAGATCACCGCCAGCCTGGAAGCGCTCACAACTGCAGCCGGACAGGCCGAGATCGCACGCATCCTCGCCGAGAGCCGTTATCGCGTCCTCTCCAATATGGATACCAACGCGGTCGATGAGTCCATCGCGAATGGCGTCACCACTCTCGTCCCGAACGGCATTCCGACTGGCGCCACGTCGCTGGGCACAGGCGAACTCTCCGGCCTCCGCAGCGCACGCGCTACCGCCATGGCCGACCTCGCCAAAATCACGGCCCCCGGTGGACTCGGCCCAAACCATCCACAGGCGAAGGCCGATCGAGCACAGATAGACCAGCTCACAAAAGAGATTCAGGTAGCGCAGAACCGCGTTATCGCCGACGCCAAAGAGACATACATCGCAGCGCTCGCCAATGAACATCAGACCCGCGACGCCCTCGAAGCCGAAAAGACAGAGGCTGGCAAGCTCCGCGACGATCTCGTCGAATACAACATCCGCCAGCGCGAGTTCGATTCAGAACGCACCCTCTATGAAGGCCTTCTCGAGCGCCTCCGTACCGCCAGCGTTCAGGCCGGATTGGAATCCACCGAGATCGACGTCGTCGATCCCGCCATGCCACCCTCACACCCGTCCCTCACCTCGCGCTCCTCGATCCTCATCATCAACACCCTCGTCGCCGCGCTGCTCGGCATCATCCTCGCCTTCCTCCTCGAAACCCTCGACAGCGGTCTCCGCAGCGTAGCCGATATCGAAGCCGTCTCCGGCCTGCATTCCCTTGCCCTCATCCCGCGCGCCCGCAGGGCAGGTGTCGATGTCTCCGCGCTCAGTGTCGCCGAGCGAAATATCGGCGCCCTCTCCAACCCCAAGTCGCAGTTCACTGAAGCCTTCCGGGCGTTGCGGACCTCCCTGTTGCTCTCCACAGCCGGCGGCCCGCCCAAGGTCATTCTGCTCACCAGCGCCACGCCCTCTGAAGGCAAGACCACCGTATGCACCAACCTCGCCTGCGTTATGGCTCAGAACCACAACGTGCGCGTCCTTATGATTGACGGCGATCTCCGCCGACCCACCATCCATCACCGCCTCGGCCTCAATGGCAAGATCGGTCTCACCTCCGTGCTCACCGGCATGGCCACGCTCGAACAGGCCGTTCAGACCATCGAAGATATTCCCAATCTCGACATCCTGGTCAGCGGACCCGTTCCACCCTTCCCCACCGAGATGCTTGGCTCTGAGACCATGAAGAATCTCCTCCAGCAATGTCGCGGAATCTACACCCATATCGTCATCGATTCGCCGCCGCTGCTCTCCGTCACCGACGGCGTTCTGCTCGCGCGCGATGCCGATGCTGTCGTCCTCATCGTCCGCCACGGCAGGTCCACCAAGCATACCGTCCGCCGCGCTCGCGATCTTCTCGTTCGTGCCGGTGCGACCATCACAGGGGTGGCCATCAACGCGGTCGATCTCAGCTCCCCCGAGTATTACGGCTATTATGGCTACTCCGTCTATGCCGGCTATGGCGCCGCTAACTCGGAATCCTCTGCCTGGGTCTCCAAATCAGACACCGAGAACTCTGGAAAGGAAGACAGGTCATGACCTCTTTGACTCTCCGCCGCAACACCCTGGCTGTCCTCCTCTGCGCCTTGGCTCTGCCCGCCTTCGGTCAGTTCAATGGCCCCGGCCCCATCACCACCGGACAGCTCAATCAGCCGGCCGCCGTCACCAGCGATCAGGGTTTGCTCAACCCCGCCCCACGCGATCTCCAGCTCACCCACGGCGATCTGATTGAAATCAAGATCTTCGGCCAGCCCGAATACGCCCCACCTGTTCGAATCGGCGCTGATGGCAACGTGCTCCTCCCGTTCATCGGCGTCATCTCGCTCAATCATCTGACCATCACTGCCGCCGAAAAATTAATTGCCGCAAAGCTCAGCGCAGCCGGCATGTACCAGGAACCGCAAGTGACCATCCAGGTCACCGACGGTCCCAACGCCACGGTCACCGTGGTCGGCGAAGCGCACGGCGTTCTCCCTGTCATCGGTTCGCGGCGCTTGCTCGATGTCATCGCCGCCGCCGGCGGCATACCGGCAACAGCCAGCCACGTCATCACCATCAATCGTTCCGGAGAACTCCAGCCACTCGTCGTCGACCTCGGCACAAATCCAGCCCAAAGCGCCTTTGCCGACATCCCGGTCTTCCCCGGAGACACCATTGTCGTCGCGCGCATCGGTGTCGTCTATCTCCTCGGCTCCTTCAAAACCCAGGGGGCCGTGCCGCTTACCACCAACACACCTCTCACCCTGATGGAAGCCACAGCCCTCGGCGGCGGCTTGGCCTTCGACGCCAAGTACTCAGACCTTCGCATCATCCGCACCACCGGCGACCAGCGCACGGTCCTCAAGCTGAACGTTATGGATGTCATGCACGGAAAGGTCCCCGACCCCGTCCTGCAGGCCAACGACATCCTCTATATGCCACCCAGTTTCATCAAAGCCTCCATCAGCAATGGCAGCCTCAACACCATTCTGAGCCTCGTCAGCATAGCCTTCTCCGCATTCTCACTCTCGCGGAATTAAGACTTCTTCGGCATAGCTCTCCACCCCAGCCGCTGAAAGCCTTCAACCCAACCGGAACGCTCTCAGCGCGACTCAAAACCGCCTCGGCCTTTAGCCCATCCCCTCCATCTTGTACGAAGCACGCAACCAGCCCCACGCAGCCACCTCAAGGAGCCACCGACGATGAGCCAATCTCTCCCTGTCGCTTCCCCCTTGCGCAAGGTCCGCCTGGCCTACATCGTCAGCCATCCCATCCAGTACCAGGCCCCGCTCCTCCGCCGCATCGCGCAAGAGCCCGACATCGATCTCACCGTCCTCTTCGGCTCCGATTTTTCCGTCCGCAGCTACAGGGACGAGGGCTTCGGCGTCGAAGTCGCATGGGACACCCCACTACTCGAAGGCTACCGCTCCCGCTTCCTCCCCAACCTGCGCCTCTCCGGCCGCCAAGCCACCGGCGGCGTCTCGCCCTTCACCCCCATCAGCCACGGCATCTACCGCAATCTTCGCAATCCCGACGGCTCCCCCGCATTCGACGCCCTCTGGGTCCACGGCTACGCCAGCATCAACGCCCTGCAGGCAATCCTCGCCGCCAACGCTCTCGGCATCCCCGTCCTCCTCCGTGCCGAATCCTGGCTCGCCGACCGCAGCCGCAGCCCCCTTAAGCTCTTCGCGAAATCACTCTTCCTTCGCACTCTCAGCCGCCTCATCGCCGCCACGCTCCCCATCGGCACTTTCAACGCCGACTACTGGGCCCACTACTTCGGCCCCACCTTCCCGCAGTTCCTCATGCCCTACGCGGTCGATAACGCCTACTTCGCCCAACGCGCCGAAGCAGCCGCCGCCACTGAGCCCGCCCTCCGTGCTGAACTCCGCCTCGAACCCGGCCGCCCCATCATCCTCTTCGCCTCCAAGCTCCAGACCCGCAAGCACTGCAACCACCTCGTCCAGGCCTACAGGAACCTGCTCGGCAAACTCCCCGCCGATCCCTACCTCATCATCGTCGGCGACGGCGAAGAACGCGCCAACCTCGAACAGCAATGCGCCGGCCTTGAAGGTGTCCGTTTCGCCGGCTTCCAGAACCAGTCCATCCTCCCCGCCTACTTCCGCCTCTCCGACGTCTTCGTCCTACCCTCCCGCCACGAACCCTGGGGCCTCATCGTCAACGAGTCCATGGCCGCCGGCTGCCCCGTCATCGTCTCCACCGACGTAGGCTCCGGCCCGGACCTCATCACCAATGGCAACGAAGGTTTCATCTACCCCGTCGGCAACGTCCCCGCCCTCACCACCGCACTAACTCAAGTCCTCGCCAACCCCGAAACCTCCGCCGCAATGGCCACCTCCGCCCGCCGCCGCATAGCCACTTGGAGCTTCGACCAGGACATCCAGGGCCTCCGCCACGCCCTCGCCTTTACCACCCGCAAAATCCGCCCCTAAACTCAGGCTTGCCATATCTCTGGGTGCCCTACCCTTTGCCCTCTTCTGCCAAAGGGGGTATCGCGAAGCGACCGCTCTCCTGAACACAACCCTCAAATTTGTCGTCCTGAGCGAAGCTACTCGCGCACTTTGCGAGTAGCGCAGTCGAAGGACCTGCCACACCGCCCGTCTCAGTACATCGCTCGCACCTTTCAACCACCAATCTTCTCTCCCCGCCTCAAAAATCAGTAACAATAGAACTCCATGAAAACCCTCCTCCTGGCCCTAACCCTCACCACCCCACTAGCCCTCGCCCAATCCCACCACACCCAAAAGCCAGACCCCACCCCCACCGGCCCAACCGTCCTCATCGACACCACCCTCGGCCGCCTCACCTGCAAGCTCTTCAACGAAACCCCCAACACCACCGCCAACTTCGTCGCCCTCGCCAACGGCACCAAAGACTGGCCCGACGCCTTCGCCAAGCCCGTCCACAACAAACCCTTCTACGACGCCCTCGAGTTCGGCGGCGTCAGCAACGGCGTCGTCGCCGGAGCCCGTTTCGGCGGCGGCATCGGCCTCGCCGGCCCACCCTTCCCCGCCGAAAAAAGCCCCATCAGCTTCGACCACTCCGGCCTCCTCGTCATGAAAAAATCCACCCCCGACGACCCCAATAACTCCAACGACAAGACCGACCTCACCAGCAGCTCCATCTTCTACCTCTTCGCCCACTCCGACGCCGAGCACGAAGAGAGCGGCACCATCTTCGGCCAATGCGACGAAGCCTCCATCCCCACCATCACCACCCTCTCGCACGCCCTGCTCACGGTCGACAACCACCCCACCACCCCCATCGCCATCAACCACATCATCGTCCTCAAGCCCAACGACACCACCCCACCGCTCTCCGCCAACGCCGATCCCGCCTCAGTCACCCCACAACCCTCCCCCATGCCCGTCGATCCCATCCCCTCACCTCAACCCACCGGCCCCACAGCCACAATCGACACCACCATGGGCACCCTCACCTGCAAGCTCTTCAACGAGACCCCTATCGCCACCGCCAACTTCATCGGCCTCGTCAACGGCACCAAGGACTGGCACCTCCCCAGCACCAAAGCCCTCCAACACAACCGCCGCTTCTACGACGGCCTCAGCTTCGGCCGCGTCATCCCCGACTTCATGATCCAGAACGCCGACCTACCCTCCGACCCCGGCGGCGACGGCGACATCGGCTACGTCTTCCCCGTAGAACCCATCCCCGGCCTAACCTTCGACCGCCCGGGCCGCCTCGCCTACGCCAACGCCGGCCCCAACACCAACCAGAGCGAGTTCTTCATCACCGAGCATCCCGTCCACCGCCTCGACACCAACTACACCATCTTCGGCCAATGCGACGACGCCTCCATAAAACTAGTAGAAGCCATAGCCCGCGTCCCCCGCGACCAACACAACAAACCCCTGAAGCCCGTGGTCATCCGCAAAATCACCATCAACTAAGCTCTCTCCTCCACCGCCGTCACCACCCCCACCGCCGTCATTCTGAGCGTAGCGAAGAATCCCTGTATTGGCACTCGCACTCTCCCGTTCTTCGTTCGCACCACCACAAAATCAGCCCACCCCAGGTCCGGACCCTCGGACCCGGGCCTCCACAGACCACCAACAATCTCATCCCTAATCCCTGTTCCCTAATCCCTGCCACACCCGCTGCTATCCTAACCACAACCAATGAGAATCCTTCACATCGTCGGCTCCATCAGCCCCGCGGCCGGTGGACCCACCGAAGCCATCCGCATGCTCATCCAGCACGCACCCCCCGGCTACACCTCCGAAGTCGTCACCCTCGACAACCCCGCGGAACCCTTCCTCACCACCTTCCCCTTCAAGACCACCGCCCTCGGCGCCGCAAAAAAAACTTGGTACGTCCCGGCCCTCACAACATGGCTCCGCGCCAACCGCGACCGCTTCGACGGCATCATGCTCCATGGCCTATGGGAGTACACCGGCGTAGCCGTCCTCCGCGCCATCTCCGGCCACAAACCCTACGTAGTCTTCCCCCACGGCATGCTGGACCCCTACTTCAAAAAAGCCTTCCCAGCCAAACACGCCAAAAAGTGGCTCTTCTGGAACCTCTTCCAGAACCGCATCCTCCGCAACGCCACCCGCGTCCTCTTCACCACCCAAATCGAAGAAACCCTCGCCCAACAATCCTTCAAAAGCTGGAAGTGGAATCCACTAGTCGTAGCCCTCGGCGCCGAACCCCCACCCCTCAAACCTCAATCCTCCAACCCTCAAACCTCTACAGACACCCAAGCCTTCTACAACCTCTGCCCCGAAGTCCGAGGCCAAAACTTCCTCCTCTACCTCGGCCGCATCCATCCCAAAAAGGGTCCCGATCTCCTACTCGAAGCCTTCGCCGCCATCAACGCTCCGAACCTCCACCTCGTAATGGCCGGCCCCGATGCCAACAACTACCGCGCCGAACTCCAAACCTTCGCCGAGCGCAACAACCTCGCCTCCCGCGTCCACTGGCCCGGCATGTTGCAGGGGGAAGCCAAGTGGGGAGCCTTCGCCGCCTGCGAAGCCTTCGTCCTCACCTCGCACCAGGAAAACTTCGGCATCGCCGTAGTCGAAGCCCTCGCCTGCGGCAAACCCGTCCTCATCTCCGACCAGATCAACATAGCCCCCGACATCGCCGCCGACGGCTGCGGCCTCGTCCAGCCCGACACCCTCGCCGGCGCCACACAGCTCCTCAACGACTGGCTACCCCTAACCCCCACCCAACGTGCCACAATGTCCCAGCAGGCTCTCCGCACCTTCGCCACCCGCTACGACATGCGCCACAACACCGAACTCATCCTCCGCGTCTTCGAACCCACCTCAAATCCCCACCGGAGGCCCACTAATGCCCTCAGTTAGCCTCACCACAACTCTGGGTGCCCTACCCTTTGCGTTCTTTGCAAAGGGTGGGGTATCGCGAAGCGACCGCTCTCCTCAACCCCGCCTATTCCTTCACCCGGAGTCCTAATGCCCCGCCAAGCCGACTACCGAGTCCCCGAACCCACTCCCGGCGAAGACGCCTACACCCGCTCCGCCTTCTCCTTCGGCAACCGCGCAAAACGCCTCATCTGGAACATCACCTGGGCCATCCTCTTCCGCCTCTCGCCACGCCCCTTCCACGCCTGGCGAGCCATGCTCCTCCGCCTCTTCGGAGCCACCCTCGGCCCCGACTGCCACTTCTACCCTCGTGCCAAAGTCTGGGCCCCCTGGAACCTCATCTGCGCCGACCACGTAGCCGCCGGCGACGGCGTCGAAATCTACAACCCCTCCCCCATGCACTTCGCCTCCCACGTCATCCTCTCGCAGGACGCCTACCTCTGCGGCGCCACCCACGACTACAACGACCCCACCTTCCCTCTCCTCAGTTACCAGATGACCTTCGGCCCCTACGCCTGGATCTGCGCCCGCGCCTCCGTCGGCCCCGGCGTCAACGTCGGCGAAGGTGCAGTCCTCGGCCTCGGCTCCGTCGCCACACGCGACCTCGCACCGTGGACTGTCTACGCAGGAAATCCAGCCGTAATGATCCGTGAGCGCAACCGTCCCCCCACCGTCGGAGACACCGCATGATCTCCGTCTTAATCCTCACCTACAACGAAGAACAGGACCTCCCCGCCTGCCTCGACTCCGTCGCCTTCTCCGACGACATCCACGTCTTCGACTCCAATTCCACCGATAAAACCCAACAAATAGCCCAAAATCGCGGCGCCCACCTCCACACCCGCACCTTCGACAACTACGCCGCCCAGCGCAACGCCGCCATGCAACTCCCCTTCCTTCACCCCTGGGTCTTAGTCCTCGACGCAGACGAACGCCCCACCCCTGCCCTCATCGCAGAAATCGCCCAAATCCTCCCAAAAACGCCAGAAACCACCGCCGCCTTCCGCATCCGCCGCCGCGACTTCCTCTGGGGAACCTGGCTCGCCCACGCGCAACTATCCCCCTTTTACGTCCGCCTCCTCCGCGTCGGCCACGTCCAATACACCCGCGAAGTCAACGAGATAGCCGAAATCTCCGGCGAAACCGCCCAACTCACCGAACCCTTCGACCACTTCCCCTTTTCCAAAGGCATCACCCACTGGGTAGCCAAGCACAACAGCTACTCCACCCGCGAAGCCGAGCTCCTCGCCGAAGGCAGCTTCGCCCACGACGCCTCGCTCCACCAGGCCCTCTTCGGCCCCGACTTCCACACCCGCCGCATCGCACAGAAAGCCATCTTCTACCAGCTACCCGGCCGCCCAGTCATCAAGTGGCTTTATATGATGTTCTTCCGCGGCGCCGTCCTCGACGGCCACGCTGGCGTCATGTACGCCACGCTCCAAAGCCTCTACGAGTACCTGATCGAAATCAAGCACCGCGAACTCCTCCGCCGCCACACCAACAAACCCCTTTAAAGCAGATTCGAGATGCGAGATACAAGCCTGACTACTCGGCTAACATCCCGCATCTCGAATCTCGTCTTTCGAATCTGTCTTACCCGCGCAGCTTCGCCAGCAGGTCCGTCGGATGCACCGGCTTCGCCAGGATCTCAAACTCGTGCCCCTGCGACCTTGCCCGCTCCAGCAGGTCAGCCGTAGACGCCTGCCCCGAAAACAGCAGAATCTTGCACTTAGGCAGCTTCGCCCTCGTCTGGATCGCCGCTTCGATCCCGGTCATCCCGGTCATAATCACGTCCGAAATCAGCATATCCGGATGAAACGTATCAAGTGCTTCGATGGCCTTCTCGCCGCTATAAACGGCACGCGCCTCAAATCCATTCTGGTTGAGAATGATCGCGAGCGTATTGGCGATCACCTGTTCGTCGTCGGCGACGAGCACGCGCGGCTTCGGGCTATTGCTTGTTTTCTGTGACATGAAAGGTCCCTGGTCTTCTTTCCGTTCCTTTGCCGTGATGCACAGATCGTTCGCAGCGCTACCGGACTAAGTAATCATACGATGCGTATCATCTTGTGCAAAACACAGTGTTTCCCTTTCGATGCAGCCCAGCCCCTTCCGCGCCGTACCATCCACCAAAAAATCCCACCCCATCCGGCGGTGATACCCTTGTCCAGCCATGGTCGATATCCACCACCATCTGCTCCCTGCCCTCGACGACGGCTCGACCGACCTCGCGACCTCCCTCGCCATGGCTCGCATGGCCGCCTCCGACGGCATCACCCACGTCGTCTGCACCCCCCACGCCAGCTCCCACTGGACCTTCGACCCCGCCATCACCGCCGCGCGCCTCAACGACCTCCGCGCCGCCCTCGCCGCCGAATCCATCCCCCTCACCCTCGGCGCCGGCTGCGACTTCCATCTCTCCTACGACAACATCGAAGACGCCCACGCCAACCCAACCCGCTACACCATCAACGCCGGCCGCTATCTCCTCGTAGAGCTCCCCGACGTCATCCTGGCTCCCGGCATGGGCGAAACCCTCTACAACCTCGGTGCCGCCGGCATGACCCCGATCCTCACCCACCCCGAGCGCAACCTCACCCTCCAGCGCACTCCCGAGCGCCTCGCCAACTGGCTCCGCAACGGCCTGCTCGTTCAAATCACCACCAGTTCCATACTCGGAGAGATGGGCAAAGAAGCCGAGCGCATGGCCCATCGCCTCCTCGCCAACCGCTGGGTCAACTTCCTCGCCACCGACGCCCACAACCTCACCTCGCGCCCCCCCGTCATGAGCCGCGCCCACGACCTCGTAGCAAAAAAATACGGCGGCGAATACGCCCACCTCCTCTGCATCACCAACCCCACCGCAGTCTTCCAAAGCCAACCCCTACCAACCCAACCCGAACCCCTCAACCTCTTCCCCGACGAAGACGACGACACCCCCCACCCCTGGTGGAAACGCCTCTTCAAGAAGCGGTGAATAGTGAGTAGTGAATAGTGAATAAAGACAAAAGCAAAAGCACGAAGCCTCTGCTTTTACTCCCTATTCCCTATTCCCTATTCCCTGCTCTTAAAGCCCCAGCCCACCATCCACCGCCAGCAACTGCCCCGTAATAAAGTGCGGCGCCGTCGCAAAGAACAGCACCGCCGCAGCGACATCTTCCACTCGCCCATTCCGCTGCATCGGCGTCTTCTGCGCAAAGTGCTCATACGACGGATCGACCTCGCCCTGCACAATCATCCCCGGCGCCACGCAGTTCACGCTGATCTCCGGCGCCCACGCCTTCGCCATCGTATGCGACAGCATATGCAGCGCCGCCTTCGACGTGCAGTAATGCGCATGCGTCGCCCACGGATGTATCCCACCCAGCGACCCGATATTCACAATCCGCCCCCGCCGCGCCTTCAACGCCTCATGAGCCGCCTTCGCCACCAGGAACGGCCCGCGCGTATTTGTCTCAAACATCGCGTCCCACTCCGCAACGGAGATCGCCTCCAGCGCCACCGTCTCAAAGGCACCCGCATTATTCACCAGGATATCGAGCCCGTGCATCCGCTCCACAGCCTCGCCCACGGCCGCCTTCACACTGGCCTCATCGCGGACATTGCAGTTCAGCGCAAACGCATCCACACCCGTCGCATGCAGATCAGTCACAGTCTGCTCGGCCTCAAATTCCGACCCGCGAAAGGTAATCGCAACCTGCGCTCCGGCCTCTGCCAGCGCCAGCGCCAACCCACGTCCAATCCGCTTGGCGCCGCCTGTCACCAGCGCCCGCTTCCCCGCCAGCGGCCTTCCAGCCGATCCCACAATCATTGTGGAGGAGCGGCCGGCTGCGCCCCGCTTCCAGCACCCGCATCCGAAGCCGGAGGAGTCTTCTGCACCGGCGCAGGAACATGCTCCTGCACACCCGGCTGCACCGTAGAGGCCTTGCCCGCATTGTCCTCAAACGACGACACCTGTGCCTGCGGCCGCTTCATCTGCACCGTCAGCAGCTTGTCCGCATCCGTCACATCGAACTCTTCCGCGTCCGTCGCATAGCCGCTGGCAAACACCTGCACAACCACATGGCTTCCGGCCTCGATAAAGTCCATCGTCGCCTCGCCCTGGCTGTTGGTCTTTACCTCCATATTGCCGGTGTCTTTCCCATCCTTGGTCGCATGGAAGATCACGGCCACGCTATCCATCGGCTTGCCGTTGAACTTCTTCAGCACCGTCACAACGATATGGGCCGTCGCCGGCGGCGGTTGGTACTTGCGTCCATGCTTCTCGCTTTGTCCAAGCAGAGCAACACTGGAAATCCCAAAAAAACTAATCAACCCGGCAACAGCAAATCCCCGGGCCCGAAGGCTGACAGAAGCAAAGATCATGTCCGCAATTTTACAGCCTAACCACCCCCACTGGTTTTACCCCACCCAACACCACCCCCACCAACACCGTCATCCCCGCCAACGCCGTCCCCCCAACACCGTCATTCTGAGCGCAGCGAAGAATCCCTGTATTGGCACTCTCCCGTTCTTCGCCCGCGCAGGCACAAACCCTCACCCCCCACCTCACCCCACCCCACCCCAAAAAACCTGCGCCGAATTCACTCACATTTCACACCCCCAACATTGACTACCCCCTGTCCGTTGGCATACATTAGCACTCGGCAGCCGAGAGTGCCAAAGCCTCTCGGCCAGCACTAAGGAGAACTCTAGAAATGGCATCCACGACGTTTACACCGTTGCACGACCGCATCCTCGTCAAGCGTATCGAAGAGGGCGAGAGCATCCGCGGCGGCATCATCATTCCCGATTCCGCCAAGGAAAAGCCCCAGTCCGGCGAAGTCATCTCCGTAGGCAAGGGCAAGTCCAACGACGAAGGCAAGGTCTTCCCGCTCGACGTAAAAGCTGGCGACACCGTCCTCTTCGGCAAGTACTCCGGCACCGAGATCAAGCTCGACGGCGATGAATTCCTCATCATGCGCGAAGAAGAAGTCCTCGGCATCCTCAAGAAGTAGTCCTGCGCGGACGGCGAGACGCGGCTTCCGTCGCACATCTCCTGTTCGCCCTTACTCGAAGGGGCACGGCTTCAGCCGTGCCATTAGCGAACACCCTCGACGGGCTTTAGCCCCTGAGGTCAAACTTTCAACGCAGCCACAAGCTGCAATAGGAAAACAAAAATGGCAAAGCTAATTCTGCACGGAGAAGATTCCCGTCAAGCAATCCTGCGTGGCGTCAACACGCTCGCCAACGCCGTCAAGGTGACGCTCGGTCCCAAGGGCCGCAACG
>Ga0302316_10001313_pt1 | contig 19739 bp, 14 predicted proteins | sample III_Palsa_N3_2_FD_200456 | JGI IMG/M metagenome (GOLD analysis project Ga0302316, IMG submission 200456) | Peat permafrost microbial communities from Stordalen Mire near Abisko, Sweden - III_Palsa_N3_2 | ecosystem: Environmental > Terrestrial > Soil > Palsa > Peat permafrost | place: Sweden...
GCTCAAGCAACGCGCATGGACGTTGCTCGTGCAGGGCGTCGACTTGCATAACGACCGTGCGCACGCCCTGCTCGAGCGCTTTCGCTTCGTGCCGGACGCGCGTCTCGACGACCTGATGATCTCGTACGCCAGTGACGGTGGCGGGGTCGGTCCGCATTTCGACTCGTACGACGTGTTCCTGCTCCAGGTTCACGGCAAACGCCGCTGGCGGATCAGCGCGCAGCGCGATCTGTCGTTCCGTCCGGGTATGCCGTTGAAAGTTTTACAACATTTCGAGCCGGAAGAGGAATGGGTCCTCGAACCCGGCGACATGCTGTATCTTCCGCCTCACATCGCGCACGACGGCGTCGCCGAAGGCGAGTGCATGACCTGTTCGATCGGCTTCCGGGCGCCCTCCTCGAACGAGCTGACCGCGCAATTTCTGTATCATCTCGCCGAGCGTGGCGAAACGGGTGGCCAGCAGGAGCGCAGTCCCCAGCTTTACCGGGATCCGCAGCAGCCTGCGGTGGCGCATCCCGCCGAGCTGCCTGCCGCCCTGGTCGACCGGGTAGGCGCGATCCTTGCTCAGGTAAAATGGGACGAAAAGGATATTGCGTCATTCCTCGGCACGTATCTGAGCGAACCGAAGCCGAGCGTGGTGTTCGATCCGCCGGAACAGCCGCTTAACGAGGCGCGTTTTATCAGGCGTGCTTCAGAGTTGGGCCTAAGGCTCGACCGGAAGACGGTTATGCTGTACAACAGCCGCTTTTTCTTCCTGAATGGAGAAGAAAATCGGTTTGCAGGGCATAAAAGATGGTTGATTGAATTCGCTGATTGCCGGCGTCTGAGTGCGAAACGCTTTGTAACACTCTCAGGCGATTCATCGGTGACAGCATTGCTGCACGAGTGGTATCGTGCGGGCTGGATACAAGTGGGCGAGCTTGTCTAAAGCTTGTCCGCCTGTTATGAAGTACCGTGAAATTTTGTATGAGAAAGACAACGTATTGACCCCGCATTTGTCGACGGTCTGTACGAAAGTGCATATAATTTCCGCCCAAGCCGTAGGGAAGATTCACGCTCTTGTGAAGTGCGTCTCCACCAGCGGCCCAGGTCGGTGTTGGAGCACATTACCGGTATTATTTTGCGCTGTTGCTTACCTTTAACCATAAAAGGACGTGATCATGAAGAAATCCCTCCTCGTAGCATCCCTGTTGGCAGCTGTGGCACTGGCTGCATGCAACAAGAGCAGCGACCAGGCAGCTGCCCCGGCTAGCGATGCATCCGCTGCTTCGGCACCGGCTGCTGCTGCTTCGGATGCAGGCGCTGCAGCTTCGGACGCTGCTGCTGCTGCGAGCGACTCTGCTGCTTCGGCACCGGCTGCTGCTGCTTCGGACGCAGGCGCTGCTGCTTCGGACGCTGGTGCGGCTTCGGCTGCTGCAGCTTCGGGCGCAAGCCAGTAAGCTGTCGTACAGGGTTCGCCTCTGGGCGAAAATCACATCGGAAGATCGCTCTGGTCTTCCGATGTGATAAAGCAAAACGCCACGGATTCACATCCGTGGCGTTTTGTCATTCTGCGCTCGCTTAATGCAGCCGCTCAGTTGCTGTTAGTTGCTCCTGGTTGCTTATTGCGTTTTTGTATCGTCAGATAATTGCGGTTGTTAATTACGATTTGCTTATAGCATCCGTTTTCAACGACCGGCCATCACTTGTTTTTCACTCAGAACGCACGGTTGCGGCTTCTTCGAAGAACTCACGAACCACGTCGATCTCTCTGGTCCGCTTGAAAGGCGGCAGGCTCTGCCATATACGGCGCCCATACGGTTTCTCGACGAGGCGGGTATCGCAGATCATCAAAACGCCGCGATCGGTCTCAGCGCGAATCAGACGCCCTGCGCCCTGCTTTAGCGTAATCACTGCCTGCGGCAATTGATGGACCGCAAACGGGCTCAGCCCCTTCTTGGTCAGTGCGTCGAGCCGGGCGGCCAGCACAGGGTCGTCTGGCGGCGCAAACGGCAGTTTGTCGATCACAACGAGCGAGAGCGCATCGCCGCGCACGTCGACACCCTCCCAGAAACTCTGGCTGCCTACGAGGATCGCGTTGCCATAGGAACGGAAGCGATCCAGCAGCTCCGTGCGGCTCGCATCGCCCTGCACCAGCAGCGGGTAGTTCCAGCCGCGCGCTTCGATCGTATCGCGCAGTTTCGTGGCAATCTTGTCGACGGCCCGCAATGTCGTGCAGAGCATGAATACGCCGCCACCCGACGCTTCGATGGCCGGCAGCGCGGCTTCGAATACTGCGTCGGTAAACATCGGCGAGGACGGCTGCGGCAGATTGCGCGGCACGTACAGGAGGCCCTGGGTCGGGTAGTCGAAGGGACTCGGCAGGGTCATCGAGCGGCGCGCGTTCAGGCCCATCTGTGCGGCATAGTGGGCGAAATCGCCGCGCACCGAAAGCGTAGCCGATGTGAAGATCCACGCCCTCGGCACGCCGGCGCGCTGCTTGGCGAAGATTGGCGCCACCGACAACGGCGTCTCATGCAACTGCACGGTATGCGCGAACACTTCGATCCAGCGCACCTTTTCGTTTGGATCGGCAACGCCCTTCTTGTCGGCTGTACCGGCACCACCTGCGGTGTCCGCGGCTACGTCACGTTCGGCTTCGGTCGGCGGGGTCGTCCAGCCGGACAGGATCCCCTGCAACTCTCGCGCGCGCCGCAGACAGGCACCCAGCGACTCAGCGCGCTCCGCCTGACTCGACAAGGCATTGGCGAGCGCAGCCAGTTCCGTCTCAAGCGTTTCGAGCGCAGCAAAGAGCGGATGGCCGTCCGGCAACTGGCCAATCGACAGCCGCACCGAATCCTCCTTGAAGGCGAGGCGCACGTCGCGCGCCGAACGTTCGAGCGTCGCGCCGAGCTTCACCCAGTCGACCACCTCGCGCGCATGGCCTAGCCCTTCGGCAACCGAGTCACGGGCGAGTTCGAGAAACTGCGCGGTCGACAGCGTCTCGCCGAAGAACAGCGTGGCGGTCTCCGGCAATTGATGCGCTTCGTCGAAGACGATCGTATTGGCCGTCGGCAGCAGTTCGGCCATGCCGGTATCGCGCAACATGATGTCGGCGAAGAACAGGTGATGGTTGACCACCACAATGTCGGCCTGCTGCGCCTCACGGCGCGCCTGCATCACGAAGCATTCCTTGTAGTGCGGGCACTCCTGGCCGAGGCAGTTTTCACGCGTCGAGGTGACCATCGACCACACTGCGGCCGTCTCCGGCACGCTCGCGAGCTCCGCCTTGTCGCCGGTGCGGGTGATCTTCGCGAAACGGACGATGTCCTGCAGATACGAGGTTTCCTGGCGCGACGGCAGACGGCCGTTGTCCGCGGTGCGCTGCAGGTAGTAGTGGCACAGGTAGTTCGCGCGCCCCTTGAGCATCGCCACCGTGACGGGCACGGCGAGCGCGTCGCGCACGGTCGGGATATCGCGCTGGAACAACTGGTCCTGCAAGTGCTTGGTGCCGGTCGAGACGATCACCTTGCCACCCCACAGCATGGCCGGTACGAGGTACGCATAGGTCTTGCCCGTGCCGGTGCCCGCCTCCACGATCAATGTGTTCTCGCTGCCGTCGAGACTGCCTGCAGCGTCGCCCGTAGCGGCGTCTGCAGCCGTGGCCGCCGACGCATCCCCAGCGGGCGCCTGCAGACGTCGTGCCGGGCGCTTCTGCGCCTCGAACATCGCCGGCTCGGGCATGGTCCGGCCCGACGCTTCCATCGCGGCGGCGACCGCACGCGCCATCTCGATCTGCGAGGCGCGCGAACGGTAGCCGTCAATCTGGCGTGCCAGCAGGCCGTCGGCGGCGAAAATGTCGTCGAGTTCAGATTTGCGGCGCGGGTTCAGCGAGGACGCGAGCGCGCTCTCAGCGGCGCGTGGCTCGCGTGCGGGCGCTTCGTCATCCGACGAGCTGTGCGAAGAAGAAACAAGCGGTGAATTCAAGGCAAGCGTTTCCTGCAAAATCCGGTGCGCGCGTGGCGACCCGGCGCCTGCCAGGTCGCTCGCCTAAGCGCGCGTGTCCGGTTCGAGCTGCAACTGCAGCAAGATGATGGTGTCCTTCACCTTGAGTTTGCGCTTTTTAAGGCGCTGCAATTCAAGGTCGTCGAAGCCGGGCTCATCCGACATTTTGTCGATCAGACGGTCCAGTCCACTATGTTCCGATTCCAGCTGCAGAATACGGTCCTGAAGTGCGTTCGCGTCGATGACGTGATGATGGTCGCGCATGCTCGCCCCTCTTCCAGAGCGGCGCGGGCTGCCTCGTGCAGTCCAGACGCCTGAGGTTGCTGTCCGGCTAAAAACGCGTTACTGCTCCTGCTGCTGTTGCTTCTGCTGCTGTTCGAGTTGCTGTTGCTGCTGCAACTGCTGTTGCTGCTTCTGCTGTGCCTTGTCGGCCGCCTGCTTCTGGCGCGTCGCGACGTCCTGCTCATGCTGGGCGGCCGTTTCCTGCTTGCGCTGGAAGCTCTGCTGCTTCTCGACACGTTCCTGCGCCTTTTGCGCCCCCTGCTCGCGAGCCTGCTCGAGCTGGGTCTGGAAGTTGGCTTGCTTCTGATCGTACGCCTGCTGGTTCGCCGCCGCTTGCGACGGGCTGACGCCGCGCTGCGCTTGATCCAGCGCGTGTTGCTGCTCCTTCTGCTGATACGACTGCTCGTTGGCCGCGCGCTGTGGCGCCTCAGCTGCACGCTGCGCCTGATCCAGCTGATGCTGATGCTGCTTGTCCTCGTACTGCTGCTGGTTGCTGGCGTCCTGCGCCGCGCGCTGCGGGGCGTTGGCCTCGTCCTGCGCGCGCTGGAGCGCCGCCTGCTGGTCGCGCTGCTGCGCGCGTGCCGTACGCTGTTCCTCGTCGAGCGCGAGCTGTTCCTTGCGGATTCCTGCCTGCACCGCGCGCATTCTGTCACGCGCCTTGTCGAGACAGTAGTTCACCAAAAACTTGCTATAACAATTGTGTTCGTCGACCCCGTAGTTATAGTTGTTCTCTTCGGTGCGATGGTTCAAGGCCGCCTGCCGCGCATCGAAACCGTTGCTGGACGCCTCGCCCGTGGCGCCCTCCGCATTCGCCGCCTTGGCATCCGACGCGCCGGCCTGGCCGCTCAACTGCCCGTCATCGGTGCGCAGCGTCGCGCCGGAGGCCGTGGAGCCAGCGACGGCCGCTGAACCCGTCGAACCGCCATACGGCACGGATGCCGTCGACGGCGCCGATACCACTGGCTGGTCCTGGGCCAACGCCGGTGCGGACACGGCGAAAGAGGCGGCGGCAACGCCTAGCGCGGCGCAAGTGAAAAGCGGCGCGATCAGCGTGGCGGAAAGCGAAGCAAGAGGAAAACGGGAGATCGGCAACGTCGTAGATGGGCAACGGAACATGCCCGAAATTCTATCACCCCGCGGTTGAGCCCTTTTGCATTTATGGCAAAATGCCCCGCTTCAGCAACCCGGCCGCAGCGCGCGCGTTCCACGTGGCGCCACTCGCGGCCCCAGATCGAGTCCGGCAGGAACACCAAGACCCTATGACGGAAAACGTAGCACTCAAGATCGTACAGCGCATCGCCAGCGAACTCTCCGTCCAGCCGCGCCAGGTCGCGGCGGCGGTGCAACTCCTCGACGAAGGCGCGACTGTTCCGTTTATCGCGCGTTACCGTAAGGAAGTGACAGACAATCTCGACGACACGCAGTTGCGTAACCTCGAGGAACGTCTCCTGTATCTGCGCGAACTGGAAGACCGGCGCGCCTCGATCCTCGCGAGCATCGACGAACAGGGCAAGATGACGGACGAGTTGCGGACCGCTATCGAAGGTGCGGACAGCAAACAGGTGCTGGAAGATCTCTATCTGCCCTACAAGCCGAAACGCCGCACGCGTGCGCAGATTGCGCGCGAAGCGGGACTCCAGCCCCTTGCTGACGCGCTGCTCGCCAATCCACTGCTCGATCCGCAAAGCGAAGCCGCCCAGTACGTGGACGCCGAAAAGGGTGTGGCAGACGTGAAGGCCGCACTGGACGGCGCGCGCGACATCCTCTCGGAGCAATTCGGCGAAACCGCCGACCTGCTCGGCAAGCTGCGCGAATACCTGTTCAACCAGGGCGTGGTGTCGTCGAAAGTGGTGGAAGGCAAGGAAAGCGCAGAAGAAGAAAAATTCCGCGATTACTACGACTATTCGGAAACCATCAAGACAGTGCCGTCGCATCGGGCACTTGCGCTGTTCCGCGGCCGCAATGCCGGCGTGCTGATGGTCAAGCTGGGACTCGGCGAAGAACTCGACGCGCAGGTGCCCCATCCAGGCGAAGCGCTGATTGCACGCCACTTCGCTATTGCCAACCAGAACCGCCCGGCCGACAAGTGGCTCGCCGACGTGTGCCGCTGGTGCTGGCGCGTGAAGGTGCAGCCGCATATTGAGAACGAGCTGCTGACCAATCTGCGCGAAGAGGCTGAGCATGAAGCAATTCGCGTGTTCGCCCGCAATCTGAAGGATCTGCTGCTGGCGGCGCCGGCAGGGCCGAAGGCCGTGATCGGTCTCGATCCGGGTATGCGCACCGGCGTGAAGGTGGCGGTCGTCGATCGGACCGGCAAGGTGCTCACCACCGACGTGATTTACCCGCACGAGCCGCGTCGCGACTGGGACGGCTCGCTCGCCAAGCTCGCGCGCATCTGTGCGCAAACGCAGGCTGAGCTGATCAGCATCGGCAACGGCACGGCTTCGCGCGAAACCGACAAGCTGGCAAGCGAGCTGATCGCGCGCCATCCGGAATTCAAGCTGCAGAAGATCGTCGTGTCCGAAGCTGGCGCTTCCGTTTATTCGGCCTCGGAGCTGGCCGCGAAGGAATTCCCCGACATGGACGTGTCGCTGCGCGGCGCGGTGTCGATTGCGCGGCGTCTGCAAGATCCGCTCGCGGAACTCGTGAAGATCGACCCGAAGGCGATCGGCGTCGGTCAGTATCAGCATGACGTGAATCAGCGTGAACTGGCGCGCTCGCTTGACGCGGTGGTCGAGGATTGCGTGAATGCGGTGGGCGTGGATGCGAATACAGCGTCGGTGGCACTGCTCGCGCGCGTCTCCGGGTTGAACACGACGCTCGCTCGCAACATCGTCGACTTCCGCGATGCCAACGGTCCGTTCCCGTCGCGCGAACATCTGCGCAAGGTGCCGCGTCTGGGCGACAAAACCTTCGAACAGGCAGCGGGCTTCCTGCGCATCAACAACGGCGAAAATCCGCTCGACCGTTCGTCGGTGCACCCGGAAGCGTATCCGGTGGTCGAGCGCATGCTCGCGAAGATCAACAAGCATGTCGGCGACGTGCTCGGCAATCGCGAGGCACTGTCGGGCTTGTCGCCCGTCGAATTCGTCGACGATCGCTTCGGTCTACCGACCGTGCGCGACATCCTCACCGAACTCGAAAAGCCGGGCCGCGATCCGCGCCCCGAGTTCAAGACCGCCACCTTCCGCGACGGCGTCGAAAAGATCTCCGATCTGTCGCCAGGCATGGTGCTCGAAGGCGTGGTGACGAACGTCGCGGCCTTTGGTGCGTTCATCGATATCGGCGTGCATCAGGATGGCCTCGTTCACGTGTCGGCTATGTCGACGAAGTTCATCAAGGACCCGCACGAAGTCGTGAAAGCCGGCCAGATCGTCAACGTCAAGGTGCTCGAAGTGGACGTCAAGCGTCAGCGCATTTCGCTGACCATGCGTCTCGCCGACGAGTTCGGCGCAGCGGGTGCGGCAGGCGCTTCGCAGCGCAGTAGCGGCGGCGGTAGTGGTGCGGGCCAGCAAGACCGGGGGTCCAACAACCGCCCGGGCGGCAACGGCCGCGGCGCACCGCAGCGCTCGCGTGAGCCTGAACCGGCAGGCGCGATGGCTGCAGCGTTCGCCAAGCTCAAGCGTTAGAGCAAGGCGGCGCGCGGTCCGCGCCACGCAACAAAAAGCCCACGCAGTTCACATCTGCGTGGGCTTTTTCATTGACCACCCCGCCAACCGGACGAGACGGACAAGACGGGCAGGACGGGCAGGACGGGCAGGACGGGCAACGGTGGCATCAAACTACTCGAAGCTCAAATCTCGATCTTCGTCCCCAACTCCACCACACGATTGGCGGGGATACTGAAAAAATCGGTCGGCTTGGCAGCGTTCTGATGCATCCACGCGAACACCCGCTCGCGCCACACGGACATCCCTGGCAATTGTGTCGGCACGACCGTTTCACGCGCGAGAAAGAACGACGTATCCATCAGTTCGAAGGTCATATCGTGAGTGCGGCCCACATCGGTCATCACGGCCTTCACGTCCGGCGTCTCATTGAAACCGTATGCCGCCTTCACCAGGAACAGTCCCCCGCCGATCTCTTTGACCGTGACGCGGTCCGCGTCTTCCACGTAGGGAATATCGAGCGTCGTGAAGGTCAGGAAAATGGTGCGCTCGTGCAGCACCTTGTTGTGCTTCAGGTTGTGCAGCAGACTCACCGGCACCAGCACATCGCTGCCCGTCAGATAGATGGCCGTGCCCGACACGCGATGCGGCGGATGGGCAAGCAAACCCTGCAGGAACGGCATCAACGGAATACCGTCGGCGGCTGTGCGTTCCTTGACGATCATCCTGCCCTTGAACCACGTCATCAGCAGGAAGAACAGCAGCGCGCCAATGCCAAGCGGCAACCAGCCGCCCTCCGCGACCTTCAACAGATTCGCGCCGAAGAAGCCGAGATCGACCACCATCAGGCCGCCGATAATCAGCGCCACCACCAGCTTGTTCCACTTCCACACGTTCACCATCACCACGCAGGCGAGAATCGTGGTGATCACCATCGTGGCCGTCACCGCGATGCCGTAGGCCGCCGCCAGATTGTCCGAGCTCTTGAAGGCCACCACGATGCACAGGATGATGAAGAGCAGCATCCAGTTCACGACCGGCACATAGATCTGCCCGATCGCGAGATCCGACGTATGCAGGACCTTCATGCGTGGCACATAGCCGAGCTGGATGGCCTGGCTCGTCAACGAATAGGCGCCGGAAATCACCGCCTGCGAGGCGATCACGGTGGCCACCGTGGAGAGCACCACGAGCGGCAGCAGCGCCCAGTCAGGCGCAAGCAGGAAAAACGGATTTTCGATGGCCTTCGGATCGTGCATCAGCAGCGCGCCCTGGCCGAAGTAGTTCATCACCAGCGAAGGCATCACGAGGCAGTACCAGGCCACCCGGATCGGCTTGGCGCCGAAGTGGCCCATATCAGCGTACAGCGCTTCGGCGCCGGTCAGCACCAGCACCACTGAGCCGAGCACGACATACGCCTGCAGCACGTGCGCTGCCATGAACGAATAGGCGTAGTAGGGATTGAGTGCGCGGATCACGTTGGGCGCTTGCACGATATGCGCCAGACCGAGCACACCGATTACCGCGAACCAGACCACCATGATTGGCCCGAACAGACGTCCCACCATGGCCGTGCCGTGGCGCTGGATCCAGAACAGCACGATCAGGATGAGGATGGTGAGCGGCAACACCAGGTGGGCCAGATTAGGCGCCGCGATCTCCAGCCCTTCGACTGCGGAAATCACCGAGATGGCCGGCGTAATCACCGCATCGCCGTAGAACATGCAGGCGCCGAAGATACCGAGCATCACTAGCAAGCCCGCGAGCTTCTTCTTTGGATCGACCGAGCGTAACGCCAGCGCCATCAGCGCGAGCACACCGCCCTCGCCGTTGTTATCGGCGCGCATCACGAACAGCACGTACTTGATGCTGACGACGATCACGATCGCCCAGAACAGCAACGAGATCACACCGAGAATGGATTGTTCGGTCAGCGGAATGCCATGCGCCGGGCTAAAGGCCTCTTTCAGCGAATACAACGGGCTCGTGCCGATGTCACCGAATACCACGCCGATCGCAGCCAGTGCGAGTGCAGGCAAAGGCTGTTTGTGCACGTGATGGGTATCTGTCATAAACGCGAGGTATCCGTTCCTGAGCGGAAAAAAACGAGCGCTATTCTAAACTGGCTGTAAGGTAGCGCCCCGGCCTGTTGTGCGTACACCACGTGGACAGCCCGCGAAGTTTAGCACCGTGCTACGAAGCCGTCAGCCGCTCGTCATCGCGTTGTCAGGCGCTTCTTCGGCAACCTGCGCACGAAAAAAAACGGAGCCTGACCTGGCTCCGTTCTTGCTGATTCGCTGCACGCACCGGACAAGCCGGCGCACATCACTGACCCGAGGATTCCTGCGCGGTGCCGCGCTTGATCCAGGCGCCGAGGTTATGCGGACGCACAGTATCCCATTCCTCGAATGGCTGATGGATCCACGGATTGGTGGGCAGAAACTGCACGTGGTAGTCAGGCTTCACCTTCGAGCAACCCTTGTACCAGAGCACCGCCGAACGCACCGACGTAATTGCCGGATAGCGCTCCTTCAGATGCTGCTGCACGCGTGCCAGCGTGACGCCCGAATCGACGAGGTCGTCGACCAGCAGCACGTTGCCCGACAGCTCGCCGCGCGTCATCGTGATGTATTGCGCGATGTCGAGCTCGCCCTGCTCGGTGCCCGCGGCTTCACGGTACGAACTGGTAGCCAGGATCGCCAGCGGCAGATCGTAGATACGCGAGAGCTGATCGCCCACGCGCAAGCCACCGCGCGCAAGGCACAGGATCTTGTCGAACTTCCAGCCCGAATCATGCACGGCGAGCGCCAGCAGTTCGATCAGGCGGTGATACTCGTCCCAGCCAACCCACAGGTTCTTGTCGTCATTGCGCGGGTCTTTCATCGCAATCATCGGTACACCCTGCGTCATGAGTTAAACCTTGAACGGGTGACGAAGCAGAATCGTCTCGTCACGATCCGGACCAGTTGAAACCATGTCGATCGGCACGCCAGCTACTTCCTGCACACGTGTCAGATACGCGCGCGCGTTGGCAGGCAGCTTGTCCCATTCCTTGATGCCGACCGTGCTTTCTTTCCAGCCGCCGAACGTCTCGTACACCGGCACGCAGCGCGCAACTTCCGTCGAACCGCGCGGCAGGATATCGCAGTCCTTGCCGTCGACCTTATAGCCGACACACAGCTTCACCTCTTCGAGACCGTCGAGCACGTCGAGCTTGGTTATGCACAGACCCGAGATGCCGTTGATCTGGATCGAGCGGCGCAGCGCGGCGGCGTCGAGCCAGCCAGTGCGGCGCGGACGGCCGGTGACCGAGCCGAATTCCTTGCCGACCGTAGCCAGCGTCAGACCGATCTGGTCCTGGCGTTCGGCGTTGTCCGCATCGTACAGTTCACTCGGGAACGGGCCCGAACCGACGCGCGTGCAATACGCCTTGGTGATGCCGAGCATGTAGTTCAGCTTTTGCGGACCAACGCCCGCGCCTGCGGCGGCGGCACCGGCAACGCAATTGCTCGAGGTGACAAACGGATAAGTGCCATGGTCGATGTCGAGCAGCGTGCCTTGCGCGCCTTCGAACAACAGGTTGTTGCCCTTGGCGTTTTCGTCGTACAGGCGACGCGATACGTCCGTGACCATCGGCTTCAGACGATCGGCGTAGCTCAGCATCGTGTCGAGCGTTTGCTGGAAGTCGACCGCGTCGACGCCCAGGTATTTCGTCAGGACGAAGTTGTGATAATCGAGATTTTCACGCAGACGTTCGGCGAAGCTTTCCGGATCGAACAGGTCTTGCACGCGCAAGCCGCGGCGCGCCACCTTGTCTTCGTATGCCGGTCCGATGCCGCGGCCGGTCGTGCCGATCTTGGCCGCGCCACGGCGCTTTTCGCGGCCCTGGTCGATGGCGACGTGATACGGCAGGATAAGGGTGGTGGCTTCGGAAATGAAGAGGCGCTTCTGCACATCGACGCCGGCGGCTTCGAGCTCGCCAATTTCCTTGAACAGCGCTTCCGGCGACAACACGACGCCATTGCCGATGTAGCACGCCACGCCGGGATGCATGATGCCCGACGGAATCAGACGCAAGATGGTTTTCTTGCCGCCGATGATAAGCGTGTGGCCGGCATTGTGACCGCCCTGGAAGCGAACGACGCCGTGAGCGTGGTCCGTCAGCCAGTCGACGATCTTGCCCTTGCCTTCATCACCCCATTGGGTTCCCACGACGACGACGTTACGTCCGGGGTTCACATTCGCAGCGCTGGCAGACATGTTGTTTCGTATGCTGGTTAAAAACGTATTCTACCTATGTTCGCGGAACCTTCCGAATTTTTCCGTTTCCGCTCAACGGTATGGACGTTATCTTAGGTATATCGAAATGATGCGGAAGGGACGCCGTATCCCTGCTTTAGCGTTCGCTTTCGCGAACGCTTTTGCATCTCAGCCGTGCGGCTCGACAACCCAGGCGCCGTTGCGCTCGACCAACACGCGGTCGCAGGCAAATTCATCGAGCGCGTGGTCGTGACCCGGCAGCGCCTGGATCACCACTTCACCCGCGTCGCGCAATGCGGCCACGCTGGCGCGCAGTGCGTCGTCGTGTTGCCACGGTGCGAGAATCGCGCTGCTGCGCGCTTCGACCGGCGAGATACGCGCCACTTCACGCAGGTCGAGCGAAAAGCCGGTGGCTGCACGGGCGCGGCCATAGGCCTGACCGACGTGATCGTAACGGCCGCCACGCGCTACCGCGTTCGGCACGCCGTCCACATAGGCCGAGAACATCACGCCGCTGTGGTACGCATAGCCGCGCAGGTCAGCCAGATCGATCATCACTTCCGCACCGTCCACCTGGCTGGCGAGGAATGCCAGGTCGTCGAGCGCGCGGGCGATTTCCGGTGTGCGGGGCAGAAGCTCGCGCGCCTCTTCCAGCACCGAGGCATCGCCATACAGCGACGGCAGCGCACGCAGCGCATCGCGAACCACTGGCGTGAGCGCGGCAGTCAGCTCCGCCAGACGCGGCACGTCCTTGCCGGCGAGCGCTTCATAAAGCGATTCGCCCAAAGCCTGCGCAGCCGGTTCAGCGTCGATCAAGGCCGCCAGTACGCCCGCATGGCACAGGTCGAGGCGAACCTTCGCGAGACCCGCCAGGCGCAGTGCGTCGAGCATCAACTGCTGGATCTCGAGGTCCGCTTCGAGCCCCGCGTGACCGTAGATTTCCGCGCCGATCTGGATCTGCTCGCGCGTGGCGTGCAGGCCACGCGGACGCGTATGCAGGACGTTGCCGGCGTAGCACAAACGCGTCACGCCCTGACGGTTCAACAAGTGCGCGTCGATACGCGCCACCTGCGGCGTCATGTCGGCGCGCAGGCCGAGCGTGCGGCCCGACAACTGGTCGACCAGCTTGAAGGTGCGCAGATTCAGGTCTTGGCCCCCACCCGTCAGCAGCGACTCGAGATACTCGAGCAGCGGTGGCATGACCATCTCGTAGCCGTAGACGCGAAAACGGTCCAGCAGATGACGCCGCAACTCTTCGATCTTGCGGGCTTCCGACGGCAGCACGTCGGCAATATTCTCGGGAAGTAACCAGGTCGACATCGATACAGTCCTACGATGGTGGGCACGGCGCCTCGCCGCGCCGGTAATTGAGAGTGAATGGCCAGCCGGCGCATGCGTGCATGCATGCATGCAGTGGCGGCAGCACCGGCAGGCGACGCGCGCCCCGCGCCAATCGCAACCCGAACCGCTCGCGCCTTCAGGTGACGATAAATAGCAGTATCAGCCCCAGCGCCATCACGATCAGTCCGCCAATGCGGATCTGTTGCGGCGGGCGTTCCGACATTTTACGAAACGTCTCGCGCCAGGCACTCGGAAAAACGAAGGGGAACATCCCCTCGATGATCAGCATCAATGCGATCGCAAGCAACAACGAGCCGGCTATATCCATGCGAGTGGCGGTGCCGCGATACGTGTGCCGCGGCGCTCCGGTAATCAGTGTTTGCGCGATGCCGCGGCGGCGTCCGGTGACATTTCACCGTCCGGGCTACGCATGAAGCGGAAAAACTCGCTGCTCGAATCGACCACAATCACGTCGTTCGGCTTGAAGGTATTCCGGTAGGCCAGCATGCTCTGGTAGAACTGATAGAACTGGGGATCGCGGCCATATGCATCGGCGGCGATAGAGGCGGCCTTGCCGTCGCCCTCGCCCTTGATCGTCTGCGCCTGCATATACGCCTCCGCGAGCAGCGCCTGCTGCCGGTTGGCCGCGTCGGCCTTGATCTGATCGGCCTCGGCCACGCCCTTGGCGCGCTCTGCGCTGGCCGCCTGCTCGCGCGCCGCACTCATGCGCTTGTAGACCGAGTCGGCCATCGCAGCCGGGAAATCGATCCGGGCCAACTGCACGTCGATCACTTCCACACCTAGCGACGCCGCCGCAGCGGACATGGCGCCACGCGCGTCGTCCGCGAGCGTCTGCTGTTTGGCCAAGGCGTCAGGCAGCGTGACCTTTGCGAACGCATCACCGAGCGCACTGCGCGACAGCAAGGCGAGCCGGTCCGGCAACGTCTGCTCGTCGCCCTTGGTCTGGTCGAACAGCTTGAGCGGATCGGTCACGCGATACTTGATCACGGAGTCGACCAGCAAGTCGGTTTTGTCAGACGTGACGAAGCGGTCTTCATCCGGCGTATCGAGTGTCTGAATCCGGCTGTCCACCAGCATCAGCGTTTGCAGCGGGGGCGGCAGTTTTGCGTGCAATCCCGGGCCGAGCAGCTCAGGAGTCGCGTCGCCGCGCCCGGACAGCACCGCCATATGACGCTGATCAACCACGAATACCGTCGACGACGCCGCGAACAGCAGCAGGACGATAACCACGATGAGCGCAATGATTCGATTCATGTTCGCGCGCCTCATTGGATGTCGTCTTCGCGGCCGCGGCTGCGGAACGCATCGCGCGAGCGCAGCGGATCGCTGGCAGCGTCAGCCTCGCTGGCGGGGCTGGCGGCCGCGGCGGCAGAGGCTGCTGCGGCAGGCGCGACGGTAATGCTCGCTCCCTGGCTATCCTGCGTGCCCTGAGCTCCCTGAGTGCTTTGCGCACCCTGGTTCTGGGCCGCGGCAGAACCCGCCGCGCTGCCGGAAGCAGCGCTCGCTGCAGCAGCATCGGCAGCATGCTGACGGGTGGCCTCGACCAGCTTGTCGAGCGGCAGGTACATCACGTTGTTACCGGCTTTGCTGTCGACAAACACCTTCGTCGAATTCGAATAGATATGCTGCATGGTGTCCAGGTACATGCGCTCGCGGATCACCGCAGGCGCTTTGGAATACTGCTCGTAGACCTGCTTGAAGCGCTCGGCATCGCCTTGCGCCTGCGCCACCACCTGGTCGCTGTAGGTCTTGGCCTGGTCGACGAGGCGTGCCGCGTCAGCCTGGGCATGCGGCAACAGGTCGTTGGCATACGCCTGGGCATCAGCCTTTGCGCGTTCGCGATCCTGATGCGCTTTCGCTGCGTCGTCGAATGCGGCTTGCACCTGCTCAGGCGCCTGCACACCTTGAATCGTCACACCGGTCACAACGAGGCCGGTTTGCGATTCGTCCAGGGAATGCTGGATCGCGTCGGTGAGTTGCTGCCGAATTGCTTCGCGATCCTGATAGAGAATGTCGTCGGCGCTGCGTGCGCCGACGATGCTGCGCACGGCCGCCTGCGCGGCGAGCGTCACGCTCTGGTCGGGGTCGACACTGCGGAACAGATAGTCCGTCGCGCTACGCACCTGGTACTGCACGGCAAAACGCACATCAACGATATCCGCGTCATGCGTAAGCATTGAGGCGTCCTTGACGTTCGCCATACGCACGATATTGTTGCGGCCAATCTCCACCGAGCGCACGTCACCAACGTTGACGAGCTCATGCGCTTCGAATGGATACGGCAGACGCCAGTGCACGCCCGGGGTCGCGGTATAGCGATACTTGCCGAACTGGGTCACGACGCCAGCCTGCCCGTCCTGCACCACGAACACACCGCTGCCGAGGTAGATAGCGATTAGCACGCCGATGACGATACCCACACCGATGCGCGCACCGCGCCCATTGTCAGGACGACCTGCGCCGCCACCCGTCCCCTTGCGACCGAAAATGCTGCTCAGGCGACGATTGAAATCGCGCCACATCTCGTCGAGATCGGGCGGACCATCGCCATCCTTGCCGTTCTGCGGACGCTTCGGGTCATTCGGACGTTGCCGGTTGCCATTGCCGTCACCCCGGCCCCAGCGCGGATCGTTCATCGAAAGAGTGGCGCGCAGGCGCAGCCAGATACTCCGCACGTTGTAATCGTTCACCTGTGTTCGTTCACCAGAGTAGACAGCGGGTCAGTGCAATTTGGAACGGGTCAGTGCCCGAGTTCTGGGACCTTGCGGTCGTCACGTGATTCTGCAGGCCAGCCTTCTTCCGGCGCTTGTGGCGCGTTTGGCTCCGCACGCTGCACGTCGGGAAGAGTGTCGGCAGCCGCGATTTCGGCGATGGCAGCGCGCAGTGTCTCCAGTCCCTGCCCCGTGCGCGCGCTCAAAAAGACGCGCGAAATATTACCATACTCATCCCGCTCAACCGTGTCGCCTCGGGCCGCCAGCTCGGGCACCGCATCGATCTTGTTGAACACCAGCACCTGACGGATCGCGTCGGCACCGATTTCGTGCAACACCTCGTTGACCTGATCGATCTGGTCGAGGCGCACGGCACTCGAGGCATCCACGACGTGCAGCAGCAGATCGGCGTGAATCGTTTCCTCCAGCGTGGCGCGAAACGCCGCCACCAGCTGGTGAGGCAACTCGCGGATGAACCCAACCGTATCGGACACCACCACCTGCCCCACCTCGTCGCCGAGATAGACGCGCCGCGAGGTCGTGTCGAGTGTGGCGAACAACTGGTCTGCCGCATACGCCTGCGCCTTCGTGAGCGCGTTGAACAGCGTGGACTTGCCCGCGTTCGTGTAACCGACCAGCGACACCGACATCGTGCGGTTGCGCTCGCGCGCGCGCCGCTGCGTGCCGTGCTGGCGGCGCAGTTTTTCGAGCCGCGTCTTCAACGCCTTGATGCGCTCGCCGATCAGCCGGCGGTCGGTTTCAAGCTGCGTTTCACCCGGACCGCGCAAGCCGATACCGCCTTTTTGCCGTTCCAGGTGGGTCCATGCGCGGATCAGCCGCGTGGACAGGTACTGCAATTGCGCGAGCTCGACCTGCAGCTTGCCTTCATGGCTGCGGGCGCGCTGCGCAAAAATATCGAGAATCAGACTCGTGCGGTCGATCACGCGCCTGTTAAGCGCTTGCTCCAGATTACGTTGCTGGGCCGGCGCAAGAGCGTGATTGAAGATGACGAGTTCAATGTCGTTCGCCTCGCACGCAAGACGCAGTTCTTCCGCCTTGCCGCTGCCAACAAACATTTTGGCATCGGGACTGGAGCGGCGTCCGGTGAGGGTAACGAGGGGAGTCGCGCCCGCGCTTTGCGCGAGCAGGCTGAGTTCTTCGAGACTGGCTTCGAAATCGATCTTACCGAAGTCGATGCCGACAAGCGCTGCGTTGGTCAAATTGGAGGGTATCAAAATGAAGCGGCCGGGAGAGATCGCCGACGGGCGACACTACGCCGGCCGCGACGAGAGGTTAGGACTGTTCGGAATCCGGGTGGAAATTTACCGGGCGGGCAGGCACGACAGTGGAAATGGCGTGCTTGTAGACCATCTGGGTAACCGTATTCCGGAGCAACACGACGTACTGGTCGAACGATTCGATGTTCCCTTGAAGCTTGATGCCGTTGACCAGGTAGATCGACACCGGCACATGCTCTTTACGCAGTGCGTTCAAAAACGGGTCTTGTAACAATTGCCCTTTGTTGCTCATAGCAAACTCCGTATTTTTTTGCAGGTTGACTAAATTGACGACGAAGAAAAAGAGATCCGCCGTCAACCGCTACACTATAGCCGATTTTCGTTTTTGCGCGAGTGACCTGGCCATCCGGCCAAACCCAACACACACGCGGGTTTCAGCCTTTGTCCGCGTAAGGGTTCGTCGACGATCTGAACTCTATGCGCAATGGAGTCCCAGTCAGCCCGAAAGTTTCCCTGAAGCGATTTTCGAGGTAGCGTTTATACGTTTCCGTGATCGCGTCGAGCGCATTGCCGTGAATCACGATAATTGGCGGGTTTTGGCCTCCCTGGTGCGCGTAACGCAGCTTCGGACGCACCGGACCGCGCCGGCGCGGCTGCTGGAATTCGACTGCGTCGATCAGTGCGCGCGTCAATTTCGGTGTCGGCAGCTTGGACATGGCCGCCGCATAGGCTTCGTCAACCGAGCGCATCAATGGCCCAATCCCCGTATTCTCGGCCGCTGAAATAAAGTGAAATTTCGCAAAGTCGAGAAATTTTAGTTTGCGCTCCAGATCCGCTTTGGTGCGCTCGCGCACATGCGAGTCGAGACCATCCCATTTGTTTACGCCAACAACTAGCGCGCGGCCCTGCTCCACCACGAAACCGGCAATGTGCGCATCCTGGTCCGAGATGTCCTGGCGGGCGTCGAGCAGCAGGATCACGACGTTCGCGTCCGAGATGGACTGCAGCGTCTTCACCACCGAGAACTTCTCGATTGCTTCGAACACCTTGCCGCGGCGACGCAGGCCTGCTGTGTCGATCAGCGTGTAGGGCTTGCCCTGACGCTCGAAATCCACGTAGATCGAATCGCGCGTGGTGCCAGGCATGTCGAACGCGATCACGCGCTCTTCGCCGACCAGGGCGTTGATCAGCGTCGACTTGCCGACGTTCGGACGGCCCACGATGGCGATCTTGACGCCACGCGCGGCCTTCTCCTCATCGCTCTCTTCCGGCTGCCCCGCGTACGCGACTTCCAGCGCCTCGTTGATCATCTCGGTCACGCCGTCACCGTGCGCCGCCGAAATGGCGCGCGGGTCGCCGAGCCCCAGTTCGTAGAAGTCCGCGGCGACCGCGCCGTACTTCATCCCTTCGGCCTTGTTGACGACGAGGAAAATCGGCCGGCCAGTCTTGCGCAGATAGTCGGCAATCGACTTGTCCTGCGGCGCAAGACCATTGCGACCGTCAACAATGAATACGACGATGTCCGATTCCTCGACTGCCTGACGCGTCTGGCGCGCCATCTCATGAAGTATGCCGTCTTTGGCGACCGGTTCGAAACCGCCGGTGTCCACTACGAGGTACGGGCGCTCGCCGGTGCGGCCTTCGCCGTAGTGGCGATCGCGCGTGAGGCCCGGCAAGTCGGCAACGAGCGCATCACGCGAGCGCGTGAGGCGGTTGAATAGCGTGGATTTCCCCACATTGGGGCGCCCCACAAGGGCAATTACGGGTTTCATCAGATGTTGTTCACGGTGAAACGCGAGGCCGGGATCGATCACCCCGCGCGCGACGCCATGCGGCCGCGTCGCGGCTGCGTTTGACGCAAATTATCACGAATTCGGCCGGCCCCGGACGTGCGGCAAATATGCCCGTCCAGGCGGACGTTGGGCTGGCTGTATGGGCGGCGCCGCAGCGCCGCCGGGTTCCAGGTGTTGCGGACGGCTCCGCTTTCGCACCCGCGGCAAGCCTATGCCGCCGCAAACCCACCAGGCGGACGGTGATATGCACCGCCCTAAATACAACCAAAAACGCGCGCGGCCGGCTAAGCCGGCCTGCGCGCGGTACCGCGTAAGCCTCTCGCCGCGTTTAGCGCGGACGGAAGCCGTAGATGTCGCCGTCGTGCGTCTGGACTACGAGCGTTTCGCCCGCCAGCACCGGCGCGGCAGTAATCGCAGTGCCATCGGTCGGCATCCGCGCAACGAGCGTACCGTCGTCACGCGAGAGGAAATGCACGAAGCCCTGGTAGTCGCCCATCACAG
>Ga0302316_10001317_pt1 | contig 19708 bp, 17 predicted proteins | sample III_Palsa_N3_2_FD_200456 | JGI IMG/M metagenome (GOLD analysis project Ga0302316, IMG submission 200456) | Peat permafrost microbial communities from Stordalen Mire near Abisko, Sweden - III_Palsa_N3_2 | ecosystem: Environmental > Terrestrial > Soil > Palsa > Peat permafrost | place: Sweden...
GAAGTAGATCCGGTCGATATAGGCCGACAGCGCCAGCAGGCACAGCAGCGCGGCGATCGCCAATCCAAAAGCCCAGTTCACGCCGCCACCTTTGCCTTGCCGGTCTTCGCACCGACTCTGGCAATCAACCCGTTGGGTAGCCGCAGCCGCTTGCGCAGCTCCGCTTCCTTCGCAGCCATTTCTCCGCCATCGGTTTCGTGGTCCATGCCGTCGAGATGAAGCAGCCCATGCAGCAGCAGCACGCGGACTTCGTCACGCAATGTATGCCCGTGCGCTGCGGCCTGGCGCTTCGCGGTGTCGAGCGAAATCGCAAGGTCTCCGGCAAACTCGTCGGCAATCTCTCCAACGACGGGAAAGCTCAACACATCGGTAGCCTTATCCTTGCCTCGGAACTCCCGATTGAGACGCCGCAATGTCCGGTCGTCTGCGAGCAATACATCCACTTCACCGCACAGCCCAACCGCATTTTGTGCCGTGCGAAGGAATCGGCTAAGACCGGCGCGAGAAAGCTCCAGCGCGAGCCATGGATCGGCTTCCGACAGCATTCCTCGTGGGGGTTCGAGTGTGATCATGCGTGGTCTGATGCTATCGCACAGCCCTTCGGATGCGGCAAAAGAATAAAGCCGCCTCGCAATTTCGCGAGGCGGCTTTTGTTGAATTTGCACCCCCTACTGGGGTTTCAGCATGGGTTTGCGGGGTTCCTCGGTGGGGAGGGCCGCCATGGGGTTGCCGTCGATGGCCAGCGGGAGCTGCTCGGCGCGGCCGTGGCTGTCGTAGGCACGAACGATGCGCTGGACGAGCTGGTGGCGGACGACATCGACGTCCTCGAAGTGGCAGAAACGGATGCCTTCCACGCCGTCGAGCACGTTCAGGGCTTCGAGCAGGCCGCTCTTCTTCGGGTTAGGCAAGTCGATCTGGGTCAGATCGCCCGTAATGACCGCCTTCGACGCATTGCCCAGACGAGTCAGGAACATCTTCATCTGCTCGTTGGTGGTGTTCTGCGCCTCGTCCATGATGATGAAGGCGTCGCTCAGCGTGCGCCCGCGCATGAACGCCAGCGGGGCGATCTCGATCACGTTGGTCTCCAGCATCTTGTCGACCTTCACCGGGTCGATCAGGTCGTAGAGTGCGTCGTACAGCGGCCGCATGTACGGGTCGACCTTCTCCTGCAGCGAACCGGGGAGGAAACCGAGCCGTTCGCCGGCTTCGACAGCCGGACGAACCAGGATGATGCGGCTGACCTTCTTGGCCAGCAGCGCGCTAACGGCCATCGCAACCGCGAGGTAGGTTTTGCCCGTTCCCGCCGGACCGAGGCCGAAGACCATGTCGTTGGACTCGATGGCTTCCACATACTTGCGCTGGTTGGGCGAGCGCGGCTGGACCATGCGCTTTACGCCGACGGCCTGGCGCTGCTTGCCGCTGTCGATGAGGCCACGAAGCGTAACGGCTGGATCGGCAACGACCATCTTCAGCAGTGCGTGCAGCTCGCCGTTGTGCGGATGGACACCCTGCTTGCGCAGCTGCTCGAAGTCGGCAAAGATGCCTTCGACGCGGGCGACCGAAGTCGCATCGCCCAGCACCTGAATCGAATCGGATCGTAGGTCGATCTGGACGTTCAGCCCATCTTCCATCAAACGAAGGTTCTCGTCGCGCGTGCCATAAAGCGGCTCGATTCCGGGAGTTAGGTGCAGCGATTTTTTTACCAAGCGGGGATCTGACCTCCGTCAGGAAGTGCCTGTAGGTTAGATGATCGGGAATGAGATTGGGCGCGTACCATGCTCAGCCGGGCGAGTTCTGCCTCGAGCTTTGCTGCCACCGGATTGGCGTGGGTTGCCAATAGAGTAACGATGTTGGCGCAAGCGTAACCTTCCTCCCGACTCCGAGTCAAGCAGCCTGTGGATAAGCGTACCTTTCGCGGTTCGAGCTGTTTTGAGCGGCTACCCCACCCCTCCCCCAAAATCGCGTAAAGTCTTCAGCCGATTTGGCTTAGCTTTGGACTTGCCCAGGGAGCGACGCTATCGAAGGGAATCCACACGCTTAAGTGCAAAACCCGGCAAGTGGCCGGGGAGTTCCACTACTTCTCCCTTCAATTGTATTAGGCCTGTCAAGCGGTATTTCGACACCAAGGACGATCTGGAGGTTGCGATCGACCTCTATCGGAGGCGCGGGTGTGAACCCTGCGAGCGGTGCAACGACCATCCCCAGGCGCCAATCTTCCTGCGCAAAGCGGCCCAGCCGTAACGCGGCACCAGCTGGCGAACCAGGGCGACATTCTCGGCCTGCAGCCCTTCGGGGCCGGAGACATCAAACTCGACTTCGACGCCATCGCGGAGGAGGAGGCTATCGGCAGGCGAGACGGCGTTGTGCGCGCAGAAGACGTCCTCCCCAGCCTCTCTCTTGATGAATCCAAAGCCTTTGGAAGCGGAAAACCAGACGATTTTGCCCCGTTGTTGCGGCATAGAAAACCTCCAGAACAAGGCACGCCGGCGAGCACGTATTTGTTGTCCTGTTGATAGAACGCCGCAGCCACAGTTCGAGATGTCCTGAATCCTTATGTCATGTGTAAGACATTTGTCACATGCTCGGAGTAAACTAAAAACAGGCAGCCTTGCGTTCCAGTTGTTGAGATCCCACAATTTTGTTGCGTCCAAGGTGTACTAGATGTATTAGTACAGTTGTGATCCCGTTTCGCGTCACATTCCGCCCCGGAGTTCCAATTTCCGAACAGGTTGTCTATGCGGCGACACGCGCTATCGTCGCCGGGCAGCTTCGTGCCGGGGAGCCGTTCCCTTCGGTTCGGGTGCTTTCGCGGGAGTTGAAGATCAATCCCAATACGGCGCACAAGGTGATCGCTCAGCTGCTGAACGACGGTCTGCTGGAATCGCGTCCGGGCATTGGAACGGTTGTCGCTGAACTGCCGGGATCGACGGCTACGCAGCGAACCGACCTTCTCGGTCCGCAGATTGAAGCGCTGGTTGTTGAGGCGAAGCGTCTTTCGATCGACCTGGACGATATGACCTCGGCGCTCAGCCGGCATTGGAAACGCCTCTCGACCCCCACTACAGGAGATACCGAATGATCGACAGCCTTCCCGCTATCGAAGCCCGTCAGCTTCATAAGAGCTTTGCGCAGACAGACGCACTCGCGCCGCTCGATCTGGTCATTCCGCGCGGCGCCATTTTTGCCCTGGTGGGCCACAATGGCGCAGGCAAGACCACGCTGATCAAGCTGCTGTTGAACATTCTGCAGCCGACAAGCGGAAACGCAACTGTTCTTGGAGAACCTTCGGCAACGCTCAATGGCGCGGCGTTCACACGCATCGGGTATGTGTCGGAAAACCAGGAGATGCCGGACTGGATGACGGTGCGGGAGTTCATGGACTATCTGCAGCCGTTCTATCCCACGTGGGACGAAGCCGACCTTCTTGACGAACTTGAGTTGCCGCGCGATCGCAAGCTGGAGCATCTTTCGCGCGGCATGCGGATGAAGGCAGCGTTGGCGAGTGTGCTGGCGTTTCGTCCGTCACTGATCGTGATGGACGAGCCGTTCTCAGGGCTTGACCCGCTGGTGCGGGATCAGCTGATCGAGACGCTGCTCGACCGGATCAGCGAGGAAGAGGGCGATGCGGGGACGACCATTCTTATCTCGTCGCATGATCTTGCGGAAGTCGAGTCGTTCGCTACGCACGTGGCGTTTCTGCATCAGGGCAGGTTGCTGTTTGCGGAGTCGATGGATACGCTCACGGCGCGGTTTCGCGAGGTGACCGTGACGCTTGATGGTGCCGGAACAACGCCGCCTATGAGGTTCCCGGCCAGTTGGCTAATGCCTGAATCGAGTGGATCGGTTTTCCGATTCGTGCACAGCAATGCGGAGACCGAGCCGCTGGAAGAGCAGGTACGGGAGCTGTTTCCACAGGCAGGTGATATCCAGGCAGAACCGATGACGCTGCGCACGATCTTCCTCGCGCTGGTGAAGTCCAGGCAGTCGCAAAACCGGAGGCGAGCATGAATCAATCGCTGCATATTTTTCGGAAAGACATTCGCCATCTGACGCCGGAACTCGCCATGTATGGCGGTCTGCTAGTTACGTTTGCCGTGGTCACGCCGCTGCTGTGGCCCGGAGCTTCGGACAGTGAGATTCTGCAGATGTTCGCCTCGCTGATTACGTTTCTGCTGCCCGTCGCGTGGCTGGTGCTCGTCACACGGATTGTTCACGAAGAGAACCTGGTGGGCGACCAGCAGTTCTGGGTGACGCGTCCGTATCAGTGGACTTCCCTGCTGGGCGCGAAGCTGCTATTTCTCGCGGTTTGTATCCTTGTGCCGTTCGGGGCTGTGCAGAGCTACTTCATACTGCGGGCGGGGTTAGAGCTCGGGCCGGCGCTAGGGAGCGTTTTCCTAAACTTGTTCTTTGTGGGAATCGTTCTGCTTTCGTTCACGCTGCTTGCCGCGGTCACGGCGGCGATTTCGCGCACGATCCTCGCTTTGACCATCCTGACCGTGGGTTGGGCGGGAGTTCTCGTGCTGCTGGATAAGCTGACGATACCGCGCATCATGCCGCCTTTCGTCTTCCAGACGTGTTCGGTCCTCGTCGCTGGCTTGTTGGTGGGGCTTCTGATTTATCAGTACGCTACGCGACACACGGAGCACACGTGGCGCATACTCCTTCTCACCACGGCGTTTTACTTCGGGCTCTACTTCTGCTGCTCGGCGACGAACCTGGCCGGGCTTTCTGGCGTCTTGATTCGCCAGCATTACCCCCTGGCGAAAAGCGGAACCGTAAGTCTCAGCTTTACGCCGAGCTCTTCCGGCCCGGTTGCGCGAGTTGCCTCAGGCAGCACGAATATCCAAGAGATGGAGCCGGTGGAACTGCCGATCGCCTATCGGGATGCCGACCCCACGGCCCGCGTGCAGGATGCGAGCGTTTCCTTCACGATCGATGGCCCGGACTTTCATTACGCTTCGCCATGGCACTCGCTGGCAATGGAGTCCGAAGATCTCATCCTCCTTGTGCCGTCGAGCGTCTTCTGGAGAGTCCAGGGGACCAGCGTGCGCATGCACGTGAGTGTGGCGGCGGAGCGCATGCTGCCCGGGCCACCCGAGACGGTGAAGGTGAGCGACCGTTTTCGTGTCCCGGACGGGGGTGTCTGTGTGCTGCTCAAGCGGCACATCTCGGGCAACAATCTCTCCTGCTGGTATGCCGGCCACGGGCCATCGCCGACGCGGGTAACGGGTCCGGTGTCGGGAGAGAGCTGCGGCGGAGCCACACACACGAGCGCCTCAGTCATACATTCGCTGGGCAGCGGTCTACGGGTAGACCCGGTTATCAAGTCCCTGGTGTCGTTGGGCGGCGCGGTGTGTCCGGGTGCGGAGCTGACCTTCGTTCCGTACCGCTCGGCGGGGAATTTCCGATTGGAAATAGACCTGCCGCCGCTCCTGCTGAGTCAGTACAAACCACACTGGCTTCGGCCGGACTGAATCTTGAGCCGGATTTGATTGACCCGGCACCGCAAAACCCGTAAAATAACGAATTGCAGGGATGCGGCAAAAGCTAGTTCTATCAAGCTTGGGGCTGTGTACCTTCCAGTTCTCTGGCCTGCATCCCATTTTCCCGACAACCGGGCATAAGAAAAGAGTTTTGAATGGCAAATCATGTCTCGTCCCTGAAGCGCGCTCGCCAGACCGTTACCAAGACGGCCGTCAACCGCGCCAACAAGTCCAAGCTGCGCGGCAGCCTGCGCCTGATGCGCGAGGCGATCACCGCCGGCGATCACAAGGCTGCTTTTGACGCTTATCGCTCGACCGCTTCGGTGCTCGACAAGAGCGTCCAGAAGGGCGTGCTGCACAAGAACACCGCCAGCCGTTACAAGGGCCGTCTGAATGCCCGCGTAAAGGCGCTCGCTCCTGCGAAGAAGGCTGCTTAGTCGCAAACGGAATATCTAGAAAAGGCCAGCTGAAAAGCTGGCCTTTTTGCTTGTTTGGTGGTTGAGTTTCGGTGGCCGGGCAGAATGTGGGGATCCTTCCCCTTCGGCTTCGCTCAGGGTCAAGGATGACGACGAGAAACAATCAACGGCAAAAGCGAGAAGCAGATCCTTCGCTGCGCTCAGGATGACAATTCGAAAATTGAGAAAAATCCGACTGGCTTCAGTTGGAGGGTGCGTTCTTGTCCTGAAACTCGGGTTTTTCGCCGGGATTGAGGATCGAAGGCGGCTTGCGTGGGGTTTGCGAATCGCCAGCGGCGTTTGCTGCTGTTTGAGGGGCTGTGCCGTCAATCGTGGTCGTGCCGCTCTGGACGTCACTTTGCGCCGCTTTGGAAAGACCTGCGAGGTCAATTCGTCCTGAAGCGGGCGGCGGTGCGAGCTTTTGCATCTCCACCAGGTCTTCGTGATCCACCTTGGTTAATTCTGGCAGGTGATAAATCTCGATGGCGCCGCCGCGCACCACGGCCACGCGCATTCCGTCCGCGGAAAGATCGAAGTTCTCAGCCGTGCGGTAGACCGGCTTGCAGTCGATCTTCAGCAGAAGATCGCCGGTCTGGGTTTGGTAGACACGAACATCCTGCGTCGCCGCGTTGTCCGGCAAAGTCGCCAAAGCGGCGTCAGAGTTCATCGTGCTCACCCGGCTGACGGCGAAGCGTCCCGCGGCCGGCGCGAACGCGAACACGGATGGCAACGGCGACGCACCTACGGGTTCTTCCCACATCTCATGCTTGTCGAAGTCGTAGGCGGCCAGCACCAGGCCGCCGGCCACACCGTGGCAGTTAAGAGAGACGAACTGGGTGGGACTCACTCGCTGCACAGTTGGCGAACAAGTCGTCTCAATCGGGGTCAGTGGGATTTCCTTGCCACTGAAAGGGTGAAAGACGAGCGACCATTTGCCATGGGACTGATCGATGGGGCGCAGATACCCGTCGCCATCGACCGGTAATGCCACCACTTCCGTGGTGCCAATTGCGCCGGCAGGCGTGACCTCAAGCGGATCGGCTAACGCACCGCTGCCCGAGAGACGGTAGAAATCGATTGCGACCGGCGGCCCTGATGGAACGGCCTGTTCAATAACAGGTTTCGGCGGTGGGGGTGGTGGAGCCGGCTCACTGGCGTTGGAGGTAAAGTGCGGCCGGGCAGCCGCCGCAGCAGCCTCTGCCGCGGCTTTCCTCTCGGCGGCCTGATCCGTATGAGGCCTGGACCGGCTGGTCTCCACTGTGAGCAGTTTGTAGTCGGAAGAAACCACGACCGCTTCAATATTTCCGGGACGCCGCGGAAAGGAGATTCTCTCAAAGGCCTGGCCGGAAGCCAGGTTTGCCCCAGGGGCGAAGGTCGAGAAATTGTTCTGAATCCGAAGAAGAAAGCGTCCATTACCGAGGTTCCAGAGATAGCGGCCATGGTCGTGGAGGTGCCACTCGGTGCGCGCGACGACCTTCCCCGAAGGTAATTCGATCAGATGGGCGGCGACCATGCGGTCCTCATCGTCGGGTGGATCGCCGGGTGTTCGTGGCACCAGGCCGCGCAGTCCGAAAGTGACCAACAGATGCGAGCTATCGACAAAATGCACCGTAAGCATGGAGCCGCCGGAGCTCAAAAAAGCCGACGAAACCCCCGAAAAACCGAGTTCTTCGAGCGGCAGGCGAACCTCGGGTGCAGGCTTGTTGGGCTTTGCGAACGCCGATGGCGCGTGCCAGAGAGCGGCGACCGTGGCAACAGCCAGAAAAACGAGTTGGCCATAACGGCTGTGGCGGCAACCTGCATTTTGTCGATCTGGTTGTGGAACCGGCATCAACGACCCCGCGTACATTTACTCTTGCACAGACGGGCCGTGCGGGCCAATCCGCGCGTACAGCAAAATCTCTCTCCTTAGACGGCTTCACCGCCGGCTGGGAGAACCATTTCTTTCCGAGGAAGCCTTCATGACCGACGTCCGCAACCACAAACCGGCCGCAAAAGCCGCCAGTTCCCTGCTTCGCCTTACGATCTTTGCCTGCGCTTCCCTGGCCGTTCTCGGCGTAACAGCCGGCGCCCAGCAGCCCGCCGCCGCGCCACAGACCCACTATGTGCCGGCGCCCGCGTTTGACAGCGCCGCCATCGACACTAAGGCCGACCCCTGCAATGACTTCTACCAGTATGCCTGCGGGAAATTCGCGGCGAACCATCCAATTCCCGGAGACCAGACCGGCGTCGATCAGTTCCATATGCTCTATAACGTGGACACCGAAGAGCTCAATGGAATTCTGAAGCGGTATGCTGCCAACGATCCTGCGCGAAGCGCTAACGAGCAGAAGATCGGCGACTATTATGCCGCCTGCATGAACACGGAGCTTATCGAACAGAAAGGGCTGACGCCAATCCAACCATTGCTCGACGCGATCGACAAAGTGACCAAGCCCGGGCTTGCGTACCTGGCTGGGGAACTGCAGCGTATCGGGGTGAATGTATTTTTCGGCTTTGGCGAAGAACAGGACTTCAAGGACGCAACCAAGCAGGTCGCCGCTGTCGACCAGGGCGGTCTTGGGCTTCCTGAGCGTGATTACTACACGCGTACCGGAGACAAAGACAAAGAGATTCGAGTAAAGTATGTGGAACACCTTACGAAAGTGCTGACTCTCTCGGGGGAGACGCCGCAACGGGCCCTGGTGGACGCGAACAATATCCTTGCATTTGAAACCAAGCTCGCTGAAGCGTCCATGACGAACACGGAGCGCCGCGATCCAGAAGCGGTTTATCATCCGCAGTCGCTTGCCACGTTTGAAGAAAGCGTGAAGCCGGTCAACTTTGCTCCGTTTCTTGAGGCAATCCACTCGCCGGCGATCTCGTCGGTGGTAAACGCGAACCCCAAGTTTTTCCCCGCCATGGTCGCGGCCGTGATGGCTACGGACCTTCCGACCCTGCGGGCCTATATGCGGGTGAGCCTTATCGACACGTTTGCGGGCAGCTTGCCCAAGCAGTTTGACGATGAACGGTTTGGGTTCTTCCTGCGTACGCTTTCGGGCCAGGAGGAACAACAACCGCGCTGGAAGCGCTGCTCAAGCAACGTCGACGGCGGCCTGGGCGAGGCCCTGGGGCAGGTTTATGTGCAGCAGTACTTTGCCGGCGACAGCAAAGCAAAGACGCTGACGATGGTCCATGATATCGAGTCGGCAATGGACCAGGATATCGACACGCTGGATTGGATGAGCGCGGCAACCAAGGTTCGCGCCAAGGAAAAGCTGCATGCCGTAGCCAACAAGATAGGCTATCCCGATAAATGGCGGGACTACAGCAAGCTTACTGTCGCGCCCGACGACGCGTTTGGAAACGCTGAGCGCGCGACGGCGTTTGAGAACGACCGCGAGCTTGCCAAGGTTGGCATGCCGGTGGACAAGCTGGAGTGGGGAATGTCTCCGCCAACCGTGAATGCTTATTACGACCCGAGCATGAATAACATCAACTTCCCTGCTGGAATTCTGCAACCGGCGTTCTTCGATCCGAAGGCCGATATTGCCGTGAACTATGGTCACATGGGCGCCATTATCGGACATGAATTGACGCATGGCTTCGACGACGAAGGCAGAAAGTTCGACGCAGGCGGGAATATGTCCGATTGGTGGACGCCGGAGGATGCGAAGCACTTCGAAGCCAAGACCGGATGCCTGGTGAACGAGTATGGCAACTTCACCGCGGTAGGCGAGGGCAAGGATGCTGTAAACGTGAACGGCAAACTGACGCTGGGCGAGAACACCGCCGATAATGGCGGATTGGTGCTGGCGTACATCGCCTACCTGGAGCGGGCGAAGAAGGACGGCATCGACACCCATAAGAAGATCGACGGCTATACCGGGCCGCAACGCTTCTACATCGCGTTTGCACAGAACTGGTGCGAGAACTCCCGGCCAGAGGCTGTGCGCTCACAGGTGCTGACCGATCCGCACTCGCCCGACCACTTCCGCGCGAACGGCGCGATTGTGAACCAGCCCGGATTTGCTGGCGCGTTTGGTTGCAAGAAGGGTTCCCCGATGGTGCCGGCGGAAAACTGCCGCGTCTGGTAACTATCGTTTGCGTTGCGTGATGGCATGGCTTCGGCCATGCCATCACTTTTCCCCTGCCATCCATGCGAAAGTGAAGTGTGCCCACAACTTCAAATGGTCGAACGCTCGGCTTCGCTGCCTGCGCTCTCGCGAGCGTGTTCTGGGGCTGCGGATTTTTCTTTGGCAAGATCGCCCTGGCGGAGATGGGCGTGGGGTCGATGGTTTTCTATCGCTTCATGTTTGCGACCATTGGCCTGCTTCCGTTGCTGTTCACGCATCGCCCAAACTTTACGGCGGCGGAGTGGCGGACGCTGCTGCTGGCTACGCTTCTCGGCGTGCCGCTGCAGTTTCTGGTGCAGTTCACCGGGCTTTCGCTGACCACGGTCTCTCATGCCTCGCTGATGGTCGGCACGATGCCTGTGATTCTTGCTATCGGAGCTGTGGTCTTCATGCGCGAGCGGCTGAGTCGTCTCGGCTGGGCGGCGCTGGTGTTCTCGACGTGTGGCGCAGCGCTGATCGCGTTGGGCGGACACCACAATAAGGCTGCCGGTGGCCCTTCGCTTACCGGCGATCTGCTGGTCGTGCTTTCGCTGGCGATTGCGCTGGGATGGATCCTGCTCAACAAGAGCCTGTTGCGGCGGCATAGCGCGATTGTGGTGACGGCTTATGGGCTGGTTGCGGGAACGTTGATGCTCGCGGTTGTCGTACCGATTGCGTACGGTGTGCCGCCAGTGCATGGGGTTTCGCTTAAGGCCTGGGCAGCGCTGGCGGCGAGTGGGATTCTCTGCACCGCGACCACGACACTGCTGTGGAACTGGGGTATGACGAAGGTGCCAGCATCGCAGGCGGGCGTGCTGCTGAACATGGAGCCGCTAATGGGATCGCTGCTCGGCGTGCTGGTGCTGCATGAGTCTCTGGGCGCGCTGGCTTATGTTGGCGGAGCGATGATCGTCGGCGCGGCGATTACACTGACCACGCAAAGCCCTGCGCCCCAGGCTGATCCCGCGCTCGTGTAATTCGGAATAAATGTGTAATTCGGAATAAAATTAGAGCGGATTGGCCCCAAGCTGGATCTGGCGAAAGGGACGACAATGCTTCTTGAACTCGGCAAAGCGGTTTCATTCCTGCTCAGCATGCTGTCGCTCTATGCGGTGGCGATCAATGCATTTTTCCTGCCTGGAACGCGTTGGGAAGAGCGGCTGTGGCTGGCGCTGGCGAAGGTGATCATCTCGGCATGCGTCTGCTTTGCCAGCGGGCTTGTGTTCTGCTTTCCTGCGCGGTCGAACCCGGATGCAAACCAGGCGCTTCTCTCGACGCTGCCGGTGAAACTGTTCTTCTGGGCGATGACGGCGATGGTGCTGTTCTTCGCGGCCTTCTGGTATCTGCGCTGCGGTGGGCCATGCTGCTCGAACGTCAACCACGATTGCATTTGATTTCGCGGAAGCTCGCAGCCTGTTAGCATGTGCCCTGTCAGGAACACCTGAACAAATCCTCTGGAGACGCTGAGCATGAAACTCCGCACCGCCCTCGCCACGCTTGCCCTTGTTCTATCTACGCCGCTGTTCGCGCAGAACCCACCGCCGCAGCCCAACGCTCCGGCTACGCGGCAAGTGCCCAAACCTGCAGCCACAGCCGCTCCCGGCGGCGGGCCGGATAAGGTCTGGGTGAACACAGCGAGCAACGTCTATCACTGCCCCGGCGACCGCTATTATGGCAAGACCAAGGCAGGCAAATATATGACAGAACACGACGCCAAAGCCGCCGGCGCGCATGGCGAAAAAGGCCAGACCTGCTTCAAGTAGTTGTGTTGTTCCAGCCACAATAACGCTTTCGGCATCTACACTCGATCTCATGCAATTCGTGCAGGTTACAGGGCTGAAATCAGCGCTCAGCAACATGCAGTGGCGGCGCGGCCTTCGTGCGGGGCTCGCCGTCGGCGTGGCGATGCTGGTGTGCCTGCTGCTCGATCATCCGATGGGCTGGGCTGCGCTGGGTGGGTTGCAGGTGGTGATGGTCGACAACGGCGGGCCCTACCGCTCGCGCATGGCCAATGTCGTTACCGTGCTGGTCGGCGGATCGATGGCCGTCGGGCTTGGCGTTCTTGCCGGGGTCAACCTGCCAACTGCCCTGACGATCACGATTCTCTTCTGCTTCACCGCAACGCTGGCGCGCGTGCTTTCGCAGCCGCTGGCGTCTTCCAGCGTGATCATTCTGGTTTGCTACATCGTCGCTTATGGCAACCCTGTGCATACCCGGGCATCCGGCCTGCAGAGCACCGCGGACTTCGTTCTGGGCGGCCTTTGGGCTGCCGCGCTCACGCTTGTTCTTTGGCCCGCCGATCCCTTCCGTCCCGCGCGCAACGCCGTCGCCGATGTCTACGTTGTTCTCGGAGAGCTTGCGCTTCTGCTGCCGACCGCGCATACGCCCGATGGCAATCGCCAGTTCAACGAGCTGCTCGCACGCCTTCGTGGACAGATTGAAGCCGCACAGCAGGCCATCGCGGCAACCCCGGCACGCATGACCGCACGCACCATCCGCGCCCGCAATCTTTCCGTAATGAACGAAACCGCTGACCTGCTGATGGCCCGCATCCTGCGCTTCGCCGAGCTGGGACACAATGCAGCGCCCACTTCGGTAAGCCAGGGCACCGCGATCGAAGCCGGTGATGTGATGCGCGGCTATCTCTATGCCATTCCGCGTCACCTCGCGCAGGTTGCCGCGTGGCTGAGCGCTTCCATCGATCCCATCGCACCGGCACTGCGACAGCGTCCGCCGCGTGGCGAGTCCGCCTTTGAGCCTTACGGCTCGCTCTCGGTCGAGAGACGCCGAGCCGCGGCGCATCTGGAAGCTTCCATCGCGAAAGACACTGCACTCGATCCAGGCGGTCACATGGCTGCCACGCTGCGCGAGTCGCAGCTCACCTTCGAGGTCGCTTACGAAGCCATCCGCGCCATCTGGTCCGGCGTCGAATCGCGGCGCAAGGAGACAGCAGAATTTCATGAGCCTGCGCTCGATCCGCAACCCTTTCCACCCAAAGTCTGGTTCGACCTTCTGCGCGCGAACCTCAGCCTGAACTCTGTCATGTTCCGCCACGCGCTGCGCCTCGCGCTGGTCGTCTCGATTGACGTGCTGTTGATCCACTACATACGCATCACGCACGGCTACTGGCTGGCTATGACCTCCATCATCGTGCTACAGCCCTACACCGGTGAAACTGTGCGACGCTCGGGCGAGCGCGTCCTTGGAACAGTCGCGGGCGCCATTCTTGCCGCGTTGCTGGCTGCGTCCATCCAGAGCCAGGAAGGCATCCTCGTCGTTGTCACCATCGGCGCGATGTTTGCGGTCGCGCTCTACACAGTCGATTACGCGTGGTACTGCTTCTTCCTCACGCCAACCATCGTGCTGATGACGCTGCCCCACTTGCGCGACTGGCATTTTGCCGCTGTACGCATGGGCATGACCAGCCTGGGCGCCGTAGTGGCAGTGCTGGCTATGCTGCTGCTCTGGCCCGAGCGCGAAAGCCTGCAACTGCCCGGCATGTTAGCTCGCGGAGCAGCTGCTGAAGCGGCCTACCTACGCGCCATGCTCGCATTCTGGAAGAGCGTCGTCGACAAACCCGAAGCCCGCATTGCAGCCGAGCGGTCGCTGCTCGCACCCGCACGCCGCCGCTGCGGCCTGACCACGACAGACGCCGAAGAGACGCTCGACCACGCGTTACTGGAGCATGCCATTCCACTGAACCCGGAACGCGACCGCACCGAGCGCCTGAATCGCGCTGCGCTGACCTTCACTACCTATCTGCGCCGCCTCACGCAAACCATCACGACGCTGGCGGCCACGGGTAGCTCGCATCTTGATGAGGCAAGCCTGCTCTCAGGCCTCGCGACGCGTCTCGATACGATCTCGCACAGTTTGCAGGAGGGCGCGATCCTGCCACAACTCCCGGCGACAGAAACGCCGGACAACTCTCCCCTGCCCAGCGAACCGCTCAGCCGCCTGGAGCGCCAGATATCCGTGCTCGAGCGTTCCGCGGGTGATATCGCTTCGATCCGCATAGCGTGATTCATCTTTCGCCTCGGATGACGATGTTATGATTGGCCCGTCAAAAGACATAAACGCGAGGACATATTGAAGCCCAGGTTTCTGCTCCCCAGCCTGCTCTGCCTTGGCGCTATTTCTCTGGCGCAGATCTCCCTTGCACAGACCGTTGCGGCGTCGCCAGTGCTTACGGCGGCCAAGACCGAGCTCGACCGCAACTTCGATGAGCTGAAGAAGCAGCCTGTACCGGCTTACTACCTGAGCTACGAAATTATCGACACCAACAGCGAGGTCGTCTCCTCAAGCTTCGGTGCACTGATGCACAGCAACGACGGCCATCACCGCGTCGCGCACATCGATCTCCGCGTCGGCGACTACGCGCTCGACAACACGCACCAGGTGCGCGGCCGCCTGGCACTGGGCGGCGGCGCTGGAATTGCCGCAGTCGCGCTGCCGGTGGAAGACGATCCATTGGCCATACGCCAGGCGCTTTGGCGAGATACGGACAGGCGCTACAAACGCGCTATGACGCAGTTTGCCGCCGTGCAGACCAACAACGAAGTCAAGGTTGAGCAGGAAGACAAGTCCGCCGATTTCTCACACGAAAAGCCTGAGCAGGCCGTCGAGCCGATCCCTGCGATGCACGTCGATAAGAAGGCGTGGGAAGAAAAGGTGCGCAAGTATACGGCGCCGTTCCATCGCTATGGCGACCTGTTCAACGCCACGGCAACCTTCATGGCTGACCAGGAAACACGCTGGTTTGTATCGAGCGAAGGCTCAATGATTCAGACCTCGACGACGTATTACCGGCTCTTTATCGAGGCCAGTTCCAAGGCTCCGGATGGCATGGAGCTTCCGCGTTATGAAAGCTTCGCCGCGCTGAATCCGAAAGACCTGCCGGACGATGCCGCAGTGCTGAAAGCCGTGGACAAGATGATTGCCGACCTGAAGGCGCTGCGCGAGGCTCCGGTGGTCGATCCCTACACAGGCCCGGCAATTCTTTCCGGACGTGCGACGGCGGTGTTCTTCCATGAAGTCTTCGGGCATCGCATCGAAGGCCATCGCCAGAAGAACGAGAACGAAGGCCAGACCTTCAAGAAGATGGTCGGCCAGCCAGTGCTGCCTGCATTCCTTTCCGTCGACTTCGATCCAACGCTCAAGCACTATGCCGGCGTGGACCTGGTGGGCTCCTACGAGTTCGACGATGAAGGCGTGCGAGCCCGGCCTCTTGTCGCGGTCAAGGACGGCGTGCTGGAAAACTTCCTGATGGGCCGTTCGCCGATCGAAGGCTTCCCGAACTCCAACGGCCATGGCCGCGCACAGGCTGGATTTGAGCCCGTCGCAAGACAGTCGAACCTGGTCATCGTGAACTCGAAACCCATTTCGCGCGACGAGTTGAAGAAGCAGCTGATCGCGCAGATCAAGGAACAAAACAAACCGTTCGGCCTGTTCTTCGACGACATACAGGGCGGTTTCACGCTGACCGGCCGCACCATTCCCAACGCTTTCAACGTGATTCCCGTCATGGTGTATCGCGTTTATCCGGATGGCAAGGAGGAGCTCGTACGCGGCGTCGACCTGGTCGGCACGCCGCTCACCGTCTTCAGCAAAATCCTCGCCGCGGACGACGAAAAGGCCGTTTTCAACGGCATCTGCGGAGCTGAATCCGGACAGGTGCCAGTATCGGCCAGTGGGCCAGGCATTTTGATCTCGCAGATTGAAGTGCAGAAGAAATCGAAGTCGCAGGAACGCCCACCGATTCTTCCCGCACCCTTCGCGGCGGCACAGGGAGGTGCGAAATGATGAGCCGCAAACTGAGCTTCTTCCTCACTATTGCCCTCGCTGCTGCACCAGCGCTGCATGCGCAGCACGACGACGTCGAAACCCGCGCCATGCGCGACGAAATGCAGCGCTCGATGAAGGACCTTCGCCTCGAATCCGCCGATCGCCCTTACTTCATCTCCTACAAAATCGTGGACGTCGATCGCAAGGAAGCGCAGGCCAGCTTCGGCGCGCTGACCTCGAGCGCGGAGCCTCGCAACCGCATTCTCAGCGTAACCGTGCGCGTAGGCGACTACGACTTCGACAACACGAATTTCACCTCGAACAGCACCGCAGATCTGCTGCTCGGTTCGCTGATAAGCGGAAACACAGCCCTGCCCGTGGACGACAACTATGACGAGCTGCGTCGCAAGATATGGCTTACCACGGACTCCGCATACAAGAAGGCTATCGAGCAGCTTTCCGCCAAGAAAGCCGCCCTGGAAACCACCAATCGCGACGAAAAGATTTCCGACTTCAGCAAACAGCCTGCGCGGCAGGAATCGGACATAAATCCGCCAGCCGATGTGAAGCTGGCCGATATCGAGCAGCTCGTGCGCTCGGCCTCTGCCGTGTTCCGCACTCTGCCATCGGTTGAAAGCGCCGAGTCGCGGTTCGAAGTCGTCAACACCACCGAACATTTTCTTAACAGCGAAGGCACAAGCTACATCCGTCAAGCCTCCGAACTTTCTTTCCATGCATCGGCCACGGTGCAAAACAGCAACGGCGAGACCTTCGCCGATAGCTGTGACAAGTACGGACGTTCGACCGCAGAGCTGCCGAACGACGCCACATTACTGCAGGAAACGAAGCAGGTCTCCGACCGGCTGGCAGCGCGACTGCATGGCAAGGTAGCGAAGCGCTACAACGGCCCCGTGCTGGTGGAAGACGAAGCAGCCGGCCAGCTCTTCGCGCATGACTTTGCGAGGCTGCTTTCATCGCATCCGCACAGCAGCGCGGGGTCCGGCAGCAGCGGCGGACTCGCCGCGTTGCTCAACGGCCCAACGGCGAGCCTGCTGAACAAAGTCGGAAGCCGTGTACTGCCTGACTTCCTGACCGTCACCAATAACCCGCAGCTCACGCAGCTCGATGGCCACACGCTGCTGGGCAACTACAAGTTCGACGAAGAAGGCGTGCCACCGCAGGAAACCGTGCTCATCAAGGACGGCATACTCAAGACCTTGCTCACATCTCGTGCTCCCGCGCGCGGCATGCACGACAGTACCGGCAGCATGCGCGAGCACGGTGTGCTTCCGGGCAACCTCATCATCGATTCAACGAAGTCTTCCACCAATGACGAGCTGAAGACGCAGCTGATCGACCTTGTAAAAACGCGCGGCCTCGACTACGGATACATTCTGCGCAAGCTTGCCGGAAACAAGGCCACCATAGCCATTCGCGTCTATCCAGACGGCCACGAAGACCAGGTGCGCGACGCCCGCACCGCTGAGATCACAGTAAACTCGTTCAAGGACATCCTCGCCGTCTCCAAGGAGCGCACGATCTACAGCGAGCAGGCCGCGATCACTTCGCTGCTGAATTTTTCCGCAGCCGAAGGCGACCTCGTCAGCTACGCGGTGCCGTCGATGCTGTTTGAAGACATGACCATCGAGCATGTGCCGAACGATTCGCCAAAGCCGCCGGTCGTAGGCAGTCCACTGGCCTCGCAATAACACATTCCCCATGCTTCGTTCCGCAACCGCCGCGATGTATCATCGCGACTTCAGCGCAGAAAGGAGCAACACGATTAACCCTCGCCTTATTGCCATCGACATGGACGGAACGCTGCTCGGCTCCAACGGCCGCGTCAGCGCGCGCAACACCGCTGCGCTCCATGAGGCAGAAGCTGCCGGCATCGAGATCGTCATCGCTACAGGCCGCCGCCACTGCTACGCCATGCACATTCTGCGCGACCTGAAGCTGAACGACGCCAATGCTCTGGTCAGCTCGAACGGCACCGTCATCCGCACCATCGGCGCGGAGCTGCTGCACCGGAATCACATGCCGCTCTCCACCGCACGCTGGCTTTGCGAGCATGTCGCTGAGTTCCGCAGTGGGCTCGTCATGACCTTCGACACCGTCGGCGATCACGGCGAAGATACGCGCGGAGCACTCGTCATCGAAGACCCTGCCGAACTGCACGGCAACATCGCTGCCTGGATGAAAGCCAACGAGCCTTACATCGCGCACATCAAGCCGCTTGAAAATGCGCTCAACGGCGACTCGCCCATCCAGATGATGCTCTGCGGCTCTGTCGCTCGCATGCGCGAGGCGGAAGCGTTGTTGATGGAACACCCGCTCGTCACACCCGTCGGTGCCGAAACAGTTGCCGGAGCCGAAATCACCCTCCATCGCACCGAGTATCCCGGGCGCGATCTCTGCATCCTGGACATCCTCCCCGCCGGCTGCTCGAAGGCTTCCGCACTGCTGCATCTGGCGGAGTTGCGCGGAATTTCCATGCAGGAAGTGCTCGCCATTGGCGATAACTGGAATGACCTTCCGATGCTCGAAGCCGCCGGGCAGGCTGTGTTGATGTCGAACGCACCTAACGGGCTGAAAGAGCTGGGTTTAACGCGCGGCTGGACTGTCGGCCACTCGAACGACGAAGACGGAGTCGCCATCGCGATCGAGCAGGTCTTGGAAGCTCTCCGAAACCCCGAAATGGTAGTCTGATACCTAGTGTTTCTCACATTTACAAGCCGATTCCGCGCCGTGCTGCCGGGCATGGTCTTGATCGCGCTAAACCCCTGCGCGCATGCGATGGAGCACATCACGCTGACCAACGGCTTCTCCTACGACTGCTCCCGCCACGAGCCCGTAGACAGCGCGCACACTCGCCTTTTTCTGCTGTCCAGCGACGGCAGCCAGAGCGAAAATTACGTCGACCGCCCAAACGGCGAGATCGGCAGCATCGAAGTGATGCCCGATCCCCCGAAGCCGCCTGCTCCAGCCAACGCTGCAACAAAGCAGCCAACCGAGGCCAGCATCCCGGAGCTTCTCGCCGGCGCGGGCGCGGAACACCACATCAACGTTGAGCTGCTCGCCAGCGTCATCAAGGCCGAAAGCAACTTCCACGTCGATGCCATCTCCCGCGCAGGTGCTCGTGGCCTGATGCAGCTTATGCCCGGAACCGCGCAGGATCTCGGCGTAAAAGACATCACGCGCGCCGATCAAAACATCGCCGGCGGCACCGCTTATCTCGATTCCCTGCTGAAGCTGTATAAGGACGATCTCCGCCTTGCGCTTGCCGCGTACAACGCCGGACCGGCAGCCGTTGCGCGTTACCACGGCGTGCCGCCTTATCGCGAAACGCGCGCGTATGTGAACCGTGTCATCAACGAATTCAACAGACGCATGGCAGCATCCACCGCGACCACGGTCGCCTCTCGATGAGCCTCGAATCCACCACAAACCCGGCGAAACCTTCGCGCCGCTACATTCTCTGGATCGTCGTCGCCATCATCGCCGCAGCCTTACTCTGGTGGCTGCACGCACACGTCGCCTTCGACTGGCACGCACTCGGCCGTCAGCTTCGCTCCGTTTCGCTGCGCTATGTACTTGCCGCCATCGCGGTCATCTATTTCTCCTACTGGCTGCGCGCGGTACGCTGGGCGGTCCTGCTGTCGCCGGTGCGCCGTGTTCCAGCTACGCAACTGATCGCCTCGCAGCTTATCGGTTTCACCGCGGTCGCGCTCATCGGCAGAATCGCCGATCTCTCGCGGCCGTACCTGATCGCCCGCAAGTTCAAGCTGCCTGTCGCCTCACAGCTCGCCATTTACTCAGTCGAGCGCGCGTTTGACCTCGGTGCGGCGGCCATTCTTTTCTCGGTGACACTGGCGTTTGCTCCGCACGATCT
>Ga0302316_10001319_pt1 | contig 19686 bp, 21 predicted proteins | sample III_Palsa_N3_2_FD_200456 | JGI IMG/M metagenome (GOLD analysis project Ga0302316, IMG submission 200456) | Peat permafrost microbial communities from Stordalen Mire near Abisko, Sweden - III_Palsa_N3_2 | ecosystem: Environmental > Terrestrial > Soil > Palsa > Peat permafrost | place: Sweden...
GCCGCCCCCCCCCCGCTCTGAGCCGATACGTACAGCTCCTTTACGCCGCCGGGTATATCCTCCCTCTGTACCCCGAAAGGGCTCATGTATGCCTGTAGTCTTGATCCTCACCTTCGTTATCGCCATCTTCCTCCTCGTCCTCATCGCCAAAACCTACTACCAGGTCCGCACCTTCACCGCCGGCGTCGTCGAGCGCTTCGGCAAATTCGACCGCATCACCCGCCCCGGCCCTCACCTCCTGGTCCCCTTCGCCGAGCGAGTCTATTTCGTCGACCTTCAGGTCAAGCAAGCCCAGTTTCAAGTCGAGACCAAGACCCGCGACAACGTCTTCGTCCAGATCCCCGTAAGCGTCCAGTATCAGGTACTCGACGACAAAATCTACGACGCGTTCTACCGTCTCTCCGCCCCGCAAAAGCAGATCGAGTCCTTCGTCTTCAACAGCATCCTCGGCCACGTCCCCAAGCTCACCCTCGACGAAACCTTCGAGCAGCAATCCGGCATCTCCATCGCCGTCAAAACCGAGCTCGACGCCACCATGTCCGGCTTCGGCTTCAACATACTCAACGCCCTTGTCACCGACATCATCCCCGACGACAAAGTCAAAGCCGCGATGAACGACATCAACGCCGCGCAGCGCGCGCAAGTCGCCGCCCAGGCGCGCGGCGAAGCCGAGAAGATCCTCAAGGTCAAGCAAGCCGAGGCCGAAGCCGAATCCAAAGCCCTCCAGGGCAACGGCATCGCCCGCGAGCGCCAGGCCATCATCGACGGCCTCTCCGCCTCCATCGAGCACTTCCAGCAAGGCGTCCCCGGCTCCTCCGCCGGCGAAGTCATGGCCCTCGTCCTCCTCACGCAATACTTCGACACCCTCCGCGACATCGGCACCCGCGGCGGCACCAACACCCTCTTCCTGCCCAACAATCCCGGCGCCTCCAACGACTTCCAGACCCAGATCCTCGCCGGCCTCCGCGGCGGCGCCATCCCCAACGCCCCCGGCCCCGACGCCCCCCGCACCGTCGAACCCCCGCGCCCCTACAACCCGCCAGCCCCACCCGTAGGCACCCCCGGCACCCCCAACCCCTACACAGGCGTATAACCCGCCGCAACAATCCAGCCGACCACCGCGCCAGCCAACTGTTACTCAATGTTGGCTGGCGCATTCTCTTGCCTTCAGATATAACTCCTTGCGCACCAAAAATCCCTATCCGTAAGAATCCAGGCCCCTAGGAATTCAGGCCCCAGCAACACCATCCGACCCAACTGGAGCAGCCATGAAATTCATCAGCACCTGGACCCCTCGCCCAGATACCCGTAAAGCAGCCATCGAAAACTTCCTCGCCGGCAAAGCAGCCCCACCCGCCGGTGTCGCCACCCTCGGCCGCTGGCACAAGGCAGACGGCTCCGGCGGCTTCACCCTCTACGAATCAAACTCCGCCGAGGCGATGTACGAGACCGCCGCCTATTGGTCACTGTTCATGGATGTGCACATCGTCCCGGTCATCGAAGACGCCGCCGCCGGCACAACCCTGACCAAACTCTTCAAGAGCTGAACACCACCAACGCAACACCCAACCAAACCTCCGCCCACCGCGTCCCAACCAGGCGCCCTCGAAACCGTGCCAACTCACGCCCGCGACTCCCGTCACACCATCCTCCCCTCGGTCTCCCTCTCCGGCGATATCTTCCAGATCTCCAACACGCCCGCCTTCTTCCGCGGCGTCATCGCCACCATCCTCGCCACCTAATACATCCAGGTCACAGGCCCGCCGCCTACGCCTTCGTCAAACAAAACGCCGTCTAACTTCACCCCCATCAAATCAGCGCAGTCCATCTGGTTAAAATTTCGTCATAAACCCGACTTGTGACACAAATCACATATTCTCCGGAATTTTTTCCCGTACCGTAGAGCTGCATCCTGTTCAGCCTTAGAGATTTGCATCGCTGCCAGCTTTATTTGGAGATTCGGCGAATGCATACCCTAAGTCCTCCCCCAGACTTCACTTTCCGGCGGATTTCCAGCGCGTTCAAGCTCTTTGCGTACGCGCTCGCCGCACCCTTCTTCCTGGTTGCCTTTCTCGCTGCTCTCGTCTGCGTGTTACTCGACTTCGCCTGGTTCCGCACCCACGACATGTTCCGCGGCCATCCCCAACCCAAAGGCCTTTGGGAGTTCTAGCTCCGCCCCTTCCACATCCCGCCTGATCGCAACGTGCATCCCTCCGCGATCTTGGCACCGCGCCGCAGGGCCCTACTTCCTCTTCGACCCCAACGTCTCCACCACACTCCGCCGAAAGCACTTCACGGCGTGATCATTCACCATCCCCGCGGCCTGCATCCACGCATACACAATCACCGGCCCCACAAACTTGAACCCCTTCTTCTTCAACTCCTTCGACACCGCCTCCGACAACTCCGTCGACGCCGGTATCCTTCCACCACCGTTCTGGTCCCACGAGTCCTGCACCGGCCGCTCCCCTACCAGCCCCCACACCCACTCCGCAAACCCCTCCCCCGTCTTCTCCATCTCGTTGTAGATCCGCGCGCCCGCAATCGTAGCCTCAATCTTCGCCCGCGCCCGCACAATTCCCTCATCGGCCATCAGCCGCGCAATGTCCTTTTCCCCAAACCGCGCCACCTTCTCCGGATCAAACCCCTTGAACGCCCGCCGAAACCCCTCGCGCTTGCGCAAAATAATGCTCCACGACAGCCCCGCCTGGAAACCCTCCAGCATCAGCAGTTCCCACAGCGCCCGCCCCTCCCGCTCCGGCACGCCCCACTCCGCATCGTGATATGCGCGCATTCCCTCATCGCTCTCCGCCCACCCACATCGCACCTTCACCGATTTGGCCATGCACCAACCTTTCTCCCGCACCTGCACAATCCAGCCGCTTATCTCTCAATACCTAAATCGCCAGACAAGAATATCGTCTCCCGGGAGTATCGAGGTTGGTGCAAGCATTCCATTCCATCCCATTTGTTTCCAGTGAGATCCCGTTTTGGTACTAAAGTATGGAAGACCGAGGCCGATATATATGAGTACCATGTCACCGATCCACACCGTTGAAGATATCGTGCCCCTTTCCAACGCACCATCGAACGCCAACAGCCAGATCGCCGGCCTTAACAGCCTGAAAGCTCCGCTGCGCATGGGGATAGGCCTGCTTCTGTCGCCCTTGCTTGTACTCGTCGCAATGTTGGGTTTCCTGGTCGTCCTCGCGGACTTCGCCTGCTTCCGCCTCCAGGACGTCCGCGATGGCCATCCCCAGCCCAAAGGCCTCTGGGAGTTCTAGCCCACCTTCGAAGCACAGCGCCCCGCCGCTAACCGCCCCGCCGCGCACCACTTCGCAACGCACCGCCTCCCTGTCTCTTGGCTCAGCCTGGCTCGACGCTTGCCCCGGTCTGTCTGGTCATCCCCGACAAGTAGCACACCCCAAAACGCCCGCAGCGCCTACCGCGTCTCCAACTCCTTCGAGACAGCCGCTACCTTCCCCTCCTTCGACAGCTTCGCCAGCTCCTCCGAAAGCCGATGCGCCTCGCGCGCATGCTCCATCGCCTGCATGGACTGCTCATGCGCTCCCAAATGATCGTTCATGTTATGAGAAGCAGCCGCGGCTTCATGCGCATGTGCTGCCTGCATGTGACGTTCCGCCGCTGCCGAGTGCTGTGTCGTAGGCATATCAAGATCCTCTTCTACCTAGGATGCCACTCCGCCCTCCCCGAGAAGCCCGCACCCACCTCCTGAACCTGCCACCCGCTAAAAAGAAAGGCGCCCGATCCGTGGCAAACCTCGCCAGCGATCAAGCGCCTTCCTAATCCCTGTTCCCTAATCCCTGCCCTTAGCAGTTGAAGTTGACTTCTTCTTCCTCTTCCACGCCATAGCGCCGCAACAGGTTCGGCAAATTTTGCGAGAACGCCGCACGCGGCATCACCACGTCGCAACCCGCCTCCACTGCCTTTGCCTTCAGGTCTCCTTGCAGATGCGACAGGAACCCGACGATCGAAGCCGAACGCTTCAGCTTTGCCTTGAGCTTCGGAATCAGCGTCAGCGGCTTTGCATTCGCATTGTTCAGATCGAACACGATCAGCGCCGGCTTGTTCTCTTCGCTATCGGTCAACGCCGCAACCGCGTCCTTATCGTTCTTGATGAACGACACCTTCACGCCCAGCTTCTTGGCCGTCTCCTGGATCTTTGCCTGGAAGAACAGCTCTTCAATGAAGAAGTAGATGTGCGTCTGCGCGCCCTCGGGAATCGGGATCGGCCGCGGCATCGAGCGGTCAATCGGCTGCGAGTCTCCCGTGTGACGATGTCCGTTCCTGCGTCCCTGTCCCCCCAGCTGGATCGTCGACGGCGGTGCATCGCCAAACTCTCCCGACGCGCGATAGCTGTGGTCCATCGGCCCTACAAACCCGCGCTCGCGCGACTGGCCTCCGCCGCCCTTGCCCTTGCGCTTGAATCCGCCCGCCTGGTTGCCGAAGTTGTCCGGACGATAACCTCCGCCACCGCCGTATCCGTTCCCATTCGACGAGCTAGCTTCCGCACGGAAGTCGTTGCCCGGATTCTCGCTCCGGCCACCACCGCCGCCGCCGCCCGGACGACGTTCCCGGTCCCTGAACTTCTTCTTCCAGCGCTTACCGCCCTGGCCCTGTGCTTGACCCTGGCCCTGCGGCTGGCTGCCATTCTGCTGACTACCCTGCGGCCTGCGCGCCTGTTGCGGTGCAGCCGACGCTGCCAGCGCCAGGCTCTCGCCCTCCATCACCATCGGCACAACCTGCGGTCCCGCCTCCCCATCGCCACCGGCGACAGTCGGGCCATCTCCCGCAACCTTGTTCTTCCGCTTGCGGCGACGACGCCGGCTGCTCTTGCTCTGACCCATCCCCGGCCCGGGCTGGCCACCGTCATTGGCATCTCCAGACTCCGACGATTCGAAGTCTGTGTTGCCATAATCCCCGCCGCTATACTCCTCCGTCGCGTTGTACGACGAAGTGTCTACTGCATTCTGCTCTGCCATGGTGCTGTGGTTTCCCCTTGCAATTGGGTGCTTGAGGCGTGTCGGACAGGTCTCTGTCTTGGTCCTTCGGTCCTGTGCGGACTCGACCGGGACTGTCTCCGAAACGGGTCAATCGTAGTCTCTCTCAAGCGTTGACTCGAAGTTGATTTGTCATATGTTCCCGGTGAAGGGTTTCGTCTGGACTTTGAACCGTTTCCGGCCCGCGCCCCGCCCATTCCCGGCCCGCCTGCCTGCTCGGCAAACGGCTTGCTGCTCTTGAACCGCTCATTCATTCAAATTCGTTACGGGGAATCAAAACCTCGGTCTTGCGCTTTCAACCGAAAGCTTTGCACTTCCACCCCAAAATCAGCTCAGCCTTATTCTTCCTCCGGCTCAGCTTCTCTACTGCACTCTCGGAGCGACTCTATAGTCTTCGCTAAATTTTATGGAACCTCATCTTGGTCCAGATCTCCGTACCTTGCTACCGGCTAATCCTGGAGTGATCATGGAGTGCTCGGTCACAATCCTCGCAACCCTTATGCCTCATCTTCCGATTCGGTCATCTGCGGGAACCCACGCTATTACTTACTCTGAAAGCTCATCGGGTACGTCAACCAACCGGAATGAACACGGCGAGATTTCAACCCCTAAGCCTACGGAACATCATGAGCTTACGCTTTATGCCAAAGAAGTGCAACAGAAAAGAGGCGCGCAGATGTTCACAACCACCTCACCCAGCAAAGTCGCCTGATATCCGTCAGTTACCGCCAGGTCCCCAGAAAGCCGTTGGGCCATCTCCCCTCCCCGGAAGATGGCCCTAGCCCCTAACAGCCAGTCACTGGCCTCCAAATGGTCGCTCGGCGCCGAAGCTCCCGAAGACCTTTGCTTGGTTGGGGGAGATTCCTCTAGATGGGAACCTCTACATCCCTTACCCGTGAACCGCTCAGGCTCCAAACATCCATAAGTCAAGCTCTTTACTTCGCGGCTCGATCTTGAACACTTGGTACTCTTGCAATCGTCGTACCAAACCCAGATCCCCCATTTCCTCCGGAAACTCCCAAATCCATCCCCCAAAGGCCACCAAAAACCGGAAATGCCCCCAGCCAACCTCCGCTTTTCGGAAGACTCTGCCCCTTCTACCCCCTCCAATACAACCCGCGTCAATTGACCCCGCTCATACGGTCTCCTATAATTGCGGTCAGCCGACTGTCCTCTCGCGCCCGCAACCCTCTCCTTCATTTGTGATGATGAGATAGAGCAAGCGGACAACACCTACAGGTGTTCAACGGGCGGAGGAAGGTGCGGCAGCCTTCCCTGCGGCGCTTTGCGCCGGGAGTAACCCAGCCGAAATCTCTCCGGAATCCGGATCCTTGTAAGGAGTCTCACACACCGCATGAACCGTACCTTTGTCTTTGCTACTGCGCTGGCAACCGGCCTCGCAGCCTCCTCCCTCCTGGCACAAACCACCACCCACGCACCAGCCACAGCCCGCCCCGCAGCTCCCGCCGCTCAGGCTGAGATCAAGCCGGAAGCTGTTGAGGCAAAAATCGCCATCATTGCGTTCGAGCAGGGTGTCGTCGCCACCAACGAAGGCCAGCGCGCCGTACTCGATATCCAGAAAAAGTACGAGCCCAAAAAGAATGCCATCGACTCTCAGTCCGCTGAAGTCGATTCCCTCAAGAAGCAGTACCAGGCTCTCCCCACCACCATCTCCGACGAGGAGCGCGCCGCTCGCCTCAAGACAATCGACGACAAGACCAAGGCTCTCCAGCGCGACGTCGAAGATGCCCAGAACTCTTACAACACCGATGTCCAGGAAGCCTACGGCAAGGTCGCCCAGAAGTTCGGCGGCACTGCAGTCAAGTATGCCCAGGATCACGGCTTCACCATCCTGCTCAACGAAAGCGCCGGACAGCAGCAGCTTCCCACCGTCCTCTGGTGGCAGCGCAGCACCGATATCACCCAGGCCGTCATCGACGCGTACAACGTAGCTTCCGGCGTAGCAGCTCCGCCGCCGCAAGCTCCTTCAGCAACACCGCGTCGCGCACCCGCCACTGCACCCCACCAGTAACTCGCAGTAGCGCTCAACAAGAATCTGCAAACAAGAATGGAGGCCCTCGGGCCTCCATTCTTGTTGTTATCCATGAGAGAGCTGCTCCCGCGTTAGAAGCACCAATCGTCAGTCACTTGTTTGCCGCCAATCGTGACGGTCAGGTGTCCAGTAGCCTTCGACGGTTCAGACCCGTCTGTACATCCCAACCCCGCGGCCACCTGATAGGCCACCGAGTCGGACGTAAAGGTATAAACCGGACCCCCACAAACGCCGGTCCCTTCAAACGTTTGCTTCCCATGGTCGACGTCAACATCGGCTGTCACGCTTGGTGACTTCGGCTTATCCCACGAGCGATACCGAAAATTGCCTTCTTCGACCTCATCGATCGCTATGCGGTGAGTCTTCGTCTCACACGTATAAGTCAACGCGGGCTTCTTCGACTTCGCATGCAGGTCAGGCAGATTCACCGCATCCACCACAAATCTGTGGCCATCTGTGGACACCCACATCGCTCCATCTTTGTAACCAAGACCCTCGTCGTAGCGACAGATGTAATCATCCGCGACCGTCGCCAGAACTTTCCTGCGAACTTCTAAGGTAAAGATCTCCGAATAATGCCCACCAAGCGATGCGGCATCTGGGATTAGTAACTCTCCTTTACTGGTGTTCACCCGCAAGGGAAAACCAACAAGAAAGGCGAGCGCGGCCGTGTCATTCTGCTCTAAGGCTGAACGCAACTCCGCATCGAACCGCTTGAAAACCGCCACCTGTTGCGCCGACGGGGGAATACCGCCTGAGGTCGTGCATGGCGCGCCGCTGTACGGCATGTCAGAGACCTTCGCCGGCGTCTGCGAAACTGCTGCACTCGACAGCGCACAGAACGAAACAAGGATTGCCAACGCAGATCTCGTCATCTATCCGCCTCCACCAAGGATGAACGCAGTCTACTACTCCTACTCCTCGCCCACCTTCAACACTGCGAGAAACGCCTCCTGCGGAATGTCCACTTTCCCAATCCGCTTCATCCGCTTCTTGCCTTCCTTCTGCTTATCCAACAACTTTCTCTTACGACTAATATCCCCGCCATAGCACTTCGCAATCACGTTCTTCCGAATCGCCGTCACCGTCGACCGCGCAATCACCTTCGACCCGATCGCTGCCTGAATCGCTACCTCAAACATCTGCCGCGGAATCAGCTCCCGCATCTTCTCCACCAGCACCTTGCCGCGATCGTACGCAGCGTCCCGGTGCACGATGATTGACAGCGCGTCCACCGGATCGCCGCCAATCAGAATATCCATCTTCACCATCGGCGAAACCCACGTGCCCGACAGGTGATAGTCCAGCGACGCATACCCGCGCGAAACTGACTTCAGCCGATCGTAGAAATCCAGCACAATCTCGTTCAGAGGCAGCTCATACGTGAGCATCACGCGCGTCTCGCTCACGTACTCGATATTCTGCTGCCGCCCGCGCTTGTCTTCCACCAGCTTCAAAATGTTCCCGACATACTCTTCGTTCGTCAGAATCTTCGCCGTAATCACCGGCTCTTCAATCTCTTCGATCTCGGTAGGATCCGGCCAGCGCGAAGGATTGTCCACGCTCAACACGCTTCCATCCGTCATCGTGATCTTGTACTGCACGCCGGGTGCCGTAATGATCAAGTCAAGGTCATACTCGCGCTCCAGCCGCTCCTGGATAATCTCCAGATGCAGCAGCCCCAGAAACCCGCACCGAAATCCAAACCCCAACGCGACCGAACTCTCCGGCTCAAAATTAAAACTCGCGTCGTTCAGCCTTAGCTTCTCCAGCGCGTCCCGCAGCATCCCGTGTTCATGTGTATCCACGGTATAAAGCCCTGCAAACACCATGCTCTTAATATCTTCAAACCCCGGCAAGGCCTCAGCACACGGCCGGTCTACATGGGTGATGGTATCGCCCACCTTCGTATCCGCGACATTCTTGATCGTCGCGACAAAGAACCCAACCTCGCCCGCACTCAGCTCGTTCAGCACCACAGGCTTCGGCGTCATCACGCCCATCGACTCCACATCGAACTGCCGCCCATTCGACATGATCTTGATTCGATCACCCTTCTTCAGCCGCCCATTGATAATGCGCGCCAGCACAATCACGCCGCGATACGCGTCAAACCAGCTATCGAAAATCAGCGCCTGCAGCGGAGCCTCGGCATCGCCCTTCGGCGGAGGCAGCAACATCACCACCGCCTCCAGAATGTCCGCAACATTCAGCCCCGTCTTTGCGCTCACACACACCGCATCATCGGCCGGCAGCCCCACCGACTTCTCAATCATCGCCTTGGTGCGCTCAATGTCCGCGCTCGGCAAATCAATTTTGTTGATGACCGGAATGATCTCAAGCCCACCAGCGATCGCCAAATAAGCATTCGCCAGCGTCTGCGCCTCCACTCCCTGCGACGCATCCACCACCAGCAGCGCGCCCTCGCACGAAGCCAGCGACCGCGACACTTCATAACTGAAATCCACGTGCCCCGGCGTATCAATCAAATTCAGTTGATACGTCTCGCCATCCGAAGCGGTATACATCATCCGCACCGTGTGCGCCTTGATCGTGATCCCGCGCTCGCGCTCCAGGTCCATGGCGTCCAGCACCTGGGCCTGCATCTCGCGCGAAGTCAAGCTCCCGGTCAGCTCCAGCAGCCGGTCCGAAAGAGTAGATTTGCCGTGGTCAATGTGCGCGATGATCGCGAAATTACGAATGTGCTTTGGATCCATGGAGAGTGCGATTAGCCCTAACCTCCATCTTAACACCCACACCAACCCATCGCTCCGACCCACCAACAACCAGCCAGACCGTCCAACCCTTACAATGTGGTTGTTGATGCCGACTTCGAAAACTACCTCTCTTATCCGGCGCTCCCTCGCCGTGACCTCCTCGCTGCTCGTGCTGCTCACGCTCACCGGATGCCCCGACGACCGCACCCGTACCGCCGCACCCGGCTCCGCGCCCGCCAACGCCACCGCCCCCACCCTGCAACAGCATCAGGCTCTCAACCAGGCGCAGACCCAGGCCCAAACCCAGGCCCAGCAGTCCGCCAACCAGATCATCGCCGCGCAGCACGCACAAAAAGTTCAAGCCCTCATCGCCAAAACCCAGGCCAGCTATCAATCCGGCGTCGCGAACTACAACGCCAATCGCCTCGACGCCGCGCGTAGTGACTTCGACACCGCCGTCGACACCATGCTCTCCAGCGGCATGGATCTCAAAGACGATCCCCAACTCTCCGAAGAGTTCGACCAACTCCTCTCCGCTATCAACTCCCTCGAGATGGTCGCGCTCAAGCAAGGCAACGGCTTCTCCGGCCAGATTGAAGAAGCTCCAGCCGAGGCTGCCAACCAGGTCACCTTCTCGTCCAACCCCGCGCTCGTTACCAAAATCACGCAGGAATTAAAAACCACCCAGTCCGATCTTCCCCTCGTCGTTAACGATTACGTTGCCGGCTGGATCAACTACTTCACCAACTCCCCCGCCGGCCACGCTCACCTCGCCCGCTCCCTCGAACGCGCCGGGAAATATCGCGCCATGATCTCCAAGGACCTCGCCGCCCAGGGCGTACCGCAGGACCTCATCTATCTCGCCGTAGCCGAGTCCGGCTTCCAGCCGCAAGTCGTCAACGCCGGATCAGGCGCCGGCGGCATGTGGCAGTTCATGCCCTTCCGCGGAGCCTACGGCCTCGAACGCAATGGCTTCTTCGACGAGCGCTTCGACCCCGAACAGTCCACCCTCGCCTACGCCCGCTACATGAAGTCCCTCTATAACCAGTTCGGCGATTGGTATCTCGCGATGGCTGCCTACAACTGGGGCCCTGGCCACGTGCAGCACGCCGTCGCCAAGACCGGCTATGCCGACTTCTGGCAACTCTACCGCCTCAACGCCCTCCCCGGCGCGACTAAGAATTACGTCCCCAGCATCATCGCCGCCGCCATCATGGCGAAAAATCCCAGGCAGTACGGCCTCACCGACGTCGTCCCCGATGCCCCCATCCTTTCCGACGAAGTCACCACTAGCTACTCCATCGACATGCGCCTCGTCGCCGACCTCACCAACGCAACCCTCCCCGAGATCGTTGCCCTCAACCCCGCACTCCTCCGCCTTACCACGCCCAGCGACATCCCCTACGGACTACACCTCCCTCCCGGCACGCGCGACATCTTTCTCACGCGCCTCAAAAATATTCCCGAGGCCGATCGCACCGCCTGGCGCTTCCACGTCGTCAAGAACGGCGAGACCCTCGAACAGATCGCCGAGTCGCTCCACGCTCACCCCGCCGAGATCACTTCCTTCAATGACATCACCGAGCCCATCGAGGCGGGCGATGAGCTCGTCATCCCCATCGCCGCCAGCAGTCACCTCACTCCCGGTCAGCGCTACACCATGCGCCGCAACGACACACTCGTTACCGTCGCCGATCGCTTCGGCGTCACCGTCGAGCAACTGCGCGCATGGAATCACCTCTCTTCTAACCACGTCCCGCCGGGCCATTCGCTGTATGTAGTCGAGCCCATTCGCCTCGCTCCCGTAGCGCACGAACACCGCCATCACGCCGCCGGCACCGCCTCGCACAACTCGAGCGCAACTCATCATGGCCACGTCGAGGAACACTCCTCGGAACACTCCGCCAGCCACGCGCACGCCACCAACAGTGAGAAAAAGAACTCGAAAAAGAAGAAGAGTTCGAAGTGATTGCCCTCACACGCGGTAGCCGCCCCAGGACCGCGGGTAGAAAAATATGCACTGCCCTAAAAAAGGTGCTTGCTATTTCATAGCTCCACGCGTAATCCTGTTGACACCATCATGCGACGCATCTGTTTTGCATGACGCGAGATACGGCTTCAAGAAGCGCAGAGCAAGGCAACAAGAAGTGCAACACAAGAAAGTTTGATTTACTGTCACACGCGAATTACGGAGTCGGGGGAAAAGGTCATGTTGCAGGATGAAGAAATTATCAAGCTCTACGCGGCCGGCTACGATGAAGACGACACCGACGAAGTGATCGATGTCGACTCGCTCGATGAAGAGGATGAAGAAGAGGAATTCAACACCTCTTCCGTGACCCACGTCGAGGAAGCTGAGATCTTCACAGCCCCGCCCTCCCCCGTCGCTCCCTACGAGCCACCCACCCGGCTCTCCGTTGAGCCCACCCCCAGCGCTCCTCCCCCGCCACCTGCAGCACCTAAGAAAGCTGCAGTGAAAAAAGCTCCCGCAAAGAAAGCCCCTGCGAAGAAGGCCCCCGCGAAAAAAGCACCAGCCAAGAAGGCTCCAGTAAAGAAAGCCCCTGCGAAGAAGGCCGTCAAGAAAGCAGTGAAGAAGGCTCCAGCCAAGAAGGCCGCGAAGAAAGCCGTCAAGAAGGCTGCGAAGAAAGCACCCGCCAAGAAGAAGTCTGCGGGCAAAAAGATTTCAAGTTCTGCCGCGAAGTCAGCACGTGCTCTGCGCGGCGGTAAGTCTGCCCCTAAAAAGGCAGTCGGCAACAAGAGCACAAAATCCAAAAAAACCACTATGAGAGGTAAGACCTTGGCAACGAAGAAAGCTGCAAAGAAAGCCGTAAAGAAGGCCGTCAAGAAGGCTCCTGCAAAGAAAGCCGTCAAGAAGGCTGTCAAGAAGGCTGTCAAGAAGGCTGCTCCGAAAAAGAAGTAACTTCGGCGCACCACAACCGCAGTAAAGGCAAGCAAAAGCGCCCGGCTCCTCTCACGAGGTCCGGGCGTTTTTGCGTCTGCTCTAATCTCTCAACTTCCAGCTACTTCTTCTTTGCCTCGATTGCCGCCAGCACTTCCGCGCTGTGCGCCTGGATATCCTTCACCTCCCACACCTGCACAATCTTGCCCTCAGGCGAGATCAGAAACGTGTCGCGCTCCGCATAATGAACCGGCCCATACGACTTCACCGGCACGCCATACGCATCCACCACCTTGCGGTCCGGATCGGCCAGCAGCTTGAACGTCAGCGAATCCTTCGTGCAAAACTCCTTGTGGCTATCCACCGTATCCAGCGACACGCCCAGCACCACCGCATTCAACGCTTCGTACTTCTGCAGATCGCGCTGGAAGTTGTGTGCCTCAATCGTGCACCCTTGCGTCTGGTCCTTGGGATAGAAATACAGCACCACCCACTTGCCCTTGTAATCGTTCAGAGACACCGGCAGGTTCTCCTGCGAAGGCAACGTGAAACCCGGCGCCGCACTTCCAACCGGCGCCGTATCGCCGGCCGCCGACGCACTCTTCGCCAGCGCAAAACTGCCCGCCAACACCACTGCACATCCTGCTGCAATCCATCGTTTCCGAAGCATGGGAGATCTCCTGGGCGCGCAGTCTAGCTACAATCTCCGCGCTGACTGCAATCTTACGACAACCCGATGAACCACCTGTCACAGGATTGTCACCCCCGCCGGGTGCCCCATCCGTACGCGCACTTGCGGACGGGTGGGAAGATGATCGCTGCTACCCCACCTAACCCTCGCCGTGCGCGGAGAACCCAACCACCGCAATCCCCGCCGCATCCGCCGCCGCCATCATCCGCTCGCGATCGAATACCAGCGTCCGCCCCGCCTCCACGCACAAACACGTCGCCCCCGCCGTCACCATCGCCTCAATCGTAGGAACCCCCACCACCGGTACATCGAACCGCATATCCTGGTTCGGCTTCGCCACCTTCACCACCGTCAGCCGACGCTGCAGTGTGCTCGCCTGCCCATCAAAATCCATTCCCCGAAAAATCTCTCCCGCCCGCGCAATCGTAGCGTCCGTTCCTTCCATCGCCTCCACCGCCACGCACGCGCCCGCAGCAATCACCACCGTCTGCCCCAAATCAAATCCCGCAATCCCCCGCGCCACCTTCACCCCATACGCAATATCCCCGAGCTCCGTCTCATCCGGAACCCTCTTCGTCATCACCCCCACCGGCGCCAGCATCGGCTCCAAATAAGCCGTAGACGACATCAGCACAATCCCCTCGTCTTCAAGAACTTTGGCCACCGCCCCCAGCAGCATATCCGTATTCCGAGTCCGCAAATTCAGCAGCAACTTAGCCAGCCGCCAGTCCGGTCGAATGCTCGAAAAAATCTGCTTGTGCTTCACCTGCCCCGCCATCACCGCGCGCGTCACGCCCTCGCGCTTGAACATCTCAATCAGCCGCGACAACTCCCCCAGCGACATCCAGTGCACCCGCACGCCCTCCGGATCGCCCGCCGCCCGCGCATCCATCTCCGCATCGGTCTCTTCCTTAATCGCCGCGACCACCACCCGCAATCCCTGCGCCCGCGCCGCATCCAGCAACAGAAACGGAAACCTCCCATTCCCCGCAATCAGCCCCAGCGCCCCACCCTCGCCGGCCATCCTACTTGATCACTCCACGTTCGCTGTTCTCCACAAACTCGGCAAGATACTTCACGTGCTCGCCCCCCGCGCCCTGCGCAATCATCTCGTGAATCAGCTCCAGCGCCTGCGTCGTATTATGTTTCCCGCCCACCAACGCACGCATGGCGGTCGACAACTCCCCCACCTCCTCCGCCGAAAACCCGCGCCGCTGCAGTCCCACCTTGTTCACTCCATAGGCATGATTGTTCCGCTCAATCGAAGTCAGCGAATACGGCAGCACATCCTGCGTGATCGTCGTCCCGCCCCCGATATACGCGTACTTTCCAATCCTGCAGAACTGATGCACCGGAGCATTCGCACTCAACGTCGCATAGTCCTCCACCGTCACATGCCCAGCCAGCGTCGCACCATTCGGCAAAATGCATTCATCGCCAATCGACGAGTCATGCCCGATGTGCACGTACGCCATAATCAAATTCCCCGACCCCACCCGCGTCACGCCGCCGCCGCCCACCGTCCCGCGCGAAATCGTTACATACTCGCGAATCGCATTGCCCTCGCCGATCTCCACCCGCGTCGGCTCGCCCGCATACTTCAAATCCTGCGGGGCAATTCCCAAACATGCAAACGAAAAAATCTTGTTGCGCGCGCCAAAGGTACTGTGCCCATCCAGCACGACGTGCGACACCAGTTCGCATCCCTCGCCCAGCACCACGTTCGGTCCAATCGTGCAGAACGGCCCCACCGTGCAGCTAGCCGGAACCACCGCACCTTCGGCCACAATCGCCGTGGGATGAATGCTCACTGCGCCTCAGCCTCTGCCGCCGCCTTCTTATTTCCGCGCGGCACCAGCATGCACATGATCGTCGCCTCGCACGCCAGCACTCCATCGACCGTCGCCTTCCCAATCAGCTTCACCGCAGTCCGCCGCCAGTTCAGCACCGTCACTTCAATCCGCAACTGATCGCCCGGCACCACGGCCTTCCGAAACTTCGCGCCCTCAATCCCGGTAAACACCATCAGCTTGTCATCGCGGTCAGGAATCTCCGTCAACAACAGCGCCCCGCCCGCCTGCGCAATCGCCTCCACAATCAGCACACCCGGCATGATCGGATAATCCGGAAAGTGCCCCACAAAATGCGGCTCATTCGCCGTCACATTCTTGATCGCGACAATGCGCACTTTGCGCTCCATCTCGATCACGCGATCAATCAACAGCAGCGGATAGCGATGCGGCAAAATCGCCATGATCTCGACAATATCCATCGTCGTCTTTTCCGGCGCAGGCTGGCCCGCAGAATTCAAAGGAGTATCACTCATAACGAGGCCCAGAATACCACCGCACCCACCCCACCGCCCTACTTCCCCTTCTTCTCCAACCGTTGCTGCGGATCAAAAACCTCATCCCCCAGCGCCACGTTATAAACCACCTTCGTCACAAACCGCTCGCCCGTGCGATCGCCATTCTTCTTCGTCACAATCGAATACGGCGTCATGATCCCCTGCACCTCGTGGTAATCCGCGAACTCCACCACCTCCGTATCCCAATCCTTGAACTCGGCATCCCGCCACCGCCAAACAACACTCACCGGCAGATGCGTCCGCTGATCAAGCCGCACCTCCACCGCGTCCCCACTCTCACGCTCAACACTCACCTCATCCACCAACTCACTCTCCACCAACTTCGCCCCCGCAAACCTCGCCTCAACGTCCTTCTCCCGAAGCCACTCCCTCACCACCACATCCATGGAGTGCTCCCTCTGCCGCTCAAAATCCGCAACCTCCTTCGCCCCCAGCGCCGTCGTGCCCTTATATGTAATCTCCCACCCGCGATCGCCCGTCCATACCTCCGCAACATCCCGATGATCCGTCGCAATCAGCGCTCCATAATGCGCAACCAGCACCACCCGCAACCCGAACGGATTCATCCGCCCATACTCCTCAAACTCTGGAGCCCCCACATCCGGCTGCCCCTTATAAAACTTCGCCACCCGCCCCTGCAGAACCCACGTCGTCCGATGCAGCCAAGCCTCTCCCCCCAGCGCCGCCACCATCGACTCCATCAACTCTCGCCCCCGCCTCGCCTCTCCCACGCCCTCCCCCTGCGATACCTGCGCACTAGGCACAGCCGACGCCTGCCCCCACGCCGCCGACCCACTCAGCGCCATCCCCAACCCAACAATCCCAACCCGCCAAGTCAATCGCATCCCAGCACCCTACTCTCTATCCCCCATCCCCTATCCCCTGCAATCACCCCACCAGCACCGCGCCACCATTCACATTGAAAACCTCGCCCGAAACAAATCCCGCCCACTTCGTGCAAAGAAATATCACCGGCCCCGCAATCTCCTCAGGCTCCGCCGCCCGCCCCAGCGGGATCAACCCCAGCGCCTTCACCGACGCCACCGGGTCCCCCAGCGTCCCCTCCGACATCTCCGTCCGCACCCATCCCGGCGCCACGCAATTACAAAGAATCCCCTGCCCCGCCAGCTCGCTCGACAAACTCTTCGTCAGCGAAATCAGCGCCCCCTTGCTAGCCGCATAATCCGCATGAAACGCCTCACCCCTCTGCGCCGCCGTCGAAGCAATCAACACCACATGCCCTCTGACCGCACCCCCCACGAAACCGGGTGCCCCATGTCCCGATTCTGGGACGTGGGTTTCCGACTGTCCCAACATCGTCTTCACCGCCGCCTGCACCAACCCAAACACGCTATCCAGATTCACCCCCAGCGTCCCCCGCCACTGCCCCGCCGTCATCGTCGCAATCGGCTGATCATGCGGCGGCCAGATCCCATGATTCACCACTAGGCAATCCACCCGCCCCCAAACACCCACAGCCGCCGCCACCAACGCCTGCCCATCCTCCACCGACGCCAGCTCCTGCTTCACCGACCTACAGACCTCTTCCCCCCCGCAAGCCTCCACCAGCTCCCGAGCCTGCGTCTCCGCACTCCGATAGCTGAACACCACCCGCGCCCCCGCCTGCCGAAACAGCTTCACCGTAGCCGCGCCAATCCCCCGCGACCCGCCCGTCACCAGCACCACCTTGCCATCCAGCGACAGCGCCACACCCTGCCCAACATTTTCCATAACCCGAAGCTATCGGTTGCCGCCCCCGCATGCAAATCCGCACCGTCCCTCACCCGCACCCCCAAATTTTTCTGTCGTCGCGCACGCCCCCAACGCGATACGCTTACAGCGTCCCTGCTCACCGCTCCACCACCTCACGCAAGGAGTCTCTCCCACCATGAAATATCTCTACCTCATCTGCCGCATCCTGCTCGGCCTCATGTTCGTCGTCTTCGGCGCCAACGGCCTGCATCCCTTCATGCCCATGCAGCCCCCGCCCGCCGGCTCCCCCATCGCAAACTTCATGGGTGTCATGATCCCCTCTGGCTGGATGCACCACGTTGCCTTCTTCCAGATCCTCGGTGGCCTGCTCGTCCTCATTGGAGGCACCGCCCCCCTTGGCCTCTGCATCCTCGGCCCCATCCTCGTCAACATCCTGATCTTCCACATCACCCTGGCAGGCGGCGCCGGCATCGGCCCCGGCCTCTTTGCCACTGTCCTTGAGATCATCCTGATCTACGGCTACCGCGCCAACTTCGCCGGCATCTTTACCTACAAAGCCACGCCCACCCTCTAACCCACGGCCTTGCGTATCCGCTACGCCCCGGTGACCGACCGCACAATCGCTACCATCACAACGCGGGCGATCACCGGGATCACGAGATACGCGATATACCCGGCAGCCAACAAAAACGGCACACCAATCGCGGTAGCGACCACTGGCCTCGATTCTGGAAATTCTTCAACGTCCTGCATACTCACCTCTCCAACCAGTACGCCGTTCAGTTGGACTTTGTTCCTGCACCGCGCTTGGATTTTTCTTTTTCCGCCAACACCTTCCGCCGCTCCGCGACCACCTTCGCCCGAGCCCTCTCCGGCAAAGCCAGCACCGCGCGAACCCCCTTGGGCAACTTCGCCAGCGTAATCGCATGCGCCGCCCGCAGTTCTTGCTCCCACTCCGCATTCCGCAGCACATCCCACCGATCGACCGCCACCCAATGAATCCGCGCCATATACGGCGCCGGCACAATCCCCTCCCGCTCCACCAACTCCGCAAACCTCTCCGGCCCCGCCGAATAACTCACCACCCCATGCGCCCCCGCATCCAAATTCAGCAGGCAAAACATCTTCCCCCCAACCGCCTTATCCCCCACCCAGAACACAAGATTATCCCCCCACTGCATCGTCTCCACCGCATACGGCAACCCCATCAAAAATCCGCGAGCTCTCTCAACATCCATGCGCCCGAGTATAAAGCGCCCCGTTTACGGATGAGGAATGAAATATCCGGGTGCCCCATCCGTACGCGCTTTTGCGGACGGGTGGGATAACGGATCCTCGCCCCGTCATGCGAAGCTATCTCGCGAAAACCCTACTCGCCCTTCTCCCGCTTCCTCGCCGCAGCCGCCCGACCATCCGCCTTCTTCTCCCCGACCGTCTGCCTCGCCTTCGGTTCACAACTCCCCTTCGCACCCGCCTTCGTTCCCGGAACCCGCTTGAACCCCGGCCAGCAAGCCTGCCCATCCCCCGACGCCTTCTTCTTCGTAGCCATGAACCCTAGGACGCCCAAACCCGCCCGCACGTTCCACCCCACCAAGCGCCCCCCTCGCCGTCCGCGCAGGACCATATACTTAAACCTGACCTCATGCCCACCGAAACCAAACCAACCTTCGCCCCCGTAGCCGACCAGCTAGACCTCATCACCAAGGGCGCCGCCGAAATCATCCCGCCCGCCGCAGCCTCCGCGCCCGACGCCCTCGCCGCGCGCCTCGAAGACTCCCGCAAGACCGGCATCCCCCTCCGTATCAAGGCCGGCTTCGACCCCACCGCCCCCGACCTCCACCTCGGCCACACCGTGCTCATGCGCAAGCTCAAGCACTTCCAGCAACTCGGCCACACCGTCATCTTCCTCATTGGAGACGGCACCGCCCTCATCGGCGACCCCACCGGCAAGGACGTCACCCGCAAGCCCCTCACCCGCGAAGAAATCGCCGCCAACGCCAAGACCTACCAGGACCAGGTCTTCAAGATCCTCGACCGCGACAAGACCGAAGTGCGCTTCAACTCCGAGTGGCTCGACAAGCTCACCTACTACGACCTCGTAAAGCTGATGGCCCAATTCACGGTCTCGCAAATGCTGGAGCGCGAGATGTTCCACAAGCGCTTCCAGGACGAGCAGCCCATCGCCCTCCACGAGTTCGTCTACCCCATCGCGCAAGGCTACGAC
>Ga0302316_10001323_pt1 | contig 19677 bp, 11 predicted proteins | sample III_Palsa_N3_2_FD_200456 | JGI IMG/M metagenome (GOLD analysis project Ga0302316, IMG submission 200456) | Peat permafrost microbial communities from Stordalen Mire near Abisko, Sweden - III_Palsa_N3_2 | ecosystem: Environmental > Terrestrial > Soil > Palsa > Peat permafrost | place: Sweden...
GCAACAACTTAACATACTCAGCATGCGCCCAGACCAGCGGCTGCGCAGACCCCGCAGACCTGCCAAAGTACATACCCTCCGAGGGCATATCAGCATAGTCCCACACCTGTTCCGGCAGCATGCTGCCGGAGGAGCTAAAGCGCTCCATCGCACTGATAAAGAAGGTGATATCGTTTCCGGCAGCCAACTCATAATGAGCCCGTTCGCCGGTAAGAATGGGCCAGGCACGCCCCTGCCCGTACCCAATATACGGCCCACCATCCTTACGCTGTCCATACCCATCATGGTTATAACGCCGCCAACAAGGCCCATAAGGCGTCTCAATTCGCAAAACCGCATCAACAACCATCAAAGTATCGATAATGAGCGGGTCATCATGCCGACGCACACCATAGCGCACAAGCTCCAGAAAGCCCCCATCTACAACCTCACGAGCTTCGAAGTCATACTTCTCGTCCGGGGCGCGGTTGGCTATGTGGATCATTCCAGGGGGGATATTGTCATTATGGAATGGCTCACCTTCAGCAGGCGGACGAATGCGCATGTAGTGATACGGAATCTGAGGAACCAGAACACCACGATTGGTGGTCGTCCATTCGTCCAGATGTGCCTCGATCCAATCCGCATAATCCTCAAGAAACGTCCCCATTTCCGTTGATCCATGCGACCGAATAATATCGGCCGCACAAACAAGCGCCGAAATGACGGCTGCAAGCGTTGATGGGGAGTAGCCAGCATTCTCTTCCCAGCGCTCCTGCTGCGTTACAGGAGCGTAACGAGTGAGAAATGCGGCGGCGTTGGCCACGAATGGAAACACATCGAATCCGCCGAGACCGTCGAGTTTCCAGAGCCGCCAGGCAAGAATGATCGGAAAAGCGACTTCATCAAGCTGAATTCCAGACCAATAAGGGGTTCCATCGATCCAGAAGTTCTGGGCGAAACCACCGTCAGGGTGTTGAGTACAGGCAAGATAGACGAGCGCGCGACGGGCAGTATCAATGCGTCCACAGGCGAGCAGCGCGCTGGCGGAGTGGCACATGTCGCGAGTCCAGACGAGGTGGTAGCCACCGAGGTCGTCGTCGGACTTTGACGCGCCCCAAGGGATGGAAGCGGAGGCGATGAACGCACCGGAGTACGTCTTATCCTCGTGCGCCAGGATGACATTGTGCGAGACGCGCATGAGCTTGCCGCCATCGGTGGAGGCGGCAGCGAGGCGTTGTGGGCTTTCGGCGCGGTGCCACTGCTCGATGAAGCGCTTGCGGTGCAGCTCGTAGGGCGTGGATAACGTCTGCATCATGCCGGCAAGCGCGGCGTGGTGGCCATCGCCGAGGGCAATGGCGATGGTGAACTCACGGTTCTTGGAGATGTCGATCTCTCCCATTAGCGCGAGGTTTCCGTCCAACGCCTGGCCAAAGTTCCAGGTCATGCGCATGTGCGCGGAGATGTCCTGAAAACCGTCCGAGGTGCCGACGTAGCCGCAACTGGAGCGGGTAAAGCCGCAATCGGCGCCGAAGGCCAGGGAGACACCGTTCTTCCAGGCAAGGATGCAGCGCCGGCCGGCGATGTCGATGGAGCGGGCCGAGTTCCCTGCCCCGCCACCATCAAGGTGAGGGGCGAGCAGGGCGTAGCACTTGAGGCGCGAGAGGATGGCCTCGTCGCCCTCGATCTTGACGTTCATCAGCACGACGGGATGGTGAGGGTCGGTGATGAACTCCTTGGTGACGGTGTACCGTCCGCCGAGGTCGTTGGCAACGACGCGGACGGCGAGGGCGTCGTCGTCAATGTAGTGGAAGTCGTACTCGAAGTCGCGCTTCTCTTCGTGGAAGAAGGTCTCTTCATCAGTAAAGAGCAGTTCCATGTCGCGGGTCTGGGGCCGGTCGATGGTGGGGTAGTAGATCTCATTGAGGGTGCCGTGCGAGGCGGTGAACCAGATACGGCTGGAGGCCGCGTAGGCGGTCGAAACTGCGTCTTTTTTGCTGGAGGTCCAACGGGGTTCAAGACCCGGGCCACCGAAGGCCGGCCCATCATCGTCCAGCCAGTGGTACGTTTCGTCCAAAACACTCATGTTGGTTATTCGACCACAAGTACCGCCGGAATGGTGTTCCCGTTAATCGGGCGGGTGTAAGCTCAACGATGTAGCGCCGCGCCTGAGCCGCTTTGGCGGGTGCGTGCATCCAACTGAGTGCGCGGAGCGGAGCTTCGCAAACCCCCGAACGAAAAGGAGTATCCCCGTGGCCTTTGAACTGCCTCCCCTTCCCTATGACTATGCCGCTCTCGAGCCAACAATCGACGAAGCGACGATGAAGCTGCATCACGACAAGCACCACCAGACTTACGTGACCAACCTAAATGGTGCTGTCGAAAAGCACCCCGACCTGGGCAAGAAGACGCCCGAAGAACTGGTATCGGACCTGGCCAGTGTGCCGGAAGATGTGCGTCCGGTTGTCCGCAACAATGGCGGCGGGCACGTAAATCACACGATGTTCTGGGAGATCATGAAGCCGGGCGGTGGCGGAGAGCCCACTGGCGAGATTGCCGACCAGATCACGACCGACTTTGGCTCGTTTGAAGATTTCAAGAAGAAGTTCAACGAAGCAACCGCCAAGCAGTTCGGTTCGGGTTGGGGCTTTCTCGTGTTCAAGGGCGGCAAGCTGGAGATTGTGACAAAGCCGAACCAAGATTCGCCACTGTCGGATGGCCTCTATCCCATTCTCGGCAATGACGTCTGGGAGCATGCCTACTACCTGAAGTACAACAACCGTCGGCCTGACTATCTTGCTGCCTGGTGGAGCGTGGTGAACTGGGAAGAGATCAACAAACGGTTTGCTAAGGCGAAAAAGTAGGGTTTGAGCATTTGAGAAAGAGGCCGCCTTCGGGCGGCCTCTTTTGTTGGAAATAGCGTTCTATCGCATTACGACTAGATTCATTGCGATCAACGGATGCATCGATAAACGCATCCAACTTTGCAAAACTGATGTCAGAGAACCCGTCGTTTGGAATCTTCCACGACTGTTCTTACGTCTCATAGTTGAACTCGCAGGTCCCATCCTTCAGAGGCTCGTATGTGGATTGTCCGGCTGGCGCTGCGGCGCCCCTATACCTTCGTCGTTGTGTCGATGCTTATTGCGCTGCTTGGCATTGGCTCTGCGATTGAGACGCCCAAGGACATCTTCCCCTACATTAACATTCCCGTAATTACGATCGTGTGGACCTACACGGGATTGACGCCGACCGAGATGGAAGGCCGCGTGGTTACTGTATGCGAGCGAGCGCTGACCACAACCGTGAACGATATGGAACACACCGAGAGCGAGAGCTATCAGGGTGTTGCGATCATCAAGGTATTCTTTCAGCCGAAGGTAAATGTGGACCTCGCGCTGGCGCAGGTAACTTCCATTACACAAACCATTTTGCGGGTGCTGCCACCGGGGGCGTATCCGCCGTTCGTTATCAAGTACGACGCCTCGTCGGTGCCCATCGTGCAGCTTGCGCTTAGCGGCCAGGGGTTGAGCGAGGCCGATCTTTACGATGATGGACTACAGTTTGTGCGGCCGCGGTTGGCCAATGTGAAGGGCGCGAGCGTTCCGCTGCCCTTCGGCGGCAAGGTGAAACAGGTGATGGTGGATACTGACCCAAACTTGCTGTTTGCCCGCCACCTTTCGGCACAAGATGTATCGCTGGCCGTGAACCAGCAGAACCTGATCCTTCCTGCTGGAACGGCGCGATTGGGCGATAAAGAGTTTGTCGTTCGGACGAACTCGAGCCCAGCGGACGTCGCCGCATTGAATGATCTGCCGATCCGCGCCTCCAACGGTGCTGTGGTTTATGTGAAGGATGTGGCCCAGGTGCACATGGGCTTCGCCGAACAGACGAACATCGTGCGACAAGACGGCAAGCGCTCGGCGCTGTTGACGGTGCTGAAGAACGGCGACACCTCGACGCTGGATATCGTGTCACAAACGAAGGCGATGATTCCAAGGCTGACAGCGGGGCTAGGGAACCTTAAGATTACGCCGCTCTTTGATCAGTCGATCTTTGTGCGAACTTCCATCAACGAGGTCATCCGTGAAGCAACGATTGCCGCGCTGTTGACTGGGTTGATGATTCTGCTGTTCCTTGGCTCGTGGCGTTCGACGGTGATCGTCTGCATCTCGATTCCGTTGTCGATTGCTACATCGCTCATCATTCTGAGTGCGATGGGCGAAACGATCAACGTAATGACGCTCGGTGGACTAGCGCTGGCGGTAGGCATCCTGGTCGACGATGCGACCGTCGAGATTGAAAACACGCATCGCAATATGGCGGAGAAGCGGCCGCTGACGCAGGCTATTCTGCACTCTGCCCAACAGGTTGCTGCTCCTGCGTTTGTTTCTACGCTTTCCATCTGCATCGTGTTCATGCCTGTGGTGCTACTTACCGGGGCTGCGAAGTATCTTTTTACTCCGCTAGCCGAGGCCGTAGCTTTTGCCATGATGGCAAGCTACTTCCTTTCACGAACGCTTGTGCCTACGATGATGCACTTCATGCTGGGCAGCGAGATCAAGCTTTACCAGAATCCGGAGGAGAGCGACCGCGAAGAGCAGCGCAACTTCGTGTGGCGCTGGCATTCAAAGTTTGACCGCAAGTTTGAGCGCATGCAGCACCACTACAAGCGCCTGCTGGAATGGTGCCTGGACAATGCGGCCATCACCATTGGTCTTTTTGTGATGCTGATTGTTATATCGCTGCCGATGCTTTTCTTTATCGGCAAAGACTTCTTCCCGTATGTCGATTCGGGACAGATGAAACTGCATGTGATGCCACCACAGGGCATGCGGCTGGAAGACTCCGAGCAATACTTCGCCGCGATAGAAAAAGAGATTCGGCAGGTTATTCCGCCTGATGAAGTCACGCTTCTACTGGACAATATCGGGCTGCCAAACAGCGGCATCAATCTCGCATTTGGCAATTCGTCGACGATCTCCAATACCGATGGCGACATCCTGATATCGCTGAAACCCGGCAAGAAAGAGACGCAGAAGTACACGCGGTTGCTGCGCGATGATCTTCGTCAAAAATTCCCCGACGCTACGTTCTTCTTTGAGCCGGCGAATATCACAAACCAGATCCTGGACTTCGGCTTGCCGGCGCCAATCGATCTTCAGGTAACCGGACGCGGGAAGAACAACTACGAGCTCGCAACCAAGCTTGCGAAACAGATTGCGGAGATTCCTGGAGCGGTCGATGTGCATGTGCACCAGCAGGTGCAGTATCCGACGCTGCAGGTGAACGTGGACCGCAGCAAAGCCAAGCAGATCGGACTGACACAACAGGACGTTTCGCAGTCGATGCTGGTTTCGCTCTCGGGCACTGGGCAAACGGCACCGAACCAGTGGCTGAATCCGGCTACGGGAGTGAATTACCAGATTGTTACGCAGACGCCGATCTATCGCATCAACAGCTTACAGACATTGGCGCAGACACCCATCACGACGCCGCAGGGCAATGCAACCCAGTTGCTGGGTAATGTCGCGAGTTTCCGGCGAGATCAGTCGCCGATCATCATCGATCACTACAACATTCAGCCGGTCTTCGATATCTATGCGGATGTCGATCAACGCGACCTCGGAAGCGTTTCAAGCGCGATAGAAAAGATCATGGACCAAACCAAGAAGACCCTGCCGCAGACGACAACGCTGGAGCTTCGCGGCGAAGTAAAGACGATGAACGACTCGTTCATACGGTTGGGTATTGGCATCATCTTCGCTATTTTATTGGTGTATCTGTTGATGGCAGTGAACTTCCAAAGCTGGCTTGATCCACTGATTATCCTTATGGCGATTCCCTGCGCTTTTTGCGGAATTTTGTGGATGCTGTTTCTGACCCAGACTACATTCAATGTGCCGTCGCTGATGGGAGCCATTATGACCATTGGTGTAGCGACGGCGAACTCGATTCTGTTGGTGGTGTTTGCTAACGATGAACGGTTGGTCGGGAAGGAGCGGCGAGAAGCCGCACTGAACGCCGGGCATACACGGTTGCGGCCGGTGCTGATGACGGCGCTGGCGATGATCATCGGCATGCTGCCAATGGCGTTGGCGTTTGGCGAAGGTGGCGAGCAGAATGCTCCGCTGGGGCGCGCGGTGATTGGCGGGCTGCTTTTTGCTACTGTCGGAACGTTGTTCCTGGTGCCTACGATTTACTCGCTACTGAAGAAGCATCCGCCGATTGACTACACCAGGGAGATCGAGGAAGAGGCTGGGCCGGAGTTATATAAGAAGGAACCGGGAGAGCAGGGCAATTCGCAACCGCAAGGGAATTCTCAGCAAGGACCTCAGGAGCAGCACGCCTAATGGCCGACGATATTCGCAACCCGAACGATAGAGACGACGAGCAGAGATTGCCTGCACCCGAGGAAAGCGCGCCAGGACACCAGCTTCCGTGGCCAGACGAGAGCAATCCTTCGCGGCTTGGCGATGAGTTTGCCGACGCGAACCTGAGCGACAGCCGTAAGCTCGCGAACTCGTTTGCTGACCCGAACTCACTTGATGATGCGCGCATCGGTAAGAGCTTTATCGAGACGAACTCCAGCCACAAGAAGCAACTGCACGTTCGGCATCATGCACCGAAGCCGAAAAGCCATAGAGTGCTTTATCTTTCGCTGCTTGGGTTTGCTGTGCTGTTTTTAATCGTGGTGTTAGCGGGATGGCTGCCGCGTCACTCCCGCAATAAGGACAACGAAAGACGAGCGAAACAGCAGCGAGAAGCAAAGCCAATTGTCGAAGTAACCAAAGTGCAACAGTCGAATAGTCAGGCCGGCCTGGTCGTGCCGGGAACGACGATCGCGTTGACCGAAGCGTACGTCTATGCGCGTGCGAACGGCTACCTGAAGACGCGACTCGTGGATATTGGCGATCATGTGAAGAGGAACCAGTTGCTTGCCATTATCGACGCGCCGGACCTTGATGCGCAGGTGGACCAGGCGAAGCAGCAGGTGCTGCAGGCGATGCGGCAACTGGATCAGCAGCAGTCGCAATTAGCACTTGCCGATGTGACGGTGAAGCGTTATCGCGTGCTCGTGACCAAGGGCGTGCTTTCGCGGCAGCAGGGTGATCAGCAGGAGGCAACTTATGCGTCGGCCGTGGCGAATGTAGCGGCTGCGAAGCGCAATGTGGAGGCTTACCAGGCAAACCTGCAACATGCGTTAGCGTTGCAGAGCTATGAGTATGTTCGCGCGCCGTTCGCTGGAGTGATTACGCAACGCAATGTTGAAGTTGGTGCTTTGATATCTGCTGCTGGCGCGACGTCGGGAGCGCAGTCGGGACCGGCGCCGCAGGGACAGAGTTCGACCAGCGGCGGAACGTCGCAGGCGGGGCAGTCGAACAGTTCGGGAAGCTCTGGGAGTACGAACCAGTCGGCTACTTCGGCGCAATCGCCTGGGCAAGGTGGTCCGTTGTTCGCGGTGGCGCAGCTAGAGCGGTTGCGGATATTGGTATCGGTGCCGGAGGGTTATGCTACTGCCGTGCATGTTGGCAGTCAGGCGCAGCTCAACTTCCAGGAGTACTCCGGAGCGTCGTTCTTCGGGGATGTGACGCGGACGGCGAACTCCATTGACGCGAACACGCGGACGATGTTGACCGAGATTCAAGTGGATAACAAGGACAACAAGCTGATTCCGGGTATGTATGTTGTTGCTACGTTTCCGCCAGCGGCTGGAGTGGCTGCACCCCTGCTGGTTTCGGGCGATGCTGTCACGATCCGGAACGATACGTCTGTGATTGCGACCGTAGTGAATGGGAAGATCCATCTTGTTCCGGTTGTGCTTGGGCGCGACTTCGGTACGTCCATTGAGATTCTCAATGGGCTTCATGTCGGTGATGAGATTGTGACCGATGTGACGGATGACGTTGTCGACGGTGCTCCTGTAGAGATGCATGAGGCAACGAACAGCCAGCAAAAGCCGAGTGCGCCACCACCCCAGAACACGCCTCCGGGAGGGAGCACGCGGTACGGCGATCAAGGTGTTACGGACCGCAACCTCCAGGGACAGCAGGCGCAGCAGAACAAGAAGGGCAGCGGCTCGTCGCAGAAGCCCTCCAACGACAGCACGAGCGGGAGCAAACCGTAATGAGCTTCCGTCGTGCGGGTTCGCAATTCGGGCTGGTGTTTGCGTTGGCGAGCGGTTCGCTGTGGGCGCAGACGCCTTCGCCTCCGCTGCCCCCAGACCTGAACCTTCCGGCATTGAGTCCGGCTCCGACGGAGCGGTCGGTTCCTCCAGGACCGACCGCCCAGACTGGGCCAGCAACAAAGCCTAAGGAGCCAGAGGTTCCGGCGCTGGCGGGAGCTGCGCCGCCGCCGAATGCTCCTGCGCCGCAGATTACGGCTGCGCAAGACAGTAAGCAGATGCCGCAACGGGATGATGCTTCAGGGCTTGTACCGCGGTTTCTTGGCTTCCTTGGACCCTATCGCCGGCCGACTGTGCCGCAGTTGTTTCCGGGTAGCGAGACTCGGCTGGAGTCGCTGATCCGTGACGGGAAGCTGTATCTCACGTTGCAGGATGCGATCGCGCTGGCGCTGGAAAATAACCTTGACGTTGAGACGGAGCGCTACAACCTTGTGTTGGGACGGATTGATACGGTGCGTGCGGCTGGAGGCGGCTCGACACGTGGGATCGACTACAGCATTCAGGAGGCTCCGAATGGGGTTGGAGGACCTGGATCGCCGCTGCTGAATGCGTTGACTACGAATACGAATCCCACAACGCCTGCGGTGACGGATCTGACTAGCCTGAACTCTACAACGCAGGCGCAGCAGTCGCTCTCGGAACTTTCTACCGGGTTTCAATATGCTGTTGGACCGAATGTTCCACTGTTCGATCCTCAGTTGATTGGGGAAGCTGGTTATCTGCGGCGAAGCGATACGCGAAGTTTGACCGGGACAACGACTACGACTGCGCAACCGCTGGACTTTACCGAGCTGAACCTTGGTTACATCGAGGGCTTCTCGACGGGTCTACAACTTGAGGCACTGGCGAACAATGCCTCAGAGGTGACTTATGGACAGCAATCGCGGCTTGATCCGTTCCACTCGCCGAGCACTTCGGTGACGCTGACGCAGCCGTTGCTGCGCGGGCGCGGGCGAGAGGTGAGCTTGCGGTATCTGCATATTGCGCGGATCAACCAGAAGGAGTCTCGGCTGCTGTTTGAGCAGCAGGTGCTGGAGACAATCTATGGCGTTTCGCGGCTGTATTACGACCTGGTTTCGCTGGGCGAGAATGTGCTGGTGAAGCAGGAGTCGCTACGAGCTGCGACGAAGCAGCGCGAGGACTATCAGAACCAGGTTGATCTGGGTACGCTGGCGCCGATTGACCTAATGCAGGCGAAGGCAGTTGAGAGCTCGAGCCGCTTTGACTTGATTCAGGCTCAGGGTTTGTATAAGCAGGAGGAGATTATCCTGCGGAACCAGTTGTTGCGGACTGCTTCGCCGGTGTTTACGGCGCAGTTTTCAGAGATTGTTCCGACCGATCGCATTGTTGTTCCCGATCATCTTGAGACGCTGGATGTACCGACGCTGGTACAGCAGGCTGAGGCACGGCGGCCGGACCTGGCGCAGGCTGGGTTGCAGGTGGAGTCGGGCAAGATCAGTGTGAATGGCAGCCGCAATGCTGCGCTACCGCAGTTGAATCTGTATGCGAATGTTGAGACTCGTGGAGCGAGCGAGCAGCCTTATGAGCAGCTCGGTTCGACCGGGACAGGGTTGCCGACGAATCCGCAGAACCTTGCACTGGGTGGGTTGAATGTTTCGACGATCTATCAGGCAGGCGTACAGGTGACGCTGCCGTTGCGTAACCGGGTGGCAGCGGCCGACGCGGCGCGCGATACGGTACAGTTGCGGCAGGTGCAGGCGAGAACCGAGAAGCTGGCTGCGTCGATCCGTCAGGATGTGGAGACTGCGGTGGTTGCGCTGCAGACGGCTGAGGCGGCTTATCAGGCGGCGAGTGAGAGCCGCGATTATCAGGAGCAGTTGCTGGATGCGGAGCGGGATAAGTTGTCGGTTGGGCAATCGACCGATTTGAATGTGTTGCAGAACGAGGCTTATCTGGCGCAGGCCAGTGCCACGGAGATTGCTGCGCGCAGTAATTACATGAAGGCTCGGATTGAGCTGGATCATGCGCTGGGCGATCTGTTGGAGAAGAACCACGTGGAGCTGGATGACGCTATCGGCGGAAAGCTGCCCTAGGGTATCCCCTTCCCCGTCGGGGTGTCACGGGTGTAAGCACCTTTAGAATATTAGGCTCCGGGACAGAGATTTCTCGTGGACAGATTCTTTTAAGCGGGGCTCTTAGAGAGCCAAAGCAAAAGCCCTCCGGGTGGAGGGCTTTGTGTTTGGTGCGTTAGGTTCGATTACTCAAGGGTACTGCCGCCGCGGGTGCCCTTGGGGCGGCGGTTGGCCTGGAGAACCTTCTTGCGCATGCGGATCGACTTCGGGGTGACTTCGACCAACTCGTCGTCGGCGATAAACTCAATAGACTGCTCGAGGGTGAGGACCTTGAAGGGGACGAGGCGGACGGCGTCATCCGAACCGGAGGCGCGCATGTTAGTGAGCTTCTTTTCGCGGACGCAGTTGACGTCAAGATCGTTATCGCGGGAGTGCTCACCGATGAGCATGCCTTCGTAGACTTCAACGCCGTCGCCGAGGAAGAGGATGCCGCGCTCCTGGATGCCGTCGAGCGCGTAGAGCGTGGTGACGCCCTGGCGGTCGGAGATCAAGGCGCCGGAGGGACGCTGCGGGATTTCGCCGGTGTAGGGGATGTATTCGCCGGCGATGGAGTTCATGACGATGGTGCCGCGGGTCTCGGTGAGCATCTCGTTGCGGAGACCGATGAGGCCACGCGACGGGACCTTGAACTCCATGCGGACACGGCCTGAGCCGTGGTTCGCCATCTTGGTCATCTCACCTTTTCTGGGTCCAAGCTTCTGAATGACGGTGCCCGAAAATTCATCCGGGACATCTATGGTGAGGATTTCCGACGGCTCCATAAGTGCGCCATCAACGCGCTTGGTGACGATGGTGGGACGCGAGACCATGAGTTCGAAGCCTTCGCGGCGCATCATTTCGATGAGCACAGAGAGCTGGAGTTCGCCACGGCCGAGGACCTTGAAGTTGTCCGGGGTGCCGGTGTCTTCGACGCGGATGGAGACGTTGGTGAGCAGCTCGCGCTCGAGACGCTCCTTGATGTTGCGGCTGGTGACAAGCTTGCCTTCGCGGCCGGCGAAGGGGCCATTGTTGACCGAGAAGACGATGGCAATGGTGGGCTCATCGATCTTGATGATCGGCAGGGGCTTAGGGTTTTCGAGGGCGCAGAAGCTTTCGCCGATCGTGATCTCCGGGATGCCGGCGATGGCGATGATGTCGCCGACCGTGGTTTCCGTCGTGTCGACACGCTTGAGGCCGTCGAAGGTGAAGAGCTTGGTGATCTTCACTGTCTCGAGCTTGCCGTCGATCTTGGAGAGGCTGATCTCCTGACCGGTCTTGAGGGTGCCGTTGAAGACGCGGCCAATGGCGAGACGACCGAGGTAGTCGGAGTAGTCGAGGTTGGTGACGAGGACCTGGAGGTCGCCGTCGGCGGTGCCAGGCGCAGCCGGAATGGTCTGGAAGATGAGCTCGAAGAGGGGCTGGAGATCGGTGCCGGGGACGTTGAGGTCCATGGTGGCGGTGCCGGCCTTGCCGTTGGTGTAGATGACGGGAAAGTCGAGGACGGACTCGTCGGCGTCGAGGTCGATGAAGAGGTCATAGACCTCGTTGAGGACTTCCTGCGGACGGGCGTCGGGACGGTCGATCTTGTTGACGACGACGATGGGGGTCAGCTTGGCTTCGAGCGCCTTGGAGAGGACGTAGCGGGTCTGCGGCAGCGGACCTTCCGAGGCGTCGACGAGGAGTACGACGCCGTCGACCATCTTGAGGGCGCGTTCGACTTCGCCGCCGAAGTCGGCGTGGCCTGGGGTGTCAACGATATTGATCTTGGAGTCTTTGTAGTGGATGGCGGTGTTTTTGGCCAGAATAGTGATTCCACGCTCTTTTTCGAGATCGTTGGAGTCCATGACGCGGTCCTGGACGGCTTCGTTGGAGCGGAAGGTGCCGGACTGGCGGAGCATGGCGTCGACGAGGGTGGTTTTGCCGTGGTCGACGTGGGCGATGATGGCGATATTACGGATGGCTTCGGCGGTCGTAGGGGTACTCACTTGGAGGGTTTTCCTGTCTGGATCTGTTGGTTTTTAGGTCGCGCGGGAACACACGGGACGTGCGTTCGGCCTGCACGATCCTGAATGCAGACGATTGGAGCAAAAAGCGCGTCTTTCCTAGTCTAACAGCTTGGCGGGGTTCGGTGGCGCGGGGATGTGAGATTTGGGTTAAGAGTAACTGAGCAAGGAGGGACGGTGCTGCGGGGCGAGTTCCCCTATACTGATACCTCAATGGACAACTTATCTCCGGAAGCAGCTCGCCCGCTCGAACTCGCAGCCCTGAAGAACTACAAGCTGGATCATGCGTACGATGAGATGTTTCTGGACCCCGAGGCGCTGCGGGAGCACTATAACCCGCTGCTGGAACACTTTGCGGCGTTGCCGTCGGAGGAGGTCCAGAGGCGGAAGCAGGCGGCTGACCTCAGCTTTTTGAACCAAGGGATCACGTTTACGGTGTATGGGCGCGAAGAAGGTACGGAGAAGATCTTTCCGTATGACATGCTGCCGCGCATCATCACCGCCGCGGAGTGGGCGAAGGTGGAGCGCGGGCTGACGCAGCGGATTACCGCGCTGAATCTGTTTTTGAAGGACATCTATAACGAGGGCCGCATCCTTGCGGATGGGATTGTGCCGCGGGAGTTGGTGTATAGCTGTCCGCAGTTCCGGCGGCAGATGTGCGGGTTGCAGGTGCCTCGGAACGTCTATATTGCGGTGTGCGGGACGGACCTGATACGGCTGGAGAACGGTGACTTCGCGGTGCTGGAAGACAATCTGCGGGTGCCTTCAGGCGTTAGCTATATGCTGACCAACCGGCGCGTGATGAAGCGGATCTTTCCGCAGCTCTTTCGGAGCTATAACGTGCGGCCGATTGAGCACTACACGCAGGTGTTGCTGGGGACGCTGCGGTCGCTGGCGCCGGAGGGCCGGCCGGAGCCGAATATCGTGCTGCTCTCGCCGGGGGTGTTTAACTCGGCTTACTTTGAACACGCTTATCTGGCGCGGCAGATGGGGATTGAGCTGGTCGAGGGGCGGGACCTGGTGGTGCACGACAACGTCTGCTATATGAGGACGACCAGCGGGCTGCGGCGGGTGGATGTGATCTATCGGCGCGTGGATGATGACTTCATCGATCCACTGTCGTTCCGGGGGGATTCGATTCTGGGGGCGGCTGGGCTGTTCAATGCGTATCGCGCGGGGAATGTAACGCTGGCGAATGCGTTTGGGACTGGCGTGGCCGATGACAAGGCGCTGTATGCGTATGTGCCGGATATCATTCGCTACTACCTGAGCGAGGAGCCAGTGCTGAATAACGTGGAGACGTATCTTTGCGCGCGAGAGAAAGAGCGCAAGTATGTGCTGGCGAACCTGGACAAGCTGGTGGTGAAGGCGGTAGGCGAGAGCGGCGGGTATGGGATGCTCATCGGGCCGCAATCGACGGCGAAAGAGCGGGCTGAGTTCGCGGACAAGATCACGGCGAATCCGCGGAACTATATTGCTCAGCCTACGATTAGTTTTTCGCGGGCTCCTTGCTTGATCGGGGATGAGCTTGAGCCGAGGCATGTGGATCTGAGGCCTTATGTGCTCTATGGCGATAAGGTGACGATTGTGCCGGGTGGACTTACGCGGGTGGCGCTGAAGCGTGGGTCGCTGGTGGTGAATTCGAGCCAGGGTGGCGGTAGCAAGGATACGTGGGTGTTGAGTCAGTAGAGATGATGAAGACTACTTTTCTTTCCAAGACGTTGCGCACTCTTCTTATCGTGTGCGTCGTGTTTGCAGGCATAACTGCTCTGGCGCAATCGCAGCGGCTGGTGCTGATCGATCAGGATGGTTCAGGCCCGGGTGGGTCGAACCAGATGGCAATGATGGTGCTGTTGCAGTCGCCTCAGGTGCGGGTGCTGGGTATCACGATGGTTAGCGGCAATGCGTGGGAGCCGGAAGAGGTGCAGCATACGTTGCGGATGCTGGAGCTGATCCATCGGACCGATGTGCCGGTGGTGCCGGGGGCGGTGTTTCCGCTGGTGCGGGGGCAGGCAGAGACCATGCAGGAGATGAAGCTGTATGGGAGCTATCCGTGGCTGGGGGCGTGGGGAGACCTGGCGGCGAAGACCAGCGGACAGCCTTATCATGGGCCGTTTGTGGTGCCGAAGTTGGTGGAGGGTGAGCCGACTATCAAGCCGCTGGATGAGGATGCGGCGCATTTTTTGATCCGGCAGGTGCGAGCGCATCCGCACGAGGTGACAATCTATGCGGCGGGGCCGCTGACCAATATTGCGTTGGCGATCTCGATCGATCCGGAGTTTGCGGAGCTTACCAAGGGCATCGTGATTATGGGTGGAGGGTTGGCGCCGCAGACGGACGATCCGGAGTTCGTGAGCAATCCGCGACATGAGTTCAACTTCTGGTTTGATCCGGAGGCTGTGCACGTTACGATGCAGGCGAAGTGGCCGCGCATCGACCTGACGACCGTCGATATCTCTGTGAAGACGCGGTTCAGCAAGGAGATGATGGCAGAGATTGCGACGTCGAAGTCGCCGGCGGCGCAGTACATTGCCAAGTACACGACGGAGTTTTATTACCTTTGGGATGAGTTGGAAGCGGCGGCATGGATCGATCCGAAGATCATTACCAAAGAGCGAATGATGTATATCGATACCGACCTGGGGCATGGGCCGGGATATGGCAATGTGTTGAGCTGGACCGACGCTGACAAACCAGAGCGCGAGTTGCAGCCGGTGCATGTGCAGGAAGATCTTGATACGGCGCGGTTCTACAAGATGTTCGTGGAACTGATGAAGGCACAGCCACAGCCGACGGCGCGCTGAAGAGATTGCCCAGGCCAACGAGGGTTGCAGTGTTGTAAAGTGGGATTCAAGCACCCGCAGGCGTTTCAAAATACAGAGGGACACGACCTTGCTTTCACGAGTCGCCGATTCGCTTTACTGGATGTCCCGCTACCTGGAGCGCGCGGAGCATACGACGCGCCTGCTCGACGTGAACCTTAACCTGATGCTGGATGAGAGCTCGACGAGCTCAGACCACCGTTGGTTGCGGTTGCTGCAGGCGCTAGGAAATCCGCGGCGGCTGAAGTGGCAGGGTGACCCGTATGGGCTGGTGCGGACGCTGACGTTCGATACGGAGAACAAATCTTCGGTGCTTTCCTGCATTATTCGTGCGCGGGAGAATTCGCGGCATGTGCGTGAGCAGATTTCTACCGAGCAATGGGCCAGATTGAACTCGCTCTATCTTGAGGTTACGCGGTCGGAGCTACAGACCGCGATGCATGCACAGGCGCTGGAGAGCAGCACGGAGACGCCGACGGCTTTTCTACAGCATGTGATGGATGCCGTGCACCAGTTCCAGGGCGTGACGGACTCGACGATGAGCCACGGCGAGGGTTGGCATTTTATCCAGGTGGGCCGTTACCTGGAGCGGGCGACCGCGACCGCGATTCTGCTGGCGGCGTATCACGAAGATGTGTGGGCGCAGCCAGACCGCATGCCGGAGGGCAATGAGTACTTGGAGTGGATGGGGCTATTGCGCTCCGCGACTGCGTTCGAGGCCTACTGCAAGGTGTACACGGCTGATCTGACACCGGAGCGAATTCTGGAGTTTCTGCTGCTAGATCCGGAGTTCCCCCACTCGGTGCGGTTTTCAATCGACAGCCTAAGATGTGCGCTTGAGGCTATCCAGGATGCTTCGGGAAAGAACCGGGCCGAGGAGCTGCATCGGCTCGCGGGACGACTGAGCGCGTCGCTCAGCTATGCCAGTGTGGATGAGATTCTTTCAGGCGATGTGGTGGCTTATCTCCGCAATATCCAGAGTCAGTGCCAGGCAGTGCATGAGACTATTTATCATCTTTATGTGGACTACTCCATCCAGGCGGCACTTGCCGGCTGAGGAGCGTTACCCCGATTTGCTGTAAAGAGGACTTTGTTGATTCCCACGTTGTATGAACCGATCAGGCTTGACGAACGAGTTAGACACCAGGAGGCGCCTATGTACTACTCGATCCGCCACCTCACGAAGTTCCTCTATAAGACTGCAGTGAGCGAGAGCATTATGGAGACACGGATGCATCCGCGGTCTGATCAGCTTCAACGCTGCCTTACGTTTCATCTTTCGGTGAGCCCGAGATGTCGCGTGTTCAGCTTTCGCGATCATCTGGCCAACCAGGTGCATCACTTCGACATTCCCGGGCAACATGGACAGCTGGTGATTGTTGCCGAGTCGCTGGTGGAGATGCAGCCGCATGTGATGGTGCCGCAGTCACTGCCGGATGGCTCGTGGGAAGAGCTGGACCGGCTGGTGGCCGAGGGCGACTTCTGGGAGATGCTGCTGCCGAGCGAGTTTACAACGCCCACACCGGCGCTGGAAGAACTCGCGGTCCTATTTGATCTGCAGCGGCGGGACGATCCGCTTAGCGTGCTGCATAAGCTGAACGAACAGCTTTACCACTACTTTGATTACAAGCCGCAATCGACCAAGGCGGACTCGCCGATCGATCTTGCACTGACGACCAAGGGCGGTGTGTGCCAGGACTTTTCGCACATCATGATTGCGCTGGTGCGGACGAAGCTGCGGATTCCCTGCCGCTATGTGAGCGGGTATTTGTACCACGGTGAGGGGCTGGGCGACCGCTCGGAGAGTTCGGCTACTCATGCGTGGGTGGAGGCGTTTCTGCCGGAGCTTGGGTGGGTTGGGTTCGATCCGACGAACTTTTTGATCGCGGGCGATCGCCACATTCGCACGGCGATTGGGCGCGATTATGCTGATGTGCCGCCGACGCATGGCGTGTTCCGCGGGCGCACTAAGAGTGAGCTTTCGGTCGCGGTGCGAGTTACGCCGAGCGAGGGAACGCCTTCACTGGATCGCGAACTACCGGTGCCGGATGACTGGGTGATCCTCGTGGAGAAGGCGCAAGCGCTGCCGGAGCAGCCGCCACCAATGAAGCGGCAACATCAGCAGGCGCAGCAGCAGTAATGGCGGGTGCGGTATGCTGGTGCGCATGAGGCGTTCTGTCATTTTGGCTTTCGCGTTTGTCTTTGCGCTGGTGGTCGGAGCGCAACAACCCACATCCCCCCCAGGAGAAGCTTGTGAGCCATCATGCCGAGGGTAAGTTCGATGTGAAGATGACGCCGATGCCGGACGGCGGCGACGGGCTATCGCGCTATAGCTCGGAGAAACAGCTTCATGGCGGCTTTGAAGGAACATCGAAGGGCGAGATGCTCGCCGGCGGCGACTATAAAACCGGGAATGCAGGGTATGTCGCAGCAGAAGTTTTGACGGGAACGCTCGATGGCAAGCATGGAAGCTTCGGGCTACAGCATATGACAACGATGATCGGCGGGAAGCCAGATATGAAGATCATCGTGATCCCAGGTTCAGGGACCGGGGAGTTGGTGGGGATCGCGGGGACTTTCACAATCGTTATTGCGAACGGGGAGCATAGTTATACGCTGGACTACACGCTGCCCGTGGACAAGTAGATTTACAAGTTCAGCTTCTTGAAGATGCTTTCGGGAATGTGCGTGATGACTCCCATGATGATGCGCCAGATGCCGGGGACGTAGAGTTCGTCCTGGCCTTTGTCGATGGCCTTGACGATGGTGGCGGCTACCTTGTCTACGTCGGCGAACTTTTCGCTACCCTTCATCAATTGCGTCATTGCGGTCTTTACCGGGCCGGGCTTAATAGTGATCACCTTAGCGCCTTCGCGGTCGATGCGATTGCGCAGGCCGGCGAGGAATGCGGACAGGCCAGCCTTTGAGGAGCCGTAGATGTAGTTGGATTTGCGGCCACGGTCGCCAGCCACAGAGGACAGGACGGCGAGGGTGCCCGCGTGGCGCTGGGCGCAGTAGTTGGAGAGCCACGTGAGCAGGCTTACAGGTGCAACGAAGTTGGTGTGCAGGATGGCTGCGGCTTCGTCGAAGTTGCGCTCGGCGCGGGACTGCTCGCCGAGGATGCCGAGGGCGAGGTACGCGATGTCGAGGCCAGCCAGGGAGTTGATGGCATGGGCCAGCATCTCGGGGTGAGATGCGGTTTTGTCGAGATCGGCTACGGCGAAGTTGACGTAGCTGGCGCCGCGGGTGCGGGCGTCGGCTGCGACTGCGGCGAGCTTGTCGGCGTTGCGAGCGACGAGGTAGAGACTGTCGCCGCGTTCGGCCCAGAGGCGGATGCAGGCTTCTGCGATGCCGGAGGTTGCGCCGAGAACGAGGATGCGTTTGGGGCCGGTTGTGGGCTCGGCTTTTGCGGAGGGCTCTGTGTTGCGGCGGGTGGGTAGAGTGGGTTCGGGATTGCCGAGAGTGCTCATCGGTCGCCCTCCTGCCCGGTGACTCGCTCCCAGAAACTGGAGGTCAAGACGGGGTCTTTGTAGCGGGCGAAGCGCTCCCACTGCGGGTAGAAGGCTTTGAACTGATCGGGTGTCATGCAGGCGTCTTTGGCGGAGTACAGGCGGCCGCCGAAGTCGCGCGTCATATCGCCGAGACGCTGCATCAGCGGGAAGCTCACATCTTCTTTGATGGGAAAGTCGAGGGCGAACATGATGCCGGGCATGGGGAAACTCATCATGCCGAGCGAAGGAACGTCGCCGAAGGTCTTGAGCACGGCGAGGAAACTGGCCAGGCCGGAGTTGGTAATTTCGCGCAGGATGGCGATGGTGCCCTCTTTGGCGGTTTCCCAAGGGAGAGCGTATTGGAACTGCAACAGCCCAGCTTTGCCGTACATGCGGTTCCACTTGAGGATGGCGTCGAGCGGATAGAAGAAAGGCTCGTAGTCCTGCACGGTTTTAACGTGCGGCTTGAGCTGCTTGTGAAAGAAGACGGTGTTGAAGGCGCTGATTGTGGCGCGATTGAGCATGAAGCCGGGCGCTTCCATAGGGAAGACCAGCTTGGGCTTGGGTGAAGTCTTAAGCTCGCCGGGATCTTTCGAGTGATCGCCGAGCATGAAGATGCCGCGCATGAAGTTTTTGCCGCGCGAGACGCAGTCGATCCAACTGACGGTGTATTCGACGTGCTTGTAGCGCTCTTTGAGATCGAGGAACTCGTCGATGCCGTGGAACTGAATGCCTTCGTAGTCGATGCCGCGGCTGACGATGGGCTTGAGGCGGAGTTGCGCCCAGGTGATGACGCCAGTCAGTCCCATGCCGCCGATGGTGGCAGCGTAGAAGTCGGGATTTTCGCGTGGCGAGCAGAGCATGTGGGTGCCGTTCGAGCGGACGAGCTCGAACTGCGGGACGTGGTTGCCGAACGAGCCAGCCATTTCGTGGTTCTTGCCGTGTATGTCATTGGCTATAGCGCCGCCGAGTGTGACGTACTTTGTGCCGGGCGATACGGGAAGAAAGAAGCCACGGGGGACGGCGAAGTCGAGGATCTGGGCGAGCGTGATGCCGGCTTCGGCGGTGAGAAGGCCGGTGGCGGGATCGAACGCCAGCAGGCGGTTCATCGAGGTGGTCTGAAGG
>Ga0302316_10001324_pt1 | contig 19675 bp, 16 predicted proteins | sample III_Palsa_N3_2_FD_200456 | JGI IMG/M metagenome (GOLD analysis project Ga0302316, IMG submission 200456) | Peat permafrost microbial communities from Stordalen Mire near Abisko, Sweden - III_Palsa_N3_2 | ecosystem: Environmental > Terrestrial > Soil > Palsa > Peat permafrost | place: Sweden...
GCACTTCATGCTCGCGCAGCTGCAGAACGGAAACTACAACGGGGCACAGATTCTCGAGCCGGCGACGGTCGCGTTGATGCACAGCCCGCAACGTACCGCCGCTGCGGGTCTGAACGGCTTCGATCTCGGCTTCTATCAGGAGAACAGCCACGGCCAGCGCATCATCGGCCATGCCGGGGACCTCGATTATTTTCACAGCGACCTGCACCTGCTCCTGGATGCGCACGTCGGATTCTTCATTTCGATGAACAGCGCCGGTAACGAAGGGGGCGCCGGCGTGATCCGCGCTGCGCTCTTCCGCGCCTTCCTCGACCGCTATTTTCCGTTCCACGTACCGTCGCAGCCGGTTGTTCCGAGCGCCCATGCCGATGCGGCGCGGGTTGCTGGCTGGTACGAGTCCAGCCGCCACAATGACAGCGCGATGCGTGCGCTCTACCTGTTGAGCCAGATCGCCGTGGAGGCGCAGCCGGACGACACCATCACGGTCTCCGCACTGACCGACGATGCGGGCGCGCCGCTGCACTGGCAGGAAGTGGGTCCACTGAGCTATCGCGAGGTCAACGGCATCCGAAAATTGCAGTTCGTCACCGACAAGCAGGGCGCGATTCGTTATTGGGCGACCGACGCCGAGCCGCCGGTGTTTGTGTTCCAGCCGGTATCGGGTCTGCAATCGCTGGGTTCGGTGCGTTGGCTGATGACGCTGGCCTTGTTGATCCTCGTTGTCGCGCTGTCGAGTTGGCCGCTGGGCTGGGGTGTGCGCAAGCATTACCGCTACACGCTCGAGTTGACCGTCGCGCAGCGGCGCACGCGTCGTTGGTCACGCCTGGGTGCGCTGGCGTTGTTTGTGGTGGTGTTCGGCTGGCTGATGCTCCTGGTAGTGCTTACGGCGACCGACGCCGTGCCGCTGGTGCACGGCACGATCACGCCCTGGCTCTATCTGCTTTACGCGCTCGGCGTACTGGGGTTGATCGGCGCCGTGGCTGTGGTGGTTCACGCGGCACACGCGTGGATTCGCCCTCGGCGCAGTCGCTGGGTGCGCTTGGGAGAAACGCTGCTGGCATTGGCCGCTGTTTACCTGGCCTGGTTCATCGTCGTGTTTGGCCTGATCAGCTTCAGTGCGCGGTATTAATCACGGTCACCAAGCGATCGCATTTAAATCGGAGTATTCATGAACAGTAATGGACAAGTTCGCCTGCAGCTGCAGGCGAACATCGAGAAGTGGCCGACCAAGGCGCCTTTCCACATCACCGGCTACACCTTCAACGACTTTGAGACGCTGGTGGTCACGCTGCGCGACGGTGACTTGATCGGCCGCGGGGAGGGTCTGGGCGTCTACTACAAGCACGACACGCCGACCTCGATGCTGGCGCAGATCGAGGGCCTGCGATCCACGATCGAAGCAGGCGTGACGCGCCAGGATCTTCAGCCGTTACTGCCCGCTGGCGGTGCGCGCAACGCGCTCGACTGCGCGCTGTGGGATCTGGAGGCCAAGCGCAGCGGAAAGTCGGTGTGGGAGCTGGCGGGCCAGCAAGCACCCCAGCCGCTGCTGACCACCTTCACCGTGGGCGCCGAAGCGCCCGAGGTCATGGCCGCGCGCGCGACCGGTTACGCAGGCGCTCGCGCCATCAAGCTCAAGCTGACCGATGACGATCTCAACGCGAAGCGCGTGCTGGCCGTGCGGGCGGCGCGACCGGACGTGTGGCTGATGGTCGACGCGAACCAGGGTTTCACCCGCGAGACTTTCGCGCGCCTGCTGCCGACGCTGGTGGAGGCGCGGGTGGATGTGGTGGAACAGCCGTTTCCGATCGGAAGCGAAGCCTGGCTCGACGGACTGGAGCGGCCGATCCGCATCGCGGCGGACGAAAGCGTGCAGGACCGCAGCGACTTGCAAAAGATGGTCGGGCGCGTCGACATCATCAATATCAAGCTCGACAAATGCGGCGGCCTGACCGAGGCCCTGGCACTCGCGGACGAGGCGCGCAAACTTGGCTTTGAACTGATGGTCGGCAACATGTCCGGTTCCTCGCTGGCCATGGCGCCGGCATTCGTAGTGGGCCAGTTGTGCAACGTGGTCGATCTGGACGGGCCCGTGTTTCTGACCCGCGATCGCACGCCGGCAGCGGAGTACCAGGATGGCAAGATCTGGTGCCCGGAGACCCTGTGGGGATCCTCTCAGCGGAAGGTGGCATAGTGGCCGCTGCATCCAGCCGACGAGATTCGTGACTGCCATGTCGGGCCGAATGACTGCCGTACGAGGAAGCGACTGGTTCGGACACCCGCGCGGGTTGTCTGTGCTGTTTCTGACTGAAATGTGGGAGATGTTCTCCTTCTTCGGCATGCGCGCGATCCTGGTCTATTACATGACCAAGCACCTGGACCTGAGCCAGGCGTACGCGTCGCTGGTGTATGGCGCCTATGCCGCTTTCGTCTATTTCACGCCGGTATTCGGTGGGGTGCTGGCCGACCGATGGCTGGGCAAGCGCAATGCCGTGATGATCGGCGGTGCAGCAATGGCGCTCGGTCATTTCATGATGTCTTCCGAGGCATTGTTCTATCCTGCGCTCATCACCATCGCACTGGGCAACGGGCTGTTCCTGCCGAGCCTGGCCAGTCAGATCGAGGGCCTCTATCGTGAGGGCGACCCACGCAGCAAGAGTGCCTACAACATCTATTACGTGGGCATCAATCTGGGCGGATTTTTGGCGCCGCTGGTATGCGGCACGTTGGGCGAAGCCTACGGCTGGCACTGGGGATTTGCAGCGGCCGGATTCGGCATGCTGCTGTCCCTGGTGATCTATCTGGCGGGTCGCGGCTATCTGCCGCCGGAGCCGGCGCGGGGCGCCGCGATGCGCGCCGCGCGCCCACCAATGGATCGCGCCGCGCGCGATCGTTTCGCGTTGCTGATCGGGATCGCCGCGATCGTGGTGGTATTTCGCGGTGCCTACGAGCAGAACGGCAACACCATCGCCTTGTGGGCCGATACCGGCATCGACCGACGTATGGCCAACGGCTGGGTGATACCGATGACCTGGTTCCAGTCGATCAACTCGCTCGCAGTATTCGCGTTGACACCGTTTCTGGTCGCGCGCTGGTCGCGTCTGGCCGTGCGCGGTGTGGAAACACCGTTACTCGGAAAAATGGCTTTTGGCGCTGCCATCGTCGGTGTCTCCTATGTCGCGCTTGGCGTCGTCGCGGCATGGAACGACGCTCATGGCTCCCGGGCGAGCTGGCTCTGGCTGTTTGGTTGGTTCGTGCTGTTCACGCTCGGCGAGCTCTATATCCTCCCAGTCGGACTGGCTCTGTTTGGGCGTCTGGCACCGGAAGGTTTTCGTGCCACCAGCATTGCCACGTGGTTCTTCGCCGGTTTCTTCGGCAATCTGCTGGCCGGCGCCCTGGGCACGTTGTGGAGCGTGCTCTCCCACGGCTGGTTCTTTGCCCTCATCGGCGCGGTGGCCGGCCTCTCGGCCGTACTCCTGTATATGCTGGGCTGTCGGTTGGGGAATGTGGAGCGGCAGGGCGCTCCCGACCCGGCCATGGCGATGACTCGATGAGCACAGGACGATGACGAAGGACATCAAGAAGAAACTGAAAAGCCGGTGGGAGACCTTCACCACGGCCGAGCAGAAAATTGCCGCGCATCTGCTGCAGAACATCGACAGCATACCGTTCGAAACCGCGGCCTCGCTCGGCAAGCGCGTCGATGTCAGCCCGATGACCGTGGGTCGCTTTCTGCGCAACCTTGGCTACGAGGGTCTGGCCGAGCTGAAGGATGAGTTGCGCGGCGGTACATCATGGATGCAGCTCTACAGCCATCCCGGCAGTGGCAACGTGGCGACTCCGTCGGAGGGCTTGCAGTCGGAGATTCGCGGGCTCAACGCCGTGCATGCGCTGGCGCTGACGCGCGAATGGCCGTCCATCGTGAATTTGCTGGTAAAGGCCGATCGGGTCTCGGTCGCCAGCTTTCACCACGGCCGCTTTCTCGGCATAGGTTTCGCCAGCTTGCTGCAGCACGTCAAGCCGCGCACGTCGTTTGCCGACGGTCTCGATGGCGCGTATGCCGACGTGTTGCTCGACTCCACTGAAAAAAGCTGTGTCGTCCTGATCGACTTTCGTCGTTACTCGCGCCACTTTCGCCTGCTGGCCGAAGAAGTTGCCCGGCGCGGTATTCCGCTGCTGATCATCACCGATACGCAGTGCTACTGGGCGCGTCAGCTTACCGACAACGTGCTCATGCTACCCATCGATGACCATCGGGCGTGGCACAACTTCAGCGCGGCCAGCAGCCTTTTCAGCCTGCTGATCGGCGCGGTGAGCAACGAGATGGGCGGCCGATTCGAGCGCATCGGAGACATCACGCAGATGCGACAGAAATTCGTGGGCTATGTCGAGGCGCCGGTTGTTGAGGATCGACCGTCAAAGGTCGCACCCAAGGCAAAGGCCGGTACGAAAGCGCGCAAGCGCGGGTCCTCGCCGAAGCCCTGACGGCACCTCCCGAAACGCGAATCTCGCGGCCATGGCTTCGAATGCCGTGAATCTTACGCAGGCGGAACCGCTAGAGGACATCTTCATGGTTGCACCGATCCGTTTCTGTCTCTCGTGCCGACGCATGAGAGCTGGCCGAGGGTGGACGGCCTTGCTTCTCGTCGTGGGCCTGTTGTGGCCTTTCTTGTCGGGAGCGGCGGAGCGACCGGAGTCAGCCAGCGCGGTCACGCTGGATGACTACGCCGCCAGAGCCATGAAAACCTTTGATACCCCAGGCATGGCGGTCGTCATCGTCGAAGGCAACGACATCTCAACCCATGCTTACGGGGTACGAAAACTGGGTGCGCCGGAGCCGGTCGACGCCCATACGGTTTTTCCGCTTGGCTCCAACACCAAGGCGTTCACCAGCACCGCCTTGGCCATGTTGGTTGATCAGGGCAAACTGCGATGGAGCGATCGGGTCGAGGACAAGCTGCCAGGCTTTCGCATGTACGACGATTACGCCTCCAGCGAAATGACGATTACCGATTTGCTCGTGCATCGCAGTGGTCTGGGACTGGGCGAAGGCGACCTGATGCTGGTGCCACAGACCAATCGCTCGCGGGCCGAACTCGTGCATGCGATCCGTTATCTGAAACCCGCGCACTCCTTCCGCTCCAGCTATGACTATGACAACGTCCTCTACATCGTGGCCGGGCAGCTGCTGCAGGCGGTCAGCGGTCAGCGTTGGGAGGACTTTGTGCAACAGCGCATCCTCGATCCACTGGCCATGCGCGATACCCAAGTGAGTATCGATGCCCAGGTGCCCGACCAGGCGTCACTCCACGCGAAGATTGCCGGGCCGATACGCGGTTTCGGAAAGCCATCCGTTCTGACCGACGTCATGACGGGAGATGCGTTCGCACCTGCTGGCGCGCTGAAGAGCAGCGCCACGGATATGGGCCACTGGCTGCGGGTGCTGCTCGACCGGGGTGTCATGCGCGACGGCAGCACCCTATTCAGCCGATCAGCATCGGAGGCTTTATGGACGCCGCGAACCCTGATGCCGATGACGCCGGAGCCGCCAGCGCTGGCGCTGAGTGAGCCGCAATTTCAGGCCTACGCTTTTGGCTTTGAGGTGCGCGACTATCGCGGACACAAGATCATCACCCATCTCGGCGGCGTTCTGGGAGGCATCTCTGCGGTTGTGCTCATACCCGACAAACATGTTGCCTTTGCCGTGATGATCAATTCAGAGGATGCGGGCACCCTGTTTGCCATGCGCGAGCACCTGCTGGACCGCTATCTGGGTCTGCCGTCGCCCGACTGGATTGCCAGCTACAGGCAAGCGCAGCAACAAGAACATGCCGACGCCTTGCAAACGATGGCGATCAACAAGACGGCGAGCCACCCGGATCGTGGTCCCCTACTGCCGCTGACAGGGTATGTCGGCAAATACCAGGATCCCTGGTATGGCACGATTACGATCAGCAAAATTGCCAGCGGATTGATGATCAGCTTCGATCGCTCGCCAGGCATGAGCGGTGCACTCGAGCATGTTCAATACGATACTTTCCGCACGCGTTTCACTACGCCAGGCTATGAAGATGCCGCCGTTACCTTCAGTCACACGCCTGACGGGAAGATCGATCAAATAAAGATGCAGCCGATTTCGCCGCTGGCCGATTTCAGCTGGGATTATCAGGACCTTCTTTTCACGCCGGTGACTGAAAATGCGCAGTGACCTGAGATCGAGCAGCCCACCATCCTGCGTGGTCGGCGATCGACGAATAAGCGCCGGTTTACCACCATGGCCATTGTTTATATGGATATGTTTGGTGAGCCGAGAACATTGTTGTACCGCTGACTGAAGCAATAAAAAAGCGTGGATGACTGGGGCGCAAGACGACGTGCGATTTCGAAGCTTTTAAGGGCCAAGGCTTCGCAGGCTCCTTCAGCAAAGACTCTGCTCACGCATGTCTTTCGAGCTCGCCGCAGTGAACGCCGCGAAGATTATCGGAACCGCGTGTTGCGAAATGAAGGCATTTTCCTCAGCGACGTGAGCCAGCGCAGTAGGATGAAGGCGTCAACTATTGACACCAAACCACAGACGGGCGTCCGTCCGTTTGTCGGACCGCGACGACCAAGGACGCTCTGCGAATTTCGCTTAAGCCACTTGAGCATGCAAGCGTGCCGAAAAAAGATCAAGCGTCAGACGAAGGGATGAATTTTCTGACGTTGGAAAAAACCTAATGAGCTTGAGCCAATTTCTCTCTAGATTGGATTTCACCAGCGCGGATAATTCTCGGGTGGGAAAATTATCTCCGACTTGAAATCGCTGGCGAATAATTCTCTAAAAAGTTCGTCAAGCATCGGCGAGTTTATGCGCTGCAAAGCGGCTGCTCTCGCGAACGCGATCGATAGCCGGAAACAAGGTGCCCAATACGTTCCTAGACCAACAGGTCACAGGCAAGCGTCCTGATGGTTGGCGCAGTGAGGGCGTCTTTTCAATCTTCTAGATCGGAGCCTTGGGAGTATCGATGCCACTGACGGACAAAACGATCCTCGATTCGAAGCCCACTGCCAAGGCAATGAAGCTCTTTGACGAAGACGGTTTGTATATCGAGGTCGTTCCCAGTGGCGGCAAGTTGTGGCGCCTCAAATACCGGTTCAATGGACGGGAGAAACGGCTGGCATTTGGCTCTTATCCAGACATTAGCCTGAAAGCCGCCCGTCAAAAACGAGCCGCTGCATGTGCCATGCTGGAAGCGGGCGTGGATCCGGGTAAAGTTGGTCAAGTATCTAAGGCAGCCAGCCTAGTGCGCCTGCGCCACGGGCACATCCCGACTGCTCCTGGCTCGCATGCGTCTGAAATGCTGCGCCTTGCCGCATCGACCCCACGTCCTTTGGAGCCGCTCGGCATAGACGAATGGGAGGAGCATACATATCGCACTCTTCTGAGACTTGGCATGGCGACGGCCAAGGACATTGCCGAGATGCTCACGCTGACGACACGTCAGGCGCAGAGATTGTTGGACGCAATAGAGTCCAAAGGTTTGGCCTCCCATTCGCCTGAGCGACCCAGACGATATATTGCAGTGCCGCCCGAGCTCGCCATAGAAGCACTGGTCGGCCAGCGCCAGGTCATTCTTGAGCGTGCACGCTCGACCATTCCTGAACTCAAGAAACATGCCGCCCATTCAGCGCGTGCCAAAGCTCCAGAGCAGGCGGTCGAGGTGATCACAAACCATGCGGCACTGGGACAGATCCTCGCCCAGTTGCGTCAGACGGTGAAGGAGGAGGTGTTCGGCTTCCAGCGCGCCCCTTGGCTATATCGCAAGGACGTTAATCGTCCGGAGTTGCGCCCAGGCGTGCGCAGAAGAAGCATTTCCGACGCTGGCTACATCGCGCTGCCCGGTGCGCTGATGGCACTGCGATCCGAGGTGGAAAGGGGCGAGGAGGCGCGAATTTTCCCTATCTTGCCGATCAAGATGTTCGTGGTTGATCGACGTGTCGCTCTCATTCCCTTGAATGTTGAGGATCAGGGCGGGTCGACGTTGCTGGTACGGGCGCCTGCGTTGCTCGACGCACTCTACGAACTCTTCGAAATGACGTGGAACCGAGCCACGCCGATCGCGTTTACCCAAACCGGCGACATGGAGGCGGTCAGGCGCGACGTGCAGATGTCCGAAGCGACCACGCAAATGATTCCCTTGCTGGCGGCGGGGCTGAACGATAAAGCCATCGTATACGAGACGGGCATCTCGATTGCGACGCTGAATCGGCGCATTGCCGAACTCATGAAACGCTTCGATACCCGGACGCGTTTTCAGCTGGGCTGGCGCGCGGCTCTGGAAGCATTTCCCGAGCGGCTGACGCCATCCGCTCGCAGTAAACGTTAACCATCAGGCAACGATGGCGTGTGCGAAAAGTAGCTGTCGAATCTAGCCGTCCAATGATGTATTTCCATCATGGACACACATGCATCACCGTTTTCTATTGATGAGTGATTCCGGCCAGCGGACACTCGACCGGTGTGTAGAGACAAGTGGCTTCGAAGCGCCGAACTCTTTGCGCAGGCGCCGATGAGGTTGCACTTGGGCGGAACAGTATCTGTCGCCGGTCGGGGAAAACGGAGGCACGCACAGTGGGTTTTGTGCACAGGGGAATTGCGCCAAGGCGGCGCGACTTGAAGCGGGTATCGCAACGCAGGTCAATCAGGGGCTATCAATTTTGATCAACTTCGATGGGGTTTCGTCATGAAGCAACATGCTTTTCTTCTCGCGGCGGCCATTGCCGCTGCCTTGGCCGGCGCACCTGGCTTGCTGCAGGCCCAGTCGGCAACGCCGGCCGCTGCTGTAGCTGCACTCGGCACTCATGAAGCGCCTCGGGTAACGCAGACCGTCATGGATAGCCAGCGCATGACGCTTGCGCAAACGCATTTAAACGTCACCGCCCAGGCTACGTCCGGCACGCCTTTGACGGAAACGACGGCAATGAACCATCTTCAATTGATCTTGAAGCGCAGCCCAATCCGCTCGGCGCAGATCGAAGCCCGCATCGCCAACCAGCACAATCCTCAGTCGCCCCTGTTTCACCAGTGGCTGACGCCGCAGCAGTTTGGCGACGCATACGGCGTGGTCGATAGCGATATCGCCGCGGTGACGTCCTGGCTCACCGCCGAAGGCTTTACCGTCAGTGGTGTTTATCCCAACAAGATGCAGATCGACTTTAGCGGCACGGCGTCGCAAGTCAATCGAGCCTTCAAGACGCAAGAGACCGTTTATAACCTCGCGAATGGTGATCGCTATCTATCCCATGTCGGCGACGTCAGCGTGCCGGCGGCTTTGCTGCCCGTCATTGCCGGCGTCGTGGGGCTGAGCGAGGCACCCTCGGCCAAGCCGGTGACGCCGGACGTTGCCACGTTCAACCCGGTCACCCACCGTTTTGACCTGACGGGTGCGACCGCGGCAAAAGCACGTGCGATGGCGGTGGGATCGGGCGGTCTGCGAGGTTCGAGAGGCTTGGTCCCTGATGACCTTGCCAAGATGTACGGCGTGTCCACCATCCGCAACAACGGCGTGACGGGTAAAGGGATCACCATCGCTCTCGTTGAAGTGGCGCCCGCCTTGCCGGGGGACTGGAGCAACTTTGTCGGCCAATTCAGTCTTGGTTCCTTCGGCGGCACCTTTGCGCAGGTGACGCCGCAGTCGGGCACGTTGAACAATTGTTATGGCGGCCAGCAGTCCGATCCACCCGACGAAGACTATGCGTCGGCAGAAGATCTCGAGGCGGCGACAGCCCTGGCACCGGGAGCGAATATCGAGGTTGCTTATTGCTCCAGTTATACGAGCACGTTCGAGCCCGCCAGCCCGAATGTCTACGGCGGTCTTTTCATTGCGGCCACGAATCTGGTCAATGGCGATAGTCGGCCGGACATCATGAGCGTCAACTATCCTGGCTATTACGCCGAAGACCAAACCGATAGCGCGAGCAAGACCGCGATCGATCTGGTGACAGCGCAAGCGGATGCCGAGGGCATCTCCGTGTTCACTGGCACGGGCGATTCGGGTACCAATGCGGATTTCGACGGTGGCCAGATCGACGCGGCGGCCCCATCCGTGGCATCGATTGCCAGCTCGCCTTATGTCACTGCGGTCGGTGGGACTGATCTTGCAGATGAGCTGGATGGCACGACGAGTCAATATTTCAGCAGCACGCCTAACGCCGTGTATGGAACTGCGCTGGGTTACGTGCCGGAGATCCCCTGGAACGCTTCGTGCGGCAACGGCGTCGTCGCCAAGGCCGATGGTTTTTCCAGCGTCCTCAGCTTTTGCCAGTTTCTGCTGGCACGTGACCCTAACGCTTCCTATGTAACGTCGGAAGCAACCGGCGGCGGTGCTTCGGTCGTAGACCGCAAGCCCACTTGGCAGCGCCTCGTTTTCAATGCGGCGAAAGACCAGTCGCGCGACGTGCCGGACGTATCACTTTTTGGGGGCTCTTACGCCAGCAACACGGGAATTATCATTTGCGCAGGTTACAACCCCTGCACGCCGAACTTTACGACAGCGCCGTTGCTTATTACCGCGCATTCGCTGGCCGCACCGATGTTCGCAGGCGTCCAGGCACTGATCGACCAGGGCATTGCGATGCGTGGTTTGCCGGCCGACCAGGGCAATGCAGCACCGACGCTGTATGCGCTCGCCGAGCAGGAATACGGTGGCCCCACCGCCGCGGCACCGGCGACTCTTGCCACATGCAGCGCCGACAACGGCAATACCGGTACCGCCAATTGTGTCTTTCACAACACCACGCGCGGCTCGATCTCCACGCAGTGCATCAGTTTTAACGGAGGATCGGACACCCCCAACTGCTATTTCTACGGGACTGTCGATCCCTACGGCTACGGCTTGGAGACTGTCGGACTCACCACGACCGACGCGGCTCCAACGGCTTACGGCGTCAACAACAAAGCCTATGGTGCACAGCCTGGCTGGAGCTTTGCTACGGGCCTGGGCTCGGTGAATGTCACGAATCTCTTGATCGCCTGGCGAGCATTTGTTCACGCACCGGCGGCTGCTCCGCAATAAACCCGGGACGCCAAGCCAACCCTCTTCGATCGATCCATTTCTTGAGGTTTCACCATGAAACATCGGCATTTCATCTTGAGCGCGTGTGTCGCTGCAGCTCTTTCCAGTCCCCCGGGCATGGCGCTTGCGCAGTCACGGATGTCTACCAGCAATGCACTTGCGGGCATAAGCCTGTCTGAGTCACCACGCGTCACGCACACCGTCATCAATAGCGACATTCGATCCCTCTCCAAAACGCATTTGGGCGTTATCGCCCAGGCAAAATCCAGCACGCCATTGGCGGGCCCGACTGCCATGAATCATCTGCAGCTTGTACTCAAACCCAGTGCGGCGCGTCAGGCTGCGATGGAACAACTGATTGCCAACCAGCACGATCCCAAATCGTCCCTGTTCCAACGGTGGATGACTCCCGCGCAGTTTGGCGAAGCGTTCGGTGTTGTTGATGGCGATATTGCAGCCGTCACGGCTTGGCTGACGTCACAAGGTTTTACAGTCAATAACGTCTACCCGAACAAGACGCAGATCGATTTCAGCGGCACCGCAGCGCAGGTGAATCAGGCGTTTCACACGCAGGAATCCGTTTATACGATCGAAGGCGTCAAGCACCTCGCCAATGCTACGGATATCAGCGTCCCGGCGGCGTTGCAGCCTGTCGTGGCAGGCGTGATGGGCCTTAACGATTTTCATGCGACGGCGTTCCACAAGAAGTCGAATGTCGCGCGATGGGACGCATCAAAGAAGAAGTTCTTTCCCGTGAAAAGCACCACGGCGAGTGTGGGTAAGGGCATCGGTCAGGCGATCTCTTTCCCGTTAGGAGAGCGCGGCCTCGTGCCAAACGACATGGTCACCATGTACGGCATCCGAACTCTGCGTAATAACGGTGTCACGGGTAAGGGCATCACCATTGCCGTGGTCGAGGACAGCGATATGGTGCCCGACGACTGGTACAACTTCGTCGGTGTGTTCAATCTCGGCCAGTACGGCGGGACCTTCGCGCAGATCAATCCGGCGCCGTCGAGTGGGGCCAACAACTGTTTCGATCCGAATGCGGTGTTTGGCATCACTGAAGACGACGGCGAGACGCTCCTCGATGCCGAATGGTCCACCGCGATCGCGCCGGGTGCCAACGTCGTAGTCGCCACCTGTTCGGACTACACCTCCGACTTCTCGCCGACAACCAGCAACTTCTTTGGGGGCGTTTTCGTTGCCGCCAGCAACCTGATCAACGCGCAAACGCGTCCGGACATTATCAGCGCGAGCTATGGCTACGGTGAGTACTTCACGGATAGCGCCAGCAAGACAGCGATCGATCTGATGTGGGCTCAGGCGGATATCGAAGGTATCTCGGTTTTTGCGGCTACTGGCGACTCGGGTTCCAATCCGAGCTTCAACGGCGCCATCATCAACGGTCAGCAGGGGAATAGCGCCGTGGATGCCAGCTCGTTCGCCACGTCGCCCCACGTGACGGGCGTGGGCGGCACCGATCTCGCCGATGTACTCGACGGAACCACCAGTCAGTATTTTGCAGCCGCCCCCAGCGCAGTTGGCGGCTCCGCTCTGTCCTACGTGCCGGAAATCCCATGGAACCAGTCGTGCGGCAACGGTGTCGCCGCAAAGGCGGCCGGTTTCGGCAGCGTCGTTGCGTTTTGTACGTTTGATCTCAAATACGATCCAGCCGGCGACTACGTGACATCAGAAGCGGGCAGTGGTGGCCCGTCCTCCGTCGATGCCAAACCGGCATGGCAGATGCAGATTCATAATGCCGCTCAAGATCAGTCGCGAGACCTACCCGATGTGGCGTTGTTTGCGGGCTCCTACGGTAATTACACGTCTGTCATCACTTGCACAGCCAGCTATCCCTGTGCGCCCGGCTTCAACGAGCCAACGGCGCTCAGTGATGGCACATCACTAGCGTCACCCATGTTCGCCGGAATTCAGGCGCTGATAGATCAGGGACTTGCGGCGCGTGGCCTGAATGCGGATCAAGGTAATGCTGCCCCCACGCTTTACGCACTGGCGGCTGCAGAATATGGGAAGGCATCCGGACCGGTACCTGCCAGCCTGTCTGCCTGCAGTGCCGACAACGGCACAGAGGGAACCAGTAGCTGCGTATTCCACAACGTCACGCGTGGCTCGAACTCTACCGAGTGCTACCAGCAGCCGGGTGCATTCACCACAAGCAACTGCTATTTCTTTGACACGGTCTCTCCTTACGGACCCGGCAGCCTGGATCAAATTGGTCTGACCACGGTGGATTCCTCACCAACCGGTTACTCAACGAGCAACAAGGCCTACGGTGCGCAGCCAGGCTGGAGCTTTGCAGCAGGGTTGGGCTCCGTGAACGCCACCAACTTGCTGGTTGCGTGGCGAGCGTACGTCAACGCACCACCGGCGAAAACCCCCGCGCTTTGATTGAAGAGCGTTGCTTCGGTCCACGGGTTTTCGCGCTACAGAATCGGTCTGATGGCAAGGACGCCGCCAGACTTTTCGATGGTATCGAGCAAGAAATCATGTCGGAAAACTTAGATGTCGACGCAGACTAACTGGAGAGGCTTATCGATTTTCGGCGAGGAAACAGCGCGTGCTTACGCCTCGATCAAATCCATGGAGGCCACTTCCATGGATCCCGAAGCGAATCGACCGGCTCAAAGGCCGAGCATTTTTTACCAACGCTGGTATCTGGCGCCAATAACGCTCGACTTCTTATGAATTAGGCTTCGACACAAAGAGATCTAACCGGCTCGTCGGAGCATTGCGTCGAATTCCAGGGATGTTGCACCCAAAATCCTGAGCGATTCGTTTCCCGCAATCGCCGCCAAAACAAATACCTGGGTCCTACTACGGTGATACAGCATTGGCCGCTGCTGGGCATGCCGCCAGTAGCGATTTCTCAGGGCACCTGGTGAAACAACACCATGCCGCCCTCTTGTTGTCCGTCGTCCCTGTAAATGGGGCGTGCGTAGCAAATGACCAAAATGGTCGATCCATCGGGACGCCTCACGCGCAGTCGGTCGCCCTCCACCGTTTCGCCGGAAAGAACCGCTCTTGCCAAGGGCAAATCTGTCGAGGGGTAAGGCCGGCCGTCTTCGGTAAATATTCCGTGGTGGTGGCTGTAGTCGTCTGGATTGACGCCCAGAGCCACCCGCCCGAGCAGGGTATTCGCGCTGGTGTTCCCGAAGACAATGCGCCCGAGCCTATCTGCGACGACCACGCCCTCCGTGAAGTCATATAGCTCGGCAAAGCGACCTTTGCTTACTAAACGTAAGGCATCGGGCAACGCGCTGTGCTGTGGCGACGGCATCGCTAATCGGGTTATTGGGTGATGAAGAGATTGGACGACCCGAAAGTAACGATTTGAATGCATGCTGATTGCGCTTAATCGGCATCATCTTCAATAAGGGTTGTCGCGTTTTCAAAAACGCAAAACCTTGCTTTCGCCGTCAATATACGTTGCATTCAACATGGCTGAACGCGAGAAATCCCGGCGGTAACTTTCCAGCGTTCACTGCAGGCCAAGAGCCAGCGCGAATGGCGACCCGTGATTTCAATGTTCAGCCGCGTTGAGCGGCCGAACCCGATACGTAGCGGCTGCCTGGCACGCTCCAGCGCCATGGGAAATCCTTGCCGAGGCGGATGCCGATACGCGGCCCGCCCACCAGATTTTTTGGCGGAGCCATGCCATCGTCGACGATGGCAAAACCAGCAAGCGCGCTAACCAGGTCAATCCCATTTTGCGATCCGCTGATATCCATGGCCTGCGTCAGGCGAGCCGGGCCGCGGCACAAATCACGATCAGCCACGATGCGCGGGCGCGCTGCGCGCATTTGTGCCAAGCCGTGCAGCGGTTCCAGCGCGCGGATGAGCACGCCGCTACCGCTGCCGACGGGACCACACACGCAGTTACAGCACCAGTGCATGCCGTAGGTAAAGTAGACGTACATGTGTCCCGCTGGCCCAAACATCGTCGCGTTTCGTGGGGTCTTTCCCCGATAGGTATGCGCGGCTGGGTCGATAGGGCCGAGATAGGCCTCCACTTCCACAATGCGCCCCGACCGACCATCTGCCGCCGCCAGGATTTTATTGAGCAGCTGTGGCGCCACCTTGGAAGCGGCCCGATCAAAGAAGGCACGCGGCAGGGGAGCGCCTGGCCAGACGATCGAAGCAGATTCTTTTTGAATCACTTGAAGCTCCCGTCACGTTGCCTTTGCGTATTGCGTCTCGTTGGCAAAGCGCCGCTCTGTTGGAGTAAAGCGGCACAGTCGCTCAGCGCTTTACTGAGTCATGTGACGAAGTCGTTGGCGCGACATCGGCAACCAACGCTCGATAAAGTTGACGATACGCTTCAACCAGGCGGTCCACACCGAACGCGAGGTTTCTCCCGCTAGGATTTGGCAGCACCCAAATGGCCGCGCCTTCCATGCGGTTCGGCTGCCGTCCCCAGGTGACATCTCGTTGACCTGAAAGTCCGCAATACGCGGCTTTGCCTAGGAAGGCGATAAATCGTGGCGCGTAGCGTGCGATCTTTCGTTCGAATTCGGCGGAGGCAGCGGTGAATTCCTTCGGTGCGAGCTGATCTGCACGCGCTGTCGGTCGCTTCACCACGGACGTCACGCCATAGCCGTACCCGAGTAGCGCGTGGGCCTGCTCGGGCAACATCTCTTCCGGGGTAAAGCCTGCGAGATGGATGACCTGCCAGAAGCGATTGCCTCTTCCGGCGAAATGCCGGCCGGTCGCAGCCGCTGTCATTCCTGGATTGATTCCGCAAAAAAGCACGTCGAGTCGCTCGACGATGATATCGGGGAGATCGTTGCTCATGGCACACCTCGAAAAGCTAGGGCAGGGCGGAGCTTTATCACCCGCGCCGTTTCACAGTGTCCCTGCATGGCACCGTCAGCAGTCGTCAATCACGGCGCTTGCTCGACCCACTGGGCACGCCACGCCGGAGCATCGAAACGGTCGGCGAAATACTGGGTCTCGTGCGACACCCTCCCATCGCAAAATTCCATGATGCTCACGGCGCAGGCACGCCTGCCCTCGTAGCTAATCACATACTCGGTAATCCAGAGGTTGCCTGCTCCCAAGACCCGTCGCACCACAAATCCCGATGGTTTACCGGGATGATGGCTGCGTAGCGATTGCAGGTTGCGCCGACCGTGGATGATTTCGCCAGACTGCGGATACTCACACACAGCGTCATCGTGATAAATCTCATGCTCGGCCACCTGATCACTCGCAGCGGAGGCAGCCCAATGTCGATCAAGGGCTGTCCGAATGGTTTGCTCATCCATCAGCCACCTCCGTTAGAGTTCGTAATTCAAACATACCCGCGCCTAATCGGCGGCGCGCCAACACCGATCGCGCCCGATGATGCGCTGAAGGCCGCAACATACAACGAACGCCAGGCTTGGAAGTGCCGCTGATGCGACCTGCTTTTTACTCTCTAGGTGGATATATCACTCGATACGTTAAGCGTATGAGCGGCTGTCAATGGACGACAGTGAAACTCAGCAGCGCGGGGCCATTGAACAAAATGACAGCGCTATGGTGACGTTCTTCTCACACGGTTTCTCCGACACTGGCGTCGCCGGTCAAGGTGGCTTCTCCGCCTCGCCATGGACGACGAGTTCCGGCAATAAATACATCGCGCAGCCCTCACTGCGATAAAACCGCTCGTGCTTCGGGCGGTTTTTTTTTGCAAACCCAGGCGAAGCAGGAGCCCAGCCATCAAGTTCACACGGTTCGGTAAGACCCGACCGTTGAAGGAGATAAATCCAGGTCGAGCCCATAACGCGGTGCTTCTAGCGTTGCATTTGAAGCCGTAGCTCTCTCGTCCCGCGTCATTGCAGCCCTCCAACCAATTGCCCATCATGGTGCAATGAGCAATACGGATTGGCGGACGTGGGCAGAACAGATGGCGACCGGGCTCGTGCTGGTCGATGCGGACTTGCGCTTGGTCTGGATTAACCGCGCGATGGCGGAGTGCATCGAGTGGGGGCCGCGAAGTGCGGTGGGTCAGCCGTTGGCACTCCTGCTGCGAGAGTCTGAAACGCTGGCTCTGGCCGCGCGGGTGAAGGAATTGCAGCGACCGCTGCAACTGCGCGGCCATACGCTGAGTACGCCGACCGGCCGGGAAACTCTGGTCGATATCGCAATGCGGCCGTTCGAGTCGGGCCTGTTGCTGGAAGTACATGCGCTGGCCGAGCCGGCGGCCAGCGGTTCGCCGCTCTCAGCCACGTTGCGTGGTTTTGCGCACGAAGTGAAGAATCCGCTGGCCGGTTTGCGGGGGGCGGCCCAGCTGCTGCAGCGCCGGGTCGACACAGACGATCTGCAGTCGCTGGCCGGCCTGATTATCGACGAGGCCGATCGGCTGGCGGCGCTGGCCAACCGGCTGCTGCATCATGACGGCGCGCCGCAGTTCGGCGCGGTGAATATCCATCATCTGCTGGAGCGGCTGGCCGATCTGCTGCAGGCCCAGCCGCAGCCGCTGCAGTTGAAGCACGACTACGACCCGAGTGTGCCGGACCTGCTCGGCGACGCCGATCGTCTGCAACAGATTTTGCTCAACCTCGCGCGCAACGCGCAGGAGGCTGGTGCGAAAACGCTGACGCTGCGTACGCGGGTCGATCATGGCCTGCGCTGGGGCGACCGTGTGCTGCGCATGGCGCTGCGCATCGACGTGATCGACGATGGTCCGGGCGTGCCAGCGTCGTTGCGCGACACCTTGTTCCACCCGCTGGTCTCCGGCCGCGCCGATGGCAGCGGCCTGGGCCTCGCCCTGTCCCGGGAGATCGCGCGCGAACACGGCGGTGAGCTGCGCTATGTCAGCCGGCCGGGCGAAACCGTGTTTTCTTTGTATTTGCCGCTGGAGCGCATACATGACTGATGAAATATGGATCGCCGACGACGATCGCGGCGTGCGCTTCGTGCTGGCAGAAGCACTGCGCGACGCCGGTCTGGCGGTCCGCGAATTTGGCGACGTTGGCGCGGTGCGCGAAGCCTTGCGCGAGTCGCGTCCCGCGCTGTTGGTGACCGATGTGCGCATGCCGGGTGAAGACGGTTTGCAGTTGCTCGACGACATGCAGAAACAGGGGCTCGGCCCCGTCATCGTGATGAGTGCCTACACCGATGTCGCCACCACGGCGGCGGCGTATCGGGCCGGCGCGGTGGACTATCTGGCCAAGCCGTTCGATCTGGATCAGGCCGTCGCCGCCGTGCAGCGCGCGCTGGAAAGCGCGCAGACGCCCACAGCGCCGACGGTTGCCACGAGCGTGGCGAATCACGCGCTGATTGGCGAAAGCGCGCCGATGCGCGAGGTGTTCCGGCTGATCGGCCGCATCGCGGCCAGCGATCTCAACGTGCTGGTCACCGGCGAAACCGGCACGGGCAAGGAGCTGGTCGCGCGCGCACTGCACGAGGAAAGCGCGCGACGCGGCAAGCCTTTCGTGGCCTTGAACACCGCGGCGATTCCCAGCGAGCTGCTGGAGAGCGAGCTGTTCGGGCACGAGGCCGGTGCGTTCACCGGCGCGGTGCGCCGCGTCTCGGGCCGCTTCGAACAAGCCGAGGGCGGCACGCTGTTTCTGGACGAGATCGGCGACATGCCCTTGGTGCTGCAGACCCGGCTGCTGCGCGTGCTGGCGGGCGGCGAGTTCTATCGCGTCGGCGGGCGCGAACTGATTCGCGGCAATGTGCGTATCGTCGCTGCCACCCATCAGGATCTGGCCACGCGCGTGGCCGCCGGATATTTCCGTGCCGACCTGATGCACCGACTCGACGTGGTGCGCATCGAGCTGCCGCCGCTGCGCGCGCGTCGTGCGGATATTCCGGTTCTGGCCCAGCATTTTCTGGCCAGCGCCGCACAGGAGCTGAAGCTGGCGCCCAAGCGGTTTTCGAAAGCCGCGTTGAAGGCGATTGCGCAGCGCGACTATCCAGGCAACGTGCGTGAGCTGGAAAATCTCTGCCGCCGCCTAGCGGTGATGGCGCGGGGCGCGGAAATTCTTCCGGCCGATCTGGGCGAGGTCAGCGGCCAACCGGCCAGCGGCGAATGGACCGATGCGCTGCGCGAGTGGGCATCGTCAGCGCTGGCCAACGACGAGAAGGACATCCATGCGCGCGCCCGCGATGCGCTGGATCAGACCCTTCTGCAGGCAGCGATGCAGAGCCGCGCGGGGCATCGGCAGAATGCGGCGCTGGCGCTCGGGATGGGGAGGAATACGTTGACGCGGAAGTTGGGGGCGTCGAGGACGCGGCGGAGCTGATGGTTGTTCCCCCTATCCCCGAGGGGATAGGGTTGGGGTGAGGGCGCTCTCGAGATTTTTGTGAGCGCATGGCTCAGCGAATGTCCTAATTCTCAGAGCTTTCACCCTCCTGAGGAGGGCGAGGTACTTCTCTTTTGCTTGTCCACACGTACGCGGTAGCGTGCGTGAACAGCGAAGCTGGCCCGAAGGGCGAAGGGCGTAAGCCCGGAGTAAAAGAGAAGTGCCCAAGAGAAAACGACACCCCACTTGGCGCTTGCCGGGCTTTGCCCGCCAAGTCCGTGAGCTGAGGCCGGGCTTTTCGACGGCGCATCCGTGCACCGGCGAAAAGTGATCGCCTTCCTGCCGATCACCCTGCGAGCCTGTCGGCCT
>Ga0302316_10001325_pt1 | contig 19675 bp, 18 predicted proteins | sample III_Palsa_N3_2_FD_200456 | JGI IMG/M metagenome (GOLD analysis project Ga0302316, IMG submission 200456) | Peat permafrost microbial communities from Stordalen Mire near Abisko, Sweden - III_Palsa_N3_2 | ecosystem: Environmental > Terrestrial > Soil > Palsa > Peat permafrost | place: Sweden...
GTCGAGACCTCTAAACGTAGCAACTCAGCTATCACGAAACCTGCTGTCCTGGGTGCCGTCATTGATCTTGGCTATTGCCTGGATCTCACGACGACCGTCGGTCTCAATAAGTTGAAAACGTCTTATGACGAACTGAAACGGGTATCCGATCAAGCAGGCTTGCCTATGCCTCGGAACCGTCTCGACGGTCTCCGCCATGATCTTGACTGCGCCGTCATCAACTATCTGCACCGCATTGAGGCCGAAAATGGAAGGCCGCCTTTCGACCCCGTCAAAGGCATCTTCATCGAGGCACCGGATCTCTATGCCGGCTCGGCATTCGGCTCCAAAAATCACATCCAGATTGTCGTACGAAACCTGGACTGTATCAAGGGTATCTTCCGCGTTCCCAAATCGCACCTCGCAGGCTAATCTGCGAGTGGATCGCTTAGCGTCCATTCGCTTCCCATACACTTGCAAGGTGAGTCGAACACCTATCGTGCCCCGTAAACCTTTCCCACTATCGCTGCATATCGCACTCCTAAGCGCAACCCTTCTGCTTTCGCACGCTTCTACGGGCTCCGCGCAAACCGTCTCCACCTCCTCATCCTCCTCCTCAACCTCCAACAATCCCACCACCCCCTCCACCACCCAGCCCGACCAAACCAACCCCGTCAACCGCCCTCGCGCAGCGCAGATTGAAGCCGGCGGCGCAGCCGTTACCCTCGAATCCAACGAGCCCCTCTTCGAGATGGCCGCTGCCCTCAACGCCTGCGGCTACGACGCCGACCTCGACAAGTCCGCGCCCGTCCGCCTCGAAGTCCGCTCCGAGATGAACGCCGCCCTCGCCGCCTCCGACGAGGCCCGCGCCAGCCGCGACGCCCTCTGCGCCTACATCGCCGCCCACCACCTCAACGACTCCGCCCTCAACGTCGGCCAGTACGTCTCGCTCTCGCTCTATCTCTCGCCCCCGCCCTCGCTCACCCCCAACGTCTCCGAACTCGACCTCCCTCCGCAGGCCGCCGCCATCGTCAACGTCCTGCCGCTGCTGCGCGCCTTCGCCGAAGACATCGAACTCCACTTCATCTGGCTGCATCATCGTCCCGAGTATGACGCCCTCCTCGCCCGCGTCCACGACCCCATGACCCAGGCCATCCTCTCCACCAACATCTACCTCCATCAACCGGTCAGCAGCTACGACGGCCGCCGCTTCCTCGTCCTGCTCGAACCCATGCTCTCGCCCGCCCTCACCAACGCCCGCATCTACGGCGCCGACTACATCATCGTCATGTCGCCCGACAACTCCGCCGGCGTCCCGGTAGCGATGTCGCAGATCCGCCACATCTACCTCCACTACGTCGTCGAGCCCCTGGTCTACAGCCGCGGCTCCGCCATGGAGCGCATCCAGCCCATGCTCCGCGGCGTCCAGGACGCTCCCCTCGAGTTCTTCTACAAGTCCGACGTCGTCGCCCTCATGACCGAGTCCCTCATCAAGGCCATCGAGGCCCGCATGTACCTGATCGACTCGCCCGCGCCCGAAAAACCAAAATCCAAAGAGCGCGTCGACACCGACCAGTACGCCGCCCTCAAAGACCTCTACGACCGCGAGACCTCCCTCGCCCGCCAGAAGCTCGTCGATCTCGACGAGAGCCAGGGCTGGGTGCTGACCGGCTACTTCTATGAGCATCTTCAAATCATGGAGCACAACAGCGACGGCCTGACCGAAGAAATCGCCCCCATGATCTACGGCATGGACGTCGAGCGCGAGCGCAAACACGCCGAAGAGATCGTCTTCGCCAAAAACATATCGTCCGACCCGCTCCGCCCGGCCCCTCAGCCGCGCACCATCGCCGGGATGGACCTCGCCGAGCTCGATCTCCTGAAGGGCAATCCCGTCGACGCCCTGGACATCGCCGAAAAGATCATGGCCGACCCCAAAGGCGACCACGCCCGCGCCCAGTACGTCCTGGCCCGCATCGACCTCATGCAGGGCGACCCCGAAAAGGCCATGCACGGCTTCCAGCAGACCCTCGCCCTCAGCAAAGACCCCCGCACCCTCGCCTGGAGCCACATCTACCTCGGCCGCCTCTACGACTCCATGAATCCTCCCGACCGCGACCACGCTGTCGCCGAGTACAACCGGGCCCTCGCCGTCCGCGACAGCCGTCCCGACACCAAACAGGCCGCCGAAAGCGGCATCAAGAAGCCCTTCGCCCTGCCCCTCCGCGAAAACAAAACCCCCGCCATCGATCCCGACAAGGACTTCGACCCCACCGGAAAGTCCCAGAAGGACTCCTACAAGCCACCATCGCCGAACTAGGTTCAAGCAAGCACCAGCTTTTTAGTACTTCCCCACTCTGAAGGTTGATTCCTGGCTTTGTAGGGGCGGGACTTCAGTCTCGCCATAAGTGAGCCAAGGATGTGCGGCTTCAGCCGCTGAGGGAATCTTTCTTCGCATCGCCCAGCTCTTCCGCGGCGCGTAAAGTAGAGGCAATGACCACGCGCCGCGTCAAAAAACCCGCCCCACCCGACGCGGCCACCGAGGCCCTCCAGCAGCTCCTCGGCCACACCTTCGCCGACCCAGCTCTGCTCCGCCTCGCCCTCACCCACCGTTCCTTCGCCTACGAAGCCCGCGGCGGCGAGCCCGAAGACACTCTCTTCCCCAAGCACAAAAATCCCCCCGGAACCGACAACGAGCAGCTCGAATTCCTCGGCGACGCCATCCTCGGCCTCGTCGTCACCGAAGCCCTCTACCGCGAGTTCCCGCACAGCGCCGAAGGCGAACTCACCCGTATGCGCTCCACTCTGGTCAGCCGCAAGCGCATGGCAGGCTTCGGCGAAACCCTCGGCCTCGCCGAGCTTCTCCTCCTCGGCAAAAGCGCCGAGCAAAACGGGGGCCGCAACAAGCCCGCCCTGCTGGCCAACGCCGCAGAGGCCGTCATCGCCGCCGTCTATCTCGATGCCCTCGACGCCGGCCTCGAAACCGTTCGCACTCTCATCGCCCGCCACCTCATCGCGCCCGAGCTCGAAACCATGCGCTCGGCCCTCGCCGCCGCTACCGGTCGCGGAGCCCTCCGCGACCACAAGACCCTGCTCCAGGAAAAAGTCCAGGCCACCGCCCGCACTGGCACTCCAGCCCGCTTGCGCTACGTCGACATCTCGCAGTCCGGCCCCGCCCATCAACGTCTCTTCGCCGTCGAAGCCCAGCTCGAAGACGCCACCGGCACCCGCACCCTCGCCGCAGCCGAGGGCCCCAGCAAAAAAGAGGCCCAGCAGCGCGCCGCCGAACTCGCCCTCCTCACCTGGAGCCAAGCTTGAGCGCTAACCCACATCCAGACGGCTTCCTCATCCATGCCCAGGCCCTGCTCGAGATCCTCGTCGCCGCCCTCTTCGTCGCCGGCTTCATCGTCCAGCCCTTCCGCATCCCTTCCCCCTCCATGCAGCCCACCCTCATGGTCGGCGACTTCCTGCTCGGCAACAAACAGGCCTTCGCCCCCCCCGGCCTCCTCGACAAAATCCTCCCCCCCACCACCATCCACCGCGGCGACCTCGTCCTCTTCCACTACCCAGTCGATCCCAATATCCACCTCGTCAAGCGTGTCATCGCCCTCCCCGGCGACCGTCTCCACCTCCGCGACGGCCTCGTCTACCTCAACGGAAACCCTCTACCCGAACCCTACGCCGCCTACGCCCCCGCGCCGCCCGACACTTTTCGCGACGACTTCCCCTCCCTCCGCAGCGCCGATCCCAACGTCGACCCCCGCTGGTGGATCCAGCTCCGCCACACCATAGTCAACGGTGAAATCGCCGTCCCTCCCGACCATTACTTCGTCATGGGAGACAACCGCAACAACAGCGAAGACAGCCGTTATTGGGGTTTCGTCTCCCGCGACGCCATCGTAGGCCGCCCGCTGCTGGTTTACTTCTCCATCGCCCCACCGCCAACCCCAACCCTCTGGTCCCGCTGCAAATCCACCCTCCACCAACTCCGAATCCTCCACTAATCGCTCTTGTCTTTCCTACTCCTTACTCCTTACTCCTTACTCCCTATTCCCTGCTCTTCCGTTACACTAACCAAGCACATGAGTACCGCCGCCCCCATCCTCGAGCCCACCCCCAAAGAAGAAGTCGCCGAGACCCCGCTCGAGGCCCTCGCCTCCATCTGCACGGTGCTGGTCGTCGGCCTCTTCGCCATGGCTTTCATCTTCCAGAACTTCGAGATCCCCTCCGCCTCCATGGAGAGCACCCTCCTCATCGGCGACCACGTCGTCGTCGACCGCATCACCATCGCGCCGCCCACCAAGTGGGCGCCCTTTGTCCACTACCGCCCCGTCCAGCGCGGCGACATCATCGTCTTCCTCAAGCCCAACCCCGAAACCCCCGACCTCATCCTGGTCAAGCGCTGCATCGGCGTCCCCGGCGACCGCATCCACCTCCGCCACGGCGTCGTCTACCTCAACGGAGTCGCCCAGAACGAGCCCTACGCCCGTATGCCACAGGATGACAACGATCCCGAAGACGCCTACGACGGTTCCCGCGACGACTTCCCCAGCTTCGGCGCACCGCCCTCCACCCTGACCACCGAATCCTGGGTCCAGGAGCTCCCCTCCCACATCGTCGGCGACGACATCGTCGTCCCCCCCGGCAAGGTCTTCGCCATGGGAGACAACCGCACCCACAGCGCCGACGGACGCTTCTGGGGCTTCGTCCCCCAGGAGAACATCATGGGCCGTCCCCTCTTCGTCTACTGGTCCTTCAAAACCCCAGCCGACCAGGAGGACAAAAACAGCATCTCCGACCGCGTCGCCTTCGTCTTCCACGTCCTGACCCACATCTTCACCCAAACCCGCTGGACCCGCACCCTCCACATCATCCGCTAGCAATCGTTCGGGTGCCCCATCCTCGACACGCGCTCTTTGCGTGGCAGGCCGGGGTCCCCGGCGGACGCTTTTGTCCGATGGGGTGGAGCGTGGGGTATCGCGAAGCGACCGCTCTCCTTTACACCCCCACAAAGCTGTCATCTCGACCGGAGGCGCGTCTTGTGCGCTGCAGTGGAGAGACCCCTGTATTTGTCTTTGTCGTTGCTTGTTCTCCCGCCCGCGTAAACTAATCCAGACCTCATGACCACCCCCGAGCACACCTCTGACATCGAGCACCCCATGCCGCCGCGCCCCGTCCTGCGGCGTCGGCCCGTGCAGATTGCCATCGCCCTGCTCGTCCTGCTGCTCCTGGCCCTCACCCCCCCGCTGATCAACGTCAGCCGCCTCCGCCTCCGCATCGCCTCCAACATGAGCCGCAGCCTCGGCCGCCCCGTCCATCTCGACCGCGTCTCCATCCATCTCCTCCCCATGCCCGGCTTCACCCTGGAAAACCTCGTCGTCAGCGAAGACCCCGCCTTCGGCTACGAGCCCGTCATCCGCGCCAACCAGGTCGAAGCCACCCTCCGCGTCAGTTCCCTCTGGCGTCGCCACGTCGAGTTCTCCACCATCCGCTTCATCGTCGACCCCAACGGCTCAGCCCCCAGCGTCAACATCGTCCGCAACGCCCAGGGCCGCTGGAACCTCGAAGACATCCTTATGCAGGCCGCCCACACAGAGGCAGCGCCCACCGCCCAGCCCAAGGCCGGCCCCACCCCCCGCTTCCCCTACATCGAGGCCACCGGAGCCCGCATCAACCTCAAGCTCAGCGACGAAAAAATGCCCTTCTCGCTCACCGAAGCCGACTTCGCCCTCTGGCTGCCCTCACCCGAACAGTGGCACGTCCGCCTCCAGGGCAAACCCGCCCGCACCGACACCAACGCCAACGACACTGGCGTCGTCCGCCTCGAAGGCACCCTCGGTCGCGCGACAAAGCTCTCCGATGTCCCCCTCGACCTCACCGCCAGCTGGGCCCACGCTCAAATGGGCGAAGCCGCCAAGCTGCTCACCGGCAACGACGCCGGCTGGCGCGGCACGGTCGAAACCGGCGCCCGCCTCACCGGCCAGCTCGGCGCCGCCAAACTCACCGCCGACCTCCACCTCACCGACCTCCGCCGCGCCGACTTCGTCCCCGCCAAACTCCTCGACATCTCCGCCCACTGCTCCGCCACGGCGAACCTCGCTATCGTCACCCTCTCGGATGCCACCTGCGCCATCCCCGACGGTGCCGCCGACCCCATCGTCCTCAGCGCCTCCACCGTAGACCTGCAAAAACCCACCACCGCTCCCGCCACCATCGCCCTCCACCAAATGCCGCTCACCTGGGCGCTCGATTGGGCCAGGCTCTTCTCCCAGCACATCCCCGAATCCACCCAGCCCATCGGCTCCCTCGACGGCGACCTCACCTGGACCTCCACTGAACCCGTGTTACCCCACCCAGACCCGCAACCGCGCGGATGGTTACCAGCGCCAGATTGGCACGGTGGCCTGAAATCGACCTTCATCTCCGCCACCACTGGCGAAAATACCTATGACTTCGCCACCAGCCCGATCACCGCCGATTGGGCTGTAGAGATCGCCTTCGGCACGACCTCCCGCCTCGCCTCAATCACTCTCTTCACTGTCACTGCAACAGCGCCACAATCGCTCGTAATCACCTTCACCCCCGACCGCACCCTCTTCACCTTCCAAGGCAAAGCCACCCAATCCCAGCTAGCCGCCATAGGCGACGCCATCCTCCCCCCGCTAGGCGGCAACGCCACTGCCGCACTCCCCGCCTCCGTACCCGCAACAGCCCTCACCCTGAACCTGCAATGTTCCCTCCCCGCCGACGAAGCCCATCCCTGCACCAACTCCACCGCCCCGCCAGTTCCCGCACCCAAACCCCACCGCAAGCCCTAGAGCCTATAGCGTCAGCCAACAACCCCGGGTGGCCCATTCATCACGCGGCACTTCGAGGGATGAGCGGGGAACCGCAGCCGCCGGCCAAAAACCTGTCAAGCCCCCAAACCCTCCCCAAACCAGCTAACCCACACAAACCAAAAGAGAAAACTCCTAAAAATAGATTGCCCATGTATTAACTCCACTCCTCTACAATTGAAATAGAGCAAACAACAAACAGCCCGGCCACCACCGGGCTTCGAAACTTAACCTCGACCTTCAGCTATCTGAAGACTACCTAAGACAATCTGAAGACTGCCTTGAAGGCTACCTTAGACCGAATCCAAGTCCTTTAGAATTGAACCTTTGAATCTTAAACCCCCCGGGGGGAGGGGGGTAGAGATATTGGATGCCACAGAAGGGACTACTGCTGCCTCACGTTCACCGCCACCTTATGCAGCGACGTCCTCACCTCCGGCGTGCTGCCGTCATTCACCAGCACCTCCGAAGGTTGTGCCTCCACGATCACCCTCGCCGTCGCGCTCGCAAACCCCGCAACTCTTAGCCGGGAAGTCGTGCTGAACGTGGCGCCGCGGATCGTCACCGGAACCTCCGCCGACGCAGCGCCCTCGTTGCGCACGGTCACCGCCACCAGCCAGCCGGTATTGTGGCCCTTACCCGCGGGCAGCTCGCGCGGCGTTACATCGACGATCGAAAGATCGGGCAGCCCGCGGTCATGCAATACCCAGGCGTCGAAGAACCAATGCAGGTCGATCGGGTTCTGCGCATTCTTCGGCCCCGACCGCTCCAGCAGCGCCTCGAACACCAGCGCATCCTGCTCCGCCGTCGTCTTCGCCGGCCCCCGCACGCGCCACGTCTGTAGCGCGGCCTCAAGCGCCTCATCGCCCACGATGCCGCGCAGCATCCACCAGACCGCCGCTGCTTTCCGGCGGTAGTAAAGCTCAGAAGTCGCCGCAATCAGCGGCTGCCCCACCGTCACACTGGAAAGCTCGCCGCCCGGACCGCCCGGACCGGCATTTACCGGCGGCTCAATCGCAGGCTCGGCAATCGACAACGGTTGAATCAGCTCGCCCAGTTGTGCCATCGCAGCCTCGCGGCCCTGCTCGCGCTCGGTCCAAAGCAGCGCAAAGAACTGCGCCAGGCCCTCATCCATCCACGGCCGCCCGGTCTGCACCCACGCATGGGTCAGGCTGTGTACCAGCGCCGGGCTCGCCGTAGACACAGCCAGCGACGAAGCCGGAGCCACCAGCAGCGGCCCATCTTCAAACGGCTGTCCGGCATGGTCCACAATCGTTAACGCCGAGAGCGGCTGCGCTCCCAGCCACTCCTGCAACAGCGGCGCGACCTTATCCGCAGCCGTCGTCAGCGCCGGCAGCGAGCCATCGTCGCCGGTCTCAACCGCCAGCAGCGGTTTTCCGCCGGCTGCATCGGAGGGCGCAATCAAACTCTCCGGCCGCGACACTAGAAAAAGGCTCGGCAGCCGAAACCCCAGCGGCTCGGCGGCAAACTCCGCGCTCGCAATGCCCTCACCACTCGCAATCGGCGCATCGCTGTCGTCGCTGACCGCGATCAACGGCCACCGCCGTCCGCAGAAATAAGCCGCGACCGGCGGATCGCCACGGTAGATGACCGCCAGCCGCAGCCGGATCGTCGCCGCGGATTCACGCAGCTTGGTCGCGCCTACGGCATCGAATAACTGCGCGCCATCGCCCAGAAAAAGCTGCGGCGAAGCCACCGGATACCACAGCACGTCGCCGAACCCGCGCAGCGCCGTCACATCCTCGCCGATCTCGTCGACGCCGATCTCGTCCCAATCGGTCGCCAGCGCTTGGCCGTGCGTCGCGCCGATGCGTTCCAGCCTGCCTCCGCTGGCCGCAATCGTGCCCGAGTAAAACGTATCCAGCTGAACCGACTTGCCCGCTCCTAAAGGTTCAGGCAGCACCAAAACCAATTCGTTCGCCTTCCCCGTATGATCGGCGTCTGTATCCAGCAGATGCTGCGCCAACTCCAGCTTCCTGCTCCCCGCAGCGGAAACCAGCGTCGCGCTCTCCCACGTCAGCGTCGACGAGATCTGCATCGCAATCCGGTCCAGAGGTTTGATTCCGGCGTTCCTTACCGTCACTCGCGCCCGCATCGCCAAATGCGACGTCACCGGCATCATCCGCGCATCCAGATCGTAGGCCGCAAACACCACCGCCGAACGCTCCTGATCGGTAAGCTCCGGCCCAACCGGCGTCGCAGCAGCAACGCTTGGCTCAGGATTCGACGCGGGCAGAGGCGGTTCGCCATGGCTCTGAAACAGTACTTTCCCTTTAGGCGAAGCAGGCTGCTGCGGTTCCGCTGCGCTCTGCGCTGCTGGAGCCGCCGGAGCGGCAGTTTGCGCGCCGCTAAGACCGCACGGCAGAAGCACACACAACGCCAGAAGCAATGCTTTCACGGACTCCTTCACGAACCCAGCCCCTTACGCGGCCTCTCAGGTTTGGACGCCGCAACCGCCGCAATAGTGCCGCCGCGCCGCTGCCGCATCGCCTCATACATCACCACCGCGCCCGCAACCGAAACATTCAGCGACGACACGCTGCCCGCCATCGGAATCCGCAGCAGATGGTCGCACGTCCGCTTCACCAGCTCATGCAGCCCCGAACCCTCGCTGCCGAGCACCAAACAGCAGTCCTGGCGAAAGTCGAAGTCCGTGTAATCCGGCGTCCCGCGCTCGTCCAGCCCGACTATCCAGATGTTGCGCTTCTTCATCGCCTCCAGCGCCCGCGTCACATTCACCACCTGCGCCAGCCGCACATGCTCGCTCGCCCCCGCCGATGTCTTCGCCGCAATCGCGCTCAACGGCGCCGACCGCCGCTCCGGAATCACCACGCCATCCACGCCGGCGCCATCCGCCGACCGCAGCAGAGCACCGAAGTTGTGCGGGTCTTCCACGCCATCCAGCGCCAGAAAGAACCGGTAACCCGAAGATCCAGGCGGCGTATTCAGCAAGTCTTCCAGCGCCAGGAACTTGCGCTCCCGCAGAAATGCGACGATGCCCTGGTGCGCATCCGTCTTCGCGTGGCGAGTCAGCTGCTCGCGCGGCTCGGCGCTCACGCGAATTCCGGCCACGCGGCAAAGCTCGATCACCGCGTCCATCCGCGCGTCGCGGCGAATCTCGCGCTCCCGCGCCACGCTGATGTGGTCGATCTGCCGCGACCCCGCGCGAATGGCCTCTTCCACGGGATGCAGGCCGTATAAGACGTCCATCCCTCCAGTTTACCCGCCGCCCTGCCTGGGCGTAGAATCCGGTCAGCGCCGGAAAGTGAAATTGCTTGCATACCGAGACTTTTCCCGGCAAACTAGCGTCAATAAGAAGGTGAAAGCTTCCATGGTTCTTACTGCCGAAGCCGCACGCCAGGTCCAGCGCGAAAACGCTGCGATCGCACGCGGCCTCAAGCGCCAGGACCCGGAACTGCTCGACCGCCTCATCGAGACCTATCAGCATCGCCTGATGCGTTACCTGATGTTCCTCACCAGCAAGCGCGAGGTCGCCGAAGACCTCTTCCAGGAGGTCTGGATTCGCGTCCTCCGGCGCGGCTCCCAGTACAACGGCCAGGCCCGCTTCGACACCTGGATCTTCACCATCGCCCGCAACCTAGTCATCGATCTCTCCCGCAAGCGCACCATGGCCTCGCTCGACGAGATGCGCGAAGGCGGTGAGGACTCGGACTCACGTCCCTTCGAGATCGTTCAGGACGGCCCTTCGCCGCTCGAGCAGTTTCAGTTTCGTGAGAACGCAGCCGAACTCGCCACCGTGATGCTGACCCTCGAACCCAGCTACCGCGAGGTCCTTACGCTACGCTTCCACGAGGAGATGTCGCTCGAAGAGATCGCCGGCGTGACCCGTGCGCCGCTCTCGACGGTGAAGTCCCGCCTCTACCGTGGACTCGCCGCACTCAAGCCGCAGCTTACGAGCCTTCGCTCGGAACGCCGCGCGCGTGAAGCCGCCGCACGCGAGGTGAAGGCATGAACTCGCCGCAAACAGAACAGAAATTCCCGTTCGCGGCGCGCGCGACGATCGTCAACCGCACCCATCGCGTCGTTCATGAGCAGGCCCTCGAAATGCGCGAGCAGCGTGAGCGCAGCCGCAGCCTCTGGGTCCCTTTGGGAATCTTCTCCATCCTGCTGCCGCTCATCTGCTACGCCGTCTGGTTCATGATGGATGGCTACGACCTCACGCCGAACGGCATTCCCGATGCCAGCGATCAGCTCTTCGTCTTGATGCTCTGGTCGCTGCCCGTCACCGCCCTGCTGCTCGCCATGGTATGGTTCAAGCGCAAGCATGCCGATAGCGAGGCCCCCCGATGACACGTTGGTGGTCCACCCGCGAGCGCGATGCTTCCAGCAGCGACGATGAGTTGCGCATGATTCCGCTCTGGTCCATGATCCTGGCCGCTGCCCTCTTTGTGGCCATGCAGTGGGTCTTTCACATAGTCCTTCCCCACCACAAACATGAGCTCCTGCCCCTCCGCATCATGATGGGCTATGCCTGGGGAACGCTCGTCGCCAGCTATGCTCTCCTGCTCGGCTACGTAAGCCGCGACGTCCATCGCCGCGGCATGTCCTCCGGCTTGTGGATGCTCATCTGCGTCGTCCTTCCCGGCGGCATCGGCGCTGTCGTCTACTTCTTGTTGCGCCAGCCCGTGCTCTCGCGTTGCCCCAACTGCACCACGGCGGTAGACGCCAACTATCACTTCTGCCCGCAGTGCCAGTTCCAGATGGCGCCCGTATGCGGCACCTGCCATCGCGGCGTCAAGATTACCGACGCCTTCTGCACCCAATGCGGACACGACCTCGCGGTCGATGGCGCGCCCGCACGGCTGCGCGTCTACAGCGACTAGTTCAGCCCGTCGCGCTAGACTAGCAACTGCATGGCAACACCCCTCACAGCGCTCATCATCGACGACGAGCAACTCGCACGCCAGGAGTTGCAGTATCTGCTCGACGCCGCCGGCGATGTCACGGTGCTCGCCCACGGCAGCAACGGCATCGAAGCCGTAACCCTGATCCGTACCCACAAACCCGATGTCATCTTCCTCGACGTCCGCATGCCGGGGCTCGACGGCTTCGCCGTGCTCCGCAAGGTGCTCACGCAGGAGCGCCGGTTCCGCATGCCGCAGATCGTCTTCGCCACGGCGTTCGACCAGTATGCGGTGAAGGCCTTTGAGGTCAACGCTGTCGACTACCTGCTCAAGCCCTTCGACCAGAAGCGCGTGGTGAAGACCTTGGAGAAGGTGCGCGCGCGTATCGAGGGCGAACCGGCGGCCGGCGGCAGCGCTGTAGGCGAGTTAGGGCAGGATGCGGCGGCTAAGCTCGATGCCCTGCTGCGGATGGTGGAAGGTCAAGCCGCGCAGGTCTCGGGGTCTCACGCGATCGCAGCTGCGGCGCCCAAATCGGGCAAGGTGGTCGTGCGGGCGCAAAGCCGACTGCTGCTGGCCGACCAGCGCGATGTATGCTTCGCCTCGATCGAAGACGGCCGCATCTCCGTCGTAACCCGCACCGTCGAGGGCGACTCCAACTGCCGCACGCTCGAAGAGCTTATGGAGCAGCTGGATCCGGAGCAGTTCTGGCGCGCGCACCGCTCCTTCGTCGTCAACATCCAGCACATTCGTGAAGTTGTTCCGTGGTTCAAGTCCAGCTACCAACTGCGCATGGACGACCGCAAGCAGACCGAGATCCCGGTAAGCCGCTCCCAGACCAAACGGCTGCGGGAGCTGTTCAACTTATAACGAAGCAGCGAAGCGCTTTACGGCTCACCCTTCAAGGAGTGCGACTGGGACAGTCTTTGCGCAGCGCGGGAATACGCTGGACGGCAAGCAGAAAGGCGATGGCCACGGCGTTGAAGAAGATCCATCCGGCTTCGGAGTGGAAGCCGTTGAGGGCGAAGCCGGGGTGGCCCGCATCGCCGATGGCGATGAGCAGGGCGATCCGGACGAGGTTGAGCCCCCAGATGGCCGCCAGCGCGAGTGGAACGAGCCAGATTGCCCGGAGCAGCTGCAGTTCTCTGCGGGTGCAGGCCAGCCAGCCGAGGGTGAAGGCCAGCATGAGGGCGATGCCCTCGATGCCCGAGCAGGAGCCGGCGATGCGTACCTGAAACTTCGGCGTGCCAAGTACAAGGGTTTCCGGGTTGCTGACCACGCCGGCATAGAACAGCCGCAGCAGGCCGTGGACGCCGGCGAAGGTGGCTCGCTGCAGCACATGGCCGAGGGCGGAATCGGTGGCGTCCCAGGAGAAACGCACCAGCGACCGGGCAGAGATCGCGGCGACGGTGGTGAGCGCGGCGTAGATCCAGGCCGAGCCGAGCGAGCGAAGCCACGGCAGGAGTTTGCGGAGCGGAAAGAGCGCCAACGTGATCGAGACGGCCAGCAGGATGATCGCGGCAAACCAGATGGCTTCAACCAGGGTGGCTGAGGGGCCGGCGGCGAGGACGCGCAGCAGGAGAAGATCGCAGAAGGCGATAGCTATCAGCATCGCCAGATGAAGCGCAAGCATCCGGGGCGCGATGGGAGAGTCGTCGAGGTCGAGCAAACGAAGTTTCGAGCGGCTGAAGAAGAAGAGGGCCGCGGCAAAGACAATGGGCGCGGCCATCGGCTGCTGCATGGACAGCCACGGGTGCGGGAGCTGCGCGAGAGCCAGGCACTCGACGGCGAGGATGATGGCGAGGAAGCCGAGGCGGAGCGTAGAACTAGAGCGCGAAGGCATAGAAAAGCCTAGGGTTGCGTGGGGGTTGCGACGGGGGCTGTAATAGGGGCGGCGCTGGCAGTCTTGTTGTGCTTCCTGCGCCACCAGGAGATGACGTCGGGGTAGAACTCGACGGCCGCCGAACCGATGGCGCCCTCAGCCGTTACGGTGAACCCGCGCTCAAAGGTGAGACCGAGGCCGCGGTCCTCTGCCGGATAGTAGACGTTCGATATGGCGCCGCCAATCAGGTTACCGGCAATGTTGGAGTAATTAGGCTGCCACTTGCCGTTGTCGCCCTTGGCGCGGACGTTGGCGATGATCGAGTACCAGAGGCGGCGCTTGAAGCTGCCGTGACCGAGACGGAAGTAGCGCGGGTCCTGATGAAGCAGAGAAGGCAGAACGGCGTTGCCGAAGAAGTTGCCGTCGAAGCCGTCGGCAAAGGCGGCGCCGTAACGCTTGGCATAGCCTTCGATGCCCTGGTGGTACTCGGGATAGGAGTCTTCGCCCTGCTCGATGCCAGCGTCGACCCCGGCGGCGACAAACTGGAAGGGGTCAATGGAGGACTTGAAGAAGAGGCGGAACTTCTCCTTGGCGTCGATGGGCGCGGCTTCGCCGCTCATAACGGTGTTGAAGTTGGGGATCACGCCCAACATGCGCTGCTTCTCCTCCTCGGAGAGCTCCTTCTCGGCCTCGGCATGGCGGTCTTGCGGCGTCTCCGCCTGGGGAACTGGAGTTTGCGGGGTTGACGCCTGGGGAGTCGAAGCCTGGGGCGCGGGAGCGGCCTGGACGGAGCTGGAAAGCTCCGCAACTTCCGAGGCCGGGACACTATGCTGCGGCAGCGGAGCGTCGGGGAGTACGGATGCGGCCGGGGCTGTGCTGGCAGCGAACCGGCTACCGGCAGGAAGCTGCTGGGCCGTTAGGCTCAGAGGAAAGATAAGGATGGCAGTAAGGCTAAGGACAGACTTGATCACAATATAAGTTTACCTGCGCGCCCCATGATGACTGTTAGATGAAGCACGGAGCGGACGGATTAGGCGCAATAGGGCGCAGTATAAGAACAAAACGCGGCAGCATTCGCAGAAAAACGCAGCAACGAGCGGTCAGGGAAATTAGAACGCATGGTGCTGCCCGAATCCGAAGCTGTAGACGATGCCAACGGTGATGGGCTTGGCATAGAGTTCGCCGGAGACGGTGACGGGCACTTTGTAGCTCTGGACCTGCCCGTCAAATTTGAGAGAGAGGGCAGGAGTGATGTCAAGATCGACGCCGCCGCCGAACGAGAGAATATTGGAGTTTGTCTTCTGGTAGAAGATGTTGCCGGCGGGATTAAGGTAGCCGACGCCCTGGTATTCGATCTCGCCGCGCCCGTAGAGGACATCGCCGTAGGGGTGGATGGAGCGGAGGCGCTTCACCACCCTGAGGCCGCCGAGGGCGTTCTTCTGGGCGTCTACATTGCCGTCGTCAAAGGGTTCGGTGCCGCGGATTTCCGCCATGGGCAGGAGCCCGCGATAGGTGCCAAAGCCGAGATCGACGCCGGCTGTGAAGGACAGGTTTCGGCCTCCGCCGAGACCGGTAAACACGCCGGTGGGACCGCCAAAGACGGAGAGTTGCAAAGGCCGGCTGTCCGTCGTATGGGCCTGCGCGTGAGCAACTGAGATCGTGGCGAGTGCGAAGAGGAACAGTGTGGCGGTGCGGATGCCGGGTCTCAATCTTTCTCCTTGGCGATTTCTGAATGTTTCTTCAAGAATAGCTGAGGAAATGAGATTGTGGGGCGCCAAGACGCAAACTGTCCCCTATTGCGCACCAAGAGCACGCAGGATGCGGAAGAACTATGCCTGGCTATTCTTTGACGGACTTGACCGTAATGGTGTCAGAGTCAATCGAGCCATCGACCGTGACCGTCTTGCCGGCGAAGGCGGTGAGCTTGTCAGGGTTGGCGATCTTGTAGACCTTATCGCCGACAATGAGCACGGCTGGTGAACCGCCGTCCATGCACTTCTTGGCGCAGGCGGCGTGAGCGGCACTGCTGGCCTTGGCGGGGTTCTTGGCGCACATCGCGTCAGAGACGACGCCGGTGAAGGACTCGGCGAACGCGCCAACGCTGGTCAAAGAGAGAGTGAGTACAGTGAGTGCTGCGAGCTTCTTCACGTGCGGCCTCCGGGATGGATGGTGCTGGGAATTCGTGCTGCGGGGAATTATAGTCCTGCGGGATGAATGCGCAAGATGCGTCAGTAGCCGGCTTCTTTGGGGTCCTTGTGACGGCGCTCGAGGACGAACTCGCGGAAGAGGTGGAGACCGACGCGCGTCGCAAAGACAGTGCGGGTGGCGACGACGCCGGCGAAAGGGTCGAAGCCATCGGGATACCAGAGGCTGTGCGCGATGATTGGGCCGGAGAAGTCGGCGACGGTTGGAGTGAGGGTGAAGAAGCGGTGGCCGTCGGCGTCGTGACGGGCGGTGATCTCGGCGAGCAGGGCGTTTTCGATCTTGTGCTTGATGTTGCAGCCGTGGCAGGGGATGTAGCGGAGGTCTTCATGGAAGAGTTCCTCCATGCCGTAGCGGACGTTGCCGTTGATGGCCGAGACGGCGACCGCGGAGCCGTAGCGCTGGCTGAAGCCGGGGAAGTCTGTGCCCCAGCCGGTTGGCTTGCCGCGGATCTGAGAGTAGAGCGCGCGGACGGTGGAGTTGGCGAAGGCGGTCTCGCCGTAGGAGTCGTTGAGGTAGCCCTTGAAGAGTTCTCGCTGGGTGGGAGGATGGTACGGCCGGCCGTTGATCATGACGATGCGTGGCGCGGCCGGAATGCTGAGGTCGCGGGTCTTGAGCTGGGGCGCTGGGGCGTCGGGTAGCTGGGCGGGCGTGCTTTGGCTGAAGGCAGTTGCCGGGAGGGCGAGCAGCGTGTTCAGGAGGAGCAGCGGCAGCAGCGATCGCATTGGACAGCCCGTCGGAGATATTGTTAGATGCGTGTCTCCGAGATTGTACGGTGAGCGCGGATTTCTGGCATTGAGTGTGAAGACTTGAGGGGGCACCCCCTCCCCCTCCCGGTTTTAAGTTCAAAGTTTCGATCTAAAGGAGTTAGGTTTGGTCTGAAGTCTTATTTGAAGTCTTTTCAAGTCTTGAAGTCTAAGACCTGGGTCTAAATGCGAGAGCCCAGCGAGTGGCTGGGCTGAAGGCGTTTCGGTCGGCTGGGCTGAAGGTTTTCGATCTATTTCTATTATAGCGAGCCGGGTGGAGAAGATGTGCAATGTTTTTTTGGGAAATATCTCTCGTGTTGTCAGAGGGTTACGGGCGTTTCGGTGGGGTTGGGGGCTTGACAGCTTTTTTGGTGGGGAGTGGATTATCCTTTTGACTCCTCTTCATTTTGTGGTGGCTTCTCCTTCTTTGGAATGGGTTTGCTAAAGCATTGCTGAAACCGGTTCGTACGCTCTACCAAAGCGTCCGGAGTTGAAGAAGCCGCCAGCGATGGCGGCTTCTTCCATTTGTGCCCTAACCTTCGGCGTGGTGGCGCGGACAGCTTGTAAGCCCCACCCATTCGCTGATGAAGCGTCGGGCAAGATGCCTCCGGATGCGCCGTGGACGGCGGCGCAGGTGGCGATGTTCAGGGCGTGGATGGATGCTGGGTGTCCGGCGTAGAGGGGGTAACGGCGGGTGCGAGCCCATTCATGCGCAAATCGTCCCAACGGGAGATATTGTTCCGGTGCGAACACCCCGATCTCCAAGTGCGAGAGATCGGGGGCACCCGCTTTGGTGCGAAGCCTGTTAGATCGGGGCCACCCGCCCAACCGCTTTCGTACGAAGCCTGTTAGATCGGGGCCACCCGCCTCTCCTTGGGGGGGTGGCTGGGTGTGGCTATAGGGTCAGAGTGTGGTGGGGGTGGGGGTTGTGTGGGGGGTGGAAGATGTGTGGTGGTTATTTGGTGGGGGTTGGTATACCGTGAATCCTGTGGATGTTGTGGTTGGAAGCTGCTTCCAGGGTGAAGAAGGTTGAAGGTGTTTTATGGCAGAGCGTAAGCAATTTTTGAAGGTTGAGGCGGCTGATCCGGAGTTGCTTCGGCTGTTGGAAGAGTCGAAGGCTATTGTGGTGACGGATGAGATGTTGCGGGAGCAGCGGGTGAGCTTTGCATATGGGAACTTGCCTCACTCTCGGGAGAGCAGTAAAGAAAGTGTTCGGCAGGCATCGCGGTCGATGCGATTGCGAGCCTAAATTTATCTATGTCCGTGCGCCGCAGAGATGATCCCGCGCTATTCGATAACGTTGAAGATAAGAATCTTTTGCGTCAGTACGATTTGTTGCTGAACTGCGTCGAGGTGGGACTCGCTAAGGGGATTGAGGCTTTTGATAAGTACACGCTGTGGTCGCTGAATGCGGCTGCGGTTGCCAATATTGCGCAGTTTGGTGGGCGGTTTCGTGAGGAGCCGATTTATGTTGGCGACCATATTCCGCCGCGAGCTGAGGCTGTACCGGGGTTGGTGGATCGATTCTTCTCGATGATTCATGAGAACTGGGCGACGATTGACCATCCGACTTGGCTGGCGGCTTATGCGCTGTGGCGGTTGAACTGGATTCATCCGTTTGTGGAAGGCAATGGTCGGACGGCGCGGGCGGCTTGTTATTACCTGCTTTGTTTGAAGCAGGGACGGCTACTACCGGGGTCGAGGATTGTGCCGGAGCGGATTCGTGACAATCGTGGGCGGTATTATGCTGCGTTGGCCGCGGCGGATAAGGCCTGGGATGCTGGGCAGTTCGATGTGGGTGAGTTGGCTGGGTATTTGAGTGATTTGCTGGCGGCGCAGCTTGGTGAGGCTCCGTAGGAGCGGCGAGTTGGGCAGTATGCGTTCCCCACCCATGCGCTGGTGAAGCGTCGCGCATGAATGGGCCACCCGCCGCGGCCTTTTCGCGATGGGTGGGGTGAGCGAAGAGGCTTTGGTGGGATTGAGTTTAGGTTTAAAGAGGCGGCAGGGCGGGCAGCATGGGTTCCCCACCCATGCGCTGGTGAAGCGTCGCGCATGAATGGGCCACCCGGATGGGTGGGCCACCCGCCGGAGAGTTTGTTCCCCACCTGTCCTCGGGCACCCACTCTCCCACCCATCCGCCAAGTGCTGCGTATGGATGGGGCACCCCTAAAGTGTGGATGGGCCACACGCCCAACCCGCTTACCCCTCGGTCATGTGTCGACCTAGACACAGTTAGTGTGGCTAGATTGACACTAGCGCTGGGATCAGGGCAGCGTTATCGTCCACTTGCTTCAAGGAGGTTCACTATGTCACAGAAGAGTTCAGATGACGCATTTGCGAAGGGTCAGCAGGATTACGCCCGCTCAGGCGGAGTTGCGTCTGGTCCTTTGACCGAGGCGTTTCACCCGACCTATAGACCGCCCAGCAAGAATGAGGACGAATATAAATCGGGATGGAATAACGCTAAGAACCAAGGGAAGTAGACTTCACGCAAGCCTGTAAGAATTTTCGGACAGGTCAACAACTGCAACCATGGGGCACCCGGCCACCCATAGAGTGTGGGTGGGCCACCCGCCGTTTAGGTGGGTTCTGAACGGGAAGTTATGGGTGGGCCACCCGCCCGTATGGATGGGCACCCTATAGTGGGTAGGCCATCGGCTTGGAATTACTTATAATCGCTGCCCTCTGCTCTCAAATTTACCCCTTTTGTAGCAGCAAGCGTTTCCATTTCTTTCATGAGTTTTTGATAGTCAGCTTTTGACTTCATCGACGCAAATTGTTCGTCTAATACAAGCCTCTCTGATAGGTCAATGTGGGGAGATATGATTTGAATATCTGTCTCATATACCCGCTTAATAAGCACGGCATCACTTATCACCGAATAAGTAATGATAGCCAACTGCCCGACAATCAAAGCCATGCAAATGAGCGCCACTTGCGACCATAGTTGCAATGCTCGTACTCGTTTCGCAGTTCTTTCAGTTTCTGCGTCAGGATGCTCTTGATCATTCCGGATTTTCTTCACGATGCTACGGGCCAGTTTCTGTGCGAGCCTATCGATCGCCGGATATAACATAACGACTGGGATGACTATCGCGATCAAAAAAAGAATGATGAGGGACGGTAACGGATAAGGGTCCATCGCCGCACTCTTGTACGGCCGATCTCGAACCGTGGCCGATCCAAAACTAATTATCGAGATCAGCC
>Ga0302316_10001329_pt1 | contig 19619 bp, 14 predicted proteins | sample III_Palsa_N3_2_FD_200456 | JGI IMG/M metagenome (GOLD analysis project Ga0302316, IMG submission 200456) | Peat permafrost microbial communities from Stordalen Mire near Abisko, Sweden - III_Palsa_N3_2 | ecosystem: Environmental > Terrestrial > Soil > Palsa > Peat permafrost | place: Sweden...
GCACGCCGGCGCGCCGGGTACCAGTACGTCAGATACAGGATCACGCCAGGGAACAGCCCCGCTTCAGCGAGACCCAACACGAAGCGCAGCGCGTAGAACATCGTCGGCGTTTTGACGAACAGGGTCACTGCCGAGACGATCGACCAGGTGATCATCACACGCGCAATCCAGAGTCGCGCGCCGACGCGATGCAACAGTATGTTGCTCGGCACCTCGAAAAGAAAATATCCGAGAAAGAAAATTCCGGCGCCCAGCCCATAAACCGTTTCGCTAAACTTCAGATCCGCGAGCATCTGGATCTTCGCAAAGCCGACGTTGACGCGGTCGAGATAGGCAACCACATAGCACATGAACAGTAACGGTACGATACGCCGCGTCACCTTTTCGTATATCGAATCGTCACCCACGGCCGAAGATGCTGCGTCTGACGCGAGTATCCCGTTAGCCCGTACCATGCTGTTTCCTTGAACCGAGTAATGCCATTGATAGGTATAGATGCTCCGACCGAATTGCCAAGCATGCACCGCGCTAAAACAAAGCAGAGTAGCGGTTGACGAAGCATTGCGAAAGTTACTCGTTACGCAAAACAGTTGTGCGTAAAGGGGTTCGCATCATTTCGATCAACCTCGAACAGCGACGCGGGATCATTCAGGCGTCGCCTGACTTGCGATGCAATCGTTGCCAGCATCGGCGGTGCTTCGCCCAAAGCTTGCAAGCGCGGCCAGACCGAGCAGGGCGAGTGCACTGCCAAGCAGGAAATCGTCCGGGACACCGACCGAGTCGACGATGGTCCCACCCACCAGAGAACCCACCGCAATGGCGACCTGAATGATGCTGACAAATAGCGCCGAGCCCGCCTCCGGCAGATCGGGGGTCGCGCGCTGAATCCACACGCTGAAACAAAGCGGCAGCGCGCCGAATGAAATTCCCCACGCGAGCACGTCAACCGTTATCGCCAGTTGCGAGTGCCTTAGCAAAGGCATCGACAAAAGCGCGAACATCAACAGTGACACCATGGTCGCGAGAGATGCCTTCAGACTTCGGTTAACCGTGCTCGAAACGACGAAGTTGGAGAAGAAGCCAATGATGCCGAAACCCAGCAGCAACCAGGTAATGGTCGACATGCTGAAACTGGCGTTATGCAGCAGAAACGGCGTGATGTAGGTATAAGAGCAGAAGTGAGCGCCGAACACGAGCGCCACCATCAGCATGCTTCTACGCGGATAAGGGCGCCGTATCAGCGAGACCAGGTCTGCAAACCGCAGCGCCGCACCCGAGGGCAAGGACGGTACCAGCAACAGTTGTGCGACGAACGCGACGGCAACCAGCACACCGGTGGCCATGAAGGAAAAACGCCAGGAGGAGAAGCCGGCGATGAACGTGCCTAGAGGCACGCCAATCACCGTAGCGCACGTCACGCCGGTCAATATCATCGCGGTTGCCCTGGCCGCGTCTTTGGGCTGTACGAGCCGCCCAGCAGCGGCAATCGCCAGCGTCCAGAAGCCTCCCAATGCTGCCCCCAGCAGCGCGCGACCTACCAGCATGACGGCGAAATTGGGTGCGAACGCCGATAACAGATTGGACGCCAGCAACAGTCCCGTTAGCAACAGGAAGACATGACGACGGTCCATACGTCCCGCTCCCAGCATGAGTCCCGGCGCGGACACCGCAGCAATGACACCAGGTACGGTGACCATCAGGCCAGCGGTGCCTGGCAGGACGTCCATTTCCTTGGCGACGTGCGGCAATAACCCGACCGGCAGAAACTCCGTAGTCACAAACGCAAATGCACCAAGCGCTACTGCACCGACGGAAAGCCATTGGCGTAAAGACGACGAATCACCGTTCTCTGGCGCAGGCGTGCCCGCCGGCAGATTGCTTTCTACCAACATAGTATTGTTTGTCCCTTGCGGACACTGATTGAAGTGATGCGGATTTGCGGTGCAAATTCAACCGCATCATCGGGTTGGTGATGAAAACGCCTGGCGTCAAGCGTCTGCGGTGCTGTCTTGAACGACACACCACCATACCATTGCATTATTTCCCTTGCCGACGCGCTGCCAAAGGCATGGCTTGGCGTAGGGGTACTAGAGGGTGAAGCGAGTGTGGGTGAGGTCCTCGCAGACCTGCCACAAGCGCGCGGCGTTGGCGGTATCTCTCGTCTGGCCGGCAACGTTCGCTTCGCCGACGCTGCTGCCGCGTGCTTCCAGCCATCCTTGCGGACCATAGTAGCCGCCGTCGCGGACATCGGCTGAAGTGGCTGCATAGAGAGTTGGCAGGGCGCCTGCGTCATCGGTGTTGAACATGGCGCCGATGACTACCCCCAAAAGGTCTCGCGCCGCTCTCGAGATGGCGGAGCGATCGCCGCCGCGAAACAGATTCGTCTTCGCGACGCCAGGATGAGCGGCAACCGACATCACACGCGAGTTTGCCGCGCGCAAACGGCGGTCGAGTTCAAAAGCAAACATCAGATCCGCGAGCTTGGACTGCCGATAGGCCCGCATCGGCGAGTACTGCCTTGTGGATTGCAGGTCATTGAAGTCGATCTGCCCTTGTTTGTGCGCGATCGAAGCGATCGTGACCACGCGCGGCGGCTCGGTCGATCCGGTCGCCGCACGTTCCAGCGCCGGCATCAGGAACGCGGTCAACGCGAAGTGGCCGAGCACATTGGTGCCAAACTGCAGTTCGAAACCGTCGGTGGTTTCGAGGCGTTTTGGCGGCGCCATGACGCCCGCGTTGTTGACGAGAATATGAAGCGGGCGTTGCGCCGCGAGTTCCTGCTGCGCGAACTGATGCACGGACGCGAGGCTGGCGAGATCGACAAGCGCCAGTTCGGCGTGCGTTCCGGGTGCGTCGGCGTTCAGACGGGATAACGCATCCTCGCCGCGCTGATTGTCGCGGCATGCCAATATCACTTGCGCGCCTTTGCGTGCCAGCATCAATGCTGCGTGGTAGCCAACTCCACTGTTGGCTCCAGTGATGAGAATTCGTTTGCCGGCCTGCGATGCAATGTCGGCGGTGGTCCACGGTGTGTTCATGTCGATCCGGCGCAGGGTAGTGGGACTCAAGATTGAGACTACCACTAGTCGGACATAAAGAAGTCCCGCGTAAGACGGGCGGGGTAAATCGATACCAAGGCACTCTGCACGATGCACGTGTGCCGGCAAATCTCGCCAATCGCGGCTATGATTTGATGCGGCGATCGGCGCCGAAACCCTCCAGGAGACTACCCACATGATCCATGTCTTTGCTACGATCACCGCCCAGCCTGGCCAGCGCGAAGCCGTGCTGGCACTCTTCAACGCGAACCGTCCGGCGGTGCTGGCGGAAGCAGGATGCATCAGTTACGAGGCGGTCGTCGACGTCCCGGAATTCGGCGGATTTCAGACGCCGCTCGGCGCCGACACGTTTGCTGTCGTCGAACGATGGGAAAGCGCCGAAGCGTTGAAGGCGCACGCAGCCGCCCCGCACATGGCCGAATATGCAGGCAAGACTCGCTCGCTGCTCGCGAGCCGCGTTATCAACGTGCTGCACGCGTATTGATTGCACGGTTGACCTGCACTTAACGAGGCAGCGTCGACAGATAGGCGGCTGCGGCTTCGATTTGCGTATCGGTCAATTGCGCCGCGACCGCAGTCATTGACCCAGGCTTGACGGCGCCGCTCTTCGCGCGCGCCTGAAACTCATGCAACCGCGCTACTGTGAAACTCGCAGGCTGACCCGCAATGCTGGGAAAGCGCGCGCCATTGCCGGTTCCGCCGGCTGCGTGGCAAGAGAAACAGGCGGCGAGGCCAGTGCCGCTACCCATTTGCGCGAGTTGCCGTCCAGCTTCCACCTGCGCGGCTTGTGGAGGCTCTGCAGCATGCGCGAGTGGTGGCTTCTGTGTGGCAAAGTATTGGGCCAGGTCGTGTATGTCGCTGTCGGACAGATTGTGTGCGACCGCTTGCATGACCGGGCTTGCACGGGTGCCATCCTTGAACATCGATAACGCGTGCGCCATGTAGTCGGCGTTCTGTCCTGCGAGCCTGGGGATCGCAGATGCGGGCGAGCCTTCTCCCGCGGCGCCGTGGCACGCGGCACATGTCGCTACGAGGCCGCTGTGGGGATCGGAAGGGGGCGGAGATGCTGCGAAGGCGCGTGAGGCGCCGAGCAGATTCAGGCCTGCGACTAGCGTGATCGCAGCAAACGCGCGAGCGGATACTGCACGTGTCTTGCGGATTGACCGGGCATGCGGCCGGATAGTATGAGAAAGCACTTTTGATTGAATCTCAGTGTGTCACTGTCCGGCGATTTCCGCTTCGTAGCGCGCCTTCGTTTCGACGTTGGGCGGATAGAGGCCGGGTAGCGTGGCGCCGCTTTTGACTTCTTGCAGCACCCATTCCTCAAAGCGTTCCTTGCGCGCAGCGAGTTCGACGACTTCTTCGAGCAATGCCGCGGGAATCAGAACGGCGCCGTCGGTATCGGCCACCACGACGTCATTGGGAAATACCGCTACGCCGCCGCAAGCGACCGGGTCTTGCCAGCCGACAAAGGTCAGCGCGGCTACCGACGCAGGGGCCGCCGTGCCGCGACACCAGACCGGCAGGCCGGTGTCGATCACGCCGACCACGTCGCGCACCACGCCATCTGTGATCAGCGCCGCGACCCCGCGCTTGTGCATCCGGGCGCACAGGATGTCGCCAAAAATTCCCGCATCCGTGACGCCCATTGCGTCGACGACGGTAATGCACCCCGCCGGCATCGCTTCAATGGCGGCACGCGTCGAAATCGGCGAGGCCCACGATGCGGGTGTCGCGAGGTCTTCGCGCGCCGGCACGAAACGCAGCGTGAACGCGCGTCCCACCTGGCGCTGCTGGTTGCCGGTCAGCGGCGCGGGACCGCGCATCCAGATCTTGCGTATGCCTTTTTCCAGCAGGACCGTCGACAGGGTCGCGGTGGTGATGCCGGCTAGCGCGCTGGCAATGTCGGGATGTAGAGGGAGTGTTTCGGTAGTCATGGAAACTAGTCCTTAATCAGGTTCGTGAGGCGGGTTAGATGCTGGCGATCAGGCCACCATCGACGCGAATCACCGAACCGGTGACGTAAGCGGCTTGCACGCTCGCGAGAAACGTCACTACCGCGGCATACTCGCGGGGATCGCCGTAGCGTCCAACGGGGATCGATGCCACGCTCTCGGCACTCACTTCGTCGACGCTGCGGCCTTCGCGCTTCGCTTTCTGCTCGTCGAGGAAGGTGATGCGCGGCGTGGCGATACGGCCCGGCAACACGATGTTCGTGGTGATGCCGTCGCGGCCCACTTCGCGTGCCAGCGTCTTCGACCAGCCCACCAGCGACATGCGCAGCGCGTTCGAAATACCAAGCCCGGCAATCGGCGCAACCACGCCGGACGAAGTACTGGTGATCACGCGTCCCCATTTGCGATGGCGCATGCCGGGCAACACCTTGTCCGTGATCGCGATGACCGACAGCACCATCGATTCGAAGCTTTTGCTCCACAACTCCACCGGCTGTCCGGCCGCCGGCGTGGGCGGCGGCCCGCCGGTGTTGTTGACGAGAATGTCGACGCCGCCAAACGTGTCGTCAATGGCCTGCATCCGGCTCTCGATGACGCTCAGGTCGGACAGGTCCCATTGCAGGGGCAGTGCCGTGGCGCCTGCCGCCTCGATGTCCGCCACGGTTTGCGACAACGCGTCTGCATTGATATCGGCGACGGCGATACGGGCGCCTTCAGCGGCAAGCGCTCGCGCAATGCCGCCACCCAACCCACCTGCCGCGCCGAACACGAGCGCGGTTTTTCCAGCAATTCCCAGATCCAAAATTCGACTCCAAAAGAGAGGCAGTGATGGAGCAGTCGGCTTGAGAGCGGACAGCCCGATGTCGGGTTAGTATAGGTAACTAGAAGTTCGATATGAAACGGAGAATTTTTGACCTGAGCATGGAAAAGTTTGATACATGATTCGCTACCTCCGAACCTTCGTTGTTGCGGCGGAAACCGAATCGTTTTCGGCGGCCGGCAACCGGCTTGGCCTGACGCAATCGGCTGTCAGCACGCAGATCCGGCGCCTCGAGGAGGAGCTGGGCTATGCGCTGTTCGATCGCACGGGCAAGTCGGTCACGCTTAGCAACGAGGGCCGCGAGGTGCTCGAACAGGCAGCGCACATTCTTGAATCGTTCGAGGGCCTGAAGCAGAACCCGCGCAGTGCGGGAAGAGGGGCCGTCAGCCTTGGGGCGATCGCTACGGTTCAACACAGCTTCCTGCCGAAGGCCTTGCTGCGTTTCCGACACGAGCAACCGGTGGCTCAGATCAATATCATTCCCGGCACCTCGATCCAGTTGCTGACGCGGATCGACTCGCACGAACTGGATGTCGCGGTGATGGTCAAGCCCCGGCTCGGCTTGCCCGCTGACCTGAAGTGGCTTCCGTTGATACAGGAGCGCTACGTGGGCGTGGCGCCAGAAGGCTCGCCGGACGACCTGGCCAAGCTCTTTCGCGAACGGCCCTTCATCCGCTATGACCGCCGTTCGCACGGCGGCCATCTGGTGGACCAGTTTCTGAAGCGTCACGGTTTGTGGACCATGGACAGCATGGAAGTGGATGAACCAGCCGCAATCCTGAAGATGGTGAGCGAAGGCTTGGGGTGCTCGATCATTCCGGGCGAACTGGTCCCCGTGGCGCACACCGCCGGGATCATGGTGATTCCCCTGCCGGGCAAGCCGCTCGCGCGCGAGATTGGCATTCTCGTCAGGCTGGCGGCGATGAGCCGACAGGCGACCGCGACGCTGATCGAAAGCCTGGCTGCCGAAGCGCAGGCTATCGAGCGGGATCGGGGCTGATCACAGCGGTGCGACGCGGCATCGAAGCAGCAAGGGGCTGCCGTTGGTCCGCTGCTTTTACTGCGTTTTGCCGGGTTGCCCTGTCGTTGCGACGAGTTCCGGCGTAGCAGCCACTTGAGCGAGTTCATCACTCGTCCATCCGCCGCCGAGCGCGTCGAGCAGTTGCACGTTGGCGCTTAGCTGGCGCGTCTGGATGTCGAGCACGCTGCTCTGTGCGTCGAGCTGAACCGTCTGTGCCTGCACCACGTCCAGGTAGCCGACGGTGCCCTGCTTGTACTGTTGCAGTGCGAGGTCGACCGAGGTCTGCGCGGCAGCCGCGGCATCCCGCTGCTGGCCGAGCGCCGTACCCAGATACGACAGCAGCGCCAGGTTGTCCTCGACCTGCTGGAAGGCGGTCAGCACGACGCCGCGATAACGGTCTCCGGCCTCATCGGTGGCGGCCTTGGCGGCATCCAGTTGCGCACGGCGCAAGCCGCCGTCAAAGACGTATTGCACGAGCTGCGGACCGATGGCCCAGAACAGATTCGGTGCACTAACCAGCCCCGAGTAGGCGGCACTTTGCACACCGCCCTGCAGGGTCAGCCCGATGTTCGGGAAGTAGGCCGCACGCGCGACGCCAATTTTCGCGTTGGCCTCGGCGACCCGGCGTTCTGCGGCGGCCACATCGGGGCGCCGCTGCAACAGCGTGGAGGGCAGGTCGGTTGGGATTGCCGGCAAGGCAATGGCGGTGGTCTCTTGCGGCAGGCTGAATTCGGCCGCGGAGGTGCCCACCAGCACCGCGATCGCATGCTCCATCAGCGCCCGTTGGGCGAGGTTCTGCGATAACTGCGACTGTGCTGAGGACAACTGCGTTTGCGCGCGCGAAACATCGAGACCCGAGACAATGCCGTGGCTGTGCAAGGTCTGCGTGAGCTGCAGGGCCTTCGCGAAAGCCGTCTCGGTGGCGTTCAGCAGATCGGTTTGCTGGTCGAGACCACGCAGGCGGATAAAGCTATCCGCCAGTTCGACCTCGAGGCTCAGCTTCACCGACGCCAGATCGGCCTTGGTCGCCTGCGCCTCGTCCTTGCCGGCCAGCACGGAGTCGCGCACACGGCCCCAGAGATCGAGGTTGTAGTTGACCTGCGCACCAAGCGTCACAGAGTTGTAGTCAGCGGGCCCGTTGCCGCGCAATGGCGCGGTGTTGGACTGGCGTTCGCGCAACGGTACGGCGCTCGCGCTGACGGTCGGGTACAGCCCGGACTCGACTTGCGCCACGAATGCCTGCGCCTGCGCGTAGTGCGCGTACGCAGCGCGCAAGTCCGTGTTGTTGGCGAGCAGGCGCGTTTCCAGATCGTCGAGCTGCGTGTCGCCGTACATCTTCCACCAGCCGTTGCGGTCTATCTGGTCGGCGGGCTGCGCACTGGTCCACGGCCCATACGTCTTGTACTGCGCGGCGACCGGGGTGGCTGGAACATCGTACTTCGGCGCGAGCGAGCAGGCGGCGAGCGCGGCGACGCTCGCCAGTACCGCGGGAAGACGCATTGGAGGAAGCGCTGAAAGCCGGACGCTGCGTCGAACCTTAACCATGTGCTGCCGCCTTCTTGTCCGCGACCGTCACGACCTGCACGCTATCGCCGTCGCTGAGGCCGTCGGGTGGGGTATCGATGATGCGATCCGTGGCAGCGAGACCCGAGCCGATTTCCACCGAGTCGCCCAGATCGCGGGCGATCTTCACCGGCTTGAAGTGCACGTGATTGTCCTGGTCGAGCGTAGCGATCACCACGCCGCGGCTATCGAAGACCACCGCGCTGGCCGGCACGCGTACCGCGTCCGCGGAAACCGGCAAGGTGAATTTGAGGCTGGCGAAGCCACCTGGCAGCAGCCTGCCGCCGGAATTGTCGACCAGCAACTGAACCAGCGTCGTGCCGGAAGTCGAGTTGACCGAGTCCGCCGCGGCGATCACGCGCGCGGTGAACTGCTGGTCCGGATACTCGGGAACGGTCAGCGTCGCAGTGGTGCCGTTGTGGATGGCGGGTGCATAGTTCTGCGGCACCTGCACATACACGCGCAACTGCTTGACTTCGGAAACCTCGAACAGCTCCTGGCCCACGCCGCTGCTGCCCGCATTGATCAGCGCGCCGACGTCGGTGTCGCGCGCGGTCACCACGCCGTCGAACGGCGCCACGATGCGTCCGAAGGCCTTGGTGGCGACTAGGCGATCGACGTTGGCCTTCGCCGCGGCGACAATCGCTGCTTTCGCGGTGTAGTCGGCCGTGCGTTGATCGACGTCCTGTTGCGCAACGGAATCCGTGCCGCGCAGCGCTTCCCAGCGCTTCGCCGTGGTGCCGGCTACGACGGCATTCGCTTGCGCGCTTTGCAGATCCGCACGCGCCTGCAGCAACTGCTGATCGAGCTCAGGCGTTTCGATTTCGGCGAGCTGTTGGCCCGCTTTGACCGGTGTGCCGATATCGGCATTCCACGACTTCAGATAGCCGCTCACCTGCGCGAAAATCGGCGCCCGCGTAAACGCTTCGAGGCGCGAGGGCAGTTGCAGCGACGGACCGCTGGCATCGCGGATTGGCTGGATGACGCTCACGCTCGGCACGGCCTGGGCATCGGTCCAGGTTTTCAGCTTGTGAGCGTCGTCCGCTCTCAGCACGAGACCTGCGGCGACAATACCGACGGCAATTAGCAGCGCTACCACACCGGCTATGCGCAGCGGACGACGCGACGGCGGAGTAACGGGGAAAGCGGATTCAGACGACATGAGCAGGATCTCCCGAGGCGGGTGCCGGGTTGGACGCACGCCCAGGGCGTGCGTGCACGATACAAAAAATGACGGGGACGAGGAACAGCGATGCGGTGGTGGCGAACAGCAGCCCGCCGATCACAGCGCGGCCAAGCGGTGCGTTTTGTTCGCCGCCTTCGCCGAGTGCGAGTGCCATCGGCGCCATGCCGATGATCATCGAGAGTGCGGTCATCAGCACCGGACGGAAACGCGTGAAGCCTGCTTCGAGCGCGGCCTTGAACGGATCGCCGTGCTCGGCGAGACGTTCGCGGCAGAAACTGACCACGAGAATCGAGTTGGCTGTTGCCACCCCCATGCACATGATGGCGCCGGTCAGGGCGGGCACCGAGAGCGTGGTGTGGGTCGCAAACAGCATCCAGACAATGCCGGCCAGTGCGGCCGGCAATGCGGTCACGATCACGAACGGATCGGCCCACGACTGGAAGTTGACGACGATCAGCAAGTAGATCAGCACCACCGCCCCCAGCAGGCCGAACAGCATGCCGGTAAAGGCGCTATTCATGGTCTGCACCTGACCGAGCAGTGCGACCGTCGAGCCCTTGGGCAGGGTGCTGGCGTTGTCGTGCACGATCTTCAGGATGTCGTTGGACACGGCCCCGAGATCGCGGTCCTGGGTGGTCGCAAAGATCTCGACCATCGGCTGGATGTTGTACTGGCTGACCACTTCGTTGGTGCTGGTGCGTTGCACCGTCGCGAGGCCGCCGAGAATCTGCGAGGTGCCGCCGCCGCGTGCGGTGATCGGCAGGTTTTGCAGCGCGGCGAGCGAATCGAGGCTGTATTGCGGCGTTTGCATCACGATCGGATACGAAATCCCGTTCGCGTTGTTCAACCAGAACGTAGGCGCGACCTGGCTCGAACCGGCGAGATTCACCACCATGCTGTTGGTCACGTCGCTTTCGCTGATACCGACAAGTTGCGCGCGCGTGCGGTCCACGTCGACATTGAAGGTCGGATTGGCATGCGACTGCGCAATGCGCGCATCGACCACGCCCGGCACGTCGCGCACCAGGCGCAGCAGATGGTCGGCGTACGCGAAATTGGCGTCCAGGTTATTGCCGCGGACCTGCAGATCGATCGGTGCGGGCGAGCCGAAGTTCAGAATCTGGCTGATGATGTCGGCTGGCGGGAACGAGAACGTCACGCCGGGAAATTCGCGCGGCAGGCGCTCGCGCATGAGGCGGACATACTCGGCGGTCGGCGCGTGGCCTTCGTTGAGCGCGATCTGGATGTCGCCGTCCTGCGAGCCGACCGTGCCGGTGTTGTTGTACGCAGTATTGATACCGCTCACCGGCAGGCCCATGTTGTCGACGACGGCGCCGAGGTCGGCCGGCGGAATGATCTGGCGTACGGCCCCTTCGACATTGGCAAAGATCTGCGCGGTCTTCTCGACCCGAACCCCGACCGGCGCGCGCACGTGCATCAGGATCTGTCCGGCATCCACCGACGGGAAAAAATTGCGGCCGAGAAACGGCACCAGCGCGAACGACACCAGCACAAAGCCAAGGAAGCCGATGACGAACGGACGCCGATTGTTCAGCGCGAGTTCGAGCAGGCCGTGATAACCGGAGCGCACCTTTTCGAAGCGCGCTTCGAAGCCGCGCTGGAAACGACCGAGCGGACCCGGGCTCTTCGACTCATGGCCATGCTCGCCTTGCACGTGCTGCTTGAGCAGGTACTTGGCCATGGTCGGCACCAGCGTTCTCGACAAGATGAACGAAGAGATCATCGCGAAGATCACCGCTTCGGCCATCGGCACGAACAGGAAGCGTGCGACACCATCCAGGAAGAACATCGGCACGAACACAATGCAGATACACAGCAGCGAGACGAACGCCGGCGTCACGATCTGCGCGGCGCCATCAAGAATCGCGGTCTCCACCTCCTTGCCATGCTCGAGGTGCCAGTTGATGTTTTCGATGGTGACGGTCGCATCGTCGACCAGAATCCCCACCGCGAGTGCTAGGCCGCCCAGCGTCATGATGTTCAGCGTCTCGCCGAGCGCGGACAGGGTGGCGATGGAACCGAGAATGGCGAGCGGAATCGAGGTGGCGATGATAATCGTGGAACGCCAGCTGCCGAGAAACAGCAGAATCATCAGGCTCGTCAGCACGGCGGCAATCACGCCTTCGCGCGCCACACCGCTGATGGCGGCGCGCACGAAGATCGACTGGTCGCCGATCGCATCGATCTGCAGGTTGTCGGGCCACGAGGCCTTGCCGGCGGCGACCTGCGCCTTGATGCCGGAGATGATCCCGAGCGTCGACACCGAGCCGTTCTTGAGCACCGACATCAGCACAGAACGTTTGCCGTTCACGTGCACGATGTTGGTCTGCGGCGGGCTGCCGTCGCGCACGTTCGCCACATCGCGGATATAGACGGTCGTGCCGTTGACGGCCTTGATCGGCAAATCGCCCAGGGCCTTGATTTGCGATGGGGCATCGTTCAGTTGCAGCGTGTATTCGTAGTCGCCGATTTTCTCCGTGCCAACCGGCGTGATCAGATTCTGGCCAGCCAGCGCATTGGCGACGTCCTGGGCAGACAGGCCGCGCGCCTGCATGGCGGCCGGGTCGACGTCGATCTGCACCTCACGTGTCTTGCCGCCGAACGGGTAGGGGATGGCGGCCCCTGCAACGGTGGTGAGAACCGGACGCACCGCGTTCAAACCGAGGTCGCCGAGGTTCTGTTCGGTCAGTCCTTTACCGGACAGCGCGAGCTGGATGATCGGCACCGTCGAGGCGTTGTAGTTCAGGATCAGTGGTGGCGTGGTGCCTGGCGGCAGCTGCCGCAACTGGGTTTGCGCAACCGCGGTCACCTGCGCATTTGCCGTACTGATATTGACGCCCGGCTGGAAGAAGATCTTGATGATCCCGAAGCCTGCGACCGATTCCGCCTCGATATGCTGGACGTCGTTCACGGTGGTCGTCAGCGTGCGTTCGAATGGCGAGGTGATGCGGCCGACCATCTGGTCCGGCGGCAGGCCCGTGTATTGCCACACCACGCTGATGACCGGAATTCTGATGTCGGGGAAGATGTCGGTTGGCGTTCTGACGGCCGACAAGGGGCCGATGATCAGGATGAAGATCGCGAGTACGACGAAAGTGTAGGGTCGCCTAAGGGCAATGCGGACTAGGCCGAGCATGACAATTCCAGGGCTTGGAAAAACGTAGAGGTGGTTTGCAATTTATTAAGCGCTTGCGCAATGAAACCCAAAGCGCGAATGTACACAAGGCCCGGAAATTCTGCTGAACGTCAAAAACGCTTTGCAGGTTTCTGAATGCTGCTAACCGGCAATTGCTCTCGCCGGCCTCTCGCGCAAAAATGCCACGATGACCGGCGCAAACCGGCACCTTTCCCCCTGCGCGCCGGAGAGCCGACGCAGAGTACCGGTCGAGAGGGCGTTATATAAGGGATGGTTTGCGCAAAACAGTCATGCACAAAACGGCAAGAAAACGCTTACCGTTTTTGCTGTGTCACTGTTTCGATGGTCACTTCGCCGCGTAACGCGAACTGTTCCATCGCCGGTGCGTCGAGCAGGGCGTCGGTGACGAGCGTCCAGTCGCGCTCGAGCGGAGTCCAGTGCTGTTGGTTCGCGCGGTCCAGTTTGTTCGACGTCACCAGCACGAAGACATGGGCGGCCTGCCTGATGATGCACTCCTTCAGATAAGCCTGCTCGGCGCTCGCCTCGCACAGGCCGCGACCGGCGACCACGCCGTCGGCTCCGAGAAACGCTTTGTCTACCGAGACGCGGCTCAAGGCGAGCTGCGCAAGCGGCCCTAGCGTGCTCATGCTGGTGGGACGCAGATCGCCGCCGATCAGCGTGACAGACACTTCGCTTGACGCCAGCAGGTTGACCGCCAGCAGGTTATTGGTCACGACGCGGATGTTGCGGCGGCCGGCCAGCAGCCGTGCCACTTCGGCGGTGGTGGTGCCGCCGTCGAGAAAAATCGTGTCGCCGTCGTGGACGTGGCTCGCCGCGAGCTGGGCGATCGCGGCCTTTTGCTCGCGGAAACTCTCGCGCCGGCTGTCGAGCGATTCCTCCGGCTCGTGCATGCCAATCGATGCGGCAGCCCCGCCGTACGTCCGCACGATGCGCCGCTCCTCCGCAAGCGCGCGCAGGTCGCGTCGCACCGTTGCTTCGGACATCCCGAAGTGTTCGCACAGCGCGCCGACATCGGTCATGCCGGACAGGACGGCCTGCAGCATCGCCTCGCGACGGTTGGTAACTTTCATGTTTTAGCCACAAAATTGATCGATTCGGTCATTCTAGTCTTTGCCCGATCATACGGGCGCATCAGCAAAATATTACTGAATTGAAGGGTTATTTGCATCCGGATTGCAGACGATGGAGCTGTGCCGTACACTCTGACTGATCGATGTAGTCAAAATAAATGATTGAATCGGTCAAAAACGGACAGGAGACACCCATGGCCCAGATACCTATCAAGCGCGCAATTGAACGCGTCCCCGGCGGGATGATGATCGTCCCGCTGCTGCTCGGCGCAGTCGTCGCGACCTTTATGCCAGGCATGCCGAAGTTCTTCGGCTCGTTCACCAATGCCTTGTTTACCGGTGCGTTGCCTATCCTTGCAGTGTTCTACGTGTGCATGGGCGCCGCGATCGACATCAAGGCGACACCCTACCTGCTCAAGAAGGGCGGTGCGCTATTTGTGGCGAAGGTGGGGTCGGCGATCGTGGTAGGTATGGTACTGGGGCATTTCCTCGGCGAACAGCCGGTGCCGTCCGGATTGTTCGCCGGCATGTCGACTCTTGCCGTGGTCGCGGCAATGAACGACACGAACGGCGGCCTCTATATGGCGCTAATGGGCCAATATGGCAAATCTGAAGACGTTGGCGCGTACACCATCATGTCGCTCGAATCGGGGCCGTTCCTCACCATGGTCACCCTGGGCGTGGCGGGACTCGCGGCGTTTCCATGGCAAACGCTGGTGGGCAGCATCCTGCCGCTCGTGGTGGGCATGCTGCTTGGCAATCTCGATCGCGAAATGCGCGAATTTCTCGGGCGTGCGGTGCCGGTCATGATCCCGTTTTTTGCGCTCGCGTTAGGCGCCAGTCTCGATCTGCACAAGGTCTGGCAGGCCGGGTTGCTGGGCATTGGCCTGGGCGTCGCCGTGGTGGTCGTAACGGGTATTCCGCTGTACCTGACTGACCGTCTGACGGGAGGCACGGGTGTGGCGGGCGTCGCGGCTGCGAATACGGCCGGCAATGGCGCGGCGGTGCCGGCCTTGATCGCCGCGGCCAATCCGGTCTACGCGGAGGCCGCAAAAAGCGCGACGCTGCTGGTTGCTGCCTGCGTGGTGGTGACGGCCATCGTCTCGCCGATCCTGACCGCGGCGGTCGCCAAGCGCGTGGCAAAGCGCACGAGCGAGAGCAAGGACACGAGCCATGCGAAAGCAGGAGCCAGGCAGTGAGTCATACGAGTCTTCTGATCCTTGCTGATGACCTGTCAGGCGCCGCTGACTGCGCGATCGCCTTTGCGGGCGCAGGAAGGCACACGGCTGTCACGCTGACGGCCACGCGTGCGATGAACGGCGCGGACGTGATCGCGGTGGACACCGACACGCGCCGGATGTCGCCGGCCGAGGCCGCGCGTTGCGCCGGCGCGGCCTGGCAGGCGCAGCGCGCGCCGGGGCGCCGTTTGTACAAGAAGATCGATTCGACCTTGCGCGGCAACTGGGCCGCCGAAGTCGCGGCCTTGCAGCCGCTCGCCGGTCTCGCGATCGTCGCGCCGGCTTTTCCGGCCACCGGCCGCACAGTAGACGATGGAAGAGTTTTCGTGCGCGGCGTGCCGCTCGGCGACACCGAGACGTGGAAACTCGAACACGCCGGCCAGTCGGCGGATCTATGGGTGATGCTGGAGTCGGCGGGCCTCACTACCGCATTGCTAGGCGTCGATGGGCTGCGCGGTGAGCAGGAGTCGTTGCGTGCTGCGATCGCCAGTGTGGCGCAGAGTGGCACAAAGGCGCTCATCGTCGATGCGCATACCGAAGCGGACCTGAGGGCGCTTGCGCAAGCAACGCTCGCGCTGGAAGCACCATGCTTCTGGGTTGGCTCAGGTGGTCTTGCGCGCGAGCTTGCCGCATTAGACGAGCTGTTCTCTGCTGTACCCCTTGGCGGCGCCGAGGCGCGCCCCGCGCACGCTCATGATGGCGCCGTGCTGATTCTGGTCGGCAGCCTGTCGGCGGTGTCCGCGCAACAGTGCGCGATGTTGCGCGAACGCGCGGGCGTCGACGAGGTGATCGTGCCGCCCGCGGTGTTGCGCGATGGCGCGCTTCATCCGCAGTGGGCCGCCTGGCAGAGCCGGATTGCCGGATACCTCGCGGGCCGCACTGATCTGCTGGCGCGAATCGGCCGCGACGACGCGTTTGATCCGGCCGAAGGCGCGCAGTTGTCCGCGGCCCTCGCGGCACTCGTCGCTCCGTGCTTCGAGCATCTCGGCGGACTGATCGTCACCGGCGGCGAGACGGCGCGCGCCATGCTCGGCGCGGCCGGTATCGAAAGCCTTCGCTTGCTGTCGGAAATCGAGCCCGGTGTGGCGGTCGCGCGTCCGCATGGGCATGAGCATCTCACGGTCGTCACCAAGGCCGGTGCGTTTGGTAGCGAACATGCGCTGTATGGCGCGTACCTTCACCTTCGAGGCCTCGCGGAAGTCGCGCGCACGGACTCATGAATCATGGGCCTGGCGGCCCACCAACGAACCCACTGAAATTCAGGCAGAACATGATGAGCAACTACCTTCCAGTCATCGGCATCACGATGGGCGATGCAGCCGGCGTGGGCCCCGAAGTCGTGGTCAAGAGCTTGACGCACGAGTCGCTCTACCGGCAGTGCCGACCGCTTGTGATCGGCGATGCGGGACGCCTCGAAGAGGCCAACCGGATTGTCGGTGGCACGGCAAGCGTGCACCGCATCGAGAAGGCGTCGGAGGCGCGCTATGAGCCTGGCATCATCAACTGCATCGATCTTGGCCTGATTCCCGCCGGCCTGCCGTTCGGCATCTTGTCTGCCGTCGCCGGCGACGCGGCCTATCGATACATTGCGCGCGCCGTCGAGCTGGCCAAAAGCGGTGAGATCGACGCGATCTGCACGGCGCCGCTGAACAAGGAGGCCTTGCACGCCGGCGGTCACAAGTATCCTGGTCACACGGAGATGCTTGCGCATCTCACCGGCATCGACGAAGTGTCGATGATGCTCGTCGCGCCGCAATTGCGGGTGATTCACGTGACGACGCATATCGGCATCATCGACGCGATTCGCAAGATCGAACCGGGCCTTGTACAGCGCACGATCGAGCGGGGTCATGCCACGCTCGTCAAGGCGGGCATCGCCAATCCACGCATTGCCGTGTGCGGCATCAATCCGCATGCCGGAGAGAACGGCCTGTTTGGCTACGGCGAGGAAGAAGAAAAGATTGTCCCCGCAGTGCAGCTTCTGCGCGAGCGCGGCTGGGACATCGAAGGACCGCTGCCTGCGGATACGCTGTTTTACCGCGCCGGCCGCGGCGACTTCGACCTGGTGGTCGCGATGTACCACGACCAGGGGCATGGTCCGGTGAAGGTGCTGGGTCTCGAGGCGGGCGTCAACGTGACGGTTGGCCTCGATGTGATACGTACTTCGGTCGATCACGGCACCGCGTTCGATATTGCCGGTAAAGGCATCGCAGACGAACGCAGTCTGCTCGAAGCATTGCGCCAGGGAGCAGAACTGGCTACCCGGCGCGGCTGAGATGACAGGCAGGATGAACGGTCGGCTCAATCGAGCGCTGTAGCGCAGATAAGGATCTGTATCGAACCGGTAACCTGTGAAAGGGTGGTGCACGCTAACGTGATTATCTACGCAGCGCGTCGCGCCCCCACGGACTTTTAGGCCCGCGAGGGGGACCGCGCGTATGCGACGGATAAACCCTTGAGCGAAGCCAGAATCATTGTCTGATAGCAGGAAGTTGATCTACCGGCCGCGTATCCGGCCCGGCAGGGCGGCGCGGTTGCTGCGAAAGTGTCTGCGACGTGCGTCGATCGTCTGGGTGGAGCGTGCGCCGCGGCTTGCGGCCATCGCCGCGGCGGTAGCCAGTCTTACCTGGTCCCAAGCACACGCCCAGTTGAGGGGGGCAGCCGCCCAACCTCAATCGCTCGATGGCCCTTGGGGCCTGCACTTTGCGCCGCAACTCGAAGAGCATCTGCTGCGGGTCGGCCAGGCGGCGGTCGAATTCGGTCTTGGCGATATGGTCTACGGCGTGTCGGCCACCGGCATTGCGCTAAAGGGCCACGGCGAAATACGCCTGAACGCCACCGTCGTGAAGGGCGATGCCATCTATTACGACGAGGACACGGACGTGGCCGATGCATACGGCAACGTACATGTCGTAAGGAATGGCGATGTGTTCGTCGGCCCCGAGGCACATCTGAGGATCGATGCGTCGGAGGGTTACATGACGGCGCCGAAATATCGCTTCAACCTGACGAACGGTTCCGGTAGCGCGGAGCGTATCGACATTGTCGACAACGATCGCTCCGTGATTCACCGCGGTACTTATACGGGCTGCCAGTGCGTTGACGATCCCGCCTGGTACGTCAAAGCCTCACGCTTCGATATCGACAATGCGACGAACGTAGGCGTAGCACGAAACGGCGTGATTTTTTTCGAGGGCGTGCCCATCTTCGCCAGCCCGTGGTTATCGTTTCCGCTCAACAACGACCGCCGCAGCGGCGTGCTTCCGCCCACCTTCTCGGTGAGCTCGACGAATGGCGAGGATATCGAGCTTCCGTATTATTTCAACCTCGCACCGAACTACGATTTGACGCTGACACCGCGCTTTCTCTCGAAGCGCGGCGACATGCTGTCCGAGAACTTTCGCTATCTTTCGCCCGACTACTCGGGAAGCCTGAGCGCTTCGTTTCTGCCGGACGATGCGATCACCAAAACCAATCGTTACGCGATCACCTTCATCCACAACCAGAATCTTGGCAACGGTTTTGGCGCGTATGTGAACTACAACCGTGTGTCGGATTCGAACGTGACCACCGACCTTGCCGAAGGCAGTGCAGTTCCGCTCGCGGCTACTACGGAGTTCCAGCAGGAAGCGGGCTTGACCTATAACGACGGACCGTGGTCGATGCTGTTCCGCGATCAGCACTGGCAGTCGTTTACGGCCAGTCCGTCGTACAACCGCGAACCGGAAATCGACGTCAAGTACGCGAAATACAATGTCGCCGGCTTCGATTTCGGCGCTGAGGCCGACGCGACGCGCTTTACCATTGACACTGCGGGCGCCACGGAGGGCAGCCGTTTTGTGTTCGACCCGTACGTCAGCTACCCGATCGTGCATCCGGGGTGGTTTTTTACGCCGAAGCTGCAATGGCATTTCGCGGCTTACGATCTGTCTTCGATCAGCAGCTCCGCGCCGACCGGTCAACCCAAGACCTTTAGCTATAACGTACCCACGCTCACGCTTGATTCGGGAATGGTCTTCGAGCGCAGCGTCAATCTGTTTGGCACGGACTATATCCAGACGCTGGAACCACGGCTCTATTACGTCTACACACCGTATCGCAACCAGACATTCGCGCCGATCTTCGATACCGCTCAGGCGGACTTTGGTCTCGCGGAGATTTTCACCAGCAACACGTTTGTGGGCGGCGATCGTGTCGCCGATCTGAATCGCCTGACCAGCGGTTTGACGACGCGGTTTATCGACCCTTCGACGGGCGACGAACGGGCCCGCTTCACCATCGCGCAGGAATACTATTTCACCAATCCCGAGGTGACGTTAGTGGAGGATGAACCGGAAACGGATCTGCGCGGCGCTTCCGTGGCGATGGGGACTTCGTTCAAGGTGGGGCGTGATGTCTCGGCAGAGCAGTCGATGGAATACGACGAACGGTACAACCGCATCGACGCCGCGACCGTGGGTTTTACATGGAAGCCCACGGCGAGTGAAGTCGTGAATTTTGGGTATCGCTACATTCGCGATAACACGACA
>Ga0302316_10001330_pt1 | contig 19616 bp, 23 predicted proteins | sample III_Palsa_N3_2_FD_200456 | JGI IMG/M metagenome (GOLD analysis project Ga0302316, IMG submission 200456) | Peat permafrost microbial communities from Stordalen Mire near Abisko, Sweden - III_Palsa_N3_2 | ecosystem: Environmental > Terrestrial > Soil > Palsa > Peat permafrost | place: Sweden...
ACTCGAGCACCAGCTCGCCGCCGGGTTTCAGACCAAACTCGATCCGATCGTAGACGGCACATGCCGTCCACTTGGTGTCGGTCACTCTCGCCACCGCGGTGAAACGCATGCCGGTGGTGCGCGCCACCACTTCCAAAATAGTGGGCACCGCGTCCGATCGGGAGATTCGCGCGATATCGCGATCGATGGCAGCACCGTTGTCCATGCTTTACCCGACGAAAAAGTAGCCCGCAGCCAGTCCCCGAAATGGAGGCGTCCTCCTGGCTCCCGGCAATAGCCGGCGCGCAGGTGCGGTCAATATGCATGGAAACGCCCTATTTACCTAGATGGTTCGACAAAATGGTGGCGCAGCCGTTCTCCAGCCCGCATGGTTTCAAAACCGTCGGAAAACCAGGAACGGCGCCCGCCGAGTCACAGGGCGCAAGACCTCACTCGGCGTCGTTGAACTGGTCTTGCGACATCTCGGTGTTGCAGCGATTTTTCAGAAATGCGGCGTTGTCTGACTTGTCCTGCGCAATCATGGCGATGCGCGCCTCTTTCAGCTTGAGGCCGAGGTCACTGCGCAGCTTGGTCTTGTCGAAGCGCTCGTCTTCAGCAGCCTTTGCATGGTCGGTGTGCTTCCTGGCTTCGTCGTAAAGCTGGAAGCGTTCCGCCGCCGCCACGCACTGGCTCTCGCGCAGGATCGACACATCGTACGTCTCGCTGCCCTGGTGATCCTTGCCACAGCCGGCCAGAACAAGGACACCTGCCAAAACAATCCAACGTGCTTTCATGAGGTTTCCTCTTTCAAATACACCGGGTCAGGAAAAACTCGGCTAGTCGGCCATACATCCGTCATGTCGCGACGGGTGTTCGTGCCGCTATCCGTCGGGTCAGCGTACTTCACCGCGGTACCGCTTCAGCTGCATGTCGTGATCGGGTTCGGTGGGGCGAATCGCCGGTACACCGCGCTCTTCGCGCCAAACCGAAAACTGCATGTGGCATGCCGCACAACCGCATTCACCACCGCAACGCGACTTGCATGCGGGGGTGCAGGTACATGGCTTGTCCAGATCGGGCGACAACTCCGTCGAAGGCAACTCGGGAAAATAACCCTCCGTGCGCGGGTAGCGCCGCATGCCTTCGGCTGTCGGTATCGTCACCGGCTCAGTCATCGCCATCTCCATGTGTCCACCCATCTGCCATCTATGTTTATCGTGCCAATGTGTCAGACGATAGAACAAGAGTGCGTGATGGCTGAGGGCGTCATGCCGACGCAACTACGGCGAAACTTTTCCGGCCACCGAGAACGACACAGCTACTGCGCCGTCGATCTCGCGGCAGGCATCCGCGATAGCCCCCAGCGTGTCGGCCGGAAAATCGGCCGCGAAACGGATAATCACCGTACTCGAGCCATCGGCCTCCCGGCGCAGCAACATGCGATGCACCGGCGCATGCAAGTTGGCAAGCACCGCTTCGACTGCCGAGAGAGCCTGACTGCGTGTCATGGATACCTGGATCGAGGTGTACTTGCGCCGCGGCCGTACAAACCGGCGCTCGATCGGCTTCAACAGGGCAAGAATGAACCACAGAATGGCTGTGGCGAAAACGGCCGGAAAATACAGGCCCGTGCCGGCAGCCAGGCCCACGGCAGCCACTGCCCACAGGCTTGCTGCCGTGGTCAGCCCCCTGATGACCTGCTCCTTCTGCATGAACAGAATCGTGCCCGCACCCAGGAAGCCGATACCGCTGATCACCTGCGCAGCGATACGCGAAGGATCGAGCACGACATGATCCTGCTCAATCGCATGGCTGAATCCATAAGCGGAAACGATGACCGCCAGAGCCGCCCCCACACTGACCAGCATGTGCGTACGCAATCCCGCCGCCCATTCAAGCCGTCCGCGATTCACGCCGATCACCGAACCCAGCACGGCCGCAGTCAACAGTCGAAGTACCACGTCAACATCGGATATCAAAACAGACACCTCCAGGTTCCGGTCCGGCAATTCACCGGCTTGGCGCCGAAGAAGCTGGCCCTGTGATGGGACAACCATCCGAAACGATGGTGCCAGTCGCGCCCCGTAAGAACGTTCAACACTACACGTTACCGCGTGCCTTTGGCATTGCCGTACTCCACCAGATAAGCGCTAACAGTGCGGCCTGCACAGGCAGGCGCAAAATCAGCGCCCAGTACGGAACGCCAAACAACTCCGGGCGTTGCAGCATATAGATATGCGCCGGCGTCACTGCCAGCGTGAGCAGGAACAGCCCGATCCCGGCAGCGCGACGCGTCCTGCCCCAGATCAATCCCGCCGCTCCAAGCAACTCGAATACACCGCTTACCAGCACCGCGGCGCGCGGCCATGGAATATACGGCGGCACGATCCGCATCTCCGTTTGCGTCGCCACAAAATGTGCGATGCCGCCCAGGAAAAACCACAGGAACACAAACACGATGCCGGCGACACGCCAGCGGCTCAGGCTGGCCAGTGATGTAAAGCGATCTATCGCGGATGATGAAGATGCTGACATGGGCTGCTCGATGTACTCAGGCGAGATTGATTTCAGCCTACAACACGCGCGAGGACTAGGCGGCCATCAACCGAACACCACCATGCTCTGTCGACTCAGCGCCACCGGCTCACCACGCGGGCCCCACAGCATCAGGCTCTGGTTGGTGTAACCGTCGCGGGCAGCGATCAGCTGGGCGTCGATGCGCCAGTCGTCCAGGCCGAGATCGTCGTAGCGATCGCGCAGCAGTTCGATCATCCAGGTGAGCGAGCTGCCTGGCGTGGGCTTGTCGAACATGCCCAGTGCAATCGGTGGAATGAAATCGGCGAAAGCGAGCACGTGGGTTTCGTCCGGCGTGCCTTCATCGCGCAGCGAGACCTGCAGAACGCTTTCTCGCTGGTGGCCGCCGGTGAATGGCAGATCGCCGCTCAGCCAGCGCGCGCGAAACTGCTGCATGAAGGCGGGCATCTGGCCCTCCACATAGCGCAGCTCGCGCGACATCGTGCTTTCCACTGCGGGCTGCTCGGGCTGAAAGTTGAGCACGGAAGAACGCGCGCTGCCGAATACGGCAATCAGTCGACACAAGGTCTGTTCGCCGTCGCAAAGGCTGGCTTCAATCTGCGTGGCGCTGCGCCCTTCACGCAGAATATGTGCCCGAATGATGACCGGCCCGGCTGGCACCGGCGCGACGAAGGTCGTTTGCAGACTGCGCAGTGACATGTCCGCACTCACCAGCTCACGCATGGCTCGAAGCGCCAGCGACGCCTGCAATCCGCCGAACGCACTGCGTCCTTGCAGCCAGTCCTCGCCAACCACGGCCTGCCAACTGTTGCCCTGACGAGTGACGGCCCGCATCGTTTCAGAAAATCGCATCATCCCTTCCTGCATGTATGAAGTTGGCTTTGATGATGCCAGCACAACTGGCCAACTGCTCGCATGCTTATACTTCGGATCCTCGATTCTGGAATGGAGAACGCCATGGCCTTCCTGCAGGATGCTCCACAACTGGCTCATCCCTACCGCACCGACCGCTCGCTGCGCACCCTGCTCCAGCGCGTGCTGCCAACCGAACGGATGGCGGCACTGGAAACCGATCTGGATGCGCTTGGTGATTACGCGCAGATAGCCTGGCAACGTGTCGGCAGCAGCACACGACGCAAGCCGGTACTCACGCAGTGGGATGCGTGGGGTCGTCGGGTCGACCGCATCGAGCTGACCGCCGCATGGCTGGAAGGACCGCAGCTCACCACGCTTCATGGCGTACTCGCCGCCGGCCACGCGGACAACGAATACGCGCGGCTAGAACAGTTCGCCCGCGTGTACCTGTATCACGTCGCCAGCGAGTTCTATACCTGCCCGCTGGCGATGACCGACGGCGCGGCAACGGCATTGAAGGCCTCCGGCAATCAGGCGCTGATGGAACGCGCGCTGCCGCATTTTCTCAGCCGCGATGCATCGACGTTCTGGCTCAGCGGCCAGTGGATGACCGAAAACGCCGGTGGCTCCGACGTCGGCAACACCGAGACCATCGCGCGGCAGGATGCCGATGGCCAATGGCGACTGCATGGCCGCAAGTGGTTCAGCTCGGCGGTAGTTGGCGAGGCGGCGCTGGCTTTGGCGCGGCCAGAGGGAGCCAGCAATGGCACCAATGCACTGGCGCTTTTTTACGTCGAGACGATGGACGGCGACGACACCATAAACGGCGATAGGCGTAAGCCCGAGCTAGTGATCGACCGGCTGAAAGAGAAGCTCGGCACGCACGAACTACCCACCGCGGAAATTCATCTGGAAGGCTTGCCCGCATGGCCTTTGGGTGAGCTGGCCAATGGCGTGCGGCAGGTCGCACCGATGCTCAACGTGACGCGCACCTGGAATGCCGTGTGCGCGACCGCCAGCATGGCTCGCGCATTGAGTCTGGCTCGCGACTACGCCCATCGGCGCGAATCGTTTGGACGTCCATTGATCAAACAGCCGCTGCATGCACAAACACTGGCCGACATGCAGGCCGAGTTCGAGGCTGCGTTCGCGCTGACGTTCGAAGTGGCGCACTTGCTCGGCCGGGTTGAGCAGCATGCCGCCGCACCGCACGAAGCACTGCTGCTGCGTTTGCTGACCCCGCTGGCCAAGCTGTGGACCGGCAAGCTGGCGGTGAAAATCTGTTCGGAGGCGCTGGAGTGCTTTGGCGGCGCCGGTTATATCGAGGACACCGGCCTGCCGCAGCTGCTGCGCGATGCGCAGGTGTATTCGATCTGGGAAGGCACCACCAATGTGCTGTCGCTCGACAGCCTGCGCGCGCTCGCCGACGACAGCTTCACTGCGCTGCGCCAGTCCATCGATAGCTGGCTGGACGGCTGCAACGATGCGGCGGTGATCAACGCGATTCATGCGGCGCTCGACGACGCCGGCCATTTTATCGAAAGTCAGCGCGCCAGCCGCGATACGCTGGAAGCCGGCGCGCGCGGACTGGCGATCACGCTGGCTCGCTGTACAGCCGCCGCGCTGCTGGCGCGTCAGGCGACATGGTCATCGGTGCGGGATGATGCGCGCGCTGCTGCAGCGCTGCGGCGTTTTGTGGCACATGGACTGTCGCGACTGAGCACGCAGGATGCAGCGGATACCGAACTTTTGCTGGGCTGACGTAGGGCGCTACCTGTGCAGACAACCGATCCGGCTTACTTGATCACCGATCCGGAGAAAGAAGACGCGGCACACCCGATAAGCGCTGTCGGTCGGCACCAGCTAAAATGCCCAAGTCCCCATATTGGCTCACCTACCATGCAGCATCTCACCATCGTCACCACCGGTGGCACCATCGACAAGATCTACTTCGACGACAAGTCGGATTACAAGATCGGTGCACCGCAGATCGGCGAGATACTTGCCCAGTTGGGCGTGGCGTTCCAGTTCGACGTGATTCCGATCCTGCGCAAGGACAGCCTGCACATGGGCGCCGAGGATCGTGAACTGGTGCGTTCGACGATCGAAGGCCAGGCGAATCGCCACGTGCTGGTAACGCACGGCACCGACACCATGGTGGAAACCGCGCGCGAGCTCGCGCACATTGAGGGCAAGGTGATCGTGCTTACCGGCGCGCTGAACCCGGCGCGCTTCCAGGGTTCGGATGCCGTGTTCAATGTCGGCTGCGCGGTGGCTGCGGTGCAGACCCTGCCGGACGGCGTGTATATCGCCATGAACGGCCGCGTGTGGGACCCGGCCAAGGTACGCAAGAATCGCGACGCGAATCGCTTTGAAGAAGCCACCGATTAATCCGCTTCACCGCCACTGACGTTCATAGCGTCAGCGTTGCCGATTCAGAGCATGCCGGTTTCGAGTTTGGCCGCATCCGACATCATCGAGTGCGTCCACGGCGGGTCGAATACCAGGTCGACATCCGCCTCGACGATGGTCGGAATCATCTCCAGTTTGGTCCGTGCGTCGTCCACCAGGATGTCGCCCATGCCACAGCCGGGCGCGGTGAGCGTGAGCTTGACGTAGACCTTGCGAGCGCCGGATTCGGTGTGCTCCAGGCTCAAGTCATAGACCAGGCCAAGCTCCACAACGTTCACCGGAATCTCCGGATCGAACACCGTGCGCAACTGATCCCATGCGACCTTCTCCACTTCGGCGTCAGTGGCGTTGGCTGCCACTTCGATCGGTGGCGGCAGCTCCTTGCCAAGCGCGTCGGCCTCCTTGCCGGCAATGCGGAAGAGATTGCCTTCCACGTACACGGTAAAGCTGCCACCCAGCGCCTGGGTGATGTAGCCGATCTGGCCGGCCGGAAGTTCCACCATGTCGCCCTGCGGCACCATCACGGCGCTGCAGTCGCGCTGCAGAGTGAAAGGTTCGCTGCTCAAACTAAAACCGCTCATGCCACCTGCCGTTGCGCTTTCTGCGAAAACATCGATAAGCGCAGCGGAACACTACGCCAGTCACCTATTATGCCGCCCGCGAAGCGGATCGACCTCTGATAGATCAGGCCGGAATGGCGGAACTCAAGAATGGGCCATCGGGCCAGCCACGCTATGATGGCTGCTTTGCCCGATGGAAGAATGCTTGATGGCGTGTTGTCTGACCCAAAGCCGCCCCATGCTGCAAGGCTTGTCCGTCCGCTTTTTATCGCAGGTAGCCCGGTGAGCGCACGCGCTGTGTTCGGGCTGATTTTTTCCGTCTTCATCGCCGCCATGCTGGGACTGGCGGCGGGCGCACTGTGGATGGTGGTAACGATTTATCAGCGGCAGCCGATGCCCTGGCTGGTGTTGCCTATCGCGGCGATCCTGGCCTGGGCTATACGTCACAGCGTGCGCAAACCCGGCAACGGCGCGGCGCTGCTCGCCGCGCTGGCCACCTTGCTGGCATCGATTTACGTCAGCATGTTGATCGCCGCAGCGCAAATTGCCGGCAACATGGGCCTGGGCCTGATCGATACCCTGCTGACCGCAGGCCCCGGCATGTTGTGGCAGCTGGCGCGCATGGGGTTTTCGGTGTCCGAAGGCGTCTGGACCGTTCTGGCGATGCTGCTGGCGGCCTGGCTCGGCCGCCGTCCGTTGCCAATGAAGAAATCGGCGAAATAGCTCTCGTCTCAGGTATCCAGCGACTTCAGCTCGCTGACCAGCTCGCCAGCCGCTGCCTGCCCGTCGCCATAAAGCATGCGGGTGTTGTCGGCGTAAAACAGCGCGTTCTCGATGCCGGCAAAGCCGGTGCCCTTGCCACGCTTCACCACGATCACGTGTTTGGCGTTGCTGACGTCGAGAATCGGCATGCCGTAGATCGGTGAAGCCGGGTCAGTCTTGGCCAGCGGATTGACTACGTCATTGGCACCGATAACCAGCGCCACGTCGGTGGCGGGAAACTCCGGGTTGATCTCGTCCATGTCGGCGATCAGGTCATACGGTACGCCGGCTTCGGCCAGCAGCACATTCATGTGGCCGGGCATGCGGCCGGCGACAGGATGAATGGCGAACTTCACCTTCACGCCACGCTTGATCAAAAGCTGAGCAAACTCCCATACCTTGTGCTGTGCCTGCGCCACGGCCATGCCGTAGCCGGGCACGATCACCACGCGCTCGGCGTAGGCCATCATCACCGCGGCATCAGCCGCGTCGATCGGCTTCTGCGCGCCATCGATGGCCTGCGCCTCACCGCCAGCAGCACCGAAACTGCCGAACAGCACATTGCCGATCGAGCGGTTCATTGCCTTGGCCATCAGCTGGGTCAGCAGCGTGCCTGCTGCGCCAACCACGGTGCCGGCGATGATCATCGTCTCGTTGCCCAGCACAAAGCCTTCGAACGCCACCGCCAACCCGGTGAACGCGTTGTACAGCGAGATCACCACCGGCATGTCGGCGCCGCCGATCGGCAACGTCATCATCAGCCCGAACAGCAGCGCCAGCGCAAAAAAGGCCGCGATCAACGCGAAGCTGGCGTAGCCGCTGACCAGCAGAATGCCGACCACGATTGCCGCGGCCAGCAACAGTAGATTGACTGCGCGCTGGGCCGGAAACACGAAACGCTTGTCCAGCCAGCCCTGCAGCTTGGAAAACGCGATCAGCGAGCCGGAGAAACTCACCGCGCCGATCAACGCACCGAGCACGCCCAGCACGAGTTCGATCGGCGACAGCGGCACTACCGGGATAACCGGGTGCAGTGCGTCGATCGCCCAGGCCTCCGGCCGCAGCGGCGAGGTATCCGGAATACCTTGCGTCGCCAGCAGATTACGTACGTAGCCGATCAGCTCGACCGCACCAATGGCTGCCGCCGCGCCGCCGCCCATGCCGTTGTACAGCGCCACCATCTGTGGCATCGCCGTCATCGCCACACGCTTGCCGCTCCACCATGCCGCGCCGACGCCGATCACCACCGCGGCGATGATCAGCCCGCGGTTGTGCATTTCCGGCAGGAAAAACGTGGCCAGCACCGCCACCAGCATGCCGTAGCCGGCCCACACGATGCCGCCGCGCGCGGTGCGCGGCGAACTCATGCGTTTCAGACCGAGAATGAAAAGCAGTGCGGCGAGGAAATAACAGGCCTTGATCAGGCTCGGCAGCCAGACCATTACTTGGCCCCCTTGGCGGCCGCTTTGCCAGCATCAGGCTTGCTGGATTTGAACATCTCCAGCATCCGCTCGGTCACCACGTAACCGCCTGCGGCGTTGCCCGCGCCCAGCAGCACGCCAATGAAACCAATGGTCATTTCCAGCGGTGTTTCGGCATGGCCTAGCGCAATCATGGCGCCAACCAGCACAATGCCGTGTACGAAGTTGGACCCGGACATCAATGGCGTGTGCAGGATCACCGGCACCCTTGCAATGATTTCATAGCCGGTAAATGCAGCAAGCATGAAAATGTAAAGCGCCAGGAAACCGTCGATCATGACCCCACCCCGTCAGCATTTGGTTGTCCACACACTATACGGTTGCGAGTCAACCCGTGCGAGCCTGCTGCGTTGAACACAGGAGTCGAACCGACGGAGCCTGAGCATGCGTCAACTGACGATGCGGACGAAGTGGCCATGAGCACGGTGGCCGGTACCCTGGAAACGGACCTGCTGCTGGACAGTGCGCGCGAAACCCCCGCCACGCTGGACGCCTTTTTGGCGCAGGTGGAGCGGCGCGCCTTCCGCATGGCCGAACTCAACCTGCGCCATCGCGAGGATGCGATGGATGCGGTGCAGGACGCCATGCTGCGGCTGGTCAAGCATTACCGTGAAAAGCCCGCCGCCGAGTGGCCCCCACTGTTCTGGGGCATCCTGCGCCGGCGCATCGTCGATCTGCAACGCCGTCGCAAGGTGCGCTCGATCGTGGTGGGCTGGCTGGGCGGCGGCAAGGATGATGAAGGCAGCGAAATGCCCGTGTGGGAGCCGGCCGACCGCGGCCCCGGTCCACTCGACCGGTTGCACGATTCGCAGTCGTACGCAGACATGGCTGAAGCGGTGAAGCAACTGCCGCAACGCCAGCGTGAGGCTTTCATGCTGCGCATGCTGGAAGGTCTGGATGTCGCGGAAACCGCCCGTTCCATGGGCTGCTCCGAAGGCAGCGTCAAAACACATCTGTCGCGCGCCATGCATCATCTGCGTGGCCAACTGGAGGACTGGCGATGACTACGCCTGGCAACAACAAGACATCTGACAATCAAGCCGGAGCTCAAGCCGACCCACGTGATGAGCTGATCGCGCGGCGTGCTCGCGCGCTCTATCGTGAGGCCAGCCTGCGCATCGATCCGGCCACCGCAGGGCGCCTGCGCGCCGTACGTCGGCAGGCACTGGATGCGGCCAAGGCCCCACAGCGACACACGGCCCGCTGGCTGGTTCCCACCGGCGCGTTCGCTGCCATTGCCTTTGCCATGCTGATGGTTTGGCAGCCGCTTTCACACAGCCCGTCCACGCCGGCAAATCACGCCATCAGCACCGATCAGAGTGCCGATGTGGATAACGATCTGCCGCCCGATGCTGAAAAGACCGACCCCAGCCTCTACCAGAATCTTGATTTTTACGGCTGGCTCGCAGCCAATAACGCGTCGAATAACCAGCCGGCGAATCGCTGACCCATGAGCCGACTTTTTTCACTCGGGGTTGCGATGCTGCTGGCAGCGCTGCTCGCTGGCGTCGTCGCCGCGCCGCTGCACGCGCAGGATTTTCCGCCGCCGCAAGATCAGAACATGCCGCCACCGCCATCACGGCCTTGGAGCACTCTCGATCCGGCGCAGCGCGATGTGCTCTCGCCACTACGGGACAAGTGGGACACGCTACCGCCGCGCAGACAGCAGAACATGCTGCAGAAGGCCGAACACTGGGTCACTTTGCCGCCGGAGAAGCGTGATGAGGTGCGTCTGCGCATTGCCCACTGGCAGACGATGACGCCTGATCAGCGCAAGGAGGCCCGCGCCAACCTGCAGCAGTTTCGTGAATTGCCACCAGAGCAGCGCGCCAGACTGCATGCCACGTTCGAACAGTTTCAGGAGCTGCCGCCGGAACAGCGTGAACGCCTGATGCAGCAATGGCGCTCGATGCCGCCCGATCAGCGCATGCAATTCCGGGGACAACCGGCCCCGCCGCCTCCCGCTGGCGGACACTGAGATAAAGAAAAGCCCCGCGATGGCGGGGCTTTTCTTTATCTCACGAGCGCTAAACAGTGGCTGCTGCACAAGACTTTAATTCGTTCGAATTTTGGTCTTTAGGCACGGCTGCTGCTGGGTGCTAATGAACAGTGTGCCGGTTATAGAGATGTGTGGTGGCAGAGATGTCGACAGACGATCTGTTTTCGACATAACGATAATCAAAACATTCAAGTGCGCGTGGTTAGCGCCTCGATCGGCTTGAGCATGCGCACTACGTCGCGCTCATCAGGTGTGCAGGGCACACTAAACAGGCTGGTTCTTGGTGAAGAAATTAACCAGGCTCTGAGGCGCGCTGGGACCTAGACACACCTTGAGGATTGCTTCCGCCTCCGCGGCCTCAGCAGCACTGCGGGGGAACAGGTCCTTTTCATACGCGATGAGCGCGGCTTCTACATCATCGGGGTTGGCGGCGATGGCCTTTCCCAGTTCAGCACCATCGAACATGGCGAGGTTGGCCCCTTCGCCAGACGGAATCATCAGGTGCGCCGCATCGCCGAGCAGCGTCACTCCAGGCACGCGCTCCCATCTATGCTCGACCGGGAGCGCATGAATTGGGCGACGCACAGGGTCAGTCTCGCCGTCGGTGATGAGCGCTGTCAGCTCCGAAGCCCAGCCGTCGAACTCTTCGGCAACCTTGGCCAAGGCAATCACCGAGTCGGAGAAGTCGATGCTGTCAATCCAGTCCTTTGGCTTGTTCAACTGCACGTACGTGTGCAGCACGCCATGGGGCTCACGGTGCGCGGCGATGCCTTTGCCCGGCGCTAGTGCAAACAGCGCGCCACCGCCAACTGCTTCCGCACTTGCCTGGTGACGGGTATCGCTGTCAAGCAGGTACGTCTCGATAAATGACGTGCCTACATATGTCGGTTTCGCCGCGGAAAGAAGTGGACGAACTATCGACCACGCCCCGTCGGCGCCCACGAGGAGGTCGGTCATCGCCGTTGAGCCGTCAGCAAAGGTCAACATGTGCCGTCCGCCGCCAAGCGGAGACACCGCTGTGAGTTTGCGTCCCCAGCAGACTGTGCCGGCAGGAAGTGAGTCAAGCAAAATCCGACGAAGGTCTCCACGAGGTACCTCAGGTCGACCGCCTGTGCCGTCATCGGGCTCATCGAGCAGGACATTGCCGTCCTTGTCGAGCACCCGCGTTGCCTGACCGCCAGCGTGGATGATCTCGACGAACTTGTCGAAAAGTCCCGCCGCCTTGAGCGCGAGCTGCCCGTTGTTTTCATGGATATCGAGCATGCCTCCTTGCGCTCGCGCGTTCGCGGAGGCTTCCGCTTCGTACACCGTCACAGCCATGCCGTGGACGTGGAGGACGCGCGCAAGTGTCAGGCCGCCAAGCCCGGCACCGATGATCGTGACTGGCGTATTCATGCAGGTTCCCCCATTCCCCAGCGAGCGGCAGCCTTTTGGAGCTCGCTGCAATCCGGGATGTTGTCAGAGGCCCAGGCAACAATCCCATCAGGGCGGATCAGCGCAGCGCTCAAGCCCAATGCTTCTTTCGCACGGCCAGTAACGTACTTGATTCGCTCGTCCTCTTCGCTTGCCAAAGTTTCGAGTGAAACATGCCCATCAAAATCGAGCAGTATTCCGCGGCCATCATGCATTAGCGCGCCAATGGTTGTGCCGTCTTCGAACTCGAAGTTGGGAACGCTATGGCCTACGAGAGGATGGTCGCCACCGAGATGGTAGTTTGTAGAAACGCCCCACACCCTTCCTGCAAAGTAGGTAGCACCATCGCGCGTGTTCATGAGATCGCGGACAATCGCATTCAGCGCGCGGGCATGGGGGTCTGGTCGCATGATGGCGACCTGGGCGCGTGACCACTCCAGAACCCGGGCACCGATCGGATATCGTTCCGTCTGATAACTGTCCAACAGGCCTTCCGGTGTTTTCTTCTTGATGACTGCGGCGAGCTTCCAGCCCAGGTTCATGGCGTCGCCCACTCCAAGATTAAGCCCTTGGCCTCCAAGCGGCGCATGAATGTGCGCGGCATCGCCAGCTAAAAAAATCCGCCTGTCGCGGTAGCTTGTCGCCTGCCGTGCCCGATCCGTCCAAGTGGTCGCGATGTGCAAGGCATTAATGGTCACGTCGGTGTTCGAGATGCGGCGTAGAACTTCCTGCACGTGCTCTCGCGTGATTAGCGCTCCGGCACGGTGAAATGCGCCGCCATCAAAATCCTGTATCACCAGGTAACCTGGCTGCGATTGCAAGTACATGCCTGTGGGTGTCACGTTTCGGCCCGACTTGAGCATCGAAGGATCGGCAATGTCCACTTTAGCGGTGTAGCCGGTGAATTCCGGCTCCGTACCGGCGAATTCAAAACCGCCTGCCTTGCGAACGACACTGCGACTTCCATCGCAACCCACAAGCCATAAACCTTGAAAAGTTTCGTTGCCGGACCGAACAGTGACCCCGTCCTCGGCTTGATCAAAGTCGGTCACGGGAAGCCCGCGCTTGATTTCGACACCCAGGGCTTCTGCGCGGCGAGACAGCACGACTTCAAGCTCTTCCAATTCAGATATCAAACTGGTTTCGGTCGAGCTCGGCAGCCGATATGTCCACTGGGAGGTGTCGATATCGCCGTCGTGAAATGGAATGCCGGCGAAGTGTCCCACCTGACGACGCGACCCTTGTCCGGAATTCAGGTGGGGATTTTTGAGGCGTTTATGCACCTCGAGTTCCTGCAGCAACCCGCGACGGTAAAGCGCTTCGATGGTGGGCGCCGAAAGTCCCCGTATCCCGAAAGGGAGCTGCTTCAATGGCGAGTGCGGATCCTCCGCCTTTTCCAGCATCAGGACGGAACATTTGGCCAAGGCCAGTTCACAGGCAAGGAATAAACCCACAGGTCCTGCGCCCGGAATGATCACGTCGTAGACAGATGAATTCTGTGTGGATTTGTTGCGGTTTGGGGTATTCATCACTGCTTCTTTTGTTATTGGAGGTCGTCGCCAGGAGTCCTACAGACAACGTGGAACGTCATTCCATGACATTGGAACGACGTTCCACTTATGTCAAGATGCGGCATGATAAAAAATGCACGCAACACGCCACGCAGCCCTCAACGACGCGAAGAATCGCTTTCGCGGGATCGCATCATTGAGGCGTCGATCGAGATCTTGGACAGCAATGGAGAAAGCGGACTGACCTTCCGCACCCTGTCCGAACGGCTCGCCACCGGTGCTGGTGCCATTTATTGGCACGTCGAGAACAAGAGCGATCTGCTGACCGCTGCCTGCGACGCCATCGTCGCTCGCACCATGGCATCGTGCGTGGTCGGCGCGACACCGGAGGCGACCATTCGCACCCTCGCGCTAGGCATGTTCGACGCGATCGACGCGCATCCATGGGTTGGCTCGGCGCTCACACATGCAGCGGGGCAGTTGCCCATGGTGCGCATTGTCGAATGCCTGGGTCAGCAGGTTCGCGCTCTTGACGTGCCGGATGAAGAACAGTGGGCAGCGGTGTCCGCGTTGCTGCATTACATCCTTGGCGTCGCTGGGCAGAACGCCGCCAACACGCAGTTTGCTCGGACGCGGGACCTCGACAGATCCAATTTCCTGGACGCGATAGCGACGGTATGGTCTCAGCTCGATCCGAATGAATATCCATTCGTACGCAGCTTCGCCGGACGGTTGCGCGCTCACGACGACCGTGTCGATTTCCTCGCCGGGATCGATCTCATCCTCGGAGGTATCAGGAGTTTGCAGATCGATCGCATCGATCTGACGTAGGTGCTTCAATACGCATCCACGTTGCCAACTATTGGCCAGCACCAAGGGTAAGTTCAGTACTGACCGGAACCGACGTTCAACACGACCGGAATCCGCACACGGCTTTTACGTTTTGTGCGCCAGCCACCATATAGCGGACACGGGCCGAGGCCCGCTTCGCCTGCTTCAACCGGCGAAGTGCGTTTCTCCGGCGTGACTCAGGCAGCTTTTGGCCACCAGTTCGTCGTTGAAATCCGGCTGCAGCACACCGTCGTGCACCAGCAGCTCGACAAAGTTGTAGACATTGCGGGCGTACATTTCGGATGCATGCAATGGTGCGCCGGCCGCCAGATTCAGCGGCCCCAGAATGACTACACCGCCATGCTCGACGCGCTCACCTGGCTTGGTCAGCTCGCAGTTGCCGCCGCTTTCGGCAGCCAGATCGACAATCAGCGCACCGGGTTTCATGCCATCGACCATGGCCGTGGTGAGAATCTTCGGTGCCGGGCGCCCAGGCACCGCAGCCGTCGTGACAATCACGTCGATCGTTTTCAGATGCTCGCCCAGCGCATGCTGCTGCGCTGCGCGCTCCTCCGCCGAAAGCTCGCGTGCATAGCCGCCGCTACCCGCTGCACTGACGCCGAGTTCGAGAAACTTGGCACCCAGCGACTCGACCTGTTCGCGTGTTTCAGGACGCACGTCGTAGCCCTCGGTCTGCGCGCCCAGCCGGCGCGCCGTGGCGATCGCCTGCAAACCCGCCACGCCGGCGCCAATCACCAGCACCTTGGACGGCCGGATGGTGCCGGCCGCCGTGGTCAGCATCGGGAAAAACTTGGGCGACGACTCCGCCGCGATCAGCATCGCGCGATAGCCGGCAACGGCGGCCTGCGAGCTGAGCACGTCCATCGCCTGCGCCCGAGTGGTGCGCGGTAGCAGCTCCAGCGAAAACGCGGTGAGCCTGTGCGCGGTCAACGTGGCAACCCGCTCAGGTGCGCCATACGGCCGCAGCTGACCCACCACGATCACACCTTCGCGCAGCTGCGATAGCACCGCATCGGCCGGCGGTTGCACGCAGGCCAGCAGGTCCGCCTGCGCCAGCACGCCGGCGGCATCGGCAAATTCGACGTCGATATACAGGCTATCGGGAAACCCGGCCGCGCGTCCCGCATCGTGCTCAAGCAAGATGCGCAAACCTTTGCCACGCAGCTTCTTCACCATCTCGGGCGTGATCGCGACGCGTCGCTCTCCCGCTGCAGTTTCACGCAAGGCGGCAACGGTGATCGGCATAAGGCGGTTCCCCTCGATAAGGTCCGACTATCTTAGCGGCACTTGGGCACCCAGGCTTCGGCGGGTTTGCGGCGCGCAACTGGCAGGGTAAGCTGGGCCGCCCGAAGCGATAGCACGGAGCAAAGGCATGGATGGCTCGGGGTCAACGGAGATCCCGATGTCTGCAGAAAACTCCTTCAACTCACTGTTGGCCGCCGCCCGCGCCGCGCGCGAACTGGCGTATGCGCCCTACTCCCGTTTTCTGGTCGGCGCTGCCTTGCAAACGAAAGACGGCCGCCAGTTCAGCGGCTGCAACGTGGAAAACGCCGCCTACGGTTTGTGCAACTGCGCCGAACGCACCGCGCTTTTCAGTGCCATCGCTGCCGGATGCAAGCCCGGCGACTTTGCCGCCCTTGCCGTGATCGGCGACTGCCCCGGCCCGATCAGCCCTTGCGGCGCATGCCGCCAGGTGATGGCCGAATTATGCGATGACGATATGCCGGTGCTACTGACTAACCTGGATGGCGAAACGCAACAAACCACGGTGGCCGCACTATTACCGGGCTCGTTCAAATTGCCGGCAGCAAACTGATCGTTCGTGTCCTAGCCTTGATTCGATAAAGACAAAAATAAAGACAACATCAGCAATGACGTTGTCGAGCGGCAACGTCAAAGCCCTGCAACCTTTCCGGAATGTCAGAGAATCATGTTCGACTACGCGCTGCATTTCATTCCGCTGGCTTTCGCTGCGCTGCTGCCGATCATCAACCCCGTGGGGTCAGCGCTGATCTTTCTGGGCATCGTCGGTCCGGAGCCACCGGCCCTGTATCGAAAACTGGCGCTGCGCATCGCGATCAACATGTTGATCTTCATTGCCGTGATCGAACTGCTGGGCGCGTGGATTTTGAAATTCTTCGGCATTTCACTGCCGATCCTGCAAGTCGGTGGCGGCATCACGCTGGCTACCATGGGTTGGAAAATGCTCAACGCGCCGGATGCAGCAACGCCTGCCGCCGCGGCCATTGAAAGCGATAGCAATGCTGCGATCAACAAGATCTTCTACCCGCTGACGTTCCCGCTGACCGTTGGCCCGGGCACCATCGTGGTTGTGCTGACGCTGAGCGCGAACGCTTCGAGTCACGGTTGGGCGGGCATTCTGTTGGCGCATGCCTCCATCTTCTTGGCATCTGCGTTGCTGGCCCTGCTGGTATTTCTCAGTTACGGCTATGCGCCAGCGCTGGCGCGCAAGATTCCCGAGCATGCCTTCAACGGCGTGCAGCGCCTGATTTCGTTCATCCTGCTTTGCATCGGTGTACAGATCGCCTGGGGCGGGCTGGATACGCTGCTGAGTTCGCTGCCGCATTGATTTGCCCAGTGCGATGATCACTGCGCATGCACGGCGGTTATTCGAGCAGCGCCGCATGGCTAAAACTTACTGGTACTCCGTGCCATTGATCACGACGTAGCCGGCCTGTGGCCACGAGCTGCTGGTTCCGTGATGGGTCCAGTCGATGCCCTGACTGTCGCTGTTGTCGTAGTAGTAGCGGCCCTGCACGTAGGCACTGTCGCCTACCGCAACCCATGGCCACTTGGGAGCGTTCATCTGATCGAGGTCGGAGACTATTTCAATCGTGATACCGGAGGCCACCTGCACATAGAAATAGCCGTGGTTGCCGCTCTCGGTTTTCTTGGCCGGCAATACCGCCGTCACCGTGCCGCACACGTCTTCCGGTTGATCGGCAGTGATGCTGCCGTTCTCGAAACTCTGCTGGTCCTGCAGAAATTTCGCATCGCTGCAGGGAAACGTCTTCGCAGCGGGTTGCGAGAAAGCACCCGTACCGCTGTTGTCCTGGGCATGCGCCGCCGTGCCAATCATCATTGTCGCGCCGAGCAGCGCGAATGACATGTAACGAAGTTTCATGACTACCTTCCGTTGTGCATGTTGTCCCCCGCACTGTCCACCATAGAAGAATTCCATGGCGGTTTCTTTAAGAAAAAGACCCGCAGCGAATCAACGCGTCACGGACCGGGTGTTACATAAAACCGCATGAACGGTGACCACTGGCTCTGGCCAGTCCAAAGTCGCCAGAGAGGGCTGCGCCAGTTAGCATGAGTTCCTTCGCATCCCCGGGTTGCCGCATGACCGAGCCACTTTCCCTGCTTCTGCAACGCCACTCCACCCCATCGCGCCAGCTCGGCGAGCCGGCACCGCACAAGGACGTACTGAAGGCCTTGCTGAAGGCCGCCATTCGCGTGCCGGATCACGGCAAGCTGGTACCGTTTCGTTTGATCAAACTGAAAGGCAAGTCGAAATTGCGCTTTGGCGAGCAGCTCGCCGACATTGCAGCACGCAACGAACCGGACATGTCCGAATCGAAACTGGACAAGGAGCGCCACCGCTACACGTTTGCGCCGCTGGTACTGGTGTTGCTGGCGTGCATCGATCGAAGCAGCAAGGTGCCGGCCATCGAGCAGCAGCTGACCGCCGGCTGCGTTGCGCAGAATATTCTGCTCGGCGCGTACGAACTTGGCATTGGCGCGCAGTGGCTCACCGGCTGGGCCGCTTACGATCCCGCCGTGGCAGCGCTTCTGAAGTTGAAAGACAACGAGCAGGTGATCGCCTTTATCCATATGGGCACGCCGCAAATCGACGTGCCCGATCGCGATCGGCCTGCACTGAAAGGCCTGCTCAGCACATGGAAGCCGTGAGCCCGGCGGCAGCGAACGCCACAGCCACGGCGTATCTGGTTGACGGCAGCCTGTATGTATTTCGCGCCTGGCATTCGATGCCGAATGAATTCTTCGATGCCGATGGCCACCCGATCAATGCCGTGCATGGCTACACGCGCTTTTTGTGCGAGTTGCTCGAACGTGCTCAGCCCGAACATATTGCGGTGGCGTTCGATGCATCGCTGACCAGCTCGTTTCGCAACGCGATCTATCCCGCGTACAAGGCCAACCGCGAGCTACCACCACCGGATCTGGAACGTCAGTTCGTGCAGTGCCGTGCGATCACCGAAGCGCTTGGCATCCATCTGATGATCGACCACAGCTTCGAGGCGGACGATCTGATCGGCAGCACCGTGTGGAACCTGCGCGCGCTGGGCTGGCGCAGCGTGATCGTGTCGGCCGACAAGGATTTTGGCCAACTGCTGGGCGAGCACGACGAACAGTGGGATTACGCGCGCAGCCTGCGCTGGGGCCCGGCCGGCGTACATGAAAAGCTTGGTGTGCAGCCGCATCAGGTCGCCGACTATCTGGCGCTGTGCGGCGACGCCGTGGACAACATTCCCGGCGTTCCCGGCGTGGGCGCAAAAACTGCAGCCATCTTGCTTACCCATTTCGGCAGCCTCGACACGTTGCTCGATCGCATCGACGAAGTAGGCTATCTGCGTTTTCGCGGTGCCGCTGCCTGTGCATTGAAGTTGCGCGAGCATGGCGAAAAGGCACGTCTCTATCGTCGTCTGACACGCATAGCACTGGACGCGCCGGGCGCCACTACCGTCGAAACGCTTCTGCGTCGCCCCGATGCGCAAAATCGTCTCGATAATCTTTGCGATCAGCTCGGCTTCGGTGCGTTTACGCGCAGCCGACTGCGCTCCCTACTGCGCTGAGTTCCACCATTCCACTATCCGGCAAATTCATGACCGACCTTAACAAACGCCTGCCGCCCGACGCTGATGCTCCGCCGGAAATGCTCTACCAAGGCCGCTGGCTGAACCTGCTCAAGCGTGGCCGCTGGGAATATGCGGAGCGGACCAATCCGGCCGGCGCGGTGATCATCATTGCGCTGACGCCTGAGGACAAGCTGCTGTTCGTCGAGCAATACCGCGTACCCATTCAGCAGCACACGATCGAGATGCCGGCAGGCCTGGTCGGCGACATCGCCGGTCAGGCCGACGAGAACGCACTGCTCGCGGCCCAGCGCGAGCTGGAAGAAGAAACCGGCTATCGCTGCCAGCGCGTGGAGTTCATTCATCGCGGACCATCGTCATCGGGCATGAGCACCGAGATGATTGCCTTTGTGCGAGCG
>Ga0302316_10001331_pt1 | contig 19615 bp, 16 predicted proteins | sample III_Palsa_N3_2_FD_200456 | JGI IMG/M metagenome (GOLD analysis project Ga0302316, IMG submission 200456) | Peat permafrost microbial communities from Stordalen Mire near Abisko, Sweden - III_Palsa_N3_2 | ecosystem: Environmental > Terrestrial > Soil > Palsa > Peat permafrost | place: Sweden...
CTGCCACTATTGCCTGGCGAACATCCGTTGGGCGACGACGCGCTGGTGAAAGATGGACGCATCAGTGTCACCTTCAGCGCCGGCAGCGACACCGTGCACTGGACCAGCCGGCTCGATCACACGACGATGCTGACGTTGAAGGCGCCGGTACTGAGCGAGCGTGCCGAGGTCTGGCAAATCAGTACGGCGCCAATGTGGCACGTGGATGCCAAAGGCGTGCCGACCAGCGCCAGCGACGACGGCTTGCGCTATCAGCCGCTGCCCGGCGAGACGCTCCAACTCGCGCTGAGTCAGCCGATGGCGATCGCTGGCGACACCCTCGCGTTTGACCGCGTGCAGGTGGATAGCACGACAGGCGAACGTGTCACCGAAACCACGTTGAATCTGCAGGCGCGCAGCACGCGTGGCGGCGAGCATGCCATCAGCCTGCCTTCGGGTGCCGAGCTGCTGGAGGCGAAGCGTGATGATGCGCCGATCAATCTCGTCATCCGCGATGGCAAACTCAATCTGCCGCTGCTGCCGGGTGAACACGACTACACGCTGCGTCTGCGCGAGCCCGGTGGTGTCGCTGCGCGCTTGCATACGCCGGCATTTGCACTGCATGCACCGACCGCCAATATCGACCTCACGCTGCGTCCGCCACAGGATCGCTGGGTGCTGTGGACGTGGGGGCCGACGGCTGGCCCGGCGGTGCTGTACTGGTCGCAGTTGATCGTATTGCTGTTGGCATCGTGGTTGCTGGCGCGCTACGCACCCACACCGCTGCGGTTCCACCACTGGCTTTTGCTGGGGTTGGGTTTCTCCGCGTTCGCGTGGAGTGCCTATGCGCTGGTGGTGCTGTGGTTGATCCTGTTGGGGTTGCGGGCGCGCGGTGAGCTCTCGGCTCGCCTCAGTACGCCAGTGTTCAATCTGCTGCAGATCGGTCTTGCCATCCTCACGTTGCTTGCGTTGCTGGTGCTGATCTCAGCGGTGCCGAAGGGCTTGCTCGGCTTGCCCGACATGCACGTGGCAGGCAACGATTCCAGCGCGTGGCAACTGCACTGGTTTGCTGACCAGACAGCGGATGCGTTGCCACTTGGTGGTGTGCTGAGCGTGTCGCTGTGGGTCTACAAGATCGCCATGCTGGCGTGGGCGCTGTGGTTGGCCAACGCGCTGATCGGCTGGCTGCGCTGGGGCTTCGAGGCGTGGTCCAGTGGCGGCTACTGGCGGCCCAAGTCGACAGCGCCCCTGCCAGCAATCCCTGGCGCCAATGAGGAGCCGCCGCATGTCTGACGTGCGCAGTGTGCTGACCGATGCCATGCAACGCATCGGCGACGGTATCGACGCCGAGGTGCTCTTGCTGCATGCGCTGGGTAAGTCGCGCAGCTGGTTTATCGCGCATGCCGACGATGAGTTGGATATAGACGTCCAGACGGCTTATATGACGTTGGTTGATCGCCGGGTGAAGGGGGAGCCTGTCGCCTATATCACCGGCCGTCGGGGCTTCTGGTCGTTGGATCTGGAGGTGACGCCGGACACGCTGATTCCGCGGCCGGAAACCGAGCTGCTGGTCGAGCTGGCGCTGGAGCGCCTGCCTCGCGGCACGGCCGTGCAAGTCGCTGACCTCGGTACCGGCAGCGGCGCCATCGCGCTGGCCATTGCCAGCGCGCGTCCACAGGCCAGCATCACCGCCACCGATGCGAGTGCGGCGGCGCTCGCGGTCGCGATAGGCAACGCCCGGCGCCTGCGCATCAACAACGTGGACTTTCTCCAGGGCGACTGGCTGACACCGTTGATCTTCCAGCGTTTTGCGCTGATTGTTTCCAATCCACCATATATCGAGGCAAACGATCCACACCTCGCTCACGGCGATCTGCGCTTTGAACCGGCCAGTGCACTGGTATCGGGCAGGGATGGTTTGAAGGATATCCGCTGCATCATCAGCGATGCGCGCGAGCATCTGCAGCCCGGCGGCTGGTTGCTGTTCGAACACGGCTGGCACCAGGGCGAGGCGGTGCGGAAGCTGCTGGATGCCTCGGGTTACATCAAGGTATTCACCGCGCAGGATCTGGAGCAGCGCGACCGCGTCAGCGGTGGTCGTATTTAATAAAGAGCCCCGCGGGATGGCAGGGCTTCTAGAGGTGAAACTGGATTACTCAACCCGTACTGGCGATCGCCATCAGCTGGGGAAAACGCGCCTGTATCGCATGGCGGATGCCGGGCAGATCGAGGCCCGCCATGGTCAATACTTCGTCGCGGCTCCCATGTTCCAGATAGAGATCCGGAAGGCCGAGGTGCAGGATGGGTTTGACGATACCGTGGGCAGTCAGGCATTCGGCGACGCCCGAGCCGGCACCACCGGCGACGGCATTGTCTTCCAGCGTGACGAAGGCATCGTGGGTTTTCGCCAGTTCGAGCAGCATCGCCTCGTCCAGCGGTTTGACGAATCGCATATTGACCAGGGTCGCATCAAGCTCGGCGGCGATGGTAGCTGCAGGCGCCAGCATGCTGCCGAAGCTCAGCAACGCCAGACCATGGCCGCGCCGGCGTAGCTCGGCCTTGCCAATCGGCAAGGTATCGAGTTCTTTATGCATAACGGCACCCGGACCACTGCCGCGTGGGTAACGAATCGCAGCGGGTCCCGTGTGCTGGAAGCCAGTGCTGAGCATCATGCGGCACTCGTTTTCGTCGGCCGGCGCCATGATCAGCATGTTGGGCAGGCAGCGCAGGAAAGAGAGATCGAATGTGCCTGAATGCGTGGCACCGTCCGGCCCGACCACGCCGGCGCGATCGATGGCGAAAGTGACGTCGAGATTCTGCAAGGCCACATCGTGGATGGCTTGGTCGTAGGCGCGCTGCAGGAAGGTGGAATAGATCGCCACCACTGGCTTGGCGCCTTCGCAGGCCATGCCGGCGGCCAGCGTCACGGCGTGCTGCTCGGCGATGGCGACATCGAAATAGCGCTGCGGATATTCCTTGGAGAAACGTACCAGGCCCGAGCCTTCGCGCATCGCTGGCGTGATGCCGAGCAGGCGCTCGTCGCTGGCAGCCATGTCGCACAGCCAATCACCGAAGATATCGGTATAGGTGGGTTTTGCCGGCGCAGATTTTTTCGTGAGGCCCGCTTCTGGATCAAACGGCCCAACCGCGTGGTATTCGATCTGCGCCTGCTCGGCCGGCGCGTAGCCCTTGCCCTTCGTAGTGATCACGTGCAGCAACTGTGGCCCAGGCAGGTTCTTCACCGTGCGCAGTGCGTGCAGCAGTTGCGGGATGTTGTGGCCGTCGATCGGTCCGGTGTAGTGGAAGCCCAGCTCTTCGAACAGCGTGCTGGGCACGAACATGCCCTTGGCGTGTTCTTCCCAGCGCTTGAACCAGCGGCCGAAGAAGGATTTTTTCGGGATCGCCCGCTTGGCCCGCTCGCGCCAGGTATTGAGCGTCTGGCTTGCCATTGCGCGCGCCATCATTTTGGTCAGCGCACCGACATTTTCGCTGATCGACATGCCGTTGTCGTTGAATACCACCAGCATATTCGGCTCGACATCGCCGCCGTGGTTCAGCGCTTCGAACGCCATGCCGGCGGTCATCGCGCCATCACCGATCACGGCAACGACCTTGCGATGGTCACCCTTGCGCTGTGCGGCGATCGCCATGCCCAATGCGGCCGATATCGAGGTGGACGAGTGGCCGACGCCGAAGGTGTCGTACTCGCTTTCCTCGCGGCGCGGGAATGGCGCCAAGCCATCCTTCTTCTTGATCGTGGTGATGCGGTTGCGGCGACCGGTGAGAATCTTGTGCGGGTAGCACTGGTGGCCGACGTCCCATACCAGCCGATCCACCGGCGTTTCGAAGACGTAATGCAGCGCCACAGTCAGTTCCACTACGCCAAGGCCGGCACCAAAGTGGCCGCCGGAGCTGGCCACGGCCTCGATCAGGTACTGCCGCAGCTCATCGGCTATGGCTGGCAGCTGGTCGTCGGATACGCGGCGCAGATCGATCGGCGTGTCGATGGTGTCGAGATGGGGATAGCGGGAAAGCTCGGTCATGTGCGTATTGTTGGTCCAGCGGCATGGCGGAGCAAGGGCAGTGCAGGGTAAATGCCCGGGCAGGGACTATTGTGAGGCCTGGTGCACACTGGCCAAAGCGCCCGACTGGAGTCCGGTCACCACGCTTTCATCCCTTGTAAGGAGTTCTGCATGAGTGCTTCGTCAATATTTCGCCGGTTTGCCGCAGCAACATCATCTGCTGCCGGAAAGCCGTTCACTTTTCTCGCTTCGGTGCTGGTCGTATTGGTCTGGGCTGGCACTGGGCCGATGTTCCACTTTGGCAATACGTGGCAACTTGTGATCAACACGGGCACCACCATCGTCACTTTCCTGATGGTCTTCCTCATCCAGAACACGCAGAACCGCGATGGTGCGGCGGTGCAAATCAAGCTGGATGAGCTGATTCGCAGCAGCCGGGCGCACAACGCTCTGCTCAATCTGGAAGAACTCGACGACGAGACGCTGGCGCGAATTCGGCGGCACTACTGTCGGCTGGCGGACATGGGACGCGGTGAGCTGGACAATCTGGAACAGGCTCTGGCGGCAGATCCTGACTAGTCCGGAGCGCAGGTTTTACGCAAATGCCTCAGCAGTCGCCGGTCGCCGATTCCTCGGCAGGTGGTTGACCAGAAACTCCATCTGATCGGCCAGGATGTTGCGGTTGGACAGGATCAGGTGTTCGACCCAGCTTGGGCGATACGGCACGGCCAGCAGCGGCATGTTGGCCTGTTGCGGGGTACGGTTGCTCTTTTTCAGGTTGCAGTGGAGGCAGGCGCTGACCACGTTTTCCCATGCATCCGCACCGTGCTTGGAGATCGGCAACACATGGTCACGGGTGAGTTCGCCGCGGGTGAAGTGGTTACCGCAGTAGAGGCACAGATGGCGGTCGCGGGCGAACAGGGCGGTATTGGTCAGCGCGGGTGCAGGATCGATGGCATGGTCGCGGCAGTGGCCGGTACTGGCGATGATCGGATGCAGGTGCATCAGGCTCTGTTCGCCGTGCAGGCGGTTGATGCCGCCATGTACGGTGAGGCAGGGATCGCCCAGGGTCCAGGCCACCGCGTCGCGCACGTAGAGGCAGACCGCCTCCTGCCAGCTGATCCAGTCCAGGATGCGACCGCTGGCGTCAAGCGACAGCATTCGGGTCGCGTTGATATCGGCCCGGGTTGGAACTTCCGTCAGCGGGACTTCCATAAGCATGCAGATCGTCCTTCAGCCAAAGCGTCAGAGAGCGTTAAACAATGCAGGGTGCCTCATTCCCGCCAGCATAGAACACTTTGATTGCAATTCGCATGCTAGCGGTCAGTAGCTCTTACCGGGCTTCCTGAGCCGTGCGGATTAGTGCGATGGCGCCAGTCACCTAAGGCGAGTCGCCCGCCCGCTGCGGCGCTGATATAGTTGCCCATCACATAGACCCGACGCCGGGTTCTGGGAGGGGACGCTTCGGTGGCGACCCCGGCACGGCGGGGCAGAGGTATCAACGTGGCTGAAGTCCTTTTTTACGAGCGCCCGGTGCCGCTCAATCGTATCGACCACAAAGATATGCGCCTGAAAGGCGTGCCGAATCTGAAATATGCGATGAAGGCACACTCGGTGCCGCTCACCGGCACGGAATTCGCTATCGCTGCGCGCGATCTGTTGATCGTGTTTGCGGGCAATGATGCGAAAGATGCCGGCCCCGTGGCGCTACTCGGCCTTCGTCAGGACGAGAACCTGTACATCGATGCCGAGGGCCAGTGGTCGCCTGACATCTACGTTCCTGCGTTTGTCCGTCGGTACCCGTTTGTATTGGCCGAAAAGCCGGATGGTAAGCCGGGTGAAGAGCTGACCGTGTTCCTCGACGAGGATTATGTCGGTTTCAACAAGACCGAAGGCGAGCGTCTGTTCAAGGAAGACGGCACCGATACCGAGCTGTTGACCAAGGCGGTGGGCTTTCTTGGCGAGTTCCAGCAGAACATTGCCCGGACGCGCTGGTTCCTTGAGCAACTCAACAAGCATGACCTGCTGCAGCCGCGCAATATACGCCTGCAGCGTGGCGCGCCCGACAGTGCGGATAGTCGCTCGATCAACCTCAACGGCTTGTTTGTGGTCAACGAGGAAAAGCTGCGCACACTGGACGAAAAAACCACTCAAGAGTTTGCGAAGGAAGGCGTGTTCGGCTGGATCTACGCGCACTTGCTGTCGCTCTCGAATATCGACCGCTTGGCCCGCCGGCTGGAGCTGCGCGAGCTGGCTGAAACCCCGGCCAGCGACACGCGAAACTGAGGTAACCACGCCAGTGGTCGGTGCGACGCCTAGGGCGTTGCGCCGGCCACTGGTTTTTTCAGCGCACCGGTTTGGCCAGTCGCAGCAGATCCGGTGCATAGCCGCTCGCTTCATATAGCGCTCGCGCACCCTCGTTCCCCGGAAATACCGCCAGCGTCACCAGTTGGCAGTGGTGTTCGCGCGCCCATGCTTCGGCATGCGCCAACAGGGCTTTGCCGACGCCGCCGCGCTCGTGTTGCGGCATGACGGCCAGATCGGAGATATGGCAATTGCTGCGTCCGGTAAAAAAGTCCGCCGTGCGCTGCAGATGGATGAAACCGACCCGCTCGCCATCGGCATTCTCAGCCACAAACAAGTAGCTGTTCGCCGGCTGATCCTCCAGATGCTTCAGCAGATCGTTGCGGATGCCCTCGATGCATTCGTGTCGTCGTCGCCACGGCGGCAGCGTGAAGTCCACGAAACGGGGTACCAGCGCGAGAATGAAATCGTCATCGTCTTCGGCAAGACGGATCAGCAAGGTTGGTTCGGTCATCGGGCAGTTGCGTAGCGGAGATTCCGATATCTTTTCTACACCTTGCGCCAAGATGACGGAAGGCCTAGGGCATCCATTTTCACTGAATATCGCTCGCGCTGGTCTTAGTGGTGACTGCGCATCAGGTTCGGCAGGTCGATCTGCCCACTGCGTGTTTGGCCGCCGGTGTCAGCGTTTCGATCAACGGGTTGCCCCGTGCCACACAATAACGCACTGAAAAAGTCGTCAGATGTACTGGCTAGGTGGTGGTTGGCAAGCCTATTGCTTTGCTTGTCGCATGAACGAATCAGCCTACGACATCACCTATTTGCTTGAGGCCGAGCTGGCCCAATTCAGTACGCCGGCTGCGCCAGCAGCTCGAACGGAAAAGGCGGCGGCAGCGCCCGCTGTGACTGAGCCCGACGCGGTGGCGCTACAGGCCGCTACGGCTAGGGAACTGCTGGACCTGGACGGCGCGCATGAGGCGTTGATCCAGCAGTATATGCAGATCAGCAACCGTTTTTCGTAAGACTTTCCTTGGTGACAAGTAGTGTCCGTGGTCAGTACGTTGCCACTCTTGGAGCCAGAACTGACCAAGTTCGGCACATTGGTTCAAAGCGGAGTCTCTGCTGACAATTTGTGACGCAGGTTCCTGAAATGGTCTCGCGAACTCAACTAATAAAAAGCCCGGGCATGACCCCCGGGCTTTTGGCTTAGCGGTTATGTCGCCATGACTCAAGCGATTTCGGGCACCGACGCAATGCCTGCTTCGATCACGGCCTGATGCATCAGGCAACGCGGCAGCAGGCGGGCGAAGTAGAAGCTGGCGGTGTCGCGCTTGGCTTGCTTGAAGGCCTCGGACTGCGTGCTGGTTTCCGCAGCGGCCACACCTTTGGCCAGTAGATAGGCGATGGCCACGTAGCCGGAGTAGAAGAGGTAGTCGTTCGCCGCGGCGCCGAGTTCTTCCGGGTTGGTCTGCACGCGCTGGGCGAGTTTCATTGTGAGGTCGCCCCACTGCTTGGTGGCAATGGCGAGCGGGCCGATCAGCGAGCGCAGTGCTTCGTTGCCACTCTGCTTTTGGCAGAACGCGCTGATCTCTTCGAGGAAGTGCTTCAAGCCCACGCCCTGCAGCTGGAGAATCTTGCGACCGAGCAGGTCCGCCGCCTGGATGCCGGTGGTGCCTTCGTACAAGGTGATGATGCGTGCGTCGCGGACGAACTGCTCCATGCCATTCTCGGCGATGAAACCGTGGCCGCCATACACCTGCAGCGCTTCCTTGGTGCACTCCTGCGCCAGTTCGGTAACCACACCCTTGGCGATCGGAATCAGGAAAGCCACCAGCTCGCCGGCCTTCTTGCGCACGGCCTCATCGGTGGCGCGTGCCTCGACGTCAGTCTGCAATGCGGTATACAGCAGCAGTGCACGCGAGCCTTCCACGAAGGCACGCTGGGTCAGCAGCATGCGGCGCACGTCCGGCTGCACCAGCAGGTTGTCGGCGACCTTGTCGGGGAACTTGGGGCCGGAGAGCGCGCGCGACTGCAGGCGCTCACGGGCATAATTGAGGCTGTTCTGCAGCGCGCGTTCGGCCAGTGCCAGGCCCTGTACGCCGACGGAGAGGCGTGCAGCATTCATCATGGTGAACATCGCGGCCAGGCCCTTGTGCGGCTTACCGATCAAGAAACCTTCGGCATTGTCGAAGTTCATCACACAGGTGGAGCAGGCGTGGATGCCCATCTTGTGCTCGATCGAGCCGGCGGCTACGGCGTTGCGCTCGCCGAGCGAACCGTCCGCGTTGACCTTGAATTTCGGCACGATGAACATCGAGATACCACGGCTGCCGGCCGGCGCGTCGGGCAGGCGAGCCAGCACCAGATGCACGATATTCTCGGTGAGATCGTGCTCGCCGGCGCTGATGAAGATCTTGGTGCCGCTGATCTTGTAGGTGTCGTGCTCGCCGGACTTTTCGCCCGGCTCGGCGCGCGTCTTGATCATGCCCAGGTCGGAACCGGCCTGCGGCTCGGTCAGGCACATGGTGCCGGTCCAGCGACCTTCGACGATCGGCTTCATGTACAGCTGGCGCTGCCATTCTTCACCGTGCATTTCCATCGCGTGGGTCGAGCCCTCCGACAGCAGCGGATACAGGCTCCAGGCCAGGTTGCCGGACTGGAAAATCTCGGTGGTAGCGGTGCCCAGCACGGCAGGCAGCGCTTGGCCGCCATATTCCTCGGGGTTGGTTAGTCCAGTCCAGCCGCCATCGGCGAACTGCTTGAACGCTTCCTTGAAGCCCTTCGGCGTGGTCACTGTCTGGGTGGCCTTGTCGAAGTGGCAGCCTTCCTGGTCGGCGGGTCCGTTAGTGGGCGCCAGCAGCTGTTCGCTGAGGCGGCCCGCTTCTTCCAGCACGGCGTCGAACAGATCGCGGCTGTGCGCTTCGCCGCCGCTCAGGGCGGTAAGCGTCTTCTCGGCGTCCAGCACGTCGAAGAGGGTGAAACGCAGATCGTCGAGCGGAGCCTTGTAAGCAGTCATGGTGATTCCTTGGTCGAAAGGGCGTCGTGTGAAAGTGTTTTATGAGAGCGAGGTTTTATGAAAGCGGTGTCGTAATGAAGGAAGGCGATCAGCGAAAAGTGTTGGGTATGCCCGGTGCAGGCGAGAGAAAGTCGTTGCCGGAGAAATCGAAATCGCGCGTCTGCTTTTCCTGTTCGGGCTTGGCATTGGCGCTGCCGTTGACACGATAAGCCAGCGAGCCGGCGCTGCCTTTGGCGTTGACCGCTTGCAGCGTCTTCACCATTTGCGCTGTGGGCAGCACCTCGATCGTGATCACATCGCCAACCAGTGCAGGGACGTCCAGCTCGAACGCTGCGTGTAGTCGAACCGGAACCAGTTCTGCGACCTGCAGCTGGCCGTCGAGCGACTTGAAGTCCATCTCGCCATAGCTGTTGTTCTGGATGCGCACAGTCAGCTGCCACTCGCCGTCGGGCAACAGCTTGAGCTGCTGAATGCTTACCGTGGGCGGGAACACACTCTTCTTCGGCGGCCCGCAGGCAACCAGCCCGGCCGTCAACAAAAGCAGAAAAGAGCCGCGTAGCAGTCGTTTCATCGGAATCATCTCAAACGATTGTTTGAATATTAGCAGGAACTCGGAAAAGTGCTGTGTCACTTTGCGCGAACGTTTTGGCGCAGCCGAGACGCAGGCCGGTAGTTCCCATGGCGCGGTGCAGCAGGCATCATCGCCATTTTCCCCATTACCGGCAGACCCTTCATGACACGTCGCATCATCGCCCGTCGCTCGCCCATCCATGGCAACGGTGTTTTCGCCGTCGAAACCCTGGCCAAGGGCGAGGAAGTGATCCAGTACAAGGGCAAGTTGCTGACCAATGACGAGGCCGACGATCTGTACGGTGATGGTGGCGAGACCGGCCATACGTTTCTGTTTACGCTCAACGACGAATACATCATCGACGCGAACCAGAAAGGCAACGGGGCGCGGTGGATCAATCACAGCTGCGAGCCGAACTGCCGCGCGCTGGTCGAGGAAAGCCCCAGCGGCAATCCGCGCAAGGACAAAGTAGTGATCGAAACCATCCGCCGCATCAAGCCCGGTGAAGAGTTGACCTACGACTACGGCATCGTGCTGGAAGTGCCACACACGGCGCGGCTGAAAAAATTGTGGAAGTGTCTGTGCGGTTCACCGAAGTGCACCGGCACCTTGCTCAAGTCGAAAACGCAGCCGGCTTGAACAGACCTGCGTTGCCGCTCACGCGCAGCGCATGCCGGGCTCGACGTAGCTGATGTCCGCCCCTTTGGAGAGGGGTATGAGCAAGCAGGATTTGAACGGCCATCGCCGCCACCGACATCTTTGAGCAGGTAGAGTTGAAAAAGCTCGTTTCGCCGCGCTGTTCCATGCGGCGCTTTTCATTCAACATCCAGCCGTCAAAACGCTTGTGAAGCCACGCTTTCAAGCCGTGCTCATGTCCAACGGATGCGTCGTTACCTCGACGCCATAGCGTTCCCGCACGCGCTCCAGCATCACGCGCAGATGCAACTCCGAAAGACCGCGTACCACCGTGGCGTTGGGTGCCTTGTGATGTTCGACGCTGAAACAAGGTTCCTCCTCGATCAACCGTGCGAGCGCAACCGCCAGTTTCTGCTCCTGTCCCTTGGGTTTGGTCTCCAGTGCCAGGCAATAGGTCGGCGATGGAAACGTCGGTGGCGCCAACGTGATGCGGTCTTCGTCGTGCGAGTCGTGCAGCACCGCATCGAAGTGGATGTCCTCGACCTTGGCCACGGCGGCAATATCACCTGGCATGGCCACGTCGATCTCGGTATACGTTTTGCCCTGTACGCGAAACAGATGGTTGACCTTGAAAGGCTTGCGACCGTCATCGATCAGCAACTGGCTGTCGCGGCGGATCGTGCCCTGCCACACGCGGAAGATGCCGAGCTTGCCCATGAACGGATCGTTGACGATCTTGAACACGTCGGCGATCACATGGCTGGACGGGTTGGCATCGATCACCAGCGGTTCGCCATCGCCGCCAACAAAAGGCGGTGGATTCCCCTCGGCCGGATTCGGCAGGAGTCGAGCCGCCAGCTCCAGTAGTTCGTGTATGCCTGCACCGGTTCGTGCGCTGACGAAACAGATCGGCACCAGATGGCCTTCGCGCAGACACTGCTCGAACGCATCGTGCAACTGCCGTGGCGTGAGTGCCGCTTCGCCCGACTCGAGGTACTGGCCCATCGTGGCTTCGTTGATCTCCACCACTTGATCGAGGATGCGCTGATGCGCTTCAGCCAGCGATGAAAAATCGGTGCTGCCTTCACTGTGAAAGAAGCAGTCCAGTACACGCTTGCCGTGGCCAGCGGGCAGGTTCACCGGCAGGCATTCGCTGCCAAACTCCTCGCGGAGTGCCTCGACCAATGCGCGCAGGTCGGCACCGTCGAAATCGATCTTGTTGATCACCAGCAGTCGGGCCAGTCCGCGTTCGCGCGCGTGTTTCATCAGCTCGCGGGTGCCATGCTCGATACCGTTGATGGCATTGACCACCACTGCCACGGTTTCCACGGCAGCCAGTGCGGATAGCGTGGCGCCGAAAAATTCGGCATGGCCGGCGGTATCGATCAGGTTGAGATGGCAGCCGCCGTGATCGAGGTGTGCGACGCAGCTGTCGATCGAATGGGCGCGCGCTTTTTCCTGGCTGTCGGTATCGGACACCGTGTTGCCGCGATCGATGCTACCTGCCGTTTGGATCGCGCCACCGGCCAGCAACAACGCTTCAAGCAATAGGGTCTTGCCCGCGCCGGCGTGACCGGCGAGCGCGATATTGCGGATCTGTTCGGTGCGGGTGCCTTTGGCATCTGCGGTCTTGCCAGTGATATTTTCGGTACGGATGTGTTCTGAAGTATGCGGCACGATGCAGCCCTCCTTGAGATGATGCGACGGCGTGTCGGCATGAGGCCATGCCGCACGGGGTCGCATCAGGCGACGAATGGCGGGCCGTCACGGTCGTCCCCCTGAACACGCATGGGAAAGATGCGCTGAGGGCGGTCATGGCGGGGCGGCGAGATACGCCGCTACCCAGCCTTGAGCCAACGCCTGTTGGGGTCAAGCTGCAGTGCGGGGAACCGTGGCCATATCCCGTGGTCTGCAATGGGCGCCCGAATCTTTCAGGCCACAGGCCTGGTCAGTCCCCCACGGTTCAAGCGCCATGCAGCATGCTTTGCCGTCAACTCATTCTTGAGGCACCGTCATCGTTCATCCGCCGCAGGTCGAGCATCATCGCTGGACGTCGCCCGCCGCCGATCAGCCCGTTCACGGACTGACCCTGCTGGACGAGCCAACGCGCGCGATGTTGCGACAATTGCGTTGGCGCGAACCGCCACGCGATCCCCGACGGCTATGGCTGGCGGTGACTGTCGCTATACTCCTACACGTGCTGTTCGGTTGGGTGATCTGGCGCCAGATGCGTCCCGCGTACGTGGCTCTGGTCACGCCGCAACGGCAAGACGACGCCATCGAAATCCGCTTTATTCCACGCAGCTCGCCAATCGCCGCGCCGCCACCACCCACCATGCCGGCACCACCACCACCGCCGCAAAAAACGGCCGCGCCGCGTCCGCGTGTCATCGCTCCACGCGTCATCGCAGCATCGGAGCCAGTGTCGAAGGATGCGATGACCGTGCAGCTGCCTGAGACCAAGCCTGCCGATGCGCCGCCGCCGAAGCTTTTCGATAATAACGGTCAGCCGCTATTGCCCGCCGCGGCAACCAGTACGCCACCCGCGCCCGCCGCGGATTATGTGCAGCGCATGCCGACGGATAGCGACAAGGTCATGCAGCACACCACGCCGATCAAATACACGCCAACGCGCTTCGACAAGTACTGGCACAAGGGCAGCACGGTGGATGACGGTCTGCAGAAAGCCGTCGATGCCACCACCGTGTCGCATACCATCAACTTGCCCAGGGGGGTACGCATCCACTGCAGCATTTCGCTGGCCATGCTGGCCGGTGGCTGCGGTGGTGATCCGCCGCCGCCGCCGTCCAAGAAAGATGGTGACGAGCGCCTGAGCATGGCGCCGTCACAACCGCTGGCGAAAGATCCGCACCCACCGACGCCGCCGACCATCGAAGCATGTATCGCGATGTACCGCGCCGAGAAACCGTTGGCCTACGGTTGCCCGGTCGACACGCCCAATCGTTCGATCGATGCGGAGAAGAGCGATCGCGCCAAGGCGGCAGCGGGCAAGCCTTGAGACGTAAGCCCTGAGCTATCGGCGAAAGCCTGGGTCGCCGTTACACTGGCCGCATGCCTTTGCCGCCCACCGATCCCTCTGCCGTCGGCGATCCCGCCAGTCGTCCTGCGCGGGTCTTGATGGATTCGCCGCTGGCCATGTCCACCCGCGTCATTTTTCGCCGCCGGCTCACCCGCCAGTCGCCAAGCGAACGCTGGCGGCGCGTACTCGGCTTCGTTGGTGCGCTGCTGGTACATATTTTGTTTTTGCTGAGCTTCGTACTCGGGCCAGTGTATGAACCCTTGTTGCCGCCCGAGCCCAAAATAGTGGCGCTGCATGTTCGCCTGATCGACGCGCCCGAACCGCCACCGCCGCCGCCCGTGCGTGGTACGCCGCCGAGGGAAAAAGGCCCAAGGCACAAAGGTCATGCCAGCCAGCTTGCCAACATCGCTCAACGCACCAGCGAGCCGTCAACGATGGCCATCGCGCAGGCGAGTCCCGCCACGGCGCCACCGGTCATGGCACAGGTCGCAAGAACCAGTGCGCCCAACCCCAAGCCGGTTGCTGCGCCGAAGCCGCCGGTGAGCTTGCCCAAGCCTGCGCCAATGCCACAGCTGCAGCCGATTCCGGTGTCTGGTGCGCCGCCGGTGGTGGTTCTCGCTACACCTACCATGCAGCCGCCGGTGCCGCCCAAATTCCAGCCCGAGCCGGTGCGTGCGCCGCAGGCCGAAGGCAATCAGCCGATGCCGCCACCCGCCTCGCTGGCGCTGCCGGATGTGCCGGCACAGGCCATGCCGGCTATCGACAAGCCCGTTATTGCCCTGACCAGCGTGATGCCAAAATCCAGCGCGCCGCCCAGCGTGACACCGGTTCGTGCCGAGATGCCTGCTGCACCGCCCGTGCCTGAGCTGCAGGCCGTCCCGTTACCGGCGCAGCCCGCGCCGACAGTGAACCTCAAGTCATCCGTGAGCGTGCCTGCCCCCAGCGTTCCGCGCGAGCTGCCGCAGGTGCAGGCACCTACCGTCGAACCAGTTGAAGCCCAGCTCGAAGCCGTGCCTGTGTCACCCATGACAAAGCCGAACGTGCCGTCGATCGCACCGACGGTGAAAATCAACGTCGCCGACAAGGCATCGGCATCAGCCGTCCAGACGTCCATACAAAGACCTGAGCTAAACACGCAGCCGGCGGTTACTGATGCAACTCAGGCGACTGCTCAGCCATCCAGTGCCAGCCAGACTGCCGAATCGCCGAGGAAGTCGGACACGACGGCAAAAGCAGCCGACGCGAAATCAGCCAGCACCAGTCCGAGCGCAAGTTCGAATCAGCTCAGCAGCGATCGCGATGTCAGCACTGCGCCGAACGCCACGCCACAGGGCAGCGACACCGCTACCCCAGGGGAATCCAATGGCGTCGTCAATGCACCGGATAACAACGGCAAGCAGGGCTCGCCGCTGTCGTCAGCGCAGGGGCACGGTGCCGACCAGTCAGCCAAGGCCAGCGGCAAGAGCAACGAGGGCGGCAAATCCGATACCGGCCAGATCGGCACCACGGCTGAGGCGGGCGCAGCACAAGGCGACAAGCAGGGCGAGATCGGCAGCTATGTGCAGGTGACGCCGCACGGCGATACCAAGATCATGGATCACGGCACACCCAATATCGGCTACAAGGCCACACGTTTCGACAAAGACTGGACCCCGCTCGGCGAAAGCTCAGTCGACACGGCGCTGCGTCATGCAGTGGAAAAAACCACCGCTACGCACACCTTCAATCTGCCACGCGGTCTGCGCATCAAGTGCGCACTTACGCCACTGCTGCCGATGGCGCTCCTGAGCTGCGGCAATGGCGATCCACCGCCCGCACCGGTCGCCGACAAGGTTTACGACCGCATGCACCTGGCACCAGCCAATCCAGTCGTGCCCCCGGCGCCAGCAAGCAGCACGGCATCCGTCGCCAGCGCGCCCATCCAACTGAATAACGACGCCGAATGCGCCACCGCCCGCGTCAGCGGTGGCCCACCACCGCCCGGCTGTGCGTCGATCATTCTGCCGGTGAAGCTGGCGCATCCCGCGTCATCGTCATCCAGTTCATGGGTGCCGGCGAGTGATCAGTTTCATTGAGGCGTTTCCGCTGCGTTGATTGTCTGCGGCCAGCCGCACGCATGTTTCGTACACGGTGCTTGTCGTTGGCCAGAATGAACCGCCGGATCCAGCCGACATACGCCGGCTCCATGAGGCGTTCAATTTTTCCTATCCTTGTCGTGCTATCGATTGCGGTTGTGCTCACACTTTTGGCGAGGCAACGCATCTGGACGGAGTCAGGCCTGGAAGGCGCATGTAAAGAGAAGACACGTGCTTATTTTCTAGCAAAGAAGGTTATGCCCACAGACTGGACGCCGTCTATGCTAAGCACGCTTGGCGAGAGTGTGATGAGTTTCTACGGTAGTTGGCGTGTAGGCACGAAACACTATGATGTCATGTGCTCAGCTCGATTTGGCGAACCCATTGTCAGCGTTGGTTACGAGATTGGCGAGCCGAAATAGCAGCTAAATATCGAGTAGGTGCCTAACTACTTGTTCAAGGCGGACGGCGCCGCCGCTTAACCCCAGCGTTAGGCTCATATGAAAGTAGCTATTGCAATCTGCCTTTGTCTACTCATTGGCGCATGCGCTGGTTCTCACATTCGTCCTGATCCGGACTATGTAGCGTTCATGCACACTGCGGTGCTCTACATCGAAGGGCGCCGAACCAGCGAATTCACCTACGTCGTTCCAACGTCAATAGATCCGCGAGCGCGTGAGGCGCTTGCCTCTGTACGTAAAGTCGTCACGCCTTCAGAGGTTCCCGCATCCTCCAAGGTACCTTTCTCCAACTACATCGAAATCAATAAACTTCAGATTGTTGGAGATACAGCTCTGGTTGAAGGCACGATAGATCCGTACGAGCACAACGGACTCAATTGCGGCCAAGGTTTCTCCTATCCCTTCAAGTATGTAAATGGCGCATGGCTGCAGCAAACGTCTCACTGGCATATGTGCTAACTACTCTAAGGGCCTAACAATTCCGTAAGAGACTTCCCGTCAATACCGCCCGCTTGATGCTCTTGCCTTGAGCTTTCAGGCTTTCGCTGGCCATCATTTTGCCCTCTATGTTGCGTCGTGCGTGTCAGTGCGTTTGGCGTTGAACGTTGCCAGACTGCATTTCCGTAAACGGTCTTGTTGCATCGATGGTGCTGACGCGGACCTGGGTATAAACCGCGCCCGGAGACCTCGCTCGTTCAGCGGTGTCGTCGGTGTCTGGCGATCAACCAGAACACGTTTAGACGTCCAGAATGTTAGTCAGGTTCTCTCCGGGTGGGTCTGACCCGTTGCTACCTCTTCGCGCTGACGTTGAACGGATGAAACGTGTTGCCTGGTTACGCCGCGGTGCTCATCGTGATGGCGTGTTTGCCGGCCGGGCGCTGCACCATGGCCCGAGGCCACCCAGTCGGGTGCTTCAGCCACGCGTCGGCATCGTAGGTTTCGTCATGGGCCAGCATCGCCCACAGCTGCCGGGCGTGTTTGTTGGCAATGGCCACCAGCACTTTGCCGAACGGCATCCGACAGGCCAGCTGGCGTATCCATATCTGCTCGAGCGTGGACTTATCCACGCTGACCGCTTTGGCCCGCTGCAGGCTGCTGCGCGCTCCCTGGATCAGCAGCGTGCGCAGGTAGCCATCGCCACGACAGCTGATTGCACCCAAGCGAGCATGGCCGCCACTGGAATGCTGCGTCGGCACCAAACCCAGCCACGCGCTGACCTGTCGGCCGTTGCGAAATTCCTTGGCATCGCCCAGCGTAGCGATCGCCGCATCGGCGGTGATCGCACCGACCCCGCCCATCGCGCGCAGCCGCACACACCGCTCGTCCGCCCGCGCATGGGCGTCGATGCGTGCACTGCACGCGTCAACGGCCGTGCGGACCTGCCCCCAGTGTGCGCTGAGGTTGCGCAGCAGCTCGCGCATCTCAGAAGGCAATGCCGTCTGCTGATCCAGGTCGGCCAAGACACGGCGCAGGGCATGATCGCTTTTCGCCACCACGATGCCGAATTCGGCCAGCAATCCGCGCAGGCGGTTGCCGATCGCCAACGACTCGACCTTGTAACCCTCGCGCACCCGATGCCATGACAACCGCGCTTGTTGATCGATGGTTTTGACCGGCACGAAGCGCATATTGCCTTGGCGGGCCGCAGTGGCGATCGCCTCGGCATCGTTGCGGTCGTTCTTCGCGGTGCGATTCTTGCGAAACGGCGTGACGAACTGTGCCGCCATCAAGCGTGGCTGCAAGCCGAACTCCAGGCAACACCGGCCCCAATGGTGCGCACCGCTGCATGCCTCCATCGCCACGACCGTGCCCGCCGGCACCTGTGCCAGCCACGCCGCAAAGGCATCCCGCTTGAGATCCCGGCGGCGCAGTACATGCCCGCTGTCGTCCATCTCGCACACCGAAAACACGCTCTTCGCCAAATCCACGCCGATGGTTATAGTGTTCATGGAGACTTCCTCTTCGAGTGACGGTTGATCAGCATCACCATCATGGCCCTCGAGGCCGAAAGGGGAGGAAGTCTCTTTTTACTCGCTCAAGGCGGACGGCTTCGCCGCCGCTTAACTCCAGCGTTCGGGCGCATATCATGCAACTCATCTTTACGAAAGGATCCGGAAAACACGACAAGATGGAAGTGATCAGAGATGACTCCCTTACCGATCTTGCTGAAAGTATTGAATGCCCCAAGCAAGGCATCATTCCTCATGACATGGTTCACTATGCTGTCGAGCATGCGCTCCATAAGCGGGGCTTTATCGGTCGCGTTCTTGATGGTGAGACAGCCTCATTCCATATGGAGGCCGAGTCTGAGAGCGATGGAGTGGAGCGCCTCGTCGAGGTATTTCAAGCCGATGGCTGGTCAGGCTGGAGCAGCTCCCCGATAGACATGCTCGACTTGTATCAAGTCACTTGTAGAGCTCGTCAATGCAAGCCTTTGGCATTAGACGCTGATGACATTGATGCAGTGCGCAAGAGAATCCTGGAGCTTACGGAACAATGGCAGTCAATTCCTGTGGGCAAGTCGCTGGCTTTGCAGTTCGAGCATAGCCAGCATGCACCCTAACCATTCATCCAAGCGCCTCCGGTGCCGCTTAACTCTAGCGTTAGGTGTCACGAAATGATCAGCTATCTGCAAACAACTGGGTTAGTGATCGCTCGGATTTTCGCTTGGGTATGGACACTTGTCGCAGGTGTTGGCGGTTTGGCGCTACTCATACACGAAGGCCCATTGCCGATTACAAATGGCTGGTTCGCCATGTTCTTGGGTATCGCAGCCTGCCCACTCACTGCGTTGCTTCTGAAAAAATACGCGCATGTCACGATCCCTGGATACGTTCAATTTGCGGTTGCGCTGCTGATTATTATCGTGGGGCGTGTCGCTGTCGCCGTCTTGCTCCATCGGTCCTTCTTGCCTCAATGTTCTGGTAAGTGTTGGTAGAGGGCGGATATCGAGGCAATATCAATTTGTGAGCGGTCTTTGAACATGGAATTGGGGCATGCCTAGGCGAGACCCAGGAACTGTCGTGTTGTTGCAAATCGACTAAGCACCAGGCGTTCGAGCAGGAGCACGATCAGCATGGTGGCTCCCAGTAGTGGGAGTAAGAGTCCAAATAAGACCAGTAGGCCGATCATGACGAACGGATAGCGTACGCCAGCATGCGCGGATGGGGCGCCGATCGAGCCGGTGGGTCGGCGTCGCCACCAGAGCACGGCAGCGCTTGAGGACAGCGTGATCATGCCCAGCGCGGTGAACACGCCCAGAATCTGGTTGAGTGGTGGAAACAGCTGGCCCTCGTGGATGGCCACGCCATAGCCAATAATCCGGTCGAGCAATGGGCGCTGGGAGAACGCGGTGCGACTGACCATGCTGCCGGTGGCGCCATTGAGCACCAGATCAACGCGCAAGGGTCGATCAGCCGCATCGGAACGCGCGGCCCATGTGGGTGCGAATTTGGACGGTGGTGAAATCAGAACCGGTGGCGCCAGCTTTTGTGCGGTGACCGTCGGCACC
>Ga0302316_10001336_pt1 | contig 19595 bp, 13 predicted proteins | sample III_Palsa_N3_2_FD_200456 | JGI IMG/M metagenome (GOLD analysis project Ga0302316, IMG submission 200456) | Peat permafrost microbial communities from Stordalen Mire near Abisko, Sweden - III_Palsa_N3_2 | ecosystem: Environmental > Terrestrial > Soil > Palsa > Peat permafrost | place: Sweden...
TGACCAGTACAAGCGCGACATACCCTACTCGACACTGGTGCAAGCCTTCAGAGGGCTCGTGCGGCCGCTGCTCGGCAAACGCGAGACGGAACTCGCAAGCTGGCGTGACGCGCTGATCGAAGCCCTTGGGCCAAACGCCCGGCTCATGACCGAGTTGATCCCCGAACTGACGCTGATCATCGGCGATCCGCCGCCTGTCCCGGAGCTCGATCCGCATCAGGCTCAACGCCGCTTTCAGCTCGTCTTCCGGCGCTTCATCGGCGTATTCGCCACGCAGGAACACCCGCTGGCGTTGTTTCTCGACGATCTGCAATGGCTTGACGCTGCGACGCTCGATCTGCTGGAGGATCTGCTTACCCGCCCGGACCTGCGTCATCTGATGTTGATCGGCGCCTATCGGAACAATGAGGTGGACGCTTCGCATCCGCTGATGCGCAAGCTGGAGGCCGTGCGCAACGCCGGTGCGAAGTTCGATGAGGTAGCGCTGGTGCCGCTCGCGCGCGGGCACGTCGAGCAGTTGATCGCGGAGGCGCTGCGCGACGCACCGGAACACGCGGCGCCGCTCGCGCAGCTCGTGCATGAGAGGACCGCCGGCAATCCGTTCTTCGTCATCCAGTTTCTGCACGCCCTGGTCGACGAGGGCCTGCTCGGTTTCGATCACAACACGGCCAGCTGGCACTGGGATCTGCCGAACATTCATGGCAAGGGCTATACCGACAACGTCGCGGACCTGATGGTCGCGAAGCTGGCCCGCTTGCCCGTCGAAACGCAGCAGGCGCTGCAACAGTTTGCCTGTCTCGGCAACACCGCCACGACGGCGATGCTGTCGAATGTTCTTGAGCGTTCGAGGGACGAGATCCGGACATTGCTGCTGCCGGCGGTCGAACAGGAGCTCATCGAGCAACTTGAGGAATCCTGCCGGTTTGTCCACGACCGGGTGCAGGAGGCTGCCTACTCGATGATCCCGGAGGGCGCGCGCGCGCAGGCTCATTTGCGCGCCGGCCGGCTGCTCGCGGCGCAGACGCCACCCGGGAAACGGGAAGAGGCGGTCTTCGAGATCGTCAACCAGCTCAACCGCGGTGCAGCCCTCGTTACGCTGCAGGAAGAGCGCGAGCAACTGGCCGAACTCAATCTGATTGCCGGCCAGCGTGCGAAGGCTTCGTCAGCCTATGAGTCGGCGCTCACCTACCTGAGCGCCGGAGCCGAATTCCTGAGGGACGATTGCTGGGCGCGCCGGCATGACCTGATCTTCGCGCTGGAGCTGGAGCGGGCCGAATGCGAGTTTTTAACGGGCCGCCTGTCGGCCGCAGAAGAACGTTTGAGCGTCCTTATACGGCGTGCCGCGACTGTCCCCGAGCGTGCCAACGTGACATGTTTGCGCGTCGATCTGTACATGACGCTCGATCAGGCCAGCCGCGCCGTTGCGGTTGCTCTGGACTACCTGGAACATCTGGGAATCGACTGGTCGCCGCATACCGCGGAAGAGAAATCCCGTGAGGAATACGAAAGAATCTGGTCCCAGCTTGGAGACCGCAAGATCGAGGCGCTCATCGATCTGCGGCTGATGACCGACCCGGAATCGCTTGCGACCATGGACGTCCTCGTCAAGGTCATGCCCGCTGCGCTGTTTACCGATACGAATCTATGGTCGCTGGTTGTCTCGAGGGCCGTCAATCTGAGCCTTGAGCGCGGCAATTGCGACGGCTCCAGCTCCGCCTATGTCCGGCTCGGCATGATGGCCGGCGCGCGTTTCGGTCACTACGAGGTCGGATTTCAATTCGGTCAGCTGGGTTACGACCTTGTCGAGCGACGCCGCCTGATGCGTTTCCGTGCAAGAACCTATATGCATTTCGGCAACGTCATTTTGCCGATGGCCAAACATCTGCGAGCTGGCCGCGAACTGGTGAAGCGCGGGCTCGAGGCGGCAAGGAATACGGGCGACCTCGTTTGCGAAGCGTACTGCTACACCCATATGATCACCAATCTGCTCGTCGCGGGAGATCCACTCGCCGACGTGCAGCGCGAAGCCGAGGCGAGCCTGACGTTCGCACAAAAGGCCCACTTCGGCTTCGCCTCCGACGTCAGCGCTACCCAGCTTGGCCTGGTACGAACGCTGCGAGGCCTGACGCTCGCCTTCGGCTCTTTCAACGATGGGCAGTTCGACGAGATGCGGATCGAGCGTCACTTCCTGGAAAATCCAGACCTCGTGATCGCGCACAGCTGGTACTGGATCCGCAAGTTGCAGGCGCGCTTTTTTGCCGGTGACTACGCGGCGGCGGCGGATGCTTCGATGCGGGCGCAACGCCTGTTATGGACAGCTGCATCGTACCTGGAAGAGGCGGAATATCATTTCTATAGCGCGCTCTCGCTGGCTGCCTGCTGCGGTCCAATTGCCAGCCCCGGCCTTGAAGCGAGGGAGTCTCTCCAGGCGATCGCCATTCACGAAAGACAATTGCAATTGCGGGCGCAGAGCTGCCCCGAAAACTTCGAGGATCGCGCGGCTCTGGTCGGCGCAGAGATCGCCCGGCTGGAAGGGCGCGACGCCGAGGCGATGCGCCTCTACGAAGCGGCGATCCGCTCGGCGCGCGCAAACGGCTTCGTGCACAACGAAGCGCTTGCCGGCGAACTCGCGTCGCGCTTCTACGCGGCGCGCGGGTTCGACAGGATCGCCCGCATGTATCTGCAGGACGCCCGGCAAGGCTACCGGCGCTGGGGTGCGGACGGCAAGGTGCGGCAACTTGACGAGACGCACCCGTACCTCAGAGAGGGCGACCAGGCGCTCAGACCCACCAGCACGATCGGGGCGCCGGTCGAACACCTCGATCTCGCGACGGTGATCAAGGTGTCGCAAGCGGTCTCGGGTGAGATCGTGCTCGACAAGCTGATCGATACGGTGATGTGCACGGCTATCGAACAGGCTGGCGCTGGTCGCGGCTTGCTGATTCTTCCGGACGGCGATGAACAACGGATCGCCGCGGAGGTGACGACCGATGGCGACATGCCGCTTGTAGCGCTGCTCGATGTGCCGGTGAGCGCGGCGATGCTGCCCGAGTCGGTTCTGTATCACGTCCTGCGTACGCGCGAGAGCGTGATTCTCGACAATGCGGCGAGCGATCCCACATTTGCCACGGACCCGTACATTGTTCAGCACCGCACCCGTTCGATGCTCTGCATGCCCTTGATGAACCGGGCCAAACTCATCGGCGCGCTGTACCTCGAAAACGATCTGCTCACGCGAGTATTTGCGCCTGCGCGGATTGCCGCGCTTAGGCTGCTCGCCTCGCAGGCCGCGACGTCGCTCGAAAATACACGCCTTTACCGTGACCTTGCGGAGCGCGAATCGAGGATTCGGCGGCTCGTCGACGCCAACATCATCGGCATCATCGTCTGGAGAGAGGATGGTGACATCCTCGAAGCGAACGACGCATTTCTGCGCATGGTGGGATACGAGCGCGAGGACCTCGTCTCGGGGCGCGTGCGCTGGACGGATCTGACGCCGCCGGAGTGGCGCGAAAGCGCCGCACTGGCTTTGGCGGAGCTTAGGACGGTGGGGCGCTCGCAGCCGGCGGAGAAGGAGTACCTCAGGAAGGACGGCAGCCGTGTGCCCGTCATGATTGGCAGGGTCGCTTTCGAAGCCGGCGGGAAGGAGGGCGTCGCTTTCGTGGTCGATCTGACTGAGCGCAAGGAGGCGGAACACCGCTTGCGGGAATCTTACGAGATGTTGCGAGAACTCACCTCGCGTCGTGAAACGGCACGTGAAGAAGAACGCAAACATATCGCACGGGAAATGCACGACGAGCTCGGGCAATATCTCACCGCGCTACGTATGCGGGCGGCGACGTTGCGCATGCAGTTCGCCGAGGACCATCCGGAGCTGTTCGACGAGACCCGGGCACTGATTGCGTTGGTGGATAACACCATGGAGGTTGTGCGGGGCGTCATCACGTCGCTGCGTCCGCCGGCGCTGGATGCTGGCATCGTGGCCGCGCTCGAGTGGCTGGCTGCCGAGTTCGACCGCAATGGCCGCACGGTGTGCCGGCTTCGCGTGCAGGACGAGAACATCGTCATGAGCGAGGAGCACGCCGTGGTGCTGTTTCGTCTCGTCCAGGAGGCGTTGACGAACGTTGCCCGTCATTCGGCGGCCACCGAAGTGATCATCACGCTTGAACGAACGCCCGGCGCCTACGTGCTCGAGGTTCGCGACGACGGTCAGGGGTTCGACGCACAGGCGATCAGAAAAACATCGTTCGGTCTGGCGGGGATGGAAGAGCGGGTTCTGATGTTGGGCGGCGAGATCGAAGTGCTCAGCTCGCCGGGCGCCGGCACCGCGATCAAGGTCCGCCTTCCTGATCGTCAGGCGAGGTCCGCCTAGTCGTGTTGGACCCGGCCGTGCGCTTCATGGCGTGCGTGATGTCGGTATCGGGTCAACGGGGTAGCCGGCAGGCACCAGCTTTGACTGCGCAAACGCAGTCCGTGCATCGACAGGAGGCGCGGAAGTCCAGCCGGGCCGACCGTATGCATGGCGCCCACGACGATAAGTCTCGACCTGCGATCCGCCGCCATCCGGACAATCGACGGCACCCAGTTCCTGTTTCGCTGATTGATCAGGATATCGAACATGGCTGGCCAGCGCCGGCGACGCTCCGTGAGCGCCGCGTCAAAACGGATCGTATTTCCGTGAGTCCAGGCGCGCACCATCGTAGACAGCTCTGCAACACCGAGATCGCCGTTCACGAAATATTCCAGCATGGAGGTCTGCTCGGCAATCGGCCCCGACGTCAATGCGGTGGTTTGGGCCTCGACCGTTTCGAGCGCCCCGCGGTGTTTTGCATCGTGGACTGCGCGGTCCCAAAGAAGCCTATCGATGCCGCGCTCCATCACATAGCCGCTTTTTGCCGCCTCGTTCAGGTGAAGGATCAGCGCCGCAGCGCCGGGTTTGAAGCGGGGCAGATTGTGCACGGGTAGTCCGAGCCGCAGCCAATGCGAATGCGCCTTCGCGTACGTAAGCGGCGTCACGCAATCCTTCAGCGTTGTTCCCGGCGGCAGCAATAGGGGAGCCGAGTCGGGCGGTTCCGACAAATCCGCTTCGAGCACGAGGTGACTGGAGGTTTTAAACACCTCCAGAACATGGCGTGGCAACCGAAACGGATCGAGGTTGGTGACGTGTACCGAACCCAGAATATGTGTCTCGGAGCCTTCAATCTTCCATAGCATTGCGATATCCCTTACGGCGGGCGTCCGAGCCTCAATAAAATCCGGCGCCTCTCACGCTTATCCTCAGATTCTAATGCGAAACAAGTCGATAGGCCGCCGCTCGCCAATGGCCGGGGTGAAATCCTCGACAACGTGTGCGACGCTGAACAAAAAAGAGCCAACGCCCCGACAGAGGAGAGGCGTTGGCCCTGAGACGTATTGCGTGAAGATGCCGCAAGCCCATTTCAACACGCGGCTGCTCATGATAACGGCACGCGTCGCCGAAACCTGAAGGCCGGCGGATACCCGATACACCGCATCGCTGGCAGGTTTTCGGTTCGCGAGGACTACAAAAAATCAGCGAATCCCTACCGGTGAACTGCTTCAGAGACTCCGCCGATCTGCGGTAAGTGCAAGAGGCATGGGTGTCTGTCGGGCGGATCTGCGGTGGACGCCGTGGTTGCTTTCGACGTGGCCAATCCGTCGAGTTGGCATGAGCTGATTCGGATGACTGTGCGCGGCCCTCCTGTGCACCGGATTGGCGATCGCGCCGAACGACTTACCGGGGACCAGAGTTCGATGCAAAAATGGAAGTTTCTTTGGTCGCAGATCCTGCGCTGTCTTCTAGCGCTTTCGATGGCGTTCGTGGCGGTGCCGCCTGCCGCGGCGGGAAACGCCTGGTCCGACAGATCGACCCCGGTGTGTCGTCATGTCCTGGTCAAGGAAGGGTTGCGAGCGCTCTCGCGATTTCCAGCGATATCTCGGAGCGCAAGACCATCGAGGACGTGATACGCACCTGTCCCGATTTTGCACGAGTTATAGCGGGGAAAATAGAATTGCGAATAATTTACCGACATAAAATAAACATAAATATCAGTCGGAAATTAATTCAATTTCATGAAAATCCAATAAGCATATTAACCAACCTTACATTGGTAATTTTCATTCAATAAATAAAAAATAGACATGCTTGATTTTTCACAATTGTTCAGACAATATTTGCTCGCGGTATCACTGCATCGCAAAATCCTGGAAGCCATTGTCCTGTATGGATATGGCCGTATGTCTATGCGCTGCCTGTTGCACTGCATTTGATAAGGTGCAAATCAATTTTTCATTCAATTTAGAATGAAGGGGGTTCTATGCCGGTTGAAAAAACAATCGTTCGTCTACCCAATTCTCTTTGCGTACAGGCTGAACGGCATATCTTCGAGGCTGACCGGAAAAGCGTAATTCTCGTGAATGGAGCCCTCGCGACATCGGCCTCATTTGGGCAAACAGTCAAATACCTTGGCGAGCGATATAACGTTATCTGCTTCGACCTGCCTTATGCCGGCGAATCCCGGCAGCACAACCGCAGCGAATTCCTGCTGACGAAAGACGATGAGGCGGAGATTCTGCTGCATCTGATCAATCACTTCCAGCCGAGCTATCTGTATTCCGTGTCCTGGGGCGGCCTCGCGGCGCTGCTTGCCCTGGCGCGGCGCCCCGCCAGTATCGAAGGCGCGGTAATCGGATCGTTCTCCCCGTTTCTCAACGATGCGATGATCGCCTACGTCAGTCAGGCGCGGGACCTGCTCGAGGCCGGCGAGCACCTGCAGGCCGCCCAGCTCCTGAATGACACCGTGGGCAAGCACCTGCCGCGTATCCTGAAGCTGTTGAACTACCGTTACCTCACCGGCTTGCCGAAGGAAGATCAGCGCCGCGTCTCGTTCCACGCCGAGCAGATCCTGGGGCTGCGGCCGGAAAGCTACCTTGGCAAACTGGCCGATATTCGCTGCCGGCTCAAGTTCCTCAACGGCGAGCTCGACGAGTACACCACCCCGGAAGACATTCGTGTCCTCGCCCGCTACGTCATGCACGCCCAGTTCGCTGCGGTGCCGGGCACGGGGCATTTCCTCGAACTGGAAGGGCGAACCCAGGCGGCCGTTATCCGTGAGGAAATCCTCGGTTTCTTCGGTGTGGCTCAAGAGTTCGGTCGTTCACGACCTGAGGTGCCGTCTTCTCTGCCCGTCGCGCAAACGTTTGCGACCCCAGGAATGAACGTGGATTTCGGAGGTTGAAGATGACGATCTATCACTCGATCGCCGTTCTCGGCCCGTGGGCCATATGGCTCGCCTACTGGATGAAGGCCTCCTCGTGGGCGAAGAAAACCGTCAGGCGCGAGGACCGTCTGTCGCGCACGATCCAGTCGATTCCATTGATCGTGGGCTGTGCGCTGGTGGTATTGCCGGACCGGCTGGCCGGCGCCTGGAGTCTTGCGGACGCGCATTTCGATGCGCAGCAATGGATCGGGATTGCGATCATCGTGGCCGGCCTGAGTTTCTCGGTCTGGGGGCGGCGCCATCTCGGCTCGAACTGGAGCGTATCGGTCACCTTGAAGGCGGATCACGAACTGGTCCGCAGCGGCCCGTACGCGCTCGTGCGCCATCCGATCTACACCGGCTGTCTGTTCGCGATCGCCGGTGCTGCGCTGGTCACGCAAGAGTGGCGAGGGGTGGTCGGCTTCGCGCTTATCTTTGCTTCGCTGGCGTATAAGGTTCGCGTCGAGGAGCAGTGGCTGTCGGAGCATTTCGGCGACCCCTACTACGCCTATCGCCGCGAAGTGAGGGCGCTTGTGCCCTGGGTCTATTGAGCGGCGCGCGACCCATGGCTCACATCGTTATTACCGCGATCGGTTCGGCCGGCGACGTTCATCCATTCATTGGGATTGGGCGGGCTTTGGCGCAGCGCCGGCATCGCATCGTATTTTGCACGCATCCGCAATTCGCGCCGCTGGCCGAGCGGCACGGTTTCGCATTCGTGCCGATCGGCACGTGGGACGAGTATGCGCGGGCGATCGCCAGCCCCGCGCTCTGGAACCCGCGGACGTCGTTTCGCACGCTGTGGAGCATCGTCGCGCCGTCGATCCGGCCGCACTTCGATGAGCTTGCCGCGCTCGCGAGCTCCGACACGGTATTGGTCGGTTCGCTGTGGGCGTTCGCTGCCCGCCTGATGCAGGAAGTTCACGGCACGCCGTATATATCTGTTCAGGTGTCGCCTTCGACGCTGCTATCCGCCAGCGCGCCGCCGACGCACAAGCGTCTGACCGTGCCCATGTGGCTGCCGCTTCCGCTCAGGGCAAAGTGCATGGAGCTGATCGAGACAGGTGTCATCGACAGGGCCTGCGGCCCCGCGCTGAACGAGGTCCGGCAGGGCTTGGGCTTGCCGCCTGCGAGCCGCATCCTCGGCCGCTGGCTGCACTCGCCGGACGGCGTGCTGTGTCTGTTTCCGGACTGGTTTGCGGCCGCGCAGCCCGACTGGCCGCGCAATCATTTCATGGCGGGCTTCCCGCTCTTCAACGATGTGTCGCCGAGCGCGTTCGACGACGAGCTGAGTACTTTCCTCTCATCAGGCAAACGGCCGGTCGTCTTCACACCGGGCTCCACGCTGATCGACGAGCGGGCGTATTTCGGCGCCGTCGACGAAGCGCTGCGCCGTACCGGCGCGCGCGCTATCGTCCTTGCCCGCAACGCGGGAGACCGCTGGCATGCGCGTCCCGACGTGCTGGTGCGCGACTTCGTGCCGATGCGCAAGCTTCTGCCGCACTGCGCGGCGCTGGTTCATCACGGCGGGATCGGCACGGCTGCATTGGCATTTGAAGCGGGCATTGCGCAGGTGGTCACGCCGTTTGCGCACGATCAGTTCGACAACGCGCAGCGCGTCGCGCAGAGCGGTTGCGGCATCCGGATCGACAGCCCGGCGAGCGGTAAAGCGCTGGCTTCCGCACTCTCGCGCATCGCCACGGACCCGTGGGTCGCGGCGCGCTGCACGATCGCCAGACAACGGATTGGCACCGCCCCGGACGCTTGCGTAGCCGCCGCGCAATACATCGAGCGTCTGGCCGAGCGACGTGCCGCTGCCGGCACGCGTCCCGCAGACCGTAAGGCCTTGGGAAAAGCACAGTCCATATGAGTACTTCAAGCGAGGTGGCCATACCGGATATCAACGCTCGCGAGGCGTCGCCCTTGCGGGGCGCAACGCTCGCGTTGCTGACGTTTGCGCTTTCACTCGCCACCTTCATCGAGGTGCTCGATTCGACCGTTACGAACGTCGCGGTGCCATCCATCGCAGGCAGTCTCGCGGTGTCGAATTCGCAGGCGACCTGGGTCATCAGTTCGTATTCGGTTGCGGCGGCGATTGCGGTGCCGCTGACCGGCTGGCTATCGCAGCGGATCGGCGAGGCGCGCCTGTTCGTCTGGTCCGTGCTGCTATTCACGCTGACCTCGCTGCTGTGCGGGATGGCCGGTAATCTGGAACTGCTGGTGGTATGCCGTGCCATGCAGGGGCTCTGTTCAGGCCCAATGGTGCCGCTCTCGCAGGCCATCCTGCTGCGCGCGTTTCCACCGGAAAGGCGCGTGCTGGCGCTGGCGCTCTGGGCCATGACGGTTCTGCTCGCGCCGATCTTCGGGCCGGTGCTTGGCGGCTGGATCATCGACCAGTTCTCCTGGCCTTGGATTTTCTTCATCAATCTGCCAATCGGTTTGTTCGCTTTCGCGGCATGCGCGGCGCTGCTGCGGCGCGAGCCACCCGACCCGCACCAGCCGCCGATGGACGTGATGGGTATCGTGCTGCTCGTGGTGGGTGTGGGCGCGCTGCAGGGCGTGCTCGACCTCGGGCGCGACCACGGCTGGTTCGACTCGTCGCTGATCGTGGGGCTTTCGCTGACCGCCGCGCTCGCCTTGGTGTCGCTGCTGATCTGGGAATCGGCCGAACCTTATCCGGTGATCGATCTCAGCCTGTTTCGCGACCGCACGTTCTCGTTCGGTGTGACGATCATTTCGCTCGGGATGGTGAGCTTCTCGGTGATCGGTGTCATCTTTCCCCTCTGGCTGCAAACCGTGATGGGGTACACAGCGTTCCAGGCGGGATTGACGGTTGCGCCGCTCGGCATCCTCGCGCTGGTTTTTTCCATGCTGGTCGGCATGTTTCTGGACCGGTTCGATGCGCGCGTCGTCACGTCGTTTGGTTTTCTGGTGTTTTTTGCCGTGCTGTCGTGGGACGCGCACTTCACCCTGACGATGTCCTTCTGGCAGATCGTCACGCCGACGTTCATTCAAGGCATCGGTCTACCGTGCTTTTTTATCCCGTTGAGCGCGGCCATCCTGTCGCGTATTCCCAACGAAAAACTGGCTGCGGCGTCGGGCCTGTCGAATTTTCTGCGCACGCTCGCTGCCGCTTTCGGTACGGCGCTCAGCGTGACCTGGTGGGACAACCGCGCCGCGCATCACTATGGCAATCTTGCGCAGTCGGTGACGCATGCATCCACTGGCACGAGCCTGTACATGCGATCGCTGCAAACGCTCGGACTGGGACCCAATCAGCTGGCCGCTGTGCGCAGTGTGGTCGAGCAACAGGCTTACATGATGGCGACCAACGACCTGTTCTATATGGCGAGCCTCGTGTGCCTCGCACTCGCCGTGCTGATGTGGGCCACCAAACCGTGGCGCGGCATCTCCGCTGCGCGCGCCGGACACTGACGCGTATGGGGAGATGACGATCATGAGCGAAACGATGACCTTTGCGGGCAGTGCGGGCACCACCGATAGCGCCACGCCGCTGCTCGGCGTGGTGGTGGTGTTGTATCGCCCGACGCCCGAGCAGCTTACGCATCTGATCGAACTGTGCGAACCAGGCGTGCCGGTGCTGGTCGTCGACAATTCACCGGTGCCTGCCGCCTCGATTGCCGCCGGTCTGGCCGAGCACGATATCGAATACCTTCGCAATGCTAATCGTGGCGGGATTGCCGGCGCCTACAACCGGGGCCTCACGCACCTGTTCGAACGCGGCGTCGGAGCGGTCGCTTTGTTCGATCAGGACTCGCTGGCGAGTGCCGATTACTTCCGGGTGATGCGCGAGTCCTGCGCGGCCCTCGGTGCACGAGCGTTCGCTATCGGGCCGCGCATCTACGACGAGAACATCGGGCGCTTCCTGCCGCAGATGTACAGCAACGGTTTTTCGATCCGCATGCTGGCCTTCGAAGCGGGGGCGTCGTTGCAGCCGTGTTCGTTTCTTCTGTCTTCCGGCTGCGTCATTTCACGCCTCGCCTATGAGCGGCTGGGTGCGTTCGATGAACCGTTGTTTATCGACCACGTCGACACCGAATATTCTTTGCGCGCGTTGCAGCGCGGCGTGCCTTTTTATGTCGAGCCACGGCTCATCCTGTCACATCGAATCGGTGAAAAACGGCAGCATAGGTTTGGTCCGATACGCTTCACCTCGATGAACCACCCGGCGTTTCGCCGCTATTACATGGCACGCAACGGCATGCATCTGGGTCTGCAATACACGCTATCCCTTCCGGTCGCGCTCATCCCCAACTTCATCACACTCATGCAGGTGTGGCAGGTGTTGCTCTTCGAGTCCGGCAAGCTGGCGAAGCTTTCCGGCATCGCCTGCGGGATTGTCGACGGCATGCTCGGCAGGCTGGGGCCGCTAGAAACCGCGCGCCCGCGGCTCGCCGCCCGTCTGGCGCGTGGCTGACCGATGGTGATCGAACGCTGTCTTGCCCAGCACGCGTTAAACCGCTTATGGGCTTTTGCGTCAGCTGCTTTGCTGATCGGCCTGTGTGTACTGAGCGGTTGCGCGGACCACACTCCCTATCAGCCGCTTGCCATGCACTCGCCGGGTGCTCAGGAACTGGCGCAGACCACGAGAGGCGCAGGCGGCGCGTGGCCGGAGGCACAATGGTTCGCGTCGTTTCATGACCGGCAACTCGACGCGCTTGTCGCAGAAGCGCTTGCTGGCAACCCGGACATTCAGATTGCCGGCGCGCGGATTGCCGAGGCGCAGTCGCAACTCGAACGGTTCGCCTCGGGCACGGGTCTCACGGGAACGGCGACGGCGGCAGCCTACAAAGCGCGTTTTCCTGCCGTCGATGGGGCGGCGAGCGTGAACTTCGATGGCACCACGGTGCCGATCGATCTCTTTAGCGACCCGTGGGTGTCGCCGGGAAGTGTGATCGTCGGCGCTAACTATGAACTGGATCTGTGGGGCAAGAATCGCGCGCTCACCCAGGCGCTCGTGTCGGCGCGCGATGCTGCGCGCGTCGATGCGCAGCAGGCTCGCCTGACCCTCACTACGTCGATCGTCACTCTGTACGGCCAACTGGCCTACGCGTATGCGAGGCGCGACCTGATGGAGGCACGCCGCCATGAAGCTGAGCAACTCGACGTGATCCGGCGCACGCGCGAGGCGAGGGGGATCGACAACACCTACAGCGCGCAGCAGGAACTGATCGAGCAGGCGGCGCTTCGCATGCAATTGCAGACGATCGACGATTCCATCACGCAGACGCAGTTGCAGATTGGCGCCCTGACCGGCGCGGGACCGGAGCGCGGGCTCTCGTTGCAACGGCCGACGCTTACCGATGCCGACGCCTTGTCCGTACCCGCGAATTTGCCACTCGAACTGCTCGGCCGCCGCCCCGATATCGTCGCCGCCAGGCTGCGTGTTCAGGCCGCGACCGCAAAGATCGACGCTACCCGCGCGGAGTTTTACCCGAACATCAATCTGTCTGCTGGAGGTGGCCTGTCCTCGTTGAGTCTCGGCTCGCTGTTCTCTAGCGCGTCGGCATTCTTTGCCATCGGCCCTGCTGTCTCCCTGCCAATCTTCGAGCGCGGCCAGTTGCGCTCGCAACTGCATGGAGACTTTGCGCAAGCGGACGAGACCATCGCGCTGTACAACAAGACACTCGATCGCGCCCTTGCCGAAGTGTCCAGATCGATTGCGACGATGCGCAACCTCACGACACTCATCGACGAGCAGCAACGCGTCGTCACAGCGCGTGAGCAGATGATCGCGGTCGCGACTGAACGGCAGCGCCGCGGTCTGATCCCACAGGCCGACGTTTTCGCACAACGCGATATGAAACTCGACGAGCAACAGCGGCTTCTCGAACTCGAGGCACAACGGCGCGATGCCGACATTGCGTTGATCCGTGCTCTGGGCGGCGGGTTCGACGAAGCGAGCCAGACAGGCGCCGCGGCGGTTTCGCCAGCCGCGACCGGTGAGCCCACCGCTTCACCCGCCGCGACGCGTCAGCCCGCGAATCAGGACTCGCCCGTAAGCCAGCGTGATAATCGCTCATCCAACAATCCTTCCTCTAGCTGAGTCGCATGAGTACAGAAAACCTGCCTGGCGAACGCATGGCATTTGCGCATCGCGATCCGAGGAAGATTTCGCGCCGAAACCGCCTGTTTATGCTGCTGTTCGGCGTAGCGGCGGTCGTGGCCGCTGCGGTAGGGGTGAACTGGTTTGTCTCCGGCCGTTTTTTTGAGGAAACGGACAACGCGTATGTCGCCGGCAACGTGGTGCCGATCGCGGCGCAGGTGGCGGGCACCGCGCGGGAGGTGCTGGTGGGTAACACACAGTACGTCAAGGCTGGACAGCCGCTGGTGCGGCTCGACGACACCGAAGCGCGCATCGCGCTGGGGCAGGCCGAGGGAGATCTCATCCGCGCGGTGAGGCAGGCACGCAGTGCCCAGTTCGCCAATGCGATGTATCGCGCTGCGGTCGACGCCCGTGCGGCCGAACTCGAGCAGGCCGAACAGGCCTTGAAAGCGCGCTCAGGCGCCACCGTGCAGGTGGTCTCCGGCGAAGAGTACGAGCGCGCGAGGGAGGCGGTTGCGGTTGCACAGGCCAATCTGGCCGCGGCGCGCAGCCAGCTTGCCAGCGGAGTCGCGGCGAGCGGTTCGGGGCGGGTGGAGGAAGATCCAGCAGTGATGCTCGCGGTACAGCAACTGAAGCTGGCGTATGTAAGGCTCGCGCGCACGACGCTCGTGGCGCCCGTCGAAGGCGCCGTGGCCCAGCGCGCCGTGCAGATCGGCCAGCCCGTTGCGCCCGGCGCACAACTGATGACAGTGGTGCCGGTCAAGCAACTCTGGATCGAGGCCAACTTCAAGGAAGGGCAAGTCCGCAACCTGCGCATCGGCCAGTCGGTTTCCGCGGTCTCGGACCTGTATGGTTCGGGGATGGTATTCCATGGCCGCATCGGTGGACTGTCGCCCGGAACGGGCAGCGCGTTTTCGATGCTGCCGCCGCAAAACGCGGCCGGCAACTGGATCAAGGTCGTCCAGCGCATACCGGTGATCGTTTCTCTCGACCCGGCCGAACTGATTGCCCATCCGCTGCGGGTTGGGTTGTCGATGGTCGTGTCGGTCGACACGCATCAACGTGACGGAGCATTGGCTAGTGCCACCGATCCCGCAGGTGGAAGCATTGCGCCCGTCGCCGACTATGAGGTAGAACGGGCCGACGCCTTGGCGAGAAAACTTATTAAGGAAAACGATATTTCTGGTTCGCGTGACGCTAACGGCCAGCGTCCCGAAGGCGCCGGCCGTTAATTTCACGCAAATGGTCCACGCCTTGAAGGCGCTGGCCGTTAGTGTCGCAACCGACGATCAGCTCGATACATACGACACGTACGGCCCGCTTCCACCACCCGCTGACGATGTACCGGTAATGCCGAAGTACACATGTCGCCCGTAGAAGAACGGCAACCCGAAGTCAAAGCTGCCGGACAGATACGCACCGAGATCGTTGAAGGCGTAGTTGCCCGTCGCAAACAGCGTGGTTGCATTGGCAATGTTGAAACCAATGCTCGAGCTTGATGAATTGGAACCCGTGACCGTAGCCGACAGACCCAACGTGCTCGACGGTGTGTACCACGTGTTGCTGGTCTGGGAAATACTCGAGTCCGCGAAGAACAGGCCGTTTGAGCCTGTGTCGAAGAACGCGTTGTTCGTATAGGTGGTGCCGTTAAACGTCGCCGTCACGTCGCCATACGCATCCGTGGTGAAGACCGTTGCGCTCGTTCCGGATAGCACATTGTTGGTCTCAGTATCGATGCCGAACACCAGCGTCCCGGACGCCGTGCTGGCGCCTGTATCGGAGACCTGTGAGATCTCGACGATCACGCCGTTGTTGTCGGTCGTGAAATACTGGACCGGATTGCCCACCTGCGATGTGACGGCCTCCGTGGTGGCCGTGCACGTCGAGCTGTCGCATGCATAGTAGGCGGCGCTTTGTGAGCCGCTCACGCAACTCGAACCGCAGTCCTGGGGCCGCACGCCCACTCCGAGGATACCGTTCGCCCCGAGCAGCGCCGGCGTGCTGAGCGCAGTACTGACCTGACAATCCGAGGGCGCCGACTCTGTGAGCGTCGAGTCGGTCATGATGTGGATCGGCACGTTTTGCGCAATCTCGCTGGACATCTTGATGTCTGCGCTGCGAACCGTGCCCCACGTGTAGCCGCTACCGAAGATCGCGCACTCGGCGATCGTGTCGCTGGTTGACGATTGCGTTTGCGTGGTCAGCGCTGAGAGAGTCGTGCTCGGTACGACGGATGCATACAAACGCAGGCCGTATGAACCGGTATCGAGGAGCACGTTGTCGATGGTCGAACAGTTCGTCGCGGCATTACTTCCCGGCGCACAGATCGTCACGCTTACCATCGGACGGTTTTTGTTGCCGTACGGCGCAGACGAAACCGTGATGGGAACCGTGTTGGTCGCGCTGCTGGACGTCGGCGTGGCCGACGCGTCGGTGGCGAGCGTCGACGTGCTGGTCGAGGAACTGGTGGTGCTGCTGCTCGTGCTACTGGAAGTACCGGAACTCGTTGTGCTGGAGGTCGTTGAATTCGAACTGCCACCGCCGCCACATGCGGCGAGGCCAATCGTCAATGCCGCGACCAGAACCCCGAAAATTGCTCGCATTGTTTTGTTTCCCGTTTATTGGATATCGTCGGCACTGAACCCTTGCGGGAATGCCTGAGGCAGGTACGCGCGACCGGTGTAGGCCCCCATGTGGCCGCCCGTCTGTACGACGAGCCCGGACTGCTGAACCGATAGCGGGCCGGAGCCTCCGCCCATCGTCGCGCGTGCGGTGGATAAGCCCTGCAGGTAAGCGGAGAAATAAGTGCCTAGCAAGGTATTGAGCGGCGCTATCTTTGGACCGTGCCATGTGATGGCAAAGACGGTGCCGCTTTGCGCCACGTACTCGCTGACGACCGTGCCCGACGTAAGGGTGGTTTGGTTCACGCTGTAGGTGACCGAGGCGGTGCTTTGGCGCTGCGCGAAGATCGTCACGTTATCGGTGCCGCTCGACGACCATGTCGGCGGCCCCCCGAGTTCCGCGTATGCGGGTGTCGCGGTTTCAAACGTCGCCATTGCGATAGCTATTGCGACGCAGAGCAGACTGATACGCATTGGTTTCCTTGGTTTTTTGAGGACGGGCCGGGCGTCCTTATTGGGTTTATGCACAGCGAGTAGTAGTGGGTGAAAGACGAAGACACACGACGAATCCCGCGTCGCGCTCGAATCGAGTCGAAGCTAACTGAATATCGGAAAATAAGGCGATAACTTTATACTTTCTTACGAAAGATAAATCGGATAAATAATTCAGGATTTGAAACGGGTTATTCGGTATTTCCTTACTTGTTATTCAGATAAGCCTTAACTGGAAATGGCGTGCCAATTCTCATCGATAGAGCATTGGCTATTTCGCAATGCCGTCAACGGGAACGGCGAGCGCCGGTCCCGAGAGGTTGTGGGGATAATTGAGTGCTGCCAGCCGGCCTGTCAGTTCTTGTACGACTCGTCGCGCCGATCAAGGAGACGCAACATCGCCGGCCACTCCATCACGCCAAACGGCCGTCGAACCTGCGGCCGATAAAGATGATTCGTTTTTTCAACCACCGTTTGCGGCGGCACATGCAGCGGCGTATTGCACGCCATTGCGTCGACTTGAGCTCGACATGCCATCTCCAGCCAATACATCGCGTTAAAGGCCTCGGCGATACTTTTTCCCACCGACAGTAGTCCGTGATTGCGCAAGATCATCACGTCGCGCTCGCCGAGGTCTTTTACCAGCCGGCTCTGCTCGTCCAGATCCACTGCGACACCTTCGTATTCGTGATAGGCAATGGAGTCGAATCGCATCGCCATCTGAGTAAGCGGCAGGAGACCGCATTCCAGTACCGAGACGGCCATGCCTGCGCGTGTATGCGTGTGAATGACACACTCCACGTCGTGGCGAGCGGCGTGTATCGCACTATGGATCACGTAGCCGGCGCGATTGACGCTGAAGGTGTCGTCGACATTGAAGAGGACGTTGCCATCGAGATCGACTTTGACGAGACTCGACGCTGTAATCTCTTCGTACATCATCCCGTAAGGGTTGATGAGGAATTCTGTATGGCTGCCCGGCACTCTCGCGGTGATGTGGTTATAGATGAGATCTGACATGCCGAAATGGGCAATGAGCCGGTATGACGCAGCAAGGTTGATGCGCGTATTCCACTCGGCTTCAGAAACAATATCTTGTACACGTCGGGAAGGGTTGTTCATCGTTTCTCCATTGCAGGTTTAACGTTGGCCGCTTCAGCGGCGGGAACCCTTGCAACGTAGCACTTTTTGACGATATGCGTCGTCTGCGTCGAGCGGCGTACCGTTTACCCACAGGCAACGCTCGTTGTTCTCAAGATCAGGTGCTGGGTCGTCGGCACATTGCTTTCTGGCACTCCCTGGTAAGCGGCTGTGCCGTCGAACCAGTTGTCTTCAGCCCCGCAATCGCGATCACTACGCCGGCCATCATCAATACACCGGCCAGTATGACGGCGGTGTGCAGCCCTGTGACGGGATTGCCTGCTGTTCTGGCGATGAGCGAACCGAAGATGCCCACGCCGAGTGCGCCTCCGATTTGACGCGCCGTGTTCAGCAAACCTGAAGCGATGCCGACGGAACGCGGCTCGACATGCGCGAGGAGGGCGGTGTTGATCGACGGCACGGCCAGCGCGACGCCGACACCGATTGCCAGCAACGGAGCGGTGATGGTCAGGTCACTGCTGTTGACCTCGAGCAGCGCCAGCGACAGAAAACCGAGCCCCGCCACGGCCTGCCCAACGACCATCGGAAGACGGTAGCCGAATCGCGAGGTGAGAGCGCCGGATGCGAGGTTGGCTACGGTCACAACGGCGGTCATCGGCAGGAAGGCCAGACCGGTCTCAAGTGGCGTGTAGTGCCGTACATGCTGGAAGAAGAGGCTCATGGCGAACATCAGCCCGTAGTAGCCAAAGTTGAGCGACAGTCCGATCAACGAGCTCACGCTGACGGCCGGTATCTGGAACAGCGACAGCGGCAGCATGGGCTCTCTTTGCCACGCTTCCGCCAGCACGAACAACGCGCCGAACACGACGAAACAAACGATACCCGTCATCACAGCCGGACTCGCCCAGCCCAACCTGCCACTTTCGACGACGGCGAACATCAACGCCGCGAGCGAAATCACCGCTAGCATTTGCCCCGCCAGATCGATACGGCGTGCCGCGTGACGGAGGGTATCGGGCGCGTGGGCGAGCGTCAGCCAGATGCCGGCAATGCCGAACGGCACGTTGATCAGAAAGATGCTCGGCCAACCGAACCGGTCGATCAGCAAGCCGCCCACGAGCGGACCGGCACCCAGCGCCAGCGCGGCCGTCCCAGCCCAGATACTCACCGCTTTGGCGCGCGCACGCGGGTCGGGAAAGGCCGCACTGAGCAGCGATAGCGACGACGGCACGCACAGCGCTGCCCCGACGCCTTGGACGGTGCGCGCCGCGACAAGCGTGAGCGCTCCGGGTGCGAAGCCGCATGCCACCGATGCCAACGTGAAGATCGCAAAGCCGCCGACGAAAACGCGCCGCGCGCCCAGCCGGTCACCGAGCGCGCCGGCGCTGAGCAGCAGGGCGGCGAAGGCGAGCGTATAGGCGTTGAGCACCCATTCGAGTTCCGTGGAGCTGACGGATAAGGTTTCCTGAATCCGCCCGAGCGCGACGTTCACGACCGTCACGTCGAGGCAGATGATGACGAAGCCGAGACTGGCGGCGAGGAGGGCGAGACGCGGAGATCGGATCGATTGTCTGTGCATGATGGTCGGTCGGGTAGAGCCCGATTAGAGACTCGAGCGGATCAGGCGGGATCGCCTGACCGTTAGCCATACCGCACTCTAATCCCCCAATCACGCTTGATAAACCACCTGCAAATTGGCACAGAACCCACTAATATTGGGGAATGGATCTTCTCAAAGCGATGACGGTGTTTGTGCGTGTAGTCGAGACGGGTAGCTTGACGGCGGCCGGTTTCGCCTGTGACCTGTCGCCCACCATGGTCGGCAATCACCTTCAGGCGCTGGAGGACAGACTCGGCACGCGGCTCATCCACCGCACCACTCGCAAGCAGCAGATCAGTGCGTTCGGGCAGGCGTATTACGAGTGTTGTGTCGAGATTCTCGGTCTCGTCAACGATGCCGAACGATTGGCGCTCGATCATCTCGGGACGCCGCGTGGACGGCTGCGTATTACCGCCCCCGTGATTTTCAGCACCGAG
>Ga0302316_10001341_pt1 | contig 19499 bp, 8 predicted proteins | sample III_Palsa_N3_2_FD_200456 | JGI IMG/M metagenome (GOLD analysis project Ga0302316, IMG submission 200456) | Peat permafrost microbial communities from Stordalen Mire near Abisko, Sweden - III_Palsa_N3_2 | ecosystem: Environmental > Terrestrial > Soil > Palsa > Peat permafrost | place: Sweden...
TCCCCTGCAGGACACCGCGGAGGCCATCCACCGGGCAGATTTCCTCGACAGAATCCGTGAATTCGAAAAGGACCCCGGAAAGTTCGTTCCTGCCAAGCCCATCGAGGCGCCCCCAGGAATGCCTATCGGCGATGACGAGTGGTAATCCGAGCGTGACCGGCGAGCCGGGGATATAGGCTGCGTCCTTGAGAAATATTGGAATCGTTATCAGCACTTAGTAACATCGTGAACCCCTAGCAATCCGTTGACAATGCCACATCGAGATGGGTAAACTCCTTCCGTAAATGATAACGTTCATACTTTGGTTGTGACGATTGGCCATGCTTGTTCTCCTATCCAAATCTGGTTTCATCGATTTTGGTTTCATTGATCACCGGCACCGGTCGGTTCGTCCGTATGCGGCGTTTCCATCCCGCCTCTTGCTCCTTGCCGCGTCCTTCTTTTTCGGCGTGATCGGCGTCGCAGAGATTCAGGCGCAAACGCTGGACACCCTGACCTTCGGCAACGCCACGTCGGAGAGCGGCCATGGGCTTACGACAGCCTTCTTTGGAGAGGTCACGCCCCCGTCGCTGGTGACGGCTGGTGGAGGCGTAACGCCCAGCAATCCTTCGACAACGGGCCCCAGCCAGGCGGTAACCAGCGGCGCGCTTGCCCAGTCCGGACGCCAACTGCTTCCCCGCACGCCCAACGCCGACGTCTATGGCGGCCAAATGACCTTCACCATGAAGGTCGACCCTGTGCAGCAGAACTACCTTACGGTCAAGTTCTGGGGCTCGGACACGAACGCGAATGAATGGCTGGTGCTGGATTGCAACGGCCTGGAGGTTGGCCCGCGCCACGACTTCATTGGTGACCCCAACCAGGACAATAGCGAGGGGGAGATGTTCTGGAACTTCTCAACCGCGTGGTATCCAGGCCGCTGGATCTACCGGACGCTGCCGTTGCCGCTGAGCCAGACCATGGGCCAAACCACCGTGACGTTGACGGTCCGCTCACTGGGCGTGATCTCCTACTACGCTTCCGGCGCATACTTCGGCGACTATCAGGAGTTGATGAAATCGCCTACTCCGGTTCTCTATGAGGCAGTCACCCATACCAACTCGTACTTCGACACCTCGGCTGAACTCCAGGGGGTGGGGCCGACGGTGCTGACGCCGCTGTCGACGCCGACGGCAAGCTCGGCGATCTCAAGCATCGAATCGGGCGTGAACTCGCAAGCTAAGACCTTCATCAATGCATCGCCCACCTCCCTGGCTCCGTTCGATGTCGATTATCTCGCTGAGGTCTATGGGACGAGCTGGAGCACGTACAAGGGCAGCTCGGCGATCGTGACCCAGGTCATCGCCGGCATCGATGCCATGGTCACGGCCTATGCCGCGGCGCCGACGACCTATATGGGCACCTTTGGCAACGATAGCTGGGGCGGCCCCTTCGGGCCGGTAGGAGACGCGATTCGGCTGCTCTGGCCGGAGATCAACACGGGTACGACGATGTCGACGACGGTGGCCTACGGGGGCTCGCTGGGCACGGTCTCGCGGACGACAGCATGGTCGACGGCGTTACGAGCGAGCGTCGATTACGGACGCTTCAATCGCCGCGGCATTACCAACCAGTCGATCTTTGAAGCAATGGACATCTATACCGCCAACCGTGGCCTGGAACTGGTGCAGTCCAGCAACGCACTGTACGAATCGGAAGCACTCCGTTACTTGAACGAGTGCTCCGGCATCAGCCCGTGGCTGGGCAACGACCAGCCGGGCGAGGGGCCGACACCCGTCTACGGAACGGCCCCCAATGGGCCCAACTGGTACATGATGACGACCGCGGGCACCAGCAAAGAGATCGGCTTCGTCGGCAGCGATTATGGTGAGGTGGGCGGAGAGATCTACCGTATGGGGATCGTCTCGGGCAACGCCGCGATACAGGCACGGGGCCTGGTCTTGATGCAGGCGCGCGCCTACTTTCGCTATACCGGCACCGATCCCAACAACTACCTGATCATGCTGGGCGCAGAGCCGGTCGGGGTGCGTAACGATCAGGAGATGCCGGGCCACACGGTTTACCTGGGGCGCGAAGCTTCCGACGACTTCCTCGTCGCCAGTCAAGGGGCGTCCGTAGCCGGGTCGAATTTGCTCGGATACTTTCAGCAGGCCATCAACCAGGGCCAGATGTGGCCGGCGGTGGAAGGCTGGGGCAACAGCGATGAGTATGGGGCAGAAAACCAAATGCCGCTCCTTCCCGACTATTGGACTGCAGCCTCAACGCAAGCGCAGACCGGTGCGTTACTGCCCGAGACCAACAATGCTGGCCTGCCGAACTTCGCCTGGGCCGACCCCCAAAATATGACGGTCGCGGTCAAGTACGGCAGCGGCGCGACGGAAGAGAACTTCTACGCCGACATGCTCTGGCACGAGCCGTACTACATCAACGGCATGGCCAAAGTCTTCGACCTGACCCCAACCCAGGCGCGGGACGTCGAGGTGATGCTACAGGATGAGCAGTTCACCAGCTCCGGCGTCACTCTGATGGGGTCAGATGTGACGGACGGGACCTACGAGCCGTGGGACAACCCAACCATGGTGTCCGCGGGCCAGCCCTTTACAGAAGCCATCCGTTCCGACCTCACTACGAGTCCGTCGACGAACCTGGACGGCGGCCGCGGCAACGGTTACACCCTGCGCTGGGGCCACTGGCTCGTCGGCATGAATGGCTATCAGTTGTCCACGGGTACGGCCTACGCGATGAAGATGCCGTCGGACTTCACCTCCGGCACCGACCTGATCTCCGGGAAGACGTTCACGGGACAGATCACGCTACAGCCGCAGACCGCCGTAGTCTTCTACATGACCAACAGCATTGATCCTGCACCGGCACCAAACCGGGTACTGTACCTCGGGGCCACTGGCAGCAATAGCGAGGTCATCTTGAACTGGAACGCTGCCGGGGGCGCGAACTACTACACCGTCCTGCGGTCTACTACCTCAGGAGGGCCATACAGCGTCGTTGCCAACGGCCTCACCCAGGTCCAGTATGTCGACAACACTGTGACGAATGGATCGAAATACTACTACGTCGTGGCCACATACAACGCGGCAGGTCTGACGGGCGGGAACTCGCCACAGGCCACAGCAACGCCGATGGCCTCGGAGAGCGCGGGCCTGCCTCCACCCTGGGCCAATGCCGACATCGGCACGGTGGGAGCGACCGGAAGCGCAACCTACAGCAGCGGCACCTTCACGGTCAACGGCAGCGGAGCGGACATCTGGAGCAATGCCGATCAGTTCCAGTTCGTCTATGCACCTCTCATTGCCAATGGATCGATCACCGTCAAAGTGGTGAGCCTGCAGAACACCAACGCCAATGCGAAGACCGGCATTATGATCCGGCAGTCGCTCAACTCCGAAGACCTCAACGTCGACCTCATCCTGACGCCGGCCAACGGGGTACAGCTTAACCGGCGCTACGCGCTCGACGGCGGCAGTTCCACCGTCGCCAGCCAAACCGGCATCGCAGCCCCCTACTGGCTACAGTTGGCCTATACAGACCAGAACACCTTCACCGGCTACATCTCGCCGGACGGCGTCACCTGGACCGAACTCGGGACCACCGGCCTGGGCAACTGGGTCGCGGGGGGCAACTTCATCGGCATGGTGGACACCTCCCATAACAACGGCACACTCAGCACCGCCGTCTTCAGCAACGTCACGCTGACCGGCGTGCCCACCGACACCACTGCAGCCGTTCCTTTGCTCTCGGCAACGATAGTCGGGGAACAAGTAAATCTGAAATGGGGCGCAATCACGGGCGCAACCGGCTACAACCTGAAGCGCTCTTCGACGTCCGGCGGCCCGTATACGGCGATTGCAGCAAACACCGGCAGCGTGAGCTATGTGGACAGCTCTGTTACGGCCGGCTCCACCTACTACTATGTGGTCTCGTCACTCAATGCAACAGGCGAAAGCGCGAACTCAAATCAGGTAAGCGCCATACTTCCTGGTTTCTCTCTATCTCCCGGCTCAAGTTCCATGTCGATCACCGCGGGTTCATCGGCGTCCGTGCCGTTCACCATACTGGCAACGGGAGGATTCACGCAGCCGATCACGTTCTCCTGCTCAGTCCCCGGCGTCTCGGTGACGTGTACGTTTGCGTCTCCCGTCTTGACACCGGCTGGCGCAAGCACGGCAACCAGCGTAAGCGTGGCATGGCCGGCAGGCGTCGCCCAGGTGGAACGCCCGTCCAACGGCAGACACGGGCGCATAGTAATCCTGAGCGCAATTGGTTTCCTCCTGATCGGTTTCAGGTTCCGAAAGAAGGACCGGCTGTTCAAATCTGGCCTTGGCAAGCTCACGCTGCTTCTGCTGGCGTTACTTCCCGCAGCGGCCTTCATCTCAGGCTGCGGTGGATCCAACAACGCCCCAGGCGGCGCTCCTGCTGCGCCTCTGACCCACACGCTGACGATCACCGGTACAGCGGGACAACTCATCCAGACAACCACCGTGAATCTGATAGTCACTGTGAACTGACCTAACGAACGATATAGAAGGTATGGGCAACGGGTAATGCGCTCTGTACCTTCGGTTCCATCGAACGCCCATACTGCCACGCGACGACAGTCACCGCGATCGGAAATTTGGCTCGTACAGGAATATCTGTGAAGGTGAGTACATCCCCACTAACTGTCGCTGGGCCTTCGCGCACATAAAAAGATACGGGCAGGTGGGCGCTCGAAGTGGCCTTCAAACGGATGCTGCCGATGCCCTTCTTCTGGTCAGGAATGTTGGTGAAGTCAATATGTTGCGCTGTTCCTTCTTTATTGACCGCAGGAATATAGATGTGCGCCTGTTGCACCGCAGGCCGGTACTCCGCGTCGCCGGGATGGGTGGCAGCGAAGACCAGTTCATACTTTCCTGAACCGTTGACTCCGCCGGGCAGCGTCTCCTTCTGCATGGCGACCCGGAAGAGGTTAGGTGCAATCTGCTCAACGGGCCCCTGAATGACTCCTATCTGGATTGGGGCACCGCCGTTAGCATGGCCGACAGGCGATCCGGCGGGAAGACCTGTCCACACTGCTGGACGTGGACTGCCACCCGGCACCCCATCGTAGAAAGCGCCGTGAAGCTCGAATGTGATGCCATCGGCTTCCGGCTCAAACTTCGGCGTCAGTTGCAGGTGCGTATTGGTCTGGGGGACCATGGCGCCGTCCTGAACAAGGCCAACAAGCTCCACCTTGAGACCACGGTCTACGGCTTCATAGCGTGCTGTTTCCTTCGCCAGCTCTTCATCGAAGTACCAGAAGGCCTGGTCGGGGTCGCCCTTGTACTGTCCTACCGGTGCGGGCGGTGCCAGCGGGGGTTGATTGCCACGCCATTTATCGACCAGCCAGCCGGTCTTCGTGGGGTCGATGGGCAGCAGTAGGGGGGCCGACGTACCCGGCCACTTCTTCGGCATCCGGTATTGGACTGCCTTGCGAAGGTAAAGGCCGAGGTAGTCTACTTTCTGATCCGTGCTGGCGAAGTGCCCCTGGGCTGGGTTGGCCAACATACTCAGCGGCGTCAGCGGGTGCTGCTTGCGGTCCCTGAGGCCATTAGCGGCCCAGGTGCCGGCGGCTTCATACTCGCCCATGGTTTCAAGCGCAGGAACATAGTCGATTTTCTTATCGCCCCAGATGTCAGGCGCATAGATGGGATCGCGAAAGTAGGGCCACTGTCCACTCACGGAGATGGCCGCCAGTGTGCGCTCGGGGTTCCATGTGGCGAAGTAGTACGGCCAACTGGCGGCTGCGGAGTGGCCCATGGGTACGACAGGAACGAAGTTGAGTTCGTTATAACCAGAGATGCCGGCGAGATCTTTCATGATGCCGTTGAAGGTATCGCCGGCGCCCTGGTCGAAGCGGAAGACGTGATCGAAGGACGGCGAGACCCACATCTCGGCAAAGTCCAGATCGGCAAGCGTCTTGCGAAAACGGGGGTTCTCCAGGATCGAGCGCTCCTCCATATTGTCCTGCGCAACCACTACGCCGCGGAGGAGATGGCTGCCAGGTGGCACCCACAGGAAGGCCCGCGCTGGGCCCGGCGGCTTCTCGGATTTCGCCGTCACAGACCATTGCCACACGCTTTGAAGACCTTGCGCGTTTGCTGGCAGACAAACATGCGCTACGGAGATCAACACCAGAAGCAGGAAGCATCTCCGCCGATCTGGCATGGCCTCCTTCAGTGTCGCCGAGCTTACCCGCGTCGTCTTCGAGCTCACTGCGGCAGCTCCTCCCGCCCAGTGAGGGTCAGCTTCGCCTGTTGTCCCGGGCCGTTCCCAGGTTGTGAACCGCCCACGCTGACCGTATAGTCTCCACCTGCAACGGCGCGTACACCTTGAGCGTCCACTACCGACAACTGTCTCGGTCCCAGTTCAAAGGTCAGCCGCCGCGTCTCACCTGCCCGAAGATGCACGCGCTGAAACCCTTCCAGGGCCAGCTTTGGCGCAACCCCACCCTGCGGCGGCGTCACATACAACTCCGCCACCTCGTCGCCGTCGCGCGTTCCGGTATTGGTCACATCCACCTCAGCCGTTAAGCTGCCACCAGCCACCACCTTTTCCGCCGACAAACTCAGCTTTGAGTATTCAAACTTCGTATAGCTCAACCCATCGCCAAAACGGAACAGCGGCTGCCCCTTGTAGTACCGGTACGTCCGCCCTGCCATGGCGTAGTCCTCAAACGCAGGCAGATCGTCCACGCCTGCATAAAACGTTACCGGCAGACGCCCCGCCGGATTGTTGGCTCCCGTCAGAGTCTCCGCAATGGCCTGCCCGCCAGCCTGCCCCGGATACCACGCTTCCACAATCGCATTGGCATGGCTCTTTGCCCACCCTGTGGCCAGTGCGCTTCCATTCAGCAGCACCACGACCAGCGGCTTCCCTGTCGCCGCCACCGCTTCCAGCATCTGCTCCTGCACCGCGGGTAACTGGATGTCCGTCCGGTCGCCGCCGCTGAATCCCTCCCCGGTCACCTTCATCTCCTCGCCCTCAAGCCTTGACGACAGCCCCACCATCGCCACCACGATATCTGCGTTGCTGGCCGCGGCCACAGCCTCCTTCCTCAGCGCCTCCGCTGGCGCGTTCCACTCCAGCGTCACGCCTCCGCCGAACAACGCCGACTCGTGGACATACTCCACCCGCAGCCGGTGAGCCTTCGTATCCGCCACCTGCACCGGCTTCTCGTTCTCCGTGAACTTTTCATCCGCCCCTTTGCTCCGGTCTGCCACCAACGCGTCGTCCAGCCACACCTTGTACACATCCGACCCCCGGCTATTCGCCAGGCGCACCCCCAGGTCATACTCTCCAGCCACCGGCGCCGTAAACGTCCCCGTCCAACGCACCGAGTACGCCTTCGAAGACACTCCTTCCACCGGCGAGTCCGCATTCCAGTCGAAGTCAATCTGCTTGTCCACCCGTGTCACCACGGGCTTCCCTGCAAACGCCGTCCCATTGAAGTACTCCGCCAGCAGTCCCGGTTCCGGTGCGTCGCCGCCGCTCGATAGAACCGTCCGGGGCATCGCTATCGGCATCCCTACAACCAACGGAGACCCCTGCGCATACACCACCTTCTTTCCGGCGACCTCCTTCGCCAGCGCATCCACGGGCATCATCGGGTACTTCGGAATCGCGTTATAGTTCCCTTCCAATGCGATCAGCGATGCCGCATTCGGCCCAATCACCGCAATGGTCTTTACATTTTTCTGCAGCGGCAGCGTTCCATCATTCTTCAGCAGTACCATCGACTCCCGCGCGGCCCGCAAGGCCAGTGCCTGGTGCTCCGAATCCCCCACCACGCTCATCGGAATCGACGCATACGGCACCGTCTCATCCGCTCCCAGCATGCCCAGCTTCATCCTCGCCGTCAGCAGCCGCTTCAGGCTCACATCCAGTTCGCTCTCCTTCAACTTGCCCTGCTTCACTGCCTCCGTCAGCGCCGCATAGGCCTTCCCGCAGTCGAGGTCAGTCCCCGCGAGCACCGCCGAGGCACTCGCCTCTGCCTTGTCTGCCGAGTATTTATGGTCCACAAAGTCCTTCACCGCATCGCAGTCCGAAACCACAAACCCGCCGAACTTCCACGCCTCCCGCAGCTTCGTCTTCAACAACAGACCGCTCGCACACGCCGGCTTCCCGTCCACCGCGTTATACGCGCACATAATCGAATCCGCCTTCGCCTCCGTAATCGCCGCCCGGAACGCCGGAAGATACGTGTCTTCCAAATCGTGCGCCGTCGGGTCCACATCTGCCTTGTGACGTGTGCTCTCCGGCCCGCTATGCACCGCAAAGTGCTTCGGAGTCGCTATCGCCCGGTAGTACTGCGGATCGTCCCCTTGCAGTCCTTCCACAAATGCCACGCCCATCCGCCCGGTCAGATAGGGGTCTTCCCCATACGTCTCCTGGCCGCGGCCCCAGCGTGGATCGCGGAAGATATTGATGTTCGGCGACCAGATCGTCAGCCCGTAATAGATGGAGTGATTGTCGTGCTTCACCGCGTCCGTATACTTCGCCCGCGCCTCCGTGGAGATCGTCACTCCCATCTGTCCTACCAGCGGCGCATCCCACGTCGCCGCCATCCCAATCGCCTGCGGGAACAGAGTCGCATACCCTGACCGCGCAATCCCGTGCAGCCCTTCACTCCAATAATTGAACGCTGGCACTCCCAAACGCTGGATCGCCGGCGCGTCGTTCATCATCTGACCCACCTTCTCCTCGAGCGTCATCCGCCCCGCCAGATCGTCCACTCTCTTCTCTATCGGCAGCGATGTGTCGCGATAGGTCAGCGTCGACTGCCCCATCGCAGCTCCGGCAACTCCACAAAATACAACCCCCGAAATAAATACCCACACCCAGCCTCGCGTCATACACACCTCTCCGTCCTCATCCTAAATCGCAATGCCCGTACCGGGAGTGCCGGCACGGGCAAAGTTGTACTTCGATTAGGGCTTCGTCCCGTAGGTGCCAGCCTTAAGAGCGGCAGCGATGGGCGTGACTACCGGAGCCGCCACGCCTACAATCTCCACAATCGGCACCGAAACTCCGGCACCACCGGTTAACGGAGTCGTGCCGGTGGAATTATCGCTCTTGCCCCCATACCATACGTTTCCAGAGAGATCGACCGCCGGATTGCTCGCGCCGGAGAGTGTCGTATAGCGGTGATAGGGCGATGCCTGGCCGGTGGTGGCTGTCCCGCTACAGCTTGTGCCCGATCCATTGACCGTAGTGGACTGCCAATAGCAGGAGCCGGCGAAGCCGCTTATGCCACTCCAGCCCGACGCGGCCGTGGAGGGTGACAAGGCGCAAGTTGAAGCCGTGGCGCCATTGCTATTGCTCGAGGTATAGGGACAGGTACCCGATATCTCCCCGATACCCGTGCTCCCATCCTCGGTGCCGGAGCCGCCCGCGTTCCACATCGTGAAGAAGACGTTACCTGCGCCATCGACTGCAAAGCGCTGCGGCCGGGCAAACCCGCTGCCCGACCCATCCGCCATTCCACCTAGGCCATGGAAGAGATTGTAGGTTCCGGAGGTGTTGGCGGCGCTGAAGGTGGAGGAGCCATAATTTAGCGTGAGTTCGGAGACGGAGGCGTTGATGCTGCCGGCGGCCGCGACAGTCAGCGCCGGATTGCCCAGCGAGGAGGTGGAATCGGTGGTGCCGTTTAGGCCATTCGATCCATTGCTCACCCATAGATTGCCCGAGCCATCGAAGATCATGGACGTAGGACTACTCATGAAGAAGTTATAGTAATCCGTTGCCGGGGCTGTCCCGATGATGTTGAAGTTAGAGCCGCCGGATGCTCCTTCCGAAGTAAGCGTGCCGGGAATGGCAACGTTGGCCTGGCCGACAGCATTGCTGCCTTGGGTAACGTTGAATCCGGTAACCACCCCGCTGCCGTTGACGATTGCGGTAGCCGAATAGCCGGTGGCATTGTTGCTCCCGTAAAAGACCAGGGGAGAAGTAGTCGAGAAGGTGACCGTGGGAGGCGCGCCCGAGCTATAGCCCGTGCCGCCATTCACGACCGTAATGGAGAGCTGTCCCGAGCTGTTGACAACCGCCGAAGCCGTGGCGGTCGTCCCGCTGCTGGGAGCGGCCACGGTGACAACCGGAACGTAGCCGCCCTCCGCGGAGGAGATTCCATTGACGGAACTGACCGTATCGGTCGTGGCCTGCGTAATCGAGGTGTAGCAGCCTATGTTGGTAGCAGTCCCCGCTGACCCGGTTGTGGTCGTGTAGAACTGATTGATCACGCCCTGCTGCTTGCCTGTAAGGTTGGTGCTGTCTGTGGCACCCTGGGTTGTGCTCTGGTTCTCGATGCCGGGGGCGGAGAGCACCCACAGGAACGGAGCTCCCGCGATCGTTGAAGTGCCGCTGCTAATCGTGTCCGTGAGATAGGTACTGCCGTTCTTCACGATGGGGTCGATGGTGAGGACCCAGGGATTCTGAGTGGTCGTCCCGCCATAGACCACATACGGAGAGGCTGTTGTTCCCGCGTCGGCGCTGGGACCGGCGGCGCTGCTGCCAGTGCCCGGATTGCCTGCATTGAGGACACCGTACAGGCCTCCGTATGTGACTGTTGCGAGATTGGGGGCAGTTGTTGGGCAGGCTGTTGTCCCAGCGCCGCCGTCGGTGGCCATCCAGATGTTGTTGTTGCCATCGATGGTCATCCCCGCGCCACGCGCGGAGTTGGCCACTCTGTATCCGATGGCCGAGCTGTTGCCGCCGTTGGTAATCGTGGTGGTGTATCCGTTGCTGGTAAAAGCCGCGCCGGAGCCGGTAATGCCGACCAGGTTGCCGCGGCTACCCGATGTGCCGTTGTAGCCCGTGCCGCCGGAGTTGGTGAAGGCGTTGCCGCTGTCGCCATCGTAGAACCAGTAGTTGTTATTGGTGTCGAAAGCGCCCTGCCAGGTGCCGTACTCGGTGGTGGTGCTGAACTCGCCGCCGATATATTGCGAGCCGGTGGGGGTTAAAGGGGATATGAGCGTGAACTGGTTGATCAGGTAGTTGGTAAGGCTTGTCCCGCCGCCTGAGATGTTGGGAATGGGATTACCGGTGGGATCGAGCTCGAGGACGCCCGCATTGATGTAGGTGGCCGTTGCCGACGGTGTTCCCGTCTCAGTCCCGATCCAGGGATTGCCGTACTCGTCGATAACGATCGATTCGACACGGTCCGTGGTGAGCGCCGTGGTGGTTCCCGGCACGACCGGATAATAGGTGATCCCAATGGTCAAATCTTGGACCTGGGTGGCAAGATCGGGGTAAGGGTTGAAAGGAATGCCGCTCGGCGGGATCAAGTTATACAGGGCCGTGATTTTAGTGCTCCCGAGGTTGGGATACAGCGCCATGTCAACCGCGGCCTGAAGCGTGTCCCCCGGCGTCGACCCATCCACATCGGCAAACAGGGTCGAGCAAGCGGTGGACGACGGGCCGGATGAGTTCACGCAGTCGGCAAGGATGTCTGCGATCATATTGACCTGCCAATAGTCGGGCTTCGCCGTGCCACTGGTGTTGCCGCCCGGCGAGGCCCCGGTGACAAAGCTTGTCAACACATTCGCAGTCGCCATCGCGTTCGCGACCCCCTGGCTGCCCTGGGTACTGGAGCTGGTTGCAAAATTGTCAGCCGGGTTGCCCGTGGGAGTCGTGCTCTGCGCGGTGCCCCAGGTCGTCCCGCCGGAGAACTGCGCCAGCGCGTAAGCACCGGCAACCGTGGTCGCCTCATTGATTTGGACGAAGGTGATGGAAGAAAGCGTATTGCAAGGTCCAAGAGCGGTCATCATAGCGATTGCGGAGTTGTTGGTGCCAACCGAGAGCCCGGGATTGCCTCCGGATGCAGTGAGGTATAAATACGTTCCCGGAGTACAGCTGATGGGGCCGGTAAGATAGAACGAACCGGTAGCGCTGGTAAGAGCACTGTTGTTGCCGACGACCTCGGTTACCGCGGTCGCGCCGCTGCCGCCGCCGCCTCCTGAAAACGAGATCGTCGGCGGGGAGTTGTACGTGTACCCCGTTCCCGCTGTCGTCACCGTGATCGCTGTCACCGCGCCGCCGGAGACCGTAGCGGACGCCACCGCACCGCTACCGCTGCCGCCGGAGAAGATCACCGTTGGGGCCGAGCTATAGCCTGAACCGCCTGCAGTCACCATCACTGGCCCAACCCCGCCGGTCTGGGCCGAAGCCAGGATCAGTGGCGTGGCATGGGAGGTATAGCCGGTTGCGCCAACCTGGTAAAGCTGAATGATTGCGCCGGCGACTGGCTGCTGGCCGCCATGCACATGGCCGGAAAGCGTTCCAGATCCGCTTGCGGGAACAACCGGCACAATCGGGCTAAGCGAACTTGTGCTGGTACCGCCCTGCATACCGCACCCCGTCAGCAAAAGAGCTGTTGTTGCGAGGGTTATCGCTGCGAGGGTTATCGAAAGGTAGGCTGTCTCAAAGAGTAACGTTCGCTTTGACGATGTCATACAAAATCTCCCCGGAAATACTGAAGTCGTTTAGCGCTGGGTGATATACGTTCGACGGAAGTCCAGTCCCGCGTATTCTAACCACAATGAATAACGTTAGGAAAGAGATAACGTTATTTTTTTGTTATCATTTTCTAAGACGTCCCAGAGGCGCAATTTCCTTATAAGGGAAAGTCATGTGTTTTCTAGGAGAAAGCGCGCAGACGGATGACGCTGGGCCGGGAGTGCTTATTGCCGGGTTGGTGGCTAAAATCTTTCGGCGTATATTGAACGTTCTCGCCTGGAGCAGCCTCAGCTGCGGTTGGAGATGTGCTTTATGAGTATTTGGACCCGCAGAGAGTTCAGCGGTGGAGTCGCGAGCATCGTGTGCGCTTTGCCCTTTGGGCGGAGTCTGGTGGCGGAACAGAAGCCCTCGCCCGGAAGGTTCGTCCATCCCGGAATGCTGCATGGACCGGCTGACATCCAACGCATGAAACAGGCGGTGGCCGACAAGAAAGAGCCGGTCTACTCCGGTTTCCAGCGGCTACGCGATGATCCGCACGCCCAATTCACGTATGCCATCCGGGGGCCCTTTTCGGAGGCTGGGCGCGGCCCCGGTAAGACCGTTCATATCCACGAATTCGATAGCGACGCGGAGGCCTGCTACCAATGCGCTCTTATGGGCGCCATCACTGGCGATTCCGGCTACTTCACGGTCTCCCGAAACATCCTCAACGCCTGGGCGAGCACCCTCAAGACGATCGTCGGAGTGGACGCTGTCCTGGGCTGCGGCCTGGGAGGATTTCTTTATCTGAATGGAGCGGAACTATTACGGTCGACAGACCATGCGGCTCCCGAGGAGATCGCGGCCTGGAAGCGCATGTTTCGTGAAGTCTTTCTTCCTATCATTGTTGAGTTCGCTCCCTTCGCCAACGGCAACTGGGATACCGCCGCGATCAAGACGGTAATGGCGATGGGAGTCTTCTGCGATGACGCCGATCTCTTCGATCGCGCCATGCAGTATTACCTCTACGGTTGTGGTGACGGCCGTCTTACGAACTACATTTACCCCGGCGGCCAATGCCAGGAATCGGGTCGCGACCAGGCCCACACCCAGCTCGGCGAAGGCCACATGGGCGACTGCTGCGAGGTGGCCTGGCAGCAAGGCCTCGATCTCTATGGAGCGCAGGATAATCGCCTGCTCTCCGGGTTCGAATACACCGCTTGCTACCAAACCGGCGGTACCGTTCCCTTTACGCCCGATACTGACCGCACCGGCAAATACTCTCACGCTGTCATCTCCGTGCGTCATCCCAAGGTCCCACCGATCTACGAACAAATTTATAACCACTACGCCAATCGCATGGGGCTTGCCGCGCCGTATACCGAGCGTGCCGCGAAGTCGATTCGCCCCGAGGGCCCCGACGATGCCGCACACCCTGGATTCGGCACGCTGACCTTCACGCGGGACGAAAGAAGTGGCTCGGAAATGGCCCCGCCAGGTGCGGCGGTCTTCGGCCTTCGGGCCCGTGGCAGCCTGCATTCCGTTGACCTCGAATGGCTGCCTCTCCACGGCCAGGAGACCTATGCGGTCCAGCGGGCGGGCGAGGCAAATGGCCCTTTTCGCACCATTGCCGCCAACCTGCACACGGCGAAGTGGACAGATGTGCGCGTAACTCCTTCGCAAACCTACTTCTATCGCATTCTCCGCGAGCGCACGGGCAGCATTTCTTTGGCGAAAGGCGCGTGCGCCGGTTTGCCATCGGGATGGAAGCTCAATGAAGTAGGCACTGCGCAGGTGCCTCCGGCCGCCTCCCACGATGGAGAAGCTTTTATTTTGGAGGCAGCGGGCAGCCACCATTCCATGCAAGGCGGGGCCTTTCTTTCGCATCCCTGGCGATCGGCAAACGCCCTTACGGCTCGTCTCGTGCCCCGCATCGCATCGCAGCAACTAGGTGTGGGACTTATGGTCCGTGACTCCGGCAGCCCTCAAACCGTGTCGTTATTTCTTTCGGCTGAATCGGCTGTGATTGAGGAATACCCTGCTTGGTCCGTACGAATGGAAGGACCCGCAACAGCAGGTTCTGACCAGGGCTCGGGACCAAAAGTACTGCTGGAAGCGCCAGTGCTGCAAAATGGGCGTGTGCAGGGCGAACTTTGGTTCCGTTTGGAACGTCACCTCAAGATGCTGCAAGGATCCATTTCCGCAGATGGACATACCTGGCAAACCGTCGGCAAGGTCCAGCTCGATTGGCTCGCCGATTCCTCGCTGGCCGGTCTGGCGCTCAGTTCCGGCCTTGGAACAGTGACGACGGAAGTTGTCATGGATAGAGTCGCCTTCACGTAACTATTCGATGCTGTCGAGATCGGCTGGTACCGCAGTTTCTTCTGCGACGCCCAAGCTCCTCAGCAGCGAATGTCATGGATATCCCCTAACCCGTAAGTTCGTCTAGTGCCGAGGCCCTCCTGATGACGATATCTCCAAGCCTGGTTCTGATTCCTGTACTGAGCATCGTGGCTGCAGGCTCCACGTTGGCTGTCGCGCAGGATGCGCCCCCGCCACCTCCTGCCACAGTGCTCCACGTCACCTCACGCCTGATCACCGTCGACGCGGTTGTACATGATCCGAATGGGCAGCCGGTGCATGCCCTCGACAAGGGCCGCTTCCATATCTTCGAAGATGGCGTTGAGCAGAAAATCTCCAGCTTTGAAGAGCATTCCTCTGGCGAACCGGCGCTCAATAAACCTCTGCCCCCGCTGCCGCCGCACGTATACAGCAACTATCCGATGGTGAAGACCAACAACTCCGTCACCGTTCTGCTCCTGGATCGTTTGAATACACCGGTCCAGGAGCAGATGTATGCCCAAAAGCAAATGGTGTCGTATCTGCGCCAGTTGAATGGCAGTGACAAATTGGCCATCTTCGTCCTGGGGTCCGAACTGCGGCTTCTGCAGGGCTTCAGCACGGACCCGTCTATTCTCCTCGCCGCTCTCAATAACAAGAAGGGCGATCCGGGCACTCCTGCAAACGGCGTGCAAACGCAGAGCGATGTGGACGATCCCGGATTCATGGTGGCTCAAGAAGGCGTAGCGAACGCCCTGGATACACTCGAGCAACAGCAGGAAGCCTTCCAGTCCGATCTCCGGCTTCAGGAGACGTTGGAGGCTTTTCAGGAGATCGCAGCATACCTGGAGGGCTTCCCGGGACGAAAGAGCGTGATCTGGTTCTCCGGCTCGTTTCCTGTGTCGCTTGAACCCTCCGATGCCAACGCCGGCACTGCGGCTGCACAAGGAACGGCCATCACGCCCAACCTATATGCACGGGAGATCACACGCACCATGGACATGCTGAGCGCATTGCAGGTGGCCATCTACCCCGTGGATGTAGGTGGTCTGCAACCACCGACGGCGTTCTCAGCGAACCAGAGCAAGGGTGGAAGGAATCTCGGTGCGTCCATGGCGAACGACTTTCAGCGTGATGCCGCCAAGCACTCAGGTATGAACGAGCTCGCGGAAAGTACAGGCGGTTTCGCCACCTACAACACCAACGATCTCAAGGGTGCGCTCGGCCAAATCATGCTGGACAATGGTAACTACTACACCCTGGCCTATGTGCCGTCCAATCGCAACGACGACGGAGGATTCCGCCACATACGCTTAGTCGTTGACGAAAAGAAGCTGAATGTCTCCTATCGGCGCGGATATTACAGCGATAACCCAAATCAAAGCCAGGACACGATCGCCGCCGTGACGCCACCGGGACAGGACCCCACCCTCTACGAACTTGCAACGATCATGCAGCGTGGCGCTCCTGACTCGACTCAGATCCTCTTCAAAGTCAAAGTCGCCCCGGTGCCGCAGGCTGAAGCCTCCGCCGCAAACCCAACTGACGCATCCGCAAAGAACGTCATCACGGAAAGGATCGATTGGGCCATCGACCTTCATGCAGTCTCGTTCCAGGCCTCGGCGGATGGGCACCACCACGCTTCCCTGTTGCTCAGTGCCGTCGCTTATGACGTGAACGGCAAACCGTTGCAGGCAGACCGCGAGCGGCTTCTGCTGGATATGGACCCCGAACAGTATGCGCGCGCGATGCGCTTCGGCCTGCAGCAGCACAAGACCCTCCAGATCGCGCCGGGGAACATCTTCCTGCATCTGGGCATTCTGGACGTGGGCTCGCAAAATAGAGGGTCTACGGAAATTCCCATGAGAGTCAGCCCCGCCACGCAACAGCCCAGCAACAACCCCTAGCCAAACTCTCTCGAAGCCCCGGACAGCATTAGTATCGATTGCTCTTCTGCGATCTCATCGGGCCATCTGCCGCATGACCGAACCGGAACACCAACCCGGGGACAATGCGATAACTGTTCACGTTGACCTGGCCTCCACTAAAGGTATAGGCCGGTCCGTAAGAAGCATGAATGTACTGATAGTCCGCCTGCGCCCGCACGGCAAAGTGTCCATGCGTCAGAGGGACCACTGCATCGACACTCACGCCGGGCGTAAGCACCGTCGCCCACAGTGGCGGATTGGCGTAAAAGGACCCGGACGGCGTGGCCGGCACCACAGGGCCTAAAAACTTGTCCGCGCCAATCAACCCATGGGCCCTGATCACGACATAGGGAAGAATGAAGCGATAGACCGGTCCTGCCGCACCGCCTCGGAGTCCGTCGTTGGCGGTCTGCTCGTAGTAGCTTCCCTCAACTTCCCAGCCGAGACTTCGATCGGTATAGTACGTTCCGCTCACGACCCCGCCATCCTTCAGCGGATACAGCGGTTGACCGTTCACCGACGAGTAGGGATGCCAACGTGAATACGAGCCCATGATTTCAAACCGAGGAATGGTTGGCCCGGACCCATGCGAAGGCTTCGGGGTCTTCTTCACCTGGCTGTAGAAGAAGGCGTGCATCGGCGCCTCCACCGGCATCTCCGAATTCCCCGAAGAGGAGATAGTCGACGAGATAACCGGACGCAACTCGCTGAGAAGCATCTGTTGCGGCGCCGGAATATCTCCAGCAGTAGCCTGCGCGCTCATGACCAGTGGTGCGCAAAGCGCAGCTAACCCGGCCAGCACACAAACCCTTACTCGATAGAAACCATGTTCGATAATTTCCACAACTTCTCCTTGCTCGCCGATTCCGCTCGCCAATTCTTTCGCAGGCGCATCGCCGGCGCGTACTAGTCCGTAACCTATTGCGTGACCGTTACACTCAGCGTCGCGGACCGGACGATATTGTTGGTCGTGTCCGTGCCCACGATATTGATTTGATACGTCCCTGGCGCGACGCCGACCGGGTTGTATCCGCAACCTGAGATACTGGCAAACCCGCACAGCGACAACGCCAGCGCAAGCAACATCATGCCGCCGCGCATCTTCGCGGGCACATACCGTCTCTTCTTTCCGATCCAACCTGCCACCATCAATGCCGGGAAGAACAAGGAGGCTTCCATCACGCCCGTATCGGTCCATCGTCCGTAAGGACCGACTCGGTTTTGAGAGGTAGTTAAGGCTCCGATAGTGAAGGTTGTCACGGTTGGAAAACTGCTCGGGTAGGATGCCGATGTCAAAGTGACGCTGGTTGGATTGATCGTGCAGCCAACATACGCGGGCAGGCCTGAACAGCTGAGATTTACAGTTCCTTGATAGCCAGGTGCCGCGGTAGTGCCCAGATAATCGTTCCCGACTACTTCCACCCATATATTGGTTCCCGTACCCGAAGCTACAGTAATCGAGCTTGTCGGAGCTGCCGCTGTTGCACCTGCCGCAGGAGTCTCCGGAATGATGGTGAAGTCGGCCGGGCTGAACAACACAGCCAATGACGCCGAACTCGATGCCAGGAAGTCTGTGCTGGCCTGATAGTTCGCAGTCACAGCATAGTTTCCATAGGCCGACAGCGGAGCCGTACCGAACGTATACGTGCAGGTCGCAGTGCCCGAAGAGGAAACCGTGGAAGTGCAGATAACGACCGTGCCCACCTCAAACAGCACCGTTCCCCCAGCAGTGCTGGCTCCCGTTGCCGAGGTAACAGTTGCCGTGAAGGTTGCAGGATTGCCCGGATAGAGGGTCGACGGCCCAGAGAGTGTCGTCGCTGTGACTGCTGCCGTCACAGAAGTTCAACGTCTGTGAGACAGCCCCGTATTGCGTGCTGCCGGCGTAGTTCACCACGAGCTTATGGCAAGCGACAGACAGGCTGTTGCCCAGCGCGATCGTAGCGGTCCCATTCGTTACCGTAAGAGGAAATGGCACGGTTCCGGCATCCAGAATGTAGGTAACTTGGGCAGACAGCGGTGTGTTGGTAGCTGTCGCCGTGAGCGTCACTGTCGCGGTCACGGAAGTCCCCCAGGTCGGGCTGGTTGGAGCTTCAGTGACCCCCAGCGTCACCCCAAGGCCGGTCACCACAAAGGTGAATGTCGCCGTCGAACGGCCATAGGTTGCATCTCCCGAGTAGGTGACGACGAGAGTGTGATTGCCCGCAGTCAAGCTCCCTAAACTGACCGGCCCGTAGACGCCGGCGGTGAGAGTTTCGGCTACGGAGGTGGCGCCGCTGTCGACTTGATAGGTGATGGTGCCGGTTGGCGTTGGGTAGGTCCCCGTCCCGCTAACCGTAATCGTCATCGAGGAGGGCGAGCCATAGGTTACTGTCGGCACCGACGCCGTGATCACGCCCAGCGCGGCTACGCCCTTTCCGCTGACTGGAATCGACTGGCTGCTGGTAGCGACGTTGTTGGTATTGTCAGTAACGGTAATGTTGCCGCTCTGGGTGGCAATGACCGTGGGTTTGAAGTCTGTCGCGATATAGCAGTCCGCACCGCTGGCCAGGGTATTCACATACCCGCTACTCGCTGCGGTCGCACAGTTCACGCCTGTGGTCACCGTTGTGGGCTGTTGCGCAAAGTAAGTCGGGAATGTAAGACCTGTAAATGTCAGCGTGGTATTACCTAGGTTCTGAACGATCGTGCTCAGAGGATTGCTCGTGGTGTTGATGGCCGTGTCCGGGAAGGCCAGCGGGACCGTGGGAGATGTCGTAAACGACAGGG
>Ga0302316_10001345_pt1 | contig 19487 bp, 8 predicted proteins | sample III_Palsa_N3_2_FD_200456 | JGI IMG/M metagenome (GOLD analysis project Ga0302316, IMG submission 200456) | Peat permafrost microbial communities from Stordalen Mire near Abisko, Sweden - III_Palsa_N3_2 | ecosystem: Environmental > Terrestrial > Soil > Palsa > Peat permafrost | place: Sweden...
TGAGAGGTGCGTCAAAGCTCAGGCGGCCCTTCGAGCGTTGGTTCGGCGACCATGCCGAAGCGGCCACCGGGCGCGGGAGTGATCGTAGGAGCATAGGTGCCGAGATACTCGCGCCTCCACCAGAGGCCTTGGCTATGCTTCTCTTCCGGAGTGCTGAACCAGTACTGCCAGAGCACGGCGCGCACGTACTTCGGCGGTGAATTCGAGAAGGGATTGCCGGCGAACAGGCCGAGGACGTCGCGGTCGTTGTCGAGCAGACGCTCTTCGGTGAGCGGCACGATGTCATTCTGCTGCCACGCTCCGAGTGAGGCGAACCACAGGTTCCAGTCGAAGCGTGGTTGGTAGGGCGCATAGATGCCCGGACGGGATTTGACGTCCTGCGGCTTGTAGCGAAACGGATAGGCGGTCCAGGTTTCGCCGTCGTTTGAGCCCTGGAACTCGATCTCATAGCGGTGCGGCGTCATCACGGCGAACAGGCCGTAGCGATTGGCGATGCGGAAGGGTTCGAGTGCGGCGATGGGTTGCTCGGGGAGTGGTGCGGCGCTCCAGAACATGTGGATGAGCGGGACGGTAGTGGCATAGGCGATCCAGGTAAGCGGGATCGCGATGAGAGTCAGGCGCAGGAGGTGAAGGCCCGGTAGGTTCGTATTGCCGCTAACAGAATCCAGAGCTACTTCATGTAGATGGAAGCGCGTTGGAACGAAGCGACGAAGGAACGTGTCGTCCAGCAGCAAGACGGCGAGCACGAGCACAAGGTAGTTCAGGAATGCGTAATTCGCGGTGGCGATAACGCCAATCTGCCACGCGGTCACGACGAAGAAGCAAACAATGCGGAAGCGGCGCGGAAGGAATGCCATCCAGACGAGGACGAGTTCCATAAACAGCGTGAGCCCTGCGGTGGCGATGTGGAACCAGTGCGGTAGATGTTGCAGATACCAGCCAATCCACGTTGGCAGGGGGCCGTTTTGGTAGTACTCGTACATGGCGGTGAGGTTGCGCCAGGTGGGGTCACCGCTTTCGAGCTTCACCACGCCGGACTGGAAGTAAATCCGGAACCACTCCCACAGCAGAAGGAAGATGGCGGCACGCGGCGGCGGACTGTTCGCGCCCCAACCGGGTAACAGACCTTTCGGTGCAAGAAAAAGCGAAAGAAAACCGGCTTCGAGAAGCATGCCGTCAGATTGATAGCCGGAGAAATCCTGCGCGGCTGCTACAAACGAGAGGAAACACAGGAAGCAGAGGATAAGCGTAGCGCGCGGCCAGAGATTGGCGGTGAGCAGCAGCGAGGCGATCGCGCCGGCCCAGCAAACGGCCATCAGCAGGTGGTTGGTGGGTGAAAGCCAGAGCAACGTCGGCGCATACCAGAACCGTATGGCGCCGAGTGATCGCAGATGGTCAAGGAACTCGTTGGCGGGCAGGACTCCTTGTGTCCCGATAAGCCCGCGTACCTGAAACAGCAGCGCGAAGAATGCCGAAAAGTAGATGAGCCCAAGTGCGCGAAAAAACAGCCAGCGCGCGATCAGGTGGTTTCGTGCGCCTTGCTCGGAGTCGAAGAGGTAGCGGATAACGTTTGGCATGGGGTAGGACTCGTATCCTGCTTCCAAAATTCACATCACATCACAGATATTGTGATCCTTAGCGTAGCGAAGGACGCTGCCGCTATGATGAGTCCGTGCGAACGAATCTGGCCAGTCTCGTGGAAGATTTTCGCAGACACGGTGCGGAGACAGCCGTGGTGTCGCATCGCGGTAACCGTCGCTATGCCACAACATACGGCGAACTGGCCATTCTGGCAGGGCGATTTGCGGCGGAGTTGTCATCCCGAGGCGTCGAGCCGGGTGAGCGTGTTGTGCTGTGGGGAGAAAATTCGGCTGAGTGGATGGGCGTCTTCTTTGGCTGCCTGCTGCGCGGCGTCATCGTCGTGCCGCTCGATGCGGCAGGCATCGCTGAGTTTGCGAATCGTGTTGTGAGGGATGTTGCGGCACGGCTGGTGGTGGGCGATGCCGGGCTGCTGTCTTCGCTGGAAGCAGACGTAGCGCGGATGCCGCTGTATGGCATTGAGACGAAGCTCCCAGCGCAGCCGTTGTTTGATGTCAGCGATACCGTAACCGAGAGCGCGGCTTTCCAGATAGTGTTCACGTCCGGCACGACTTCGGAGCCAAAAGGGATCGTGCATACGCATCGCAACGTGCTGGCGAGCCTGCGGCCTATCGAAACGGAGATGGCCAAGTACCGGCGATATGAACGGTGGGTGCATCCGCTGCGGTTTCTGCACACCTTGCCGTTGAGCCATGTCTTCGGGCAGTTCATGGGGCTTTGGATCCCGGCGCTGCTCGCGGCGGAAGTACACTTCGTCGACGCGCTGGAGCCCGCGCGGATGGTGGCACTCATTCGCAGAGAGCGTGTGTCGGTGCTTGTGGCTGTGCCGCGGGTATTGCAGTTGCTGCGTGCGCATCTGCTTGGGCGATTTGCGGGCTTGGCGGAAGAGTTGGAGCAGGCGCAGGGAGTGCCAATCCTGAAGCGGTGGTGGCGGTTCCGGAGAGTGCATCGTGCGCTCGGTTGGAAGTTTTGGGCGGTAATTTCTGGTGGCGCGTCCTTGCCCAGCGAGTTGGAAAGCTTTTGGAATCAGCTTGGATTTGCGTTGATTCAGGGCTACGGCATGACCGAGACGGCGGCGCTGGTGACACTGAATCATCCGTTCAAGATCGGCAAAGGCACAATTGGAAAAGCGTTGCCGGGCCGCGAGGTTCGCCTCAGTGACGAGGGCGAAATCCTGGTGCGTGGCGATATGCTCTCCGGCGCGACGTGGCAGGGCGGGCAGATGCGCCGGCGCGAGAGTGAGTGGCTGGCGACGGGCGATCTGGCCGCGGAAAATGCTGTTGGCGAGCTACGGTTTCTCGGGCGCAAAGGCGATGTCATCGTCACCGGCGCGGGAATGAATGTTTATCCCGCTGATCTGGAAGCAGCGATGCAGCAACAGCTGGGTGTGCGAGGCTGCGCGGTGGTAGCTTGCGAGACAGCAAGCGGGCCGGAACCGGTAGCCGTGGTGTTGTTCGCAGGCAGCGACACCGAGTTGCAGACAGTGGTGGGACATGCGAACGCGGGGTTGGCGCCGTATCAGCAGATTCGCCGCGCGCTGCGTTGGCCCGATCTGCAACTGCCGTATACCGCGACGGGCAAGCTGCTGCGGCGCAAGGTAGCGGCCTGGGCATGCGCGGAGATTGCTGGAAGACAGCAAGTAGCGGGTGCCGAGGTCAGCCGGGATAGCTTGTTGGGCATGGTGGCGGAAGTCATCGGAGAGTCGTTCGTGGGTGGGGACGACACCTTGCGGCTCTCTGAGGATTTGCATCTGGACAGCCTGGGGCGTGTGCAGTTGCAATCGCTGCTGGAGCAGCGGTTGGGCATTGAACTGGACGACGATGCTATCGCCACAGTGCAGACACTGGGCGAACTGCGGGCCTTGCTGCAGCTGCCGGGGGCGGGTTCCAGTGGCGTGATGGCACCTGCAGAAGCGCCGCAGGCGCCAGCGGCTGAAGATGTGTACCCACACTGGCCGTGGAGTTGGCCGGTGCACTGGCTGCGGGCGGCGTTTGTCGAGATAGTGATGCGGCCGCTGGTCTGGGCCATTGCTGCACCAAAAGTAGTGCACTTTCCGCAAGCAGCGCGCGACACGCCAATGTTAGACGGGCCAATGTTAATTGTTTGTAACCACGTCACAGCGTATGACGGAGCCCTCATCCTTTACGCGCTGCCGCCAAAGCTGCGGAGACGGTTGGCGATTGCGATGTCCGGGGAGATGCTGCTGGATTTTCGTCGTGGGCGCGGCCAGGGGAATGCCGTCGCGAATCTGCTGGCGCGACCGGCGTATTGGCTGGTAACGGCTCTGTTTAATGTATTTCCACTGCCTCGAATACGCGGATTTCGGCGGAGTTTCGCCCATGCCGGTGAGGCGATGGATCAGGGCTACTCGGTGCTGATCTTCCCCGAAGGAACGCGTAGCCGGAGTGGCGAAATGCAGCGATTTCGCCCGGGAATTGGGTTGCTGGCGGAGGAATCCCGTGTGCCTGTTATGCCGGTAGCGTTGGTGGGATTAGGTCGTTCCACGAAGAAGTTGGTGCGTTCGCGCAAGATTGAGGTTCGCTTCGGGGAAGCCGTTATTTTCGACGAGGCAATGCAGCCAGGTGCGCTAACGGATGCGCTGGAAGGGCGTGTTCGACAACTTGCGGGCTCTGGGCGAACATCGAACAACTGTGTTTAGCGGGCATTCGTCGGACCCGGCAAAGATCAAATGACCTATTCTGGTGGAGACGAAACTTTTTTGACGTCTTAACCATCCATGTATGTGTATGCCGCAACGCGGCATGCGCATCGTTTTATCCCTCTCATGCAAAATTTGCGGAGCTAAAAAGGACAAGGAATGCCCGAGCAAAGCAGGTTAGGCGCTCGCCAGGATGGTCATGATCTGGGCGCGTCGTTTGAACAATCAAACTCACCGTCTTTCAGCGGAGATCTGGGGCCTTCCTTCGAAGAGCACAACCGGGGACCGAAGGACAACCCGCATCGCAAATGGTACTGGATCGGCGGCATCCTGCTGCTGGTTCTGGTGATCTTCCTTGTCCACCAATTCAGCGGCGACACCACCGGCACCAAGCCGGCTGGCAACGCCGCTGGTGGCGGCAGAGGCCGCGGCCAGCAGGGGCCGGCAGCCATTACGGTTGGCCAGTCGACGACCGGCAATATGCCTGTCTATGTGCAGGCGCTCGGCACAGTGACGCCAACCTATACGGTCACGCTCTACAGCCAGATCACGGGACGTGTGCTATCGGTGCACTACAAGGAAGGCCAGTTGGTCAAAAAAGGTCAGGCGCTGGTCGATATCGATCCGCAGCCTTACGAGGCCACGTTGCAGCAAGCCGAAGGAACCCTGAAGCACGATCAGGGTGTACTCGAAGAAGCACAGATGGACTTGAAGCGTTATCAGGATGCCGCCGCGAAGAATGCGATTGCGCGGCAGCAACTTGAAGATCAGGAAAAGCTTGTTGTTCAGGAAGAGGGAACGGTTCAGTCCGATCAGGGCAACGTCGACTATGACAAGGTGCAGTTGGCTTACTGCCACATCGTTGCCCCCATTACCGGACGCGTCGGTCTGCGGCTTGTAGATCCGGGCAACACGGTGTTTTCAGGCAGCAGCTCCACGCTGGTCGTGATTACGGCGCTGCAACCGATCACGGTTGTGTTCAATGTTTCCGAAGACGATCTGCCCTCGGTGCAGGCGCAGTTGAAGGGCAACAAGACGCTGCAGGTGGATGCGTTCGATCGCGGCAACGATAAGCTGATCGAAACAGGCAGGCTGACCTCGCTCGATAACCAGATCGACACCACGACCGGCACAGTGAAATTCCGTGCCACATACGCGAACAAGGACACCGACCTGTTCCCGAATCAGTTTGTGAACGCCCGGCTGCTGCTGACTACACTGCAGAACACGACACTGGTTCCCAATGCCGCTGTGCAACACAACGGTACGGTCGCGTTTGTGTACGTCGTATCCAAGAACAGTAAGGGCGACGACACGGTTGCGGTGCAGAACGTAACGACCACAACCAGCGATGACACCAACACTGCCGTTACGGGTTTGAATGCAGGTGTAACGCTTGCGACCAGCGGCTTCGACCGGCTGGAGCCGGGTGTGAAAGTTCACCCGCAGGTGCCTGGACAAAAAGGCGCCAAGGGCGCCAGCGGGGCTAACGGAACAGCCACCACGCCAACCAACTCGCCCAGCACTGGTTCAGGTAAGGGCTCGGGTAAAGGTAAGGGCAAGGGCGGCAACGGAAGCGGTGCTTCAGCTCAATGAGTCCTTCACGGCCATTTATTCTTCGTCCGGTTGCGACCGCGCTACTGATGGTGGCGATATTTCTGGCGGGCGGTGTTGCGTACTTTCAGCTTCCCGTCTCGGCGCTGCCGGAAGTCGACTACCCGACGATCCAGGTGCAGACCTTCTATCCCGGCGCAAGCCCGGATGTGGTCGCTTCAGCCGTAACAGCGCCGCTTGAGCGCCAGTTCGGCGAAGTCGCCGGCCTGAGCCAGATGACCTCGACCAGCTCCGGTGGGTCGTCGGTCATCGTCATGCAGTTCCAGCTCAGCCTGGACATCGATGTGGCCGAGCAGGAAGTGCAGGCAGCCATCAATGCGGCGCAAAGCTTCCTGCCCGCGGGCCTGCCTTCGCCGCCGATCTACAGCAAATCGAACCCGGCCGATGCGCCGGTACTGACGCTTGCGCTTACATCCACCCAGATGCCGCTGCCGCAGGTAGAAGACCTGGCAGACACGCGGCTTGCGCCAAAGATTTCACAGATCTCAGGCGTTGGCTTGGTGAGCATCTCCGGTGGACAGAAGCCTGCCGTTCGTATCCAGGCGAACCCCACAGCGCTGGCCGCCTACGGCATCAATCTCGAAGATCTTCGCAACGCGCTGACGGCCAACAGCCTCAACTCGGCGAAAGGCAGCTTCGACGGTCCCTGGCAGGACTACACCATCAACGCCAACGACCAGTTGGTGACCAGCGGCGACTATAAACAGGTCGTCGTGGCGTACCGCAACGGCGCGCCGGTAATGCTCACGGACGTCGCGAAGATCGTCGACGGCGTAGAGAATGCGAAGCTCGCGGCGTGGGTGAACTATACGCCGGCAATCATCGTCAACATCCAGCGGCAACCCGGCGCGAACACCATCCAGGTCGTTAACAGCATTGAGAAGTTATTGCCGCAACTGGAAAGTACGCTGCCGCTTGCGGTACACGTGCAGACCACGACGGACCGCACCGTCGACATTCGCGCATCGGTGAAGGATGTCGAATTCGAGCTGATGCTGGTCATCGTGCTGGTCGTGATGGTCATCTTCCTGTTCCTGCGCAGCCTTTCAGCGACGATCATCCCCAGCATCGCTGTACCGCTATCACTGGTGGGCACGTTCGGCGTGATGTACCTCGCGGGCTACAGCCTGAACAACCTCACCATGATGGCGCTCACGATCTCCACCGGTTTCGTCGTGGACGACGCGATCGTGATGATCGAGAACATCTCGCGCTATATCGAAGAAGGCTACGCGCCGATGGAAGCCGCGCTGGTGGGCGCCGAGCAGATCGGCTTTACCATTCTCTCGCTGACTGTCTCGCTGATCGCCGTGCTGATTCCGCTGCTGTTCATGGGCGATATCGCAGGCCGCCTGTTCCGCCAGTTCGCCGTCACGCTGGCTGTAACGATCATCATTTCGGCCTTCGTTTCGCTGACGCTGACGCCGATGATGGCCGCTCGCATTCTCAAGTACAAGCCGGAGAACGAGCAGGGCAAGTTCTACCACTACTCGGAAAAAATCTTCGAAGACATCATCGCGTTCTATGGACGCACGCTGCGCTTCGTGTTGCGTTATCAGACCATCACGCTGATTGTTGCGCTGGTCACGCTGGTATTCACCATCCTGCTTTATATGTGGGTGCCCAAGGGCTTCTTCCCGACGCAGGATACCGGCATCATTCAAGGCATCACGCAGGCATCGCCTTCGATCTCGTTTAAGTCAATGACCGAGAAGCAGCAGGAGCTGGTGAAGGTCGTCGAGGCAGATCCGGCGGTGGATTCGGTGACATCGTTCATCGGCGCCGACGGCACGAATACCACGCTGAACAGCGGTCGCATCCAGATCAATCTGAAGGATCTCGACGTCCGCAAAATATCGGCCACCGATGTCATCGACCGTCTTGGGCAGAAGCTCGAAAAGGTAGAAGGCATTAAGCTCTACATGCAGCCGATCCAGGACCTCACGGTCGACGATCGCGTGAGCCGGACGGAGTATCAGTACACGCTGGAAGATCCGAACCAGACGGAGCTGGACAGCGTGACGCACGGTCTGGTGAAGAAGCTGCAGGCGCTGCCGCAACTCGCCGATGTCGTCACCGATCAACAACTAGGCGGACAAGCCGAGACCGTCGTCATCGACCGCGCGACCGCTTCGCGCTTTGGCGTTACGCCGTCAGCGATCGACAACGCGCTGTACGACGCGTTCGGTCAGCGGCAGATCAACACCATGTACACGCAGCTGAATCAATACCATGTGATCATGGAAACGGATCCGAGCTTCCAGCTCAATCCGACCAAGCTGCATGACATCTACGTACAGGGTTCGACGACCGGCACGGGAACCGTGGCGGCGACGGCTTCAGCCACAGCCGGCTCTTCGAGCGGCGCAGGCGCCAGTGCTGGCGCCGCCGCTGCTACATCGCTTTTGACGCCCTCATCCACATCGGGTGTTTCGACGCCTGCATCCTCCACATCCGCATTCTCTTCAAGCAGCACTGCGCCAACGGCTGGCGCGTCCAGCGTGAACTCCACCTCCGCGCTGTCGACCACATCCACCGCGAACTCGACGGTGCTCTCAAGCGCCAGCACCTCCACAAGCATCTCATCGAGCGCGAACACCGCGGCCGGTGGAACTTCGCGCGCCGGCTCAGGCACCACGGCTGGCGAGGGCACGGGCGGCGGCGGTGGTGGTGGATCGTCGAGCGGCACCACAACACCATTACCGAATCCGATCCCGCTGAGCGCGTTCACGCATTTCGAGCAGAGCAGTGAGTCGCTCTCAATCAACCATCAGGGCCAGTTCCCGGCGGTAACGGTTTCGTTCAATCTCGCCGCCGGTACCTCACTCGGTGAAGCGCTGGATGCGATCGACAAGGTGGTCAAGAAAGCGAACCTGCCCAACAGCGTGATCGCAAACTACCAAGGCACTGCTGCTGCCTTTGAAGGCTCGCTATCGAATGAAGGCCTGCTGATTCTGGCTGCGCTGGTCACGGTGTACATCGTGCTTGGCGTGCTGTACGAAAGCTTCGTTCACCCTGTCACGATTCTTTCCACACTGCCGTCCGCCGGCGTCGGCGCGCTGCTCGCGCTTGAGCTGTTCCATCTAGACCTCGATATTGTCGCGATTATTGGCATCATCCTGCTCATCGGTATCGTTAAGAAAAACGGCATTATGATGGTCGACTTCGCGCTTGAAGCCGAGCGCGAACACGGCAAGACCGCGACTGAAGCCATCTACGAAGCATCGCTGCTGCGCTTCCGCCCGATCATGATGACAACCATGGCCGCACTGCTCAGCGGTATCCCGCTGGCGTTCGGTACGGGCATCGGTTCGGAACTGCGCAAGCCGCTCGGCGTTTCAATGGTTGGCGGTTTGATCTTCAGCCAGGTGCTGACGCTCTACACGACGCCCGTCATTTACATCTTCTTCGACAATCTCGGCCATCGCTTCTCGCGCAAAGGGAAAGATAAGACGACGTCTGCTCAACCCGAGACGGGGCACGCATGAATCCGTCACGCGTCTTCATCGAGCGTCCCGTAGCGACGACCTTGCTCACCATCGCGGTCGCCATCGCAGGAATCATTGCGTTTACAGTGCTGCCCGTCTCGCCACTGCCGCAGGTGGACTTCCCCACGATCAGCGTAGGCGCATCGCTGCCCGGCGCCAGCCCGGACATCATGGCGTCCTCGATTGCAACGCCGCTCGAACGCCAGTTCGGCCACATCTCCGGCGTCACCGAGATGACGTCTTCGAGCTCGCTTGGCACGACCAGCGTCACCCTGCAGTTCGATTTGAGCCGCGACATCAACGGCGCCGCGCGTGATGTGGAAGCGGCCATCAATGCAGCGCGCACATACCTGCCCGCCAACCTGCCATCGAACCCGACCTATCGCAAAATCAATCCGGCCGATTCGCCCATCATGATTCTCGGGCTGCAGTCCGATGTGTACGACATTCCCGCGCTCTACGATGAGGCCTCCACGGTCATCGAACAGCGCATCTCGCAGATTTCGGGTGTAGGACAGGTCAATCCTGTCGGTGCTTCGCTACCGGCGGTGCGCGTTGAGCTGAATCCTAACCAGCTAGCCAGCTACGGCATCAGCCTGCCCGCCGTGCAGCAGGTCATCGCCGGACAAAACTCGAATCTGGCCAAAGGGCAACTCGCCGATGGCGAAGGCACCGCTGACGTTCTCGCCAACGATCAAATTTCCAAGGCCGATGTCTATAAGCCTCTGATCGTGGGATATCACAACGGCGGTGCGGTGCGGCTGCAGGATGTTGCCGAGGTGGTCGACTCCCAGCAGACGATCCGGCAGGCCGGCTTCCTCAATGGCAAGCTTTCGGTCAACCTGATCATCTTCCGCCAGCCGGGTGCCAACATCATCAGCACGGTAGACGCTGTGAAGGCGGCAATTCCTTCGCTGCAGGCATCGATCCCGAAGGGTCAGCACATCATCACGATTCTTGATCGAACGCTGACAATTCGCGCCTCGGTAGCCAATATCGAAGGCACGCTGATCATCTCCGTGATCCTCGTCATCATTGTGGTGTTCGTATTCCTGCGCAACTTGCCTGCAACCCTTGTTCCGGCCGTTGCGGTTCCGGTTTCGCTGATCGGCACCTGTGCGGTGATGTATCTGTGCGGCTTCTCGCTCGACAACCTTTCGTTGATGGCGTTGGCCATCGCCAGTGGTTTCGTCGTCGACGATGCCATCGTTGTGATGGAAAACATTGCCCGCCATCTGGAAACCGGCATGGCCCCCATCCCCGCGGCATTGCTGGGTGCGCAGGAAATTGGCTTCACGGTGTTCTCCATCAGCATCTCGCTGATTGCCGTGTTCATTCCTTTGCTGATGATGGGTGGCATCATCGGGCGGCTGTTCCGCGAGTTCGCCATCACCCTTTCAGCCGCGATCCTGGTTTCGATGGTCATTTCCCTCACCACCACGCCGATGATGTGCTCGCGGGTGCTGCGATCGGAACACAGCATCAAGCACGGAGCAGTATTCAACTGGAGCGAGCGGGTCTTCGACAAAATTCTGGGGGGCTATCGCAAGAGCCTGAATTGGGTGCTGGATCATCCCGCACTGATTCTGTTGGTATTTTTGGCTACGCTCGGCCTGAACATTTTTCTATTCTTCCGCATCCCGACGGGATTCTTTCCGCAGCAGGACAATGGCGTGATGGGCGGCGGCATGCAGGGCCCGCAGGACGCCTCGTTCTATTCCATGCGCACCGCCGTGCAACAGGCGGTCGCCATCATCAAGGCAGACCCAGCGGTGGACAATGTGATGGCATTCACAGGCGGCCAGGGCGCGACCAATACCGGCAATACGTTTATCGGATTGAAGCCCTTAAACGAGCGCAAAGGGATGAGTTCGACTGATGTGATCAACCGTCTGCGGCCGAAGCTCGCCAAGGTTACGGGCGCGGCGACGTTCCTGAATGCCAGCCAGGATCTACGCATTGGCGGTCGCAGTTCGAATGCGCAGTACCAATACACCATCAGCGCGGAGACGACGCAGGATTTGCAGACCTACGGCCCGCAGCTTCTGTCCGAGCTGAAGAAGACACCCGGCATTCAGGACGCGAATACCGATCAGCAAAACAGTGGCTTGCAGACGCTTCTCACGTATGACCGCCCAACCGCCGCGCGGCTGGGAATCACACCGCAGACGCTCGACACCACGCTCTGCGATGCCTTCTGCCAGGCCGAAGTGTCGACGATCTATACCGAACTCAATCAGTACTACGTCATCATGGAAGTAGCGCCGAAGTACTGGCAGACGCCTGCTGGATTGAAAGACATTTATGCCATTGCGGGTTCAGGTGCCGGAGCCATTCCGCTCGACACGCTGTTGAAGTCTGTTGTTTCGACCTCGCCGCTGGCGGTCAATCACACAGGACTGTTTCCTTCGGTCACAGTCAGCTTCAACCTTGCGCCGGGAGTATCTCTGGGGCAGGCGACGGAGCAGATTGATGCAATTCAGCAAAAGCTGAACTTCCCGCAATCGATTCACGGACAGTTCGCCGGCACTGCTCAGGCTTTCAAGCAGTCTCTCAGCAGCGAGAAGTACCTGGTGATCACGGCGATTTTCGCAGTCTATATCGTGCTCGGCATCCTGTATGAGAGTCTGATTCATCCGATTACGATTTTGTCGACGCTGCCTTCGGCGAGTGTAGGCGCGCTGCTGGCGCTGCTTATCACCAAGACCGAGCTGGATGTGATGTCGATCATCGGCATCATTCTGCTCATCGGTATCGTTAAGAAAAACGCGATCATGATGATCGATTTCGCCTTGAACGCCGAGCGCAACGAAGGCCTGAACACCCGGGATTCGATCTTCCAGGCGGCAATGCTGCGCTTCCGCCCGATCATGATGACGACCATGGCGGCGCTGTTCGGTGCGGTGCCGCTGGCGATTGGTACCGGCATGGGCTCGGAATTGCGCCGTCCGCTGGGTATTTCGATCATTGGCGGTCTAATTGTCAGCCAGGTGCTCACCCTTTACACCACGCCTGTCATCTATCTATTTATGGACAATCTGCGGCTCAAGCTGCAGGGCGACAAAAACGCGAGACTCTTTACCGCGAGCGCGGCGGCTCACTAGACTTGAGGAAAGCAGGAACTATGCGAGCACGTATCTCTAACTCGACTGACGGACACGGCAAGGTTGCCGGTGGCCGAAGCCAAACCGGCTATGTCATCAGCCTGGCTGCATGCCTCGCCCTGGGCCTCGCGCCCCTCGCCGGCTGCAATGTCGGGCCAAAGTACGTTGCACCCAAGATGCCCGCTCCACCCGCCTTCAAAGAAGCCGCTCCGGCGGCCTACAACGACGCGCCTCCGGGCACGTGGACGCCCGCGCAGCCGCAGGATGCCGTCCTCAAGGGCAAGTGGTGGGAAGCCTTCAACGAGCCCGAACTGAACACGCTTGAAGAGCAGCTCGACATTAACAATCAAAACATCGCGCAGTACTTCCAGAACTTCATGGCCGCCCGCGCGCAGGTGCGCGAAGCAAGGTCGCAATACTACCCAACGCTGACTGCCGATCCTTCCTTCAGCCGCGCGAAAACGCCGGGCACTTTGCATAACGTAGTCGCGACCGGGACCGCCCAGACCGGAACCACCAGTGCTTCGTCCAGCGGAACCACCAGCACGGTTCTTTCGCTGCCCTTCGATGTGTCCTGGGAGCCCGATCTCTGGGGCAAGATTCGCAATACGGTCGCCGAGTTTCAGTTCGCAGCGCAGGTTAGCGCAGCCGACCTCGAAAACGAGCGCCTCACCGAGCAGGCCGATCTCGCCGAGTACTACTTTGAGCTGCGCGGACAGGATGCACTGCAGGACGTCTACAACAAGACCGTCGACGCCGATCGCAAATCGCTCGAACTGACACGCACACTGGTCGACACCGGCATTGATAATCCCGAGTCCGTCGCGCAGGCAGAAGTTACGCTTGAAAATGCGCAGGAAGCCGCAACTGGGATTGCCCAGAATCGCGCGATCTACGAGCACGCTATTGCAACGCTGATCGGCAAACCGGCCTCGGACTTTTCGCTGCCGGTGAAATCCCTCAGCACGCCCGTACCCGCGATTCCAATTGGCCTGCCTTCGCAGCTCTTGCAGCGCCGCCCGGACATCGCCGCCGCGGAGCGCACGATGGCCGAAGCCAATGCGCTGATCGGCGTGGAAAAAGCCGCCTACTACCCAACGCTCGATCTTACGGGAGCCGGTGGTCTCGAGTCGTCGCACATTTCAACCCTGTTTTCGCTGCCGGCGCTGTTTTGGTCGGCGGGCGCATCCGCTTCGGAAACCATCTTCGATGCCGGCCTGCGTAGGGCGACGGTCGACCAATACAAGTCCCAGTACAACGCCGACGCAGCCGCCTACAAGCAGACCGTGCTCACCGCGTTTCAGCAGGTAGAGGATTACGTTGCGACATTGCGTGTCACATCCGCCCAGATCCAGCAGCAGGATACAGCCGTCAAATCCGCACAGCGCTACGTGGACATCGCAACCTCGCGTTATGAGACCGGTCTCGATCCTTATCTCGACGTAATCAGCGCGCAAACCACCCTGCTGAGCGATCAACAGACGGCAGTCACACTGCGCATCAGCGAAATGACTGCAGCCGTCGAGCTGGTGCAGGCACTGGGCGGCGGTTGGGACGTAAACAAGCTTCCAGCCGCTCGAACCATCACAAAGCAAGGTGCGGCAAACACAGCCGCCGTCACCGTGCCATAGGCGTATCCGCTGGCTAGTTGGACAACGACTTCAGCACGACTGTACGGCCAGTCTTAGCCGAGGTCCGCGCGGCGTCAAGAATCTGCATGACCACCACGTTCGTTTCCAGCGACGACAAGTCGCCGCCGGGCTTGATTTCCCCACGCAGCACGGCAGCCAGGTAGTCCAGCGAATTGCTCTGCGCAGGAGACAGCGGCGGCGCTGTGATCACCGATTCCTCCTTCTGCGGAGCGTACCGCACACGCAGTTGATCCGCGGCCACGGTGATCGCGTACCCCGTAACGCCATAGACTTCCATATCCTTGCGCGCAAACGACCAATCCCACGAGGGCATCAGCACCACCTGCGTACGCGGATACCGAAGGATGATCGTCGTATCGTCATCAACCCTGGGATAGATATCCGGCTTGTCAGTCTGCGCAACAGCAGTCACGCTGATCGGTGCCTGGCCATGCATCAACACGGTCGCAAGGTCCGCGCCATAGCAACCAAAGTCGAACATCGCACCGGCGCCATTCTGCACGGGATCGGTAAGCCACGGCAGCCACTCAGGCCCGACACCAATCTCCTTAGGACCGCCGTGCCCATCATGCACAACAACCTTGCGAACATCGCCAAGCCTGCCTTGCGCCACTTCGCGCAAAGCCTCCGTATTGCTGGCATACCAGGTCGTCTCGTAATTCACCAACACCTGTACGTGGTACTTGGCGGCAGCTTTCTGGATAGCAAGGGTGTCTTCCATAGTGGTCGCAAGCGGCTTTTCAACCATCGAGCTAACCCCATGCCGCGCCGCAAGCTCAATCACCTTGCGATGGTCGAGGATAGTCGTATAAACAAGAACCGCCTGCGGATGTACGGCGTTGAGCATGGTTTCCGTATCGGTATAAAAGAGCGCATGGTCCAGATGGCGGCGCTGTTCGTATCCCGCGGCCACAGTAGTGTTCGGTTCGGCAATGCCCACAAGCTGGACGTTTTTATTCTTGGGCAGAGCATTGAACAACCCGCTCACATGCCCATGCACAAGTCCCACAATCGCAACACGAATCGGGGGCGCTGCATTCTGCGAAAGAACAGGCTGAGCGACCAGACCCATGGCAAGGGTGGCAAGCGAGGTGCGAACAACGAGCGAAAGCTTCACGATTTATCCTCAGAACACAAATGTGTCACGACCATCTTAGCGACCTTAGCGATGAAATTTCGCCATGTCGCCGCCTTTGGTCGTGAGTCTTGCATCCTTTGCAGGGCGCTCTGGCTCACGGTGCGGCTGCGGACCGTTAACGAAGCATCCAATGCAACAGACGCAGCCCCTCGAAGGTCGAAGCAATTGAGCCGGGCGAAGCGTCTCTGACTCTGCGAGAATGTTCCCGACGCTTCACGGAGCATTGCTCACCAACGAAGCACAACCGTGGAAGCGTTACTGAGGCATTTTGCATGGAATTTCACATCTCCCGGGCCATACGGGAAAAGCTCGACATCAACGACGCTCTGTTCGGCTACACGGGCAATGTGGTCTTTGCGAACGTTGCTGCCAGCCGCAAGCTGGCCCAGCAGCTCACCGAGCTTCGCGAAAAAGAATCCGGCGGCGCAACGGACGCAGACAAAGTAGTCAACGCCGGCGCACTCTTCGCGATGGGCCTTATCGACGAGCTGAACCACGCGCTCGTCGCCCGCTATCGCAAGGAAGTCGATCCCTCCGCACTCTCGGAAGCCGTGCGCTTTTTCGCCGCACAGGCCGATCCGCAAAAGCTCGACAAGCTGCTTCTCGCCTTCACAGAGCAGTTCCCCAATGTCGCCGTCTACCGCGGCGAAGTCACAGCGGCTCAATGGCTCAAGGGCACAACCGACGGCCTCTCAAACCGCGAAGCCACGCTCGAAGAGCTGATGCTCCTCTGGATCGCAAACATCAATCCTGCGTTCAAAGCCTTCGGCGAGCTCTTCAAAGACACGGAACTCAAGCAGCAAACAATTTACGCCAGCGTAACCTCGGCGCTGCCTGGCTACTTCGCCACGCGCCCCCCGTTCGCGCCGGAAATTGGCAGCCTCATCGACGCTCTTCGTGCGCCCATGCTGGCCTCACCCGATTCGCTCACCGGCCAGCTTGATTACATCCGCGAGCACTGGTCCAAACACCTCGGCGCTGACCTCAAGCGCGTCCTGCTCGCCATCGACACACTCCGCGAAGAAGACATCGCCATCTGGATGCGCTTCAACCCCGCCGCGCCCGACTGGTATCGCCACGGCGAACCCGGTCGCGGTGGCGAAGGCTTCGTTGGCGACGAGTACATCGGCTTCGACGAGGAGTACGTCGTCGGCCCCGACGGAAAACGCACGCGCAAACGCCGCTACGCCACTGACTATCAAGCCCCGCTCAACGAGTACGAAGCATTCAGCGCCGACCAGGCATGGATGCCCACCGTAGTGCTCATGGCCAAGAGCACTTACGTCTGGCTCGAGCAGCTCTCGAAAAAATACCAGCGCCACATCCATCGCCTCGACCAGATACCCGACGAAGAACTCCGCCTCCTCGCCGAGCGCGGCATCACCGGCTTGTGGCTCATCGGCCTGTGGGAGCGCAGCGTCGCCTCGCGCACCATCAAGCGTCTTCGCGGCCATCACGATGCTGTTGCGTCAGCGTACTCGCTCAAGGACTACCAGATAGCCGAAGACCTCGGCGGCAACCGCGCTTACGAGCATCTCCGCGACCGCGCCGGAGCCTTCGGCCTTCGTCTCGCCAGCGACATGGTGCCAAACCACATGGGCATCGATTCGCCGTGGGTCATCGAGCACCCTGACTGGTTCATTCATCGTTCTGAAAGCCCGTTCCCGGCCTACAGTTTTAACGGCCCGGATCTTTCCACCGACAGTCGCGTCGAAATCAAAATCGACGACCACTACTACGATCAAACCGACGCCGCAGTAGCCTTCCGCCTGCGCACGTACGCCGACAACACCACGCGCTACATCTATCACGGCAACGACGGCACCACCTTCGCCTGGAACGACACCGCACAGCTTGACTACTCCAAGGCCTACGTCCGCGAGCACGTCATGCAGGTCATCCTGCACGTCGCGCGCCTGTTCCCCATCATTCGCTTCGACGCCGCCATGGTCCTCGCCAAGCGCCACGTCCAACGCCTTTGGTTCCCACTGCCCGGCGCCGGCGGATCGATTCCATCACGCGCTGAAAACGCAATGTCGCAGGAAGAGTTCGACGCGCTCATGCCGCACGAGTTCTGGCGCGAGGTCGTCGACCGCGTCGCCGTCGAAGTTCCCGGCACGCTGCTGCTCGCTGAAGCTTTCTGGCTTCTCGAAGGCTACTTCGTTCGCACGCTCGGCATGCATCGCGTTTACAACTCAGCCTTCATGAACATGCTGCGCGATGAAGAGAACGCAAAGTACCGCAGCTATCTCAAGAAGACCATCGAGTTCGATCCAGACATCCTCAAGCGCTACGTCAACTTCATGTCGAACCCCGACGAACGCACGGCCATCGATCAGTTCGGCTCCGAAGACAAGTACTTCGGCGTAGCGACATTGCTCGCCACGCTGCCCGGCCTGCCCATGTTTGGCCATGGACAGATCGAAGGCTACACCGAGCGCTACGGCATGGAGTTCAAGCAGGCCAAGATGGACGAGTGGCCGAACGAGCATCTCGTCGCACGCCACATGCGCGAGATCGCTCCGCTGCTCAAGAACCGCCACGTCTTCGCTGAAAGCACTGACTTCGTCCTCTATGATTTCTGGACCGGCTACGGCACGGTGAACGAAAACGTCTTCGCCTACTCCAATCGCCACGACGGGCAGCGCGCGGTCATCCTCTACAACAACAACTACGGCAGCACGGAAGGCACCATCCACATGTCTGTTGGCTCCATGGACAAGGGCAGCGGCGAGCTGCGCCAGCGAAGCCTCGCCGAAGGCCTCGCGCTCCCGTGGGACGACCAGGCCATCCTCTCCTACCGCGACACCGCCAGCGGCCTCGAGTACCTCCATCGCTCGTCCGAAGTCCAGCAACAGGGCCTCAACTTCAGCCTTCGCGGCTATCAATACGTCGTGCTCCTCAACTGGCGCGAGCTGCACTCCACCGCCGAGTGGCCATGGGATCGCCTCTGCGACGAACTCCACGGCGAAGGCGTTCCCAACCTCGACGAGGCCATCGCCAGGCTCCGCCTCCGCCCACTCCACGACGCACTCCGTGAAACCCTAAGTCCTGCCAACATCGCCGTCTTCGAAGCAACAGCAACGAAGCCCGCAACCGCCGAGCCCCTTACCGCCTTCTACACCACCGCCCACGCCTTCTTCGACCAGGCCATCTCACAACCTATCCCCGGCTATCAAGTCCCATGGGCGCCCGCGCTCACATCTGCATCCAAGAAGAAGTCCACACCCACCACCCCAGCCGAAACCTTCGACGCATCCCTCGCCGCCAACACCACCGCAGCGGCCTCCCTCATCACCCTCAACGAGCAATTCTCCTCCGCCTGGATGGCTCTTCTCAAAGTCCTCCCGGTCTCCCACGAAACCCAATGGGCGCCACCACTCCTCGCCTACGCCCTCCTCGAAAGTCTCCCCTGGGTTAGCGATCAGCCGGGCAGCAGGCTAGTCCTCTTCGACGGCCTCCAACTCCGCGCCGCTTTGGCCTCCGCCTTCGAGTCCCTCGGCATCCACGGCGAAGACGCCTGGCGCGCCGCCGCCCGCGTCCGCCTCACGCTCTCCTCGCCCAACGTCTCCCTCACCGCCGCCGCCCTCACCAGCGACTTCTGGCTCCAACCTGACGTTCGCTGGCTGGCCGGCGTCAACGAGTCCTCCGGCGTCACCTACTTCAACAAAGAAGCCTTCGAGCAACTCCTCCTAAACCTCCAAACCCCCGCACTCCTCGCCATCGCTCAGGAGCCCGACAAAAAGGCCCAAACCAAGGCCATCGCCGCCCTCGAAGCCGCCGTCATCGATATCTTCGAAAAGGCCAGGCTCTCCGGCTACAACCTCGACAAGTTCCTCGCCCCCACCCCCACCGAAGAACCCGAACCACCCATCAAATCTCCCAAGGCAAAGCAATAAGCCGCTGTTGCCTCTCACAATTTAAAAGCTAATTCCGGCTCCTGGCGCCGAAGGCCTGTCCCATGCCAACCAGCTAGCGCCAAACCCTATCCCATGCCAACGAACTAGCGCCGACGGCTTATCCCGTGCCCAACGAGAGCTAGCGCCGAAGGCGCGATCTATACCAGCGAGGGGCGAAGCCCCTCGTACATGTCCCTAAATCAACGAGGGCTGAAAGCCCGACCCATCCGAGGTTCGCTACGCCTCAGCCAAAGTGAAAGACATACGCATACAACAACGCAACACCCCCAACCACCATCGCCAGCAGAATGCTGTGCTTCAACGTAAACCGAAA